>ERZ1026880.2-NODE-2-length-348254-cov-8.370929_pt1 | contig 348254 bp, 293 predicted proteins | sample MGYA00380170_ERZ1026880 | MGnify/ENA primary metagenome ERZ1026880 (study PRJEB33269, sample SAMEA4719806) | human gut metagenome | biome: human-associated habitat; feature: organic feature; material: feces | place: Cameroon | collected 2013-10 ...
GGACCGAAACCGAGTATTATGCAAACCAAGCGGCGCAAGCCGCCCCACTATAAGGACGGAACAAAAATCAGGCCATATCATCTAAGCATAAAGCGCAAGAGATTTTTCAAAAAAATAATAGCAACAACTGACTTTTGTAATTATCAGAGTCGATTCATCGCCTATAAGTAAGGAGTATGTGATTATGGCAGCTTTGGATGACATAATGCGGATGTGTATACCGCTTCATGGTTTTTGTGACCGATTTGTGATTATTCAATCGTGTGACTAAAGTAGTTTGTGGCTTTTCGGCTGGCTTCTGTGCCGGCTGGAAGATTGATACAGACTTGATTTGTGTCTGCCGCATGCCTGCGTCGAGTTGCGTTGGATGCGCGGCGGAAACAGATCGCAAGCGAATGGTTCTCAGTACCATCCATGTGAGTCAAGCACACATCTTTGAGAAGCAGTCGCGATGCCGGGAGTTGGGTTCGTCGTAATTTAAACGTCGCATCCGTTCCCGGCTTTTTCATCTTGGTTAGTCTGAATTTAAAAAAAGATTTTGGGTTATTGCCGAGCGTGTCCCATGCGGATAAAGGGGTTATCAGGTGTAATCTATAGCTAATTGTTTTTAAGCCAACGGGGGTCTTATGAGCCGCAAAAAAATAGTTCCGAATTATGCAATTTCTTTGGATATCGGTAATGCTTCCGTTGGATGGGCCGCGTTTACTCCTGATTATCGGTTGATGAGAGCTAAAGGGCGTGAGTTAATTGGTGTAAGGCTATTCGAGCCTGCGCAGACTGCTGAAGCTCGTCGTATGGCTCGTACTACTCGTAGGCGCTACTCTCGTAGACGTTGGCGTTTGCATATGCTTGATGCTATTTTTGATGCTCCCCTGGCAGAGGTGGATCCGTCATTCCTTGCGCGGAGGAAGTACTCCTGGGTTCATCCTGCTGATGAGAACAATGCGGATTATTGGTATGGCGGTGTCTTATTCGATTCGAAGAATCAGGATAAACGTTTCTATAAACAATATCCGACAATTTATCATCTGCGCAAAACTTTGATGGAAGATGACAAGCAACATGATATTCGAGAAGTGTATTTCGCTGTCCATCACCTGTTGAAGTACCGAGGTAATTTCCTTGTTGAAGGTGATTTGGATTCTTCGAGTGTATTCGACTCAAAGAATCTTTTAAATCTTATCGGTGAAATCATTCTGTGTGTATTTGATGAGCAGCTGGATGGATCATGGACGGCAGGAATCGACAAAAAGCGTCTTGCTGATACGTTGTGCACGACAAAGGGTTCTCGCAGTATGCGTGTTGAAAATGCGCTTGCTGTTATTTGTGAGTCGTGTGAACTGCCAAAAGAACAAATCAATGTCATTAAGGCTATTTTTGCTGGTCTAGAGGGAAATAAACTTGATTTAGCGAAGATTTTCCCATCTGAAGAACGTACCAGCGATGAAAAGAAAGCGCTTGGTATTTATTTCAATAAATCTGATTACGAGGAAGTTCGTGCTCAGGTCGTAGATTCGGGCTTGCTTGATGATGAACAATGCGAGTTACTCGATAAAATGCAGAAACAATATAGCGCTATCGCTCTGAAACAACTGCTTGGTAACGCAAAAAGTGTTTCTGAATCGATGTGTGCGAGTTACACACGACACCAAAGAAATTGGGATCTTATTAAAAAAGAGCTCCGTACGGAAGACAATGCCGATGAAATCAACAAGCATTATGGTGAGTTGGTTGGCTGGACAATGGTTGACGGTCGACGTCGGAGCATCAGGGGTACTTCTACGTATGAAAAAACAAGACAGAACGCAAATAAATATTTTTCGAAGTTAATTGAGGCTTCTAATTTGTCTGAATCCAAAAAATTGGATTTAAAGCACGCAATTGATGAAGATCGGCTTTTCCCAGTTCAAAGAGACTCTGATAATGGTGTGATTCCGTATCAGCTTCATCGAAATGAGCTTAGGAGAATTCTTGAAAAGCAAGGAAAATATTATCCGTTCCTTTTGGATACGTTTGAAAAGAACGGTGAACAAGTCAATAAAATAGAAGGCTTGCTGACTTTCCGTGTGCCTTATTTTGTGGGTCCATTGGTGGAACGGGAAGGAATGCAGCCTTCAGATAATGGCGAAAACCATTGGATGAAGCGTAAAAAATCTGGAGAAATCACTCCTTGGAATTTCGATAAGATGGTTGACAAGGATGAGTCGGGTAGGCGTTTCATTGAACGGCTCGTGGATACAGATAGCTATCTGCTAGGTGAGGCGACCTTGCCGAAGAACTCCATGTTGTATCAGGAGTATGAAGTTCTTAACGAACTAAATAATGTCCGTTTATCGGTTCGTTCGGGCAACCGATGGGAAAACCGTCGTCGTCAACGACTTGGTCGAGAAGAAAAGACGCTGCTGATTCGTAACTTGTTTATGAAAGGCGGTGTAGTCACCAAAAAGGCTGCGGAAAATCTGCTCCGCAAAGAGTATGGCCGTACCTATGAGCTGTCTGGTTTGGCGAGCGAGTCAAAGTTTATGAGCTCTATGTCATCATATGGAAAACTGTGCCGTATTTTCGGCGCAGAACGGGTGAATAAAGATTCAGAGCTTATGGAGCAGATAATCGAGCTCCAGACTGTGTTTGAGGATAAAGAGACTTTACTGCATCAGTTGCGCATGCTTGATGAACTGTCCGATAGTGATTGCGAATTGTTGGCAAGGACTCACTACACGGGATGGGGCAAGCTTTCAAGGAAGTTGCTTACGACCAAGGTCGGCGAATGCAAGATTGGTGATGATTTTGCCCCTCAGAAGCATAGCATCATTGAGATTATGCGTTTTGAAGATCGTAATTTTATGGAAATTATTACTGATAAAAATTATGGTTTTCCTGAATGGATTGATGAGCAGAATCTTGGAGCGGATAAAAAGCAATCGTTGGAGTCAATGGTTGACGAGCTTCACGTATCTCCGAAAGTGAAACGAGGAATCATCCAATCCGTTCGACTCATTGATGATATCTCTAAGGCCGTTGGAAAGAAGCCATCGAGAATATTCCTAGAATTGGCCGGAGATATTCAGGCAAGCGTGCGAACCACTTCTCGAAAGAATCGCTTGCTGGAGTTGTACAAGAATGCTGGATTGAGAAAGGAATTCAGTGACATTTATGATCGCTTGGAGGCAAGCGACGATAAAGGACTTCAGGATGATCGTTGGTTCTTGTACTACACACAGCTTGGTAAGGATATGTATACGGGCGAAGAGCTGGATATCGACAGGCTATCGTCTGATTACGATATCGATCATATTATTCCCCAAGCTGTAACGCAGAATGATTCCCTGGACAATCGAGTACTTGTGTCCCGTGCGGCCAATGCGCGTAAAACAGACTCTTTTGCATATTTGCCGGAACTAGTAGAAGCAAGAAGAGGCTTTTGGCAGGAACTGTTGGATAATAGGTTGATTTCCCAGACTAAATTTGAACGTTTGGTACGACAAAATGATTTCGGTAGACATGAGAAAGAGCGTTTTGTCGAGCGATCGCTGGTAGAGACTCGTCAGATTATGAAGAATGTGGCGACTTTGATGCGGCGGAGGTATGGAAATAGCTCTGCTGTGATTGGACTTAATTCCGAATTGACCAAGGAGATGCGCCAATATCTCGGGTTTGAACATAAGAATCGTGATATTAATGATTATCACCATGCTCAGGATGCATTATGTCTTGGTGTAGCTGGGCAGTTTGCTGTTAACAGAGGTTTCTTTGATAATGGTGCAGTTTCTGATGGAGCGGCGAATGCATATAATATCTATCTTCAGGACTACCTGAGAGGATATCGTGAGAAATTGAAGGCGGGGGACCGTAAACACGGTAAAGCCTTCGGTTTTATTGTCGGCTCTATGGCTTCGGCGGATGAAAATAAGCGTATCAATCCTAAGACTGGTGAGATTGCGTGGAGTGAGGCTGATAAAGATTATCTCCGAAGAGTGATGAATTATCGTAAGATGCTTGTCACTCAGAAGGTGGGGGATAGTTTTGGCGCTCTATATAACGAAACGCGATATGGAGCTGCGGTTAAAGAAGGGCATGACGGTATTGCTTTCGATAAAAATAAAGCCGATACGTCTTTGTATGGTGGTTTCTCCAGCGCAAAGGTGGTTTATTCGATTCTTGTCGAATTAAAGGGAAAAGTACGTCTTGTGAACATCACGATGCAGGAGTACTCGATGTTGGGAGATTGCCCTTCGGATGAAGCATTGAAGAAAGTACTGGTGGCAAAAAAGCCTGAATATGCAAAAGCGAAAATTTTGCTTCGACATATTCCGTCAATGCAGCTTATTCACTATAAAGGGGCATGCATGACAATAAAGTCTGCTACTGAATTGAATAATGCTCGACAGTTGTGGCTGGATTGTGATGTATATAATGCCTTGGATGATTATCTGAAGTGTGGGACTTCTAAAAGCTCAATAGACATAATGCAAATTTGGGATGCATTATTCGACGCGGTAAATAAACATTATCCGCTTCACAGGGTTGAAGAAAGTACGCTAGCTAAGGCGCGGACTAAATTTGAGAAGCTTGATTTGGACAAGCAGTTGGATGTTTTAGGGATGATTGTTGTCGCGCTTCATGCTGATCCTGGTCGTGCAAACCTTTCGTTGGTTGGCCTCCCCAGCGAGTGGAAACGTGTTAGAAGTGTATCTTTCTCCGATGATGACGAATTTGTTTTTCAATCTCCGTCTGGACTATTTGAAACGAAAATTACTATTGCAGAACTGAAAAAGGCTGAATAAATGAAAAGGGCTTCCGGCATTGCCGGAAGCCCAAAGCCATAAGGCAAGGCATTAATCCTTCTGAAGCTCGGTTATAAAAACCTTGCTTTATTTCAATATATGCCTGTCAGGTCAACGACCTAGACAATCGGATTGCGACCAAACAATCCTTTAACAGAATACCACAACCACGATGGAGTGAGTATGGCGTGGCGGAATATTGTAGTGACGCAACATTGCAAAGTTTCGATGAAGATGAACTTGCTTGTTGTGCAAACGGATGATGATACTGTTCAGATTCCAATCGATGATATTGGAATGGTGCTGTTTGCTACAACGCAAGCTGTAATCACCACAAGCGCTATGGCATCTCTTCTTGAGCGGGATATCAAAGTGGTGTTTTGCAATGATAAACATCTCCCAATTGGTGAAACAAACCCATACGAAACTGAATCCTCTAGACGAGTATGCATTGTGCAACAAATGGGTTGGGCGGAAGAACGAAAGAACATATTATGGCAACGAATCGTGCAAGAAAAGATAGCTCATCAGATTTTCGTATTAAAGGAAAAGTGCGCTTTCCCTGATATAGAAAAGATGAAAACATTAATCACGTCTGTTCAGCCGGGAGATTCGGATAACCGTGAAGCGGTCGCGGCTCATATGTATTTTCCAAGACTGTTTACCTATGAATTTGTTCGCTCAGATGATAGTAATGAAACGAATGGATTGTTAAATTACGGCTATTCGTTAGTGATGTCTGAAGTCGCTCGAAAGATAGCAGAATTTGGCTATTTAACTGAATTCGGCATCCATCATGATAGCGAGAAGAATCCTTTTAATCTTGCTTGTGACCTTATGGAGCCTTTTCGGCCATTTGTTGATGCAAAAGTATTTGAGCTAAGGGAACAAACTCTGAACTCAGAAGTGAAGAATGAGCTTATACGGCTGTTGCGCACTGATTTGCCTGAATTTGGAACTTGTTTGACGCAATTGATCAATATTTTTGTTCGCGATGCATTCCATTACCTATCAGGAGATGGCAGATTGCCAGAATTGGGGTTTATTGATGAGGTATAGGGTTATGAGGGTTTTGATATTCTTTGATTTGCCTGTGAAAACAGTAGCAGAGCGTAAGGCATACGCAACTTTTCGAAAGAATCTGTTGCGAGAAGGTTTCATTATGGTTCAAGAATCAGTATATTCTAGAATCGCTACCACTCGTGAATCGGCTGGTTTTCTTGAAGGCCGTGTGGCGAGTTTTGTTCCTGAAGAAGGTTTGGTGCAGTCACTGATTATTACGGAAAAGCAATATGCTTCAATCAAATTTCTTTTAGGAAATCGAATTGAGGATGTAAGAAATTCGGATGAACGGACAGTGATTATATGATTGATAGCATTGTCATGTATCCGCTCGATGTGATGCCTCTTGAATTAGGGCTGAATGTATTGGGATTATCGTCGCCAGAACTTTTGTTTAAATTTGTGGAGGGCCTACAGGGGTTTGGTGATGACGTGGTTCTGGGAGATGGGAGTAAGACCGCGGTCTTAACAAAATCAATATTGTATGTTGGGGATTGCGCTGATATTGTTGACTACAATGCACTATTCCAAAAAGCGGCAATTAAGAAAATAATAGATGAATTTGATGTTGATAAATTAACTAGAGTGCTTGAGTTGCAGGCAGAGTTAAAAACGCTTATTCAAGATGAAATATGGGATGATGATTTGCCTCTGGAAATTTCTTCTTCGCTGGATTTGAAAACTGCGATTTCAATGGCAAAATTACGTGTTGATGTGAGCTCTGTGGGTTCCCTATTTGATAAAATTCAGATGGTGGTTGATACTGCCGGTGCTCTTGCTGAGAACAGGATGCTTGTGACGCTTCATACAACTCAATATTGTAATAACGACCAATTGATTTATTTACATAGAGACCTATTAAAAAATGGTATGCAGCTTCTTGACCTGGAATGCTGCAACAAAAGGGTTACCCTGACAGAAGGAAGAAGCCATTATGTTGATGGAGATTATGTTCAGTTCTCATGAACTGTTCAGGAAGCTCCAAGGCTATCGGTTTCAGAAGCCTGTCAGATCAATGACCTAGACCACTCTACTGCGAGGCCTTCGATATGAGCTCTTGTTTCAGAAGCCTGTCAGATCAATGACCTAGACCACCTGCGCATGGTCCGGCCAGCGTCCGACTCAGTTTCAGAAGCCTGTCAGATCAATGACCTAGACCACCTCGGGGGGGGGGCTTCCGGGCTTCTTCACGTTTCAGAAGCCTGTCAGATCAATGACCTAGACCACGACTATGTGGCGAAGGACGAAGACGATGCAGTTTCAGAAGCCTGTCAGATCAATGACCTAGACCACTCGCGGTTCATCCGCACCACCGGAAAGAGGGTTTCAGAAGCCTGTCAGATCAATGACCTAGACCACCACGGTGGACGTGACGCTCTCCGAATCCATGTTTCAGAAGCCTGTCAGATCAATGACCTAGACCACTCGCCAAAGCCAAGAAGCTCGCCGAACATGGTTTCAGAAGCCTGTCAGATCAATGACCTAGACCACCACGGTGGACGTGACGCTCTCCGAATCCATGTTTCAGAAGCCTGTCAGATCAATGACCTAGACCACTCGCCAAAGCCAAGAAGCTCGCCGAACATGGTTTCAGAAGCCTGTCAGATCAATGACCTAGACCACTGACCTCGGTCACGAAAGTGAGAGGTTGGAGTTTCAGAAGCCTGTCAGATCAATGACCTAGACCACTCGCGGCTATGCCTATTTCAAGGCTCGGAATCATATTTTCGAAAGATATGGGATTGATATTCGCGTCGAAGGGAATATACATTTCCTAGACGATTGGGATGAAATGAAAGCGAAATGGGCGTTTTATTTAGGGGTGGCCGATCCGGATTACATCAAACGGGCTGATGAGAACAGGCAAACTCGCTATAGAATCGTGGAAGAAGAACTAATCCGCGTATGGTTGCAGAAAAGACACGGCAAAGAGAAACGTTTTCGCATTTACACCGGCCATCTGACCACCACACAGGAAAGGGAAAGGTTATGGCCCCTGGATCGGCAAGTGGCGGCAGCCTACCGACAGTTGAGACCCTATTGCGATTCTCTTCCCGATGGACAAGTCCAATCCCTCGATGATGGCTTTAATGCAGGAGAACCATACTACTCGCTGAGCTGGCTAATAGCAGACATCCTCGAAAATAACATCGCCGTCCCCCAAAGACGTCTTGCTTGACGCCTATGCGCTGCTCGACGACGAAGACAAAGAAGAATATGCCGGTCTAATCGAAAAGAGATCCGATACGCCGTGACATGGACCTGATTCGCGACATCCTCAAAACGGTAGTGGACTCCGACATCCAAGGGATGCCCGTGCTTTCACAATGATGTCCATCCTTTCCATGCGGTTGTCTACCATGCCGGCTTGCTGTGATAGGTCCGCCTAGTCGACGTGTCTGAGATAAAAGCGGCAGATGGTGAGATAGTCCCAGCGACCATCGGTCTACTCATATGGGAGAACAACGATTTCAAACGCAATTCGTTCCGATAGCATATAGAGCTGGGCGAAATGGCTTGTTGTTTCCATTTATTGCCAATCTATCAGTCGCATCGCATGTGCGTTAGCTACACTTATCCGCATAAGTGTAGCTAACGTTAAAATAAGCTACATTTATCTCGATAAGTGTTGCTTACGAGAGTTTTTGCGATGGATAATAATTTCGGCCATTTCGATATACATGAATCCGTAGGGGCCACAACGACTTGTGTTTCCGATTTACAAGCGTGGCTTTGCTTAAGAACGTGATTTTGTCCGGGGAACGATGCGCTTGACACATACTGGCACTACCAACGGAGGAGCACCATGAAATACGAGATTGCGATTTGCAAAAGTATGAAACGTAAGAAAGGACGCAGTCGCGCTTCGATATGTTTTTGATTGCGTAACGGCGCGACGGCATCGCTTTTGCGCATGTCGGGCGCTTCGTTGCCGCAACCGGCGTAAGATATCTGCGAATGTCAAACATAAGCGAGATATCTGAAGGAGAGAAGATGTCAACAAACGAAGCAGCATTGCCGCAGTCGACGGTCCGGGTTGCCCAGGCTGATCCGGATGGAATCCTTCTGGTGATCCACGCAGGCGCTGGCAATCGCGGCAAGAAGGACACGCCGGAACGTCGCGCCCAGGTGGAGCAGGATCTGAACAGGGCCCTTGAAGCCGGCTATGCGCTGCTGGAACAGGGCGCTCCGGCCGAAGATGCCGTCTGCGCGGCCATTCGTGTCATGGAGGATGCTCCCGAATTCAATGCTGGCCGTGGTGCCGCGTTGACGAGCGAAGGCATCGTGTCCATGGATTCCTGCCTGATGACCGGCGTTGACGGCGAAGTCGGCTCCGCATGCGGTCTGACCACGTCCAAGAACCCGATCAATGTGGCGCGCGCCATCAAGGAGAAGACCAAGCACGTCATGTTCGCCAAGCCGGGCGATAACCTGCTCAAGGAGTGGGGCATCGAACTGTGCGACAGCGAGTACTTCATCACCCCGGCCCGTCAGGAATCCCTGCGTGAGGCGCAGTCCAATGGCGACGAATGGGAGAAGCATGGCACCATCGGCGCCGTCGCACGTGACGCGTCCGGCAATATCGCAGCCGGCACCTCCACTGGCGGCATCACCAACCAGATGCCGGGCCGTGTTGGCGATTCGCCACTGCCGGGTTGCGGCACTTACGCCAACAACGATTCCGTTGCGATCTCCTGCACCGGCATCGGTGAGGCGTTCGTCAAGGAAGTCGCCGCACACCAGGTTTCCGACCGCGTGCTGTACGCCAAGGAAGATCCGGTCGAGGCTGCGAAGGCCGCGCTGGACGGTGTGGCCCGTCACCACGGCGACGGTGGCATGATCGTCGTCCCCGCCCATGGCGACGGTGCGATGGTGTTCAACAGCGAGATGATGAACTGCGGTTGGAAGTCCCCGAAGGGCAGCTACGTGCAGAGCTGACGCCATAGGTTTGACGCCGTAAGCAAATAAACGAAACGGCTGCAAAACGCCGAGTGGGGGTTCGAATCCATTAAGGATTCGAACCCCCACTCGTTTTTCGTTGCCGATTGGCAGCGAAACGTCACAACGAAGCCGTCACTTGGTGATGGTGTTGTAGGTAGGCAGGTTGGTGTAGTCGAACGACACGTTCTTCACGTTCGTCGCGGACGCGGCGGCGACGTTGTCGTTCCACAGCGGAATCACCGGAAGATCCTTGGCCAGCACTTCCTGCGCCTTGGTGAAGTCCTCGGTTCGCTTCTTCACGTCGGTCTGGGCGAGCGCGGCGTTCAGGAGCTTGTCGAATTCCGCGCTCTTGTAATCACCATCGTTCGAACCATGACCGTCAGCGGAGCTGGAGGCATATAGCGGATTGAGATAATCTTCAGCGGACGGGTAATCCAGCATCCAGCCGGCACGGAACGCGGTTTTGATGGTGCGGTTGGTCACCTGGTTACGCACGTCGCTGAACGTGGCGTACGGCTCGCCAGCGGCGTCGATGTCGAGTGTGTTCTTGATCTGGTTGCACACGGCATCGACCCATTCCTTATGGCCGCCATCGGCATTATAGGCGATTCGGAAGTTGCCGGACCATGGCTTGATGGCATTGGCTTTCTTCCACAGTTCCTTGGCCTTGGAAGCGTTGTACTTCAGGTTGTCGCCGTTCTTCTCCAGCTTCTTCACATATTCGGGGACGAGCGGTGAAGTGAAATCGGTGGCCGGGGTCTTCGTGTTGTTGTAAACCTTCTTGACGATCTGGTCGCGGTTGATGGCCATGGAAATGGCCTGACGACGCAATTGGCCTTCCTCGTCGTTGCCGAAATGCTCAAGACGTTCCGGAATGACGAAGGACTGGAATGAGGATCCTGCCTGGCTGTAGGCGATCACGCTGGAATCCTGACGGAAGGTCTTCACCGCGGACTGTGGAATCTGATCCATCACGTCGAGGTTGCCGGACAGCACGTCGGAGTAAGCGGAATCCTCATTCGTATAGACGCGGTATTCGATGCCGTTGTTGGATACCTTGCGGCTGCCCTTATAATCCTTGTTCGGCACGATGATGATGTTCTTGTCATGCGACCAGGACTTGAACTTGTACGGACCATTGCCAATCGGAGCCTGACCGAACTTCTTGATGTCCTTAAATGCCACGCTCGGCAGCGGGAACATGGATTGGTGCGCGAGCTTGGTCGGGAACACGGAATCAGGCTTGTTCAGCTCGACGACCAGCGTGTAGTCGTCCGGGGTGGAAAGACCGGAAAGTGTGGCCTTCGGATCGACGTTCGGATCCTGCAGCTCGTCATAGCCCTTGATGGTGGAGAAGCGGCTCGAGGTCTTCTGCGCGTTCTTCACATTGGCGGCGAAACTCCAGGTGTCGGCGAAGGAATGGGCGGTTACTGCCTCGCCGTTGGTGAACTTCCAACCCTTCTTCAGTTTGATCGTGTACTTGGTGGCATCCTCGTTCGGGGTGATACTCTCGGCGACTTCGAGATGTTGCTTGCCCTTCGCGTCGAAGCTCACCAGACCTTCGAACAGGTAGCGGATGACCTTGCCGCCGCCCATTTCGTTGGTGTCGCTCGGAATCAGACCGTTCTGCGGCTCGCTGTTGTTCACGGAAATCAGCGAGGTGTCGCTGGAATTGCTGGTGGCGGCGTTGTCATCGGATGACGAGCCGCACGCGGCGACCGACATCAGCATGGTTCCCGCCGCGGCCATGGCGACCAGGCGGTGGAGCATGTTTCTCTTCATTGTTTTCTCCTCTGATGTTGACATTCCGTCGCTTATGACGGCGGAAAGACAATAGACGTGATTATAGGAGTTTTGTTAACCGAGCTCACTGCTCTGTCTCAATGTGAGATGGAACGTTTCCATACAAAAGGGCTAAGAGGGTAATGCAGGGAGGGAAGAGGGGCGGGATGCCGCTGAGAACATCAGTCGAAGCGGACGCCCTCGGGCTTGCTGGGCAGCGAGTACAGGAATGCTTGGATGATCAGCGAGATGCCGGCCATGCCGAGGCTGACATAGAACAGCGTGAGCAGCATTCCCGGGAAGCTGTTCGGGTCATGAAAGTCGAGTTTCGGTGGCTCGTGGGGGATGACCATGATCATGCCGATTTCGATGATGACCAGGCCGAACGCAATGACGACCAGCATCGCAAGGGCCAGAATGGTGCCGACGTGCCCAAGCAGAAACCACCAGCCGGTGCGGTTGGCATCATGCAGCCTTCTGAAGGAGATGGCCATGATCGGTACCATGGTGGCCAGCATCCACAGTATTCCGGACACCGTTCCGGCAGCCGGAATAAGGAATATCAGCACGCTGACCGGAATGAAGAACAGCATGGCGAGCCAGAACTCGCGTCTGCTGGAACGCCCCCGAAACTCCATGTAGCCGATGAAAAAACGTTTGACGGCATCAATGAAACCGCAGTGGTAGTCGGGCGTCCATGTGCCGTTGCCGCTGTAGGGGAATCGCATATTCGTAAAGCCTTCTTCTCAATGAAACGCATACGCTGGATTCGCGTCGCGCGTCCACCGACGGTGGTGTGCGGCCATCGTAACATGCTGCTATTCGCCCATAGCGCAACCGTTGCAATCGCAATGATTCGGCGGCTTTTCCCGCAATATGGTGTGTGTGGCCGACCATAGCGTCGGTCACACACGAAAGACGGAAAACTTTAAAGCAAACCGTCCGCCTGCAACGCGTCATGCATGCGGTTGAGGCAATCCTCCAGCAGCGGATACGGCATCGCCATGTTCACACGCGCGCAGCCGGCTCCCGCACGGCCGCACGAACGGCCGTCGGTCAGCGCCACCTTCGCCTTCTCAAGGAAATACGCGGCCGGATCGTCAATGCCGAGCGGGCCGAAATCCAGCCATGCGATATACGTGCCGCGTGGGCGAATATAGCCAACGCCCGAGAACCGCGTGCTCATCTGCTCATCGAACAACCCAAGATTGCGTCGCACGTAGGAAAGCGCGTCCTGGAACCACGGATCGCCCTCGTTGTAGGCGGTGGTGGTGGCGATCGCACCGATCGTGGCGGTCTGATGCTCGCTCCACTCCGCACGTTCCGCCCACATCTCACGGTCCGCCGGATTCGTCAGCAGCACCTGCGCGCACTTCGTACCCGGAATGTTGAACGACTTCGACGCGCTGGTGGCGGTCATAGACTGCCGCGCGGCCGCCTCGCTGATGGTCGGATACGGAATATGACGCCCCTCGAACACGAACGGCGCGTGAATCTCATCATTGAAAATACGCACGTCGTACCGTTCCGCCAGCTCGCACAGCCGCTGCTCCTCGGCCAACGTAAGCACCTTGCCGATCGGATTGTGCGGATTGCACAGCACGAACGCATGGCAGCCAGCCGCGAACGCGCGTTCGATGGCGTCGAAATCGAACAGCCATTCGCGCTCGCCGGTCGTTTCGTCGGTTCCCTGAAGCATTTCGATTTCGATCACGTCGACGTCGTACAGCTTCGGCACGCTCAGGAACGGCATGTACGCGGGCGTCGGCACGACCACGGCATTGCCGGCGCCGACCAGCTCGCGCAGGAAGATCTCGTACGCTTCCAACACGTCCGGCACCACGCGGATGATGTCCGGATCCACGTCCCAGCCGTAGTGGCTTTTCTGCCAGCCGGCGCACGCCTCGGCCACGCGGCGCTTCCACGGTTCGGGAATGTAACCGAGTTTGCAATGGTCGCAGGCGCTGTCGATGGCCTGCTGGATGCACGGCGCCAGGCCGTAGTCCATTTCCGCGATGAACGCGCCGATACAGCCGGGGTAGCGGGTCCACTTGTCGGAACCGACTTCGGCCAGATCTGCGGCGGTGGTGCGATCGATGGCATCGGCATCAAAGCCGGAAAAAATACGATTCTGCTTTTCCATGCGTTCCAGCATAGCCGCCGCCCGGTTACGCGTGTTGCGATGCCGTAACGCACATACGACGGCTGCCATATGATTGCATTATGCGATTGCTGTCATACGGTTGCCGTTAGAACCGTTGGAAACGCATGACAGCGCTGCGGAAGAACGGATTTCAGCTTTCCAGGAACGCTGGAATCGCGGCCGCCGCCGCATATCCGGCGCGGTACATGCGTTCCAGACCTTCGAACGATTTGCTCAGCGTGTTCAAGCCGTACATGCTTTCCGGCGCGAGGATGAGCACACGGCCATCCTTCTCGTATTCCTTGGCCAACGCCACCTCGTCGTTGTACGTCTGATAGCGGTTCATCAGCTTTTCCGCGGCCTCCGGGTGCGTGCGCTTCAGGATCGTGGCCGGGCCGATATCCTTCTTCTGTTCGCGTACGGTGTCTTTCGGACGGGTGAGAATCACCACGATGCGGTCATAGCCGTCGTCGATGGCCTTCTGCACCGGAATCGGATCAGCGATGCCCCCGTCGTAATACGGGACGCCGTCGATCACATACGGTTCGCACGCCACCGGCACCGCCGATGACGCCTTCATGATGTCGTAATTGTCGTAGCCGACGTCCGACTTGTCGAAATACTTCGTGGAACCATCGTCCGCATTGCAGGCCACCACGGTGAATTCGGTCGGATTCGCCGCAAACGCCTCGTAATCCACCGGATTCTCGCCATCGTGGTTGCTCAGCGTGCTGTACACATAATCGAGGTTCGCGTAATTGTGGTTCTTCACATAGCTGTCGAAGCTCGCGTATTCCTTACGGAACGCGTACTGCGTGTAGAACGTGTGGTTTCGCCCGTGCTGTCCGGAAATGTAGGAAACCATATTGGCGCTGCCGGCGGAAACACCATAGCAATGGTCGACATGTATGCCGTCCTCCAGCATGCGGTCCATCACGCCCGCGCCGTAAATCGCGCGGAAACCGCCACCGACGTCGATCATCGCTGTTCTGTTGGCCATACGCACCTGTCCTTTCGCGTCGTCCCTTTTTCGGGTTTCCCCTGACTTTACGCGCCTTGTCGGGACATTCGCGTTCAGCGATTAAGTAGTGACTGTGCCAACTGCGCGATTCGTACAGAAGTGTCGGAATTGGCTAGTTTAATATCACCTTCCGTGTCTTCCGGAGCGAGCTTGCCAAGCGATTCGAGTACCACGCCAAGGTGACGTACGGTACCCTCGTTGCCGTCGATAATCTCCGCTGTATCAGGCAACAGTTCGCGGAAATAGTCGCGATAAAATACGAAATGCGTGCAGCCGAGCACAACCGCGTCAATCGTGGATAGGTCGTACTGGTCGAAATACTGGTGCAGCGTACGCATCACCACGTCGTGATCGTCGAGCTGGCCGTGCTCCACGATCTCCACCAAGCCGGGGCAAGGCTCCGGGAAAATCGTATGGTCGGCTTTGAAACGATCCATCAGCACCGCGAACTTGCGTTCCCGCAACGTCAGGGGAGTGGCGGCGACGATGACACGCTGACGATTGCCATGACCGCGGTCGCATGCCACCTTCAGCGCAGGTTCCATGCCGATAATCGGAATGTCGTATCTGTCGCGCAATTCGTTGGCCGCGGCAGAAGTGGCGGTATTACAGGCGATGACGACCGCCTTCACACCCTGCTCCACGAAGCGTTTCACAATGGCGTCGGATAGCTCACGCACCTGTTCGGGCGATTTCGTGCCGTACGGCGCGTTCGCGGAATCGCCAAAATACAGCACGCGCTCGTTCGGCATATCGCGGCGGATCTCACGTGCCACGGAGATTCCTCCCAAGCCGGAATCGAAAACGCCGATCGGTGCCGTTGAAGCCATACGTCCTCCCTTGCTCCGCCTGTTCCGTGCGCGGAAATGCCATGCGCGCATCGAGCCAAACACTTCAATAGCCTACCGCGTGTAGAGTGAATCGGTATGAGCATTCCGAGCATTGTTTACAAAGCGCACGCCACGGGCAACGATTTCGTGGTGTATCTCGACGAAGACGGTACGCACGAGCCGACCGCCGATGAAGTGCGATTCCTGTGCGACCGCCATTTCGGCATCGGCGGCGACGGTCTGATCCGTCTGGCGCATCCGCAGGCGGTGTCCGATGTGAACGAAAGGCAGATCGCCGATTGCGCGGCGGGCGATGCGGACTGGTTCATGGACTACCGCAACGCGGACGGCTCGCTGGCCGAGATGTGCGGCAACGGCACACGTGCGATCACCTTGTTCGCGCAGCGGCAGGGCATCGCCGACCAGCCGGGCGGCAAGCCATTCCATCTCGGCACCCGCGCCGGCGTGAAGATCCTGACTTCGCTCGGCGATGTGCCGGGCCTTGGCAAGGACGTGTTCCAAGTGGAGATGGGCGCATGGAAGCGTGGCGACGTCGACGGTTACGAAGTGACCATTCCGGGCACGTCCGGTTCCGCACGTGGCACGTTCGTGGACATGGGCAATCCGCACGTCGTGGCCGTACTTGAAGACGCGTTCGCCAGCCTGCCGAACGTCGAAGACCTTGATCTGGTCACCAAGCCGGTCGTCGCGCCCGAGATTCCGTCGGACCAGAACGTGGAGTTCGTGCGCATCGACGAGCAAAGCGAAGGCGACGATGCGGGCGAGGCCACCATGCGCGTCAACGAACGCGGTTGCGGCGAAACCCTGTCGTGCGGCACGGGCCTATGCGCCACCGCCATCACGTTGCGTGCCAAAACCGGCATCGACCATTGGACCATCACCGTACGTGGCGGCACCTTGCGCGTCGACGTGACCGACGAAGACGTGAAGCTTACCGGCAGCGCCACCATCGTAGGCAAAATCGAACTGCTGTAACCGCTGCGGCAGCAAACGAAAAGCGGATAGGCAAAAGGCCGGCCCCGCAGGGTCGGCCTTCATCGTAAAAGGCTCGATGCAAACCGTATCAGGCGAACAGCATCGGGCCGTCCTTGACGAGAATGACCACGATCAGCGCCACAATCCACACCACATCGACCATCAGATCGAAATTCAGCCGGTAATACTTGCGCAATCCAGCATGGCCGGACGGCATGTCCTGCACGGCCACCGTGGCATGCGACAACGCCATGAACTGCACGGTGGTGGAGAACATCAGCACCAGGCACCACGGGCACATCGCGTTGATGACGAACAGCGACTGCGTGGTCAGCCAATACGAATACGCCAACGCGGCAAGGCCTCCAAGCCATGTGCACAGCGCGAACCAACGCGGCACGGCCACCTTGGCCAGTCCGATCACCGCGATCGTCACGAACACCGATTCGGCGGCAATGCCGAAGAACGCGTTCGGAAAGCTCAATCCGGCGAACTTCACGATCTCCGCCTGCCAGGATTCGGCCACCGTGGAACAGGACAGCACGGCGTTCACATCGCAGTTGAGCTTCTGCCCGGGATTGCGTGCCATTTTCAGCGTGTCCGCCGACAGAATGAACGATACGAGCAATGCCACCGCCGAAGCGAGCAGCATGATCAGATACGTCCACGTTGCGCCGTGACGCCACCCGCGCGGCTTCGTGTAGTCGTCGTCCATGGCGACGGCTGTGCCGACGCTCGTTTCGTCATCGGCTGCGTCCACAGCGGCCTGGCCTTCAAAATCGCTCATCGTCAATCCTTGGAAAATCAAAATACAAACGTTGTCATGTCTCAGTCTACGCGAAAAACCGCGGATTCGAGCTTACGATAGTCATATGAGTCACGTGAGTTACGCGGAACCACCCGCACAAGGTTGGGATATTCATTGCCATACCGTCTTTTCCGACGGTACGGAGACGCCGCGCACGCTGGTGGAGCAGGCAAGGAAGCTTGGCTTGCATGGTGTGGCGATTGCCGACCATGACACCACCGCCGGCTGGGGCGAGGCGACGGAAGCCTCGGAGGAAATCGGTTTGCCGTTGCTGCTGGGCACGGAAATCACCGCCGTCGACGAAGATGTGTCCGTGCACATGCTCGCCTTCCAATACGATCCGTCCAACGAGCATATTTCCAGCATGTTCGCCAACACGCGTGCGGCGCGATTGCGGCGTACGAAACGCATGGTTGAGCGGCTGTCGCAGGATTTTCCGATTACGTGGGACGATGTGCTCGCCCAAGTGAAGGAAGGGGAGCGCACCACAATCGGCCGTCCGCACATCGCCGACGCGCTGGTCGCGGCGGGCGTATACGAGACGCGTTCCGACGCGTTCGCCGACGCGGTGAGCGCCAAATCCAAGTATTACATTCCCACGCCGTCGCCGTCGACGCACGAGGTCATCGCCGCCGTCAAGGGGGCGGGCGGTGTGGTGGTCGCCGCGCATGCGGGCGATCCGCAACGCAACCGCCGGCTGCTGTCCGACGAGCAGCTTGACGCGATGATCGCCGACGGCTTGGACGGCTTGGAAATATGGCATCGCGGCAATCCTCCGGAACAGCGCGAACGATTGCTGACGATTGCCGCACGGCACGATCTGCTGGTGACCGGCGGCTCGGACTGGCATGGCAAAGGCAAGCCGAACGGTCTGGGCGAGAACCTTACCGACGACGACACCGTACGCGAAATCCTGCATCGGGGTGTGGATTTGATCGGTCGCGTCGGCAGCTCACATGCCGCATGAAATCCGGATATGGAATTTCCAAGCGTGAACCGGATACATGAATCGAATATGAAAAAGGCGCCGAACCTGATATGGTCCGACGTCTTTTTCATTTGGAACGTGTCCAACGCGTTTGCAGGTGACGATCAGAGATTGCCGAAGCCGACGGCGTGCTTGGTTTCGGAACCGATGATGGCATAGCCGAGAGAACCGGCCGGCACCACGATGCGACGGCCCTTGTCGTCGGTCAGGTTGATGGTCTTGCCATTCTCCACGGCCTCGGCGATGACGTTGTTCACCTCGTCGGCGCTCTGCTCGGTGCTGAAGGTGACGGTGCGTGCCACGTTCTGAATGCCCAGTTCGATATCCATGATACTCCTTGTAAGGGTGTTCGTGTGCAAAGTCGTTTGCAATGTATGCGCTTATTCTACGCGCGGTTTCTCATCGGTGGCGTCCTCGGCCTGCAGCCGGTCGACCTCCGCTTTGGCCTTCTGCATAGTGGCCTCATCGCGTTCGAGCAGCGGAATGAGCATGGTCGCCGCTTCGCTATGGGCTTGAGGAATTTCCTCCTCGTTCGTGTCGTCGCTGCCATCGGCGGTCTGCAACGTGCTGATCACAATGGTCGAACTGGACGGCAACGACTCGTGACGCTCCCTCGCGGACTGCTCCGGAACGAACGTGCTGACGGGGGATTCCTCACGTTCGCTCGTATCGTCCGAATCGGCACTGCCGGAAACCGTGCCGGCGGAGGCGATATGTTCGGCGGCAGTCACATCGAACGCTTCCGTGGCGTCATCGACGATCTGCTTCGTCTTACGGACGGGCTGGGAGCCGGTGACGTCGAAATCGCCGGTCCTGTCATCATCCATATCGGTCGCGTCGATATGACGTTCGCCGGTCGCGTCGGCATCGTTATTCTGCTGCGCCGCCGCCTGCCTGCGACGTTCCGATTCGTCCAGCAACGTGCCCACGGTGATGGTGCTCGGCGGACGGTTGCCGGCCTTCTGCTCGTCCTGACGCGTCTCGCTCGGCCTGTGGTTCTTCGCGGTGAGCATACCCAACTGGTGAGCCAAACGCTCCACCTGCGCCTTGAACTGCATGATCTTGACGCTATCGGCCTGATTCAACGCGCTGATGAAATCGCCCACCTGTTCCATCTGCAGCCACAGGTTGGCGCGCAGCATGATCAGATCGTCCAAACGATTGCCCAGCATGCGTCCATACGCGCTGAGCAACGCATTACGGTGGTTTTCGTCAAGTTTGGAGAAAATCCACGCCAAATCACGTGCCGGATCATTGACCTGCATATCCTGCCAGTTCGTGATGGCGGTGATCGACGAGCCCGAGAACAGCACATCGCCGTCGGACAGGCCACCATGCACCGGACAAGTGGCGAACGACCACAGGCCGTCCGTTTCAAGAACGTCGGACCAGCTCGTCGTGATCTCCTGCGGCACATGGCCAGCCTGACGCAAACGCTTGATCCATGCGGTCAGCTGCGCGCGAATCTGCCCCGTGGAGAACACCGGATAGCCGGCCTCCTGCAGAAAATCCGGACGAAGACGGTGTATCGCGCCCAACGCGGTGCCCACGCTGGCACAGTCGTCCAACGTCAGCAGCGTCAGCGGACGCGCCTGACCATCATGATGCGTGGCGATCATCACGGAAACGTCTCCTGTGACGGACCTCTCCTGTTCGCCGTTGGAGAACGCCAGAACGCGATCGACGTCGAACCCCAATCCGCCCAACTCGCGGGTGCCCATCAACGTCTGCGCGGCACGCACGCGACCAGCGAGACGCTTGCGTCCCTTCGGCGTGTTCGAAGCGAACGTGTCATACAACTTGCCCGCGGCGTCCTGCACCACGGCATGATCAATGCCATACCCCTTGTCGGTGGCGTTGACCTGCTCGCTGTCACGCGTGCCAGCGATGGTGGCGTTCGGCATCGCCGCGCTCGCCAAGGCGGCCATCATAAATCTGCTTCGTTCGGTCACAATTCCAACCTTAATACACACTGAAGGCTAATAAGGGCGCGACTTGCCACGAATTCACGGTTAATCGCGCCGATGGCGTCCGTATCGTCACGCAATCTGCCACAATGGAGCATATGGATGCAACAGCGGAAGCGATTCTCGACGGACTGGACGATGCGCAGCGCATGGCGGCGACCGCCGTGCGCGGTCCCGTCCGTATCATCGCCGGCGCAGGTGCCGGCAAAACGCGGACCGTCACCCGAAGAATCGCCTACGCATGCGCCACCAAGGCATGGGATCCGCACGCCACGCTCGCCGTGACCTTCTCCGTCAAAGCGGCCGCGGAAATGCGCAACAGACTATCCCAACTCGACGTCGCATCCGACGTCAAAGCCGCCACCTTCCACTCCGCGGCACTACACCAACTCCGTCGGATCTGGCCAGACGTATGCGAAGGGCCCATGCCGTTCATCTCACGCAATCCGCGCGAAATCGTGGAACATTCCCTACGCCGAGTCGCCACCCAGCAGGTGGACGACGACACCGTGCGCAACCTGCAAGCCGAAATCAACTGGTGCAAAATCTCGCTCATCGCGCCGGAAGACTATGAACGCGTCTGCGCGGCCATCCACCACCAGCCGCCGGCAGGACTGGAACCAAGCCAATTCGTGGATGTCTACAAAGCCTACGAAACCGAAAAAACCAATCGCAACGAAATCGACTTCGACGACATCCTGCTCATCACCTGCCACCTCATCGAAAGCGACGAAGACGTGGCGGCCAGCATCCGCTCCGGCATCACATGGCTCACCGTCGACGAATACCAAGACGTCTCGCCCCTGCAGCATCGGCTGCTCACCCGATGGCTCGGTGACAACCGCAACATCTGCGTGGTCGGCGACCCGGCACAGACCATCTACTCGTTCGCCGGAGCCAGCAGCTACAACCTGCTCAACTTCGCCTCCGAATTCGGACCCCTCACCGCCGACGTCAGACTCAACAACGACTACCGTTCCACCCCGCAGATCGTCAACTACGCCAACCGCGTGCTCGAAGCCTCACCGCAACGCGCCGACTATCTCAAACTCAACTCCAAGCGAGACCAAGGCCGCCGAGTCGCGCAAACCGTCTACAACAGCGATCTCGAAGAAGCCCGGGGCGTGGCTGCACGCATCCGCAGACTCGTGGACGAGGGAGCATCTCCGGGCGACTGCGCCATCCTCACCCGAGTCAACGCGCAGCAGAAAATCCTCTGCCGGGCACTGGGCGAACAACACCTGCGCTACCGCGTCAAACGAGACAGCGGATGGCAGAACTCCGCGCTCGCGGATGACGCTCAGACCCGCTTGGCCATGTTGGAAGCACTTGGCGCAGGCGGCGACGTTAAAGGCGTGACCATCTCCACCATCCATGCCTCCAAGGGCCTGGAATTCAAACACGTGTTCCTGATCGGATGCTCCGAAGGGCTGATTCCATACGGTTCACCGCCCGAAGGCGACCTTCTGGAAGAGGAACGGCGATTGATGTACGTGGCGGTCACGCGTGCCGAAGACACGCTCGACGTATCCTATGCACGCGCCCGTGAAGACGATGGGTCCGATCGCGGGCGCAGGAAATCACGCTTCTTCCGGTGACTGCGGGTCGCCGGAAGCGTTCGTATCGCCGGCGTCATCTGTACCGTCGGCGTCGTTCGTGCCATCGGCGTCATCGCCCTTGTGCTCTTCCTCGTCGAGCAGCTTGGACAGTTCGGCATCCCAATCGATGCTGTCCGGAATATCCTGTTGCGCCGTGGTCTGTTCCGTACCGGTAGTGGCGGATGCGGCGCCGTTCTCTTCGTTGGAGTTATCCTCGGACTGTTCGTCCGGCAGTTGCGGCAGCAGATCCGGATGCGACCATTTCGCGTCGCGCGCCTCGGGGCCTTCCTGCGCGCCGATGCTTTCCCACAGCGCGGCCGCCTCACGCATGCGCTTGGGGCGCAATTGCATGCCCATCAGGCTTTCGAACGTGCGTTCCGCAGGGCCTCCGATGGCGCGTTCGCGGCGCAACATCTCACGAAGCTGTTCGATATGCGGAATATGCGCCATGCCCGCACGCCACACGACGGCATCCACCCAGCCCTCCACCAAGGCAAGCAGATTCTCCAACGCCTTCATGGCCTGCTTCTGCTCCGGAGTGTCCGGGAACGCCACCTTGGTGATGTTCACCGCGCTGGCCATGGAATCCGGATCGATGGAATCCGCCTCACGGATCTGCTCCTCCATGGCATCCATGTCGATGGTGATGCCACGCGCGTATTTGCCCAGCAGCGCCTCGAAGCGGGGCATCAGCCACGGCACGGAGGCGAACAGCCTGGCATGCGCAAGCTCCTGCAGCGCAAGATAGCCCATCACTTCGTTCACGTCGATGTCCAGCGACTTCGCGTATTCGGTCACGTTCTGCACGATCAGTCCGCCGGCGGGATTCTTCAGCAGCGCGATGCCCTGATCGAAGCTGCCGCGCACCTCATGGGACAGGTCGCCGGCGGCACGCCCCAACTGCATGGCGAACGACGTGTTGCCGACGAATCGCATCAGCTTCGCCGGATTCTTCATCTCGTCCGGAATCGGAATTTCGATGGGGCCTGCGAAAACCCCGGAAATCTCGGTCTGGATTTCGCCGTCGCCGAAACGCTGCGACAGAATCGAAGCCAGAGCGTCGTTCATCGATTCGGCCACGGGGGAGGCGAACTGCGCCCACGCGTCGATTGTGTCCTCCATCCAGCCGGCGCGGGTGAGCAGCTGCGTCTCGCCTTGCGCCGGGTTGAACTCGCAAGCGGTATCAAGCCACAGGTTCGCCTCGCTGATGGCACGTCTTGCGATTTCGCCGGTTTCGGCGTTCACGCTGCTGTCCGATCCGGCACCATTCGCCTGCTGCAACGCGAGCGATTTCGCCAGTTTGATGTTGATCGGCCCCTGTTCCACGGCCTGCTGCATATCTCCCATGGTGTTGAGTCCGCCGGCGGTGAACGCCTGCATCATGGACTTGACCTCTTCGGGCTTGGGCAGCGTGCTCGGATCCTGACTCATCAGCTGGTCGCGTACGGCTTCCGGCATGTTGGAAAGCTGGTTCCATGCCATCTCGCCCTGAATCGGTCCGAAGCAATCGATAAGCCACTGGCGGATCGCATTCTCATCCATACCGTTTCCTGCCTTTGTTCCACGCGATTGTTAAGTTCGTTGCCTTCCATAGTATGGGAGGCATGGCCGATATGCAGGAAACACAGCGAGTTCACGCCAAAAGCACACGTAACGGGTCGTCTCAAGGCCTTCTGCCACGTATCAGACGACGTTGGCGTCAGGTCGGACGGTGGTTCGATGTTCGCCCTTGGCGATATCTCGCCGGACCGATCGTGGCCGTGCTCTGCGTGCTGATGCTTATTGCGCCCAGCGCGTACGTGGTGCAGGAGCCGGGACCGACCCAGGACGTGCTCGGAAAAGTCGAAGGCAAGCAGGTCATCGACGTGTCCGGCGTGAAGACGCATAAGGACTCCGGCAAACTACTGCTCGTCACCGTCAACGCCTCAGGCGTTCCCGGATATCCTGTGACCAACGCGCAGGCGTTGCTGGCATGGGCCAATCCGAAGGCCACGGTGATTCCGCAGGAGGCCGTGTTCCCCGTCGGACAAAGCGCCAAGGACTATGCGAAGGAAAGCAACAAGGAGATGTCCTCATCGCAGAGCGCCGCGGCCACGGCCGCGAAGCGGTTCCTCAAGGCGCACGGTTATGACGTGTCCGGTATGAAGGTGTCCATGCACGTCGACGACATCGGCGGCCCGTCCGCGGGCATGATGTACACGCTCGGTCTGATCGACAAGGTGACCGGAGAGCAGCTTTCCGGCGGGAAGACCATCGCGGGTACCGGCACGATGAACGCCAAAGGCAAGGTTGGCGCGATCGGCGGCATCCGGTTGAAGATGATCGGCGCGAAGCGCGACGGGGCCACGTGGTTCCTTGCCCCGGAATCCAACTGCTCCGACGTGGTCGGGCACGTGCCACAGGGCCTCCACGTGGTGAAGGTGGGCACGTTGGATGAGGCGTACGACGCGCTGGTCGCCATCCGCGATGGTAAAGGCGGTTCACTGCCGCAATGCACCGTCAAGCAATGAGCGTGCGGCGGAAGGAGATAGGCGTGATACAGGCGGAAATCGCCGTTTCATCTCGAAAAGTGGGCGATTCCGGCGTTCGTAACGTATATGTTCGAGCAGTGTTGGTATATTGACGAACGTGAATCAAACGGCATCTGATAACGCTGAAGAATTCGGTTTCCACGCCGGCGACCTGGTACAGGAATGGCTGTGGGACGATGATGTGGATGACTCGATCCGCGCCAAGATCGAGGAACTGACCGGTGAGGAGCTGGTCGACGAGGATTATGACTCCGCAGTCGATGGTGTGATCATCTGGTGGCGTGATGGCGATGATGAGGACGAACTGGCCGACACCATTGTCGACGCCTATGCGGTTCTCGGCGATGACGGCCCGCTGTGGGTGCTCACCCCGAAGCCGGGACGTCCGGGTGCCGCAAGCTCCAGCACCGTGCAGTCCGCGGCCAAGACCGCCGGCATGAATGCCGCCACTCCGCTGACCGTCAGCTCCGATTGGAACGGTATTCACCTGCGCGCGTTCGGCAAGGGCAAGTAAACCAAGACTTTTCGCGATTTTTCTCGCGTATACGAAAATCCCCCGAGCCCATTGGGTTTGGGGGATTTCGCTATTACGTGGACTTTCCGGCAAAACACAAACAAAACGTGGGCGGAATGTGGGCAAAACACGGGTGCGCGCGTTGATATTACGCGGGATGATATGCGATTCCTTGATTTTTCACGGCGTTGCGAAAAGTGGGCGATGAGGGATTCGAACCCCCGACATCCACCGTGTAAAGGTGGCGCTCTAACCAACTGAGCTAATCGCCCGCAACGAACTACTGTACCGTATCCGCGCGATGAGCCGCACTCGTGTGTCGGCATGGCGGATATGATGCCGCTTGATCGGTACGAAACCGCCGTGTGAGCGATGAGCCGCACGTGTCGATTCACTGAATTTTCATCTTTTGCGGCGTCTGCGTCGAATCAATCACGTAAAGTAGTGGCGTTAATACGTGTAGCAGGAGGTCGAACGCCAATGGCACAGGAACCTGAAACCGAGAAGAACGCATCGGGAATCGCTCATGCCGCGAAGCGAAAGTGGGGCTACGATGCGGAACAGGTGGATGCTTTCCTTGAACGTGCGCACATGCTGTATGAAGGTGAGGGCGCGCAACTCACCCAGCATGATATTCAGAACGTCTCCTTCGAACTGGTCAAGGGCGGCTATGTGATCGCCCAAGTGGATGCCGCGCTTGCCCGTCTGGAACGTGCCGTGGTCGACAAGCAGACCACGTGGGAAATCTCCCAGCATGGCCGTGTGGCATGGAAGGCGCAGACCGAGGACCTGTTCAAGAAGCTCGACGCGCATGCCGAACGCGAGCACGGCCAACGGTTCAAGCCGGGCGAGGGCAAGAATCCGAGCTACGACCGCAAGCAGGTCGACAGCGTGATCGACAAGTGCCTGACGAAAGCCGCCGGCGAGCTGGGTGTTGAGGAAGTCAGTGAAGCGGACGCCAAGGCGATCGCCGACGCGAATTCCCAGACCTTGAGCAACGTGATCTTCACTCAGCGCAAAGGCAAGAGGGGATACGACGAACGTCAGGTGGATTACTATCTGGCCGCCTGCGCGCAGTTGCTGACCCGACTCGAATCGTATGCGCGCGTCGCGGATTTCGTCGGCGAACCCTCCGAAGAGGCGATGGTCGCGGCCGCACCGTCCGTTGCCCCGGCTTCCGGCGATTCCGCAGCTGGCGAAACCCAGATGATCGCACCGCTGTTCGCAGCTCCTTCCGCCACGGTTCCGGCTGCTCCGGTTCCTCCTACTGTGCCAACCGTCACGCCGAGCGAAGAGGATTCCTTCGACGCGCTGAACAAGGCCGAGCATGAGATCTTCACGTCCGCGGTCACCTCTCCGGTGAGCGTGCCTGCCACGCCGACGAACACTCCGCATGCGGTTCCGGTGGTTCCTCCGGTGTTCCAGCCGCAGACCGATTCCGCTTCTTCCGCGCCGAGCGCCGTTGAAGAGACCCAGGCGTTCGATCCGCTTGCCGATGATGCGATGGAAGATGCCGCGCCAAAGACTCCGGCTCCGACCACGACCGATTCGCAGGCTCCAGCCGCTCCGGCATTCCCGCCGGCTCCGGTTGAACCCGAGCCGCAGCAGGATCCGTCTTTGGCCGCGTTGGCGCATCTGGCCCACACCATCAATGAGACGAACCAGACGGAAAACACGTTCACGCCGCAGGTTCCGAGCCTGTCCGCGTCCGACTTGCCTCAGGTCACCACCGGTTCGACGAGCCTGAGCTCCCTCGCAGCCTCGGTGCCGCCATCCTTCACGCCTGAACCGGCCGTTCCGGCTCCGGATTCGAACCCAACTGTCACTCCGGCTCCGGTTGTTGAACAGGCTCCGGCCGAGCCGGCCGCTCCGGCCGAGCCGTCCGCTCCGGCTGAACCTGCCGCAGAACCGGCAGTTGCCCCGGCAGCTGAACCGTCCGCCGAACCCGATGCGGACAAGCAGCAGGAGGACAAAAAGCCGGAACCAAGCCCGGCCTTCAGGTCGATTTTCCCTGCGTCGGGCAACGACGACAATCTCGATATTCCGGATCTGTCGTTCCCGTCCTTCGAGTGAACCAACGGTAAGAAACAGGCTGGCGGAATCGTCAGCCTGTTCTCGCGTTTACACAATCCCAACTACACAGCCTCGACTACACAGCCTCGACTACACAGTCCCAACTTACATAGTCCAAACCAATGCCGGAACATCGGCATATCATACGGAGAGCAGCGCATAACCCATGCAACCATCAACCGTAGTAATTCTGGGCTCCACCGGATCCATCGGCACCCAAGGCCTTGACGTCATCTCACGTCATCTCGACCGCTTCACCGTGACGGGTCTCGCCGCGGGCGGAGCACATGTCGAACTGCTTGCGCAGCAGGCGGCGAAATTCCATGTGCCAACCGTCGCGATCTTCTACAAGGAAGCCGTCCCCGCGCTACGTGAGGCGTTGGAACAGGCCGGCGCAGGCAACGTCAACATCACAGCCGGCCCTGACGCGGTGATCGCCATGGCAGGCTCCGGCGCCGACGTGGTGCTTAACGGCATCACCGGCTCCATCGGCCTCGAACCGTCCATTGCGGCACTGCAGGCAGGCTCCCAGCTGGCATTGGCCAACAAGGAATCCGTGGTGGCCGGCGGACACCTGCTGTTTAGCGCGCAGGTACGCGACAAGCAGATCAATCCGGTCGATTCCGAACATTCCGCCATCTGGCAGTCGTTGCGTTCCGGCACACACGGCGAAGTGTCCAAGCTCGTCGTCACCGCGTCCGGCGGTCCGTTCCGCGGCTGGAAGCGCGACCAAATGACCAACATCACGCCGGAACAGGCCTTGAACCACCCCACATGGAACATGGGGCCGGTCGTGACCATCAACTCGTCCACGCTGATGAACAAAGGTCTTGAAGTCATCGAAGCAAGCCGACTGTTCGATGTGCCACCGAGCCGCATCGACGTGACCGTGCATCCGCAATCCATCGTGCATTCCATGGTGGAATTCCGCGACGGCGCCACCATCGCGCAGGCTTCGCCGCCGGACATGCGCCTGCCGATCGCCCTCGGTCTGTCCGCGCCGGAACGTCTCGGAAACGTCGCCGCCGCATGCGATTGGACGAAGGCGGCCACGTGGACGTTCGAGCCGCTCGACAACGAGGCGTTCCCCGCGGTGAACCTGGCCCGGCACTGCCTCGAATCGTCCGAAAAGCATACGGCCGTGCTCAACGCGGCCAACGAGCAGGCCGTCCACGCGTTCCTCGAACACCGTCTGCCATACCTCGGCATCGTCGACACCGTGCGCGAAGTGCTTGACGAGATGGACGCCGAACTGCGCGGCAACCCGCTGTTCGCTTCCGTGGAGGAAATGAGCCGACTCGAGCAGGAGGCTCGCGCCCGCGCCGACAAGCTGATAAACAAGTAAAGAGCACAAGCCGTAAGAACCATCGCGGGGCGCATAACGCGCCTCGCACATGCAAGGATCACGTATGCCAGAAATCGAAAAACCGTTCCGCAAAACCGGTGACGCGGCCATCAGCGAAAGCCCGCTGCATCCGCGCCGCAAGTCCCGCCGCATCATGGTCGGCCCGGTGCCGGTCGGCGGGGGAGCGCCGATTTCAGTGCAATCCATGACCAATACGCTGACGGCTGACGTGCCGGCCACCCTGCAGCAGATCGCGGAACTGACCGCGGCCGGCTGCGACATCGTGCGCGTGGCCGTGCCAAGCCAGGATGATGCCGACGCATTGCCGGAAATCGTCAAAAAATCGCCGATTCCGGTGATTGCCGACATCCACTTCCAAAGCAAGTACGTGTTCCAGGCCATCGACGCCGGCTGCGCGGCCGTGCGCGTGAACCCCGGCAACATTCGCAAATTCGACGAGGTCGGCCCTTCGATCTGCAAGGCCGCCACGGATGCGGGCATTTCCCTGCGCATCGGCGTGAACGCCGGTTCGCTCGATAAGGAGCTGTACGCCAAATACGGCGGCCCGACACCGGAGGCGCTGGTGGCGTCCGCGATGAAGGAAGCGCGCATGTTCGAAGACGTCGGCTTCCACGATTTCAAGATTTCCGTCAAGCACCATGATGTGGTCACCATGGTGCAGACGTACCGTCTGTTGGCTTCCAAGGGCGATTGGCCGCTGCATTTGGGCGTCACCGAAGCCGGCCCGACCTGGCAGGGCACAATCAAAAGCTGCCTGGCATTCGGCGCGCTGCTGGCCGAAGGCATCGGCGATACGATCCGCGTTTCACTGTCCGCGCCTCCCGTGGAGGAAGTGAAGGTGGGCTGCAAGCTGCTGGAATACATGGGATTGCGCCCGCGTAAGTTCGACATCATCTCCTGCCCGTCCTGCGGCCGTTCCCAGGTGGACGTGATTCAGCTGGCCAACGCGGTGACCGAAGGGTTGAAGGACGTGACCGCGCCGATTCGCGTGGCCGTCATGGGCTGCATCGTCAACGGTCCGGGCGAGGCTCGCGAAGCCGATTTGGGCGTGGCCTCCGGCAACGGCAAGGGGCAGATTTTCATCAAGGGCAAGGTCATCCAGACCGTGCCGGAAGACCAGATCGTGGAAACCCTGCTCGCCAAGGCGCAGGAGATCGCCGCGCAGATGGAGGCCGACGGCCAGTTGCCTGCCACCGCCACCGGTCCGGTGGTCGTGCCGGTGACGCAAAACGGCAACTGCTGAAAGCCATGTTCCAGCGTGCCGTCGGTAGCATGCAATCGCAGGCTTCTCAGCAAAGGCCGGTAGAATGAGCGGCGTGTCAGAGCAGGAACGTCAATCATCAGCCGCCAGCCAATCATTACGGCAAGAATCGGCTTCATCGCCCGCGCGTCCGCAACCGCAACATCAACCGTGGACGCGCGGGCGGCGACTCATGGTCAACCTGCCTATTTTCATCATGCTGCTGGGCATTCTGGTGTCCGTGGCCAATTTGACGGCATCCACATGGAACTACGAGCCGACCGAGCAGACCATCGAAACGCTTGACGCCAACACCGCCGTGACCTTCGCCAATCCATCCGGCGAAAAACTGGCGAAAAAAGGCGATTACGAGGTGGCGAAACGGTACGTCACCATCAAAGCGAAACGGCCTTCCACCGGTGAGATACAGAACATCAAAGTGCTGATCCGCAAACCGAAAGGGGCTGGGAACGGACGTCCCGGTGTGGTTTTCATGCACGGCGCCGGCTATGGCACCTGCGACAATTCCTTCGGCGACATGGCCTCCGACCTGTCTTCGGCGGGATTCGTGACGGCGGTGCTTGACAAGCCGGTCTGGTCCACCAACGACGCCAATCGCGACTACCCGGGTTCCGCCGCCATCTACGACCAGGTCATCAACCTCCTGCGGAAAATGGATACGGTGGACGCCTCCAAAGTGGGCATCTACGCCACTTCCGAAAGCACATGGATCTCATCGTATCTGCTGCAGCGCGATCCGGACGTCGCTTTTCAGGTGCTGCTCAGTCCGATGGTCTACGAGCCGCGGTATTCGCTGGGCTTCCTCGCCGCACAGGACTTCGCGCTCGTCGGCGCGCATGACGGCTACCAGTCGATCGTCCGCCGCGTATTCAATATCGACGCGTCCCTGTTCGGACTCACCAACCTCGACATCGACACGTTGACGCCGAAAGCGTATGCCATTCCGACATTGGTGGCATATGGCACGAAAGACGTCATGACCGCGCAGGTGGAAGGCACGGAGAAAATCGTCGATCTGGCTCACCAGGCCGGCAACTGGGACGTCACCATACGCACGTACCCCATCGCCAACCATGTGCTGAGGCTCGGCGACGAAGCCAATTCCGGAACCCCGTTCGCCGACGCGTACGTGGACGATGTGGTCGACTGGGCCGTCGGCACCACGCACGGACTCAAACAGACCAGCGAACGCGTGGCCGGCACCAGAATGTACCAGTCAATCGCAGTGCCATTGGACCTCAAAGCCAATCGCGGCCTGACCATCTACCTGGTCGCGTTGCATGCCAGCATGCTGGTGCTGCTGCTTGCCGCAGGCGTGCTGTGGCTCGCCGTGCTGATGCGTAAGATCTGGGCGCGTGCCCACGGACGACGGTATCGGCTGGGGCTTGCGCAAGGGTTCAAAAACTCGCTGGTCACGTTGACTATCGCCACTATGGCCACGTTCGTGCTGTTCTGCGCCGGCCTTGGCGATGTGATCATGGGTGTGGTCAAACTGGCATGGGGCAGTGCCCCAGTGGAGAATCCGGGCGTGATGTATTGGAGCTGGCCGGTGATCCAGATCGTGTGCGTCGCCGTGGTGTGGGCATGGTCCCGCGTGTTCATGCGGCTGATCGAAGAGGCAACCCATCGAGGCATCGCGCAGTGGCCGCCACGTAAGGGTGCTATCGGCGAAATCGTCAGCGGACGGCAGCCGGTGCTGGCTTCCACGCGGTTCGGACGCGTGATGTTCTGGCTGACCGTGGCCGCCATGTTCTGCGTATTGCTGGTGTTCGCGTTCTGGGGGCTGTTCATCTACTGACGGGGCGAATGTATTTCGGAACGCGCACGTGCGGCGAGCGTATGCATAACAGGATGCGATGAACGGCAAGAAAAGGAGGTGCGATGCCGCTGTATCAAGACGAAGGCGTGGTGCTGCGCACCGCCAAACTCGGCGAAGCCGACCGCATACTCACCTTGCTCACACGTGACCATGGCAAAGTACGCGCCGTCGCGAAAGGCGTGCGCCGTACCAAATCGCGTTTCGGAGGCCGACTCGAACCGTTCATGCGCGTGGCGCTGCTCATTGCGGAAGGTCGTTCGCTCGACGTCGTGTCCCAAGCCGAATCGATCGCCGCGTATGCAGGGCCGATTTGCGCCGATTTTCAAGCGTATACGGCGGCGAACGTGATCTGCGAAACCGCCGACAAGCTGGTCGCCACGGAAAAGGAGCCTGCGGTCGCCCAATACCGGCTGGTATTGGGCGCGTTGAACGCGCTTGCCAAACATGCGCACGAGCCGTCCACGATTGGCGATTCGTACGTGCTGCGCGCACTGGCGATCGCTGGTTGGACACCCCGTCTGCGCGTCTGCGTGGTGTGCGGCGAGCCGATTTCGTCTGCGCTGTCCTGGTATTTTTCGATTCCCGCCGGCGGCCTGATGTGCGCCGCCGACCATACCCCCGAATCGGAAGCGGTGTCGTGGGATGCGATTTGCCGGCTTTCGGCGCTTGTCGATGGCGATTGGGGGGAGCTGGACGGTGTTCCGGCGGCCGCGTCGATTCAACGGGAAACCCACCAAATAGTGGAAGAATGGGGCGAATACTATTTGGAACGGCCGATTCGTTCCATGCGCTTGCTAGATTAGCGGGTATGGCTTTTGAGAACGTGGATTACAAATCCCTTGACATTCCGGCGGCACCGTTTTCTGATCCGTCGATCATTCCCGATTTTCCAAAGAACAAGGTTCCGCGCCACGTCGGCGTGATCATGGACGGCAACGGCCGTTGGGCCCAGCAGCGCGGACTCATCCGCACCGACGGCCATCAGGCGGCCGAACCGGTGGTGTTCGACACCATCGCCGGCGCCATCGAAGCGGGCGTGCGCTACCTGTCTCTGTACACGTTCTCCACGGAGAATTGGAAGCGTTCGCCGCAGGAAGTGCGTTTCCTTATGGGCTTCTCGCGTGACATCATCCACCGTCGTGTCGATCAGATGAACGAGTGGGGCGTGCGCGTGCGCTGGTCCGGCCGCCGTCCGAAGCTGTGGAAATCCGTCATCGACGAGCTGGAAGTGGCGCAGGAGAAAACCAAGAACAACAAGACCATCGACGTGGTGTTCTGCCTGAACTACGGTGGCCGCGCCGAAATCGCGGACGCCTGCGCGGCCATCGCACGTGAGGTGCGTGACGGCAAGATCTCCGGCGATCGTGTGACGGAGAAGATGATCGCCGAGCACCTGTACAACCCGGATATTCCCGATTGCGATCTGGTGATCCGCACGTCCGGCGAGCAGCGCACGTCCAACTTCCTGCCGTGGGAAGCCGCCTACGCGGAACTCGACTTCGTGCCGGAACTGTTCCCGGATTGCGGCCGTGAGGTGCTGTGGCGCTCCATCGACCACTACATCCACCGCGATCGTCGTTTCGGTGGCGTGAAGAAGTAGGGGGTATTTGTTCCCGTCAATGTGTGCTTATTCGGACGAAAACAGACCGGTTTTCGTCCGAATAAGCACACATTTTCCTTTTTCCCCAACATCCGCTAAACTGCACGGATGGGCGAAAAGGAAACTCATTGTTCTCTGAATCTCCTGATTGCGAAGGCGCAGCGGGATCGGTGTTGCATGCGTCCTTTCTGGGATACGGACATCAAGGTGGTCGTACGTCGAGTCAAGCAGGGGAGCATTGTCCGGGTGCATCGTGGTCTGTATGCAGGCAAGGAATATTGGGATCGGCTCGACCCGCATGAGCGGCTTCGGCACATTCTCCGTTCGCTATCCCAATGGCATGAGCGATGGGCGTTCTGCGGCGCGAGCGCGGCGGTCATGCATGGTTTGGATTGCTCGTACCGGCAGTTGCATCCGATTCATGTCGCGGTTGGCAGAAACAGCCGTCCGAGGAATCAGAGGTATGTGAGGTTCCATGTGTTGGATGATGCGGAAACGGTGGCTGTGGATGGTGCGCGCGTGACCTCTATCCTTCGTACGCTTGTCGATTGCGCTGCGATGATGCCGCGTCGCTATGCGATGGCGCCGATTGATTCCGCTTTGCGGCAGGGGAAAACCACCGTGGAGCAGATGTTGGAATATGTGGATGCGATTCCCATGCTTCGGGACAGGGAACGCATTCGTGCCGTACTTGCCCAAGGTGATGGAAGGGTTGAAAACGGTGGTGAGTCGGAGTGCCGTGCCGTTTTGGACGAATTGGGGTTTCCTGTGCATAGGGTTCAGGTCGAGTTCCCCTGCCTGAGCCATCCAGGCCGTGTGCATCGGGTGGATTTTCTCTGGGAACGAGATGACGGCACCCTGATCGCGGGGGAGTTCGACGGGGTTCAGAAGTACGTGGATCCGTTGATGACTGCGGGGTGGACCATTCGGCAGGTCGTCGATGATGAACGCGATCGACAGCAGTGCCTAAGTAGGCGCGGTGTAGATATGGTGCGCATGTTCTACAGGGATTTGGACAACGCCCAGGTTTTGGCATATCGATTGGAGCAGGCACGTGTGCCGCGGCGTTGATGTGTGTTGTTTTGGACGAAATCAAACCGGATTTCGTCCAAAACAACACACATCAACGCCGGATGCCGGCGATTCTACGGGTGAAGTCGGCCACGAAACGGTTATGATCGACGGTCAGTGCGACGTGTACGCGGGGCACGGCCGGGTCGATGAGGCCGGCCGGATCGCCGACGGTGCGGCCGCGTGTGCCGTGGAAATCGCCCGTTTGCGTCTCGACCTTCATCGGCAGATCGAAGCATTCCACCAAACTTGGATCCAATGCGACGGCCGCGGCAAGGGGATCATGCAATGGCATGCCTGCCGAGAAGAGACGCGCATCCGCATGAAGATTCGCTGCGATCGAGAAATCGGCGATATCGGCAAGGAACGTCCGTACGCCGGTCGGCGCAGCCTGCTGGCGCCACTGTGCGGTCGCGTCGCTTCCCAGCAGACACTGGTGTGTGACGTCCAGTCCTACCATGGTCACGTCCGCGCCGGAATGGAACACACGATCCGCCGCTTCCGGATCCTGGATGATGTTCGTTTCGGCGGTCGCATCCCAGCAGTTTCCCTCTTGGGTGAGCGTCCCTCCCATCATCACCAGCCGTAATCCGTCCGCGATATCCGGCGCTGCGGTGAGCGCCGCGTCGATGTCGCTCAGCGGTCCGGTCGCCGCCACTGTGACGTCCCTGCCGTACCGGCGGACCATGTCGATGATGAATCGTACGCCTTCCGGCGAGGCAGGCGTGCTTTCTGTACGGTCGCATGCGGTGAATGAAAGCGTGAGCGAATCGGTGGAAGGATTCGCATGGCGGTCGTGCACGTTGTAGCCGCCTACGGAAATCAGCCTACGCGATGTTAGCGTGAACGCTCCCGCCGAATCGGATGTAGACGGGTCCGCTGCCGGCCCGAATCCACCCAGGCCGTCCGTTCCATGGAATTGCGCGCATCCCGCGTCCACGATGAAGGAATCGGCCCATGATGGATGCGTGGAGCCCGCGAGAACCGGCACATGCCGCAATCCCAGCCAATCCAGCACATATCGCGTGTTCCGCACGGCCGTATCGGCTGTCACGTTGCCATAGGTGCCGATGGATCCCAGCAACTCGACGTCGTCGAACGTGGAGACATACGCCAGAGCCAGCGCGTCGTCGATGCCGGTATCGACATCGAGAATCAGCTTGCGTTTGACGGACATCAGACTCACTTCAGGAATTCGTCGGTCGAGATGTTCTTGGCCACCGGCACGGTGTGTACTGTCTTGCCATGCGAATCGGTGTAGGCGTCCTCTTTGGCGAGAAAATCGAAATACTGTTGCGCGCCCTTGGTGTCGTTCGTGCCGAACACGAACGAGCCATCCTTGATCTTCGCCGGATCGCCCCAATACTGGCCGTCCACGATGGTCTTCATGCTCTTCTTGACGAAAGCGAGCTTGAGATTCGCGTCGGGGGCTTCTTTGACGAGAATCGCGGCCGCATCATCGGGATGCGAGTAGGCGTATTCATACCCCTTCTTGGTGGCCTGCACGAACTTCCTTACGAGAGTCGGATTGGAGGATATGGTCTTGTCGCTGGTGATAATGCCGATGGTGTCGGCGTTGCCTGGCACGCCATAATCCGGCTCGGTGAAGCAGTTGAGCTTCGGGCCGTACATATCGGCCTGCACCCCTTCCCATGTGGCGTAGAACCCGCCAAAATCGGCTTTGCCGCTGGACAGCGTCTGGAATGTGGATGTGCCCACGGTCACTTTGTCGAACGTGCCTTTGCCGCCGTCCGTCTGGATCATGCGGCGGATCACCGCGTCGGATTCGTTCGAGCCGAACGTGGCGAAGGTCTTGCCATCGAAATCCTTCGGGGATTTGATCGCCTTGTTCGAGGCGAGCGAACACCAGATGGCGCTCGGCTTCTGCTGCACCTGCATAACCTGTTTGATCTTCGCGCCCTTGGTGGTGTACATGCCCACGTTGGTCAGATTCGACAGCGCGAAATCGGCCTGGCCGTTGTTCGCCGCCTGTTCGGCGCCGGCCTGTGCCACCGCCACGATGTCCACATCAAGGCCGACCTGCTTGAAGTACCCCTTGTTCTTCGCCACGTAGACGCCGATGTGGTTGGTGTCTGGCGCCCATGACAGCATGAACGTCACTTTTTTTAGACCATTTCCCGATTCGTCGGCATTGTTGCTGTGACCACATGCGGCGACGCCGGCAAGCATGGTGATTGCGCCGAGAAGTGCGATTGCTTTGTGGAGGACTGTCTTCTTCATTCCTTGCGATTTCCCTTGAATCCTGTTGCTTTACCGTTTTCTAGGGATTGATGCTGCGGACGGAGTTCGGGCAGAAAACGATACGAAGGGCCCAGCCCCCGTTCGTCCAATGCCCCCGACGTTCCTTGTGGTGTCCTATCGTTCGTATGACTTCCCATACGACGCCGAGACGTGGAACATTGCCGGTTTGCCACACATTGGCTTGACAGCGCATCTTATTATACGGGTCGGCCTGACGTGCGGGTCATGTTTTTCAAAGATGGTGTGCACGATGGTTTTGCGGATATTTGCCGGACGGAGGAGACGAAGGGTGCATGTAAAGTGATGGAGGTTTGAGAGCGCCGGAAGAGATTCGACATGGATTGAGGTAAGGGGATCAGGTAAATGAATGTGGGCGTATGCGGGGCCGGGATATTCGCGTTGCTCGATTGTCTGCCCGGCATGGCATTCACGCTGACGCTGTTCCGCAAACGCCTCCGCTTAGGCGTACGCGCCACCGTTGCTGTATGCGCATTGCTTGTGGTGATTCAGGTGGTAGCCGGCTCATTGCGCTATCGCCATGTCGATGACAACGCGTACATGGCGTTGATGGCGATACTGTTGCCGGTGTTATGGGGATTTCCTGTGATCGGTTTGATTCGTGATTCTTGGCGCAAGATTGTGTTTGTTCTGATGTTGTTCATGAACCTGTCGGGCACGGTTACTGTCATGGGCAACGCCGTCGATCGTCATCTGTTTCCTGGGGGGGGGTATATGATTGGCGATATTTGCTCACGGTCTTGCTGGTTGGGATTGCACTGATCTGCGTACTATTCGTATTCTTCGGAAGAACGTTGCTGGATTTGTTCGATGTTGAGGATGCGGATTATATCTGGCGGTACTTGTGGTTGGTTCCGGCTGGATTCAGCGCCATCGCATTGTGGATGCGATTCGGCACGCCTGAACCTGAATACATCAGCACTGCGAAGCCGGCTAATTTTATGATGCTGATGCTGTTGTTCATAACGAAACTTGGAACGTATCTTATCATTGCCAAAATCATTCTCGTCCAACGTCAACGGAATGAGCTGAGTATCGTCAATCGCCAATATGAATTGCATGAACGCGCTTACCGTATCTACCGGGAGCATAGTGATGCCGAACGGCGGCTACGGCATGATTTTCGTCATGAGCTTGCGGTGCTGTCGGTGCTGGCTGAGAAGAACGAGCTTGGCGAATTGCGTGATTACATCGCCAAGATGGTACGAACCGTTCCTCCAAGTACGCGGTACCGTCTTGCCAGTAATCCGGAATTGGATGCACTGTTGCAGTATTACGCGTATGAGGCGGAACGCGCTGGGGTCCGGTTCACGTCACGAATCGAGACTCCAGTGGACCACTTTGCCAAGTCGGTCGATTTGACGGTTGTTCTTGGCAACTTGCTGGAGAACGCGGTTCAGGCCGCAGGGTGTTGCGCAGGCGAACGATATGCGGATTTGCGGATCGGCAAGGTTCCGGGCGTCTGCATGATTCAGGTGCGGAACAGTTATGACGGCTTGATCGACGAGCGGAACGGCAAGTTTTGGCGCTATTGCTGTTTTCGTGGATGTCAGTTCGTCGTCGAGCCGTTGGTTCCGTAAGCGTAAGGGGCGTTCCCGCGTATTCTGTTTTCCGACCAAAGAAATGAATCACGAAGAACGCCTGAGCAAAAGCTTATTCACCAGATTTCTGCATATCGCGTGGAGGATCGCGGGAGACATCGCCCATAGGGTCGCCGAACGGCTCGGAACGGCGATGCCCCCGCCGTTCGACGGCCTGCACGCGATCGGCGTGGACGAGACCAGCCACCGCAAGGGCCACACGTACCTGACCGTGGTCGTCGACCACGAGCGGCATAGGGTCATCTGGGCTCACGGCGGGTACGGCGGGGACGTGTTCGACCTGTTCTTCAAGGCGTTGACGCCCGGACAGCGCGAATCCATCAGGGTCGTCACCGGCGACGGGACCCACTGGATCGACCCGTGCACCGGCCGGTGGTGCCCGGCCGCCGAACGCGTGCTCGACGGGTTCCACATCGTCTCTTGGATGACCGATGCGCTCGACGGCATCAGGAACACGGACCCGAGGGCCGGCTCTACCGTTCATGGCAACTCAAGGAACTATTGAGGACCCTGCTCAAGCACCCGCTCGAACAGGCCAGGGGCGAGTTGAGACACTGGGTGTTCCTGGCCTCGCATTCACGCATGCCCGAGATCGTCGAACTGGCGAAGAGGATCCGGCGGCGCCGACCGGACATCCTCAGGACCATCGAGCTGGGCTATTCGAGCGCGAGGCTCGAGGCGTTCGACAACAGGATCAAGGTCACCATCCGCATGGCCTACGGCTTCCGCCACGTGAACAACCTCATTGCCCTGGTCATGCTCAGATGCGATGGACTCGACATCCGACTACCACAACCCACGATCTAATCCACGAAAACAGCAGAAGCCTCGGAAAATACCTAAGAAACGAACGTCACGGCATCGGCGCCGGCTCTGGCGTCAGCCGAGCAGGGTGTCGCGGCGCGCGATCAGCGCGTCGATCGCCTCGGCGCCTTCGATGACGGTGAAGGTCAGCGATTTGCGCTCGGTGCCCTGCGGGGCCAGCGTATGCAGGTCGCCGCGCTGCTCGTGCCAGCCGCGGCCTTGGACGCTGGAGTTCGAGGGTTCGAGGCCGACCACGTAGTCGCCCGCACCCATCGACTTCCATTCCATGAAGTATGGGAAGAGGCTGGCGTCGAAGTCGATGACGACTCCAAGTCTGAGCTTGCGGTTGACCACGGCGGCGAAGCTGCGGCCGTGGTCGTCGGCGGCGAGCTCGTGCAGGTACACGCTTTCGGGGCGGTTCGCCTCGGGTGCTTGGATTTCGTTCCACGGCGTGGTATCGGCGGCGGTGGTCTCGTCGCGCGGGGTGGCCTTGCGGCTGGGGATCACGACTTCGGCGCCTTCGGCGAGCAACGGCCAGCCGAAGTTGCAGTGGTACATCCACATCAGCGGCTCGTCGCGGAAGGATTCGTTGGTCACCTCATCCTCGACCGTGATCGACGGCTGGCCGTACACGCTGGTGATCTTGCGGCGCATCACCAGATTTTCGCCGAACAGTTCGGCCTCGCGCATTTCGCCGGAGACCTCGAGCACGTAGTCGCCTTCGGCGGTCCAGTGGGCGTCGGAGCTCACATGTTCGGCCGGCGTGGTGCGGATGCGGCCGTGCATCGGGAAGCTGCCGGCCGGGTACTTGCCGCCCTCAGGCGTGACGTACGGCGCGCAGATGTTCTCGAAGCCGCAGGTGAAGAACAGGCCGCCCATGATGGAGCGCTGCGCCTCCAGCCCGTTGGTGTCGAACTGGTTGCGGCCGTTCAGGCCCGGCTTGGACAGGAAGGTGAGGTTCTCGCCGCGGTATTCGAACTGGCAGATGTCGAGGGCCCGGTCGGCCATGGACACGAAGCGCAGCGGGCCGTTCTTCACCTCGATGGCCTTGAGGCCGTGGGCACGGCCCTCCTGGTACTCGATCGGGCGCACGTAGGCGGCCTGCTGAAGGCTGCCCATGTGGGCCAACATGTCGGCTCGTGTGCTGGTTGAGTTGATTACTTGATTTTTATTGACACTCATCGGTTCATTACTCCTTAACGATTATTGATATTTCAATCCGGCACTAGGCTGTCAACGCCAATCATCAACAGCCTGAGCTCCGTAAGTCGGCTACGCGATTGCGCCGCACCCTTGCCAAACACCCTGTTGCGCCAAAGGGTAAGTACTTTCCATACCGTCGGCACAATCAAGCTTGCATATCTTCCAGTGCTACACCTTTGGTCTCCTTCATGCACTTGAGCGCAAAGAAGAACGAAACCATCGCGAAGAAAGCGAACAGACCATACACAAGCCCGACATTGACGCCAAGCAATACAGGGAAGGAAACGGTGACCACAAAGTTGGACAGCCATTGGGTGGCAGTCCCAACGGCCATGCCAGCACCGCGCATCGAATTCGGGAACATCTCAGAGAGCATCACCCACGAGACGGTGCCCCAAGTCACGCCGAACGCCACCACGAACAGATTGGCGCACACCAGAGCCAGAGGGCCAGTCACCGAACCCATTACAGGAGAGCCGTTAGCCATCGGAGCCGTACCAAACAATATTGCAAGCCCTCCTTGAGCCACGACCATGCCGATGGATCCCGCGAGCAACAGCGGTTTACGCCCAACACGATCAATAAGCATCATGCCAATAAGCGTTGCAGCGATGTTGACCAGCGAAGTGATGGCGGTGATGGTAAACGAGTTCTTTTCGCTGAAGCCTACGGCGCTCCACAGCGAGTTCGAATAGTAGAAAATGACGTTGATGCCAGTGAACTGATTGAGGATCATGAAGCCGATAGCCGCCCAAACCACTGGTTTCAGCCGGCCGTTTGCCCCGATAAGGTCACGGAATGAAGGCTTGCGGTCAGCACTGAGAGACGCGCGGATAGATGCGAGTTGCTCGTCCACGTTGATTTCGGCATCCCCAATCTTCTTCAACACCACGGCCGCCTCTTCCATGCGACCCTGCGCAACAAGGTAGCGCGGCGATTCGGGAATCGTGAATGCCAGCACCCCGTAAATCAAAGCAGGCACGCACATGCACAGGAACATCCACTGCCAGGTCATCATTGGTCCCATCATCGCGCCGGCACCGCCACTGATATGCACGAGCAATGCGTTGACCAACAGAGAGACGAAAATGCCGAGCACAATACCGAGCTGTTGCAGAGAGCCAAGCACGCCGCGCTCCCGAGCCGGGGAGATTTCAGTAATGTACATGGGCGCGACCACGGAGGCGATGCCCGCCGCGAAACCGCCGAACACACGGAATGCGACGAGGATTTCGATGTTCGGCGCGAACGCGCAGCCGACACCGCAGACCAGGAAGCAGACAGCGGCGATTTTCATCATCGGCACGCGGCCGATCTTGTCCGCGATGCGCCCTGACAGCAGTGCGCCGACGCATCCGGTGATGAGCGCCGATCCTACGGCAAGGCCGAGCACGGCATCGCCGGTATGGAAGTGTTCTTTGATGACTGTGGTTGCGCCGTTGATAACTGCGGTGTCGTAGCCGTACAGCAGCCCACCGAGCGCAGCGCTGATGGCAAGGCGGGGAACAATGTTGTGTTGTGACATGGTGAATCCTTCTTCGTTGAAGATGTGCCGGATGAGAGGAGGCCTCGGATGGCGAGAGGCCGATTACTGAAGTGGATTGCCGGATCCGATCGACGACAGGCCGTGAGGCTGCTGCTCTCTTAGCTCCTGCGGGTAGCGAGGCCAAGCGCCGGACTGGCTGCACACAAACGCAGAGACGTCAACGGCACGACGATGAGCGGCAGGGATTGCGAATCCGCGCAGCAAGTAGGCAAGGAACGCCCCGGAAAACGAGTCACCCGCACCGACAGTATCTGCCACTTCAACCTGCGGGGTGGGCAGAATCGAGATTTCGTCATGCCCCATCACAATGCTGTAGGCGTCTCCAGCGGTTAAAATCGCCACATCCAAATCGAACATTTCGCAGAGTGTCCTCATTGCTCGCTGCTGCGATCTGATATCTTTGCCCGGCGAGTCAAGACCGAACAGGTTAGCCACTATGGGCAGCTCCTCGTCGTTGATCTTGAGAACGGTGGCACCTTCGAGGAATCGGGTGATGACTTCTTTGTTGACGAATCCGGAGCGGATGTTGATGTCAAACAACCGAATGGCATCGGGGCGTGCAGCGTCAATCATCTGATAGATGGTGTCGCGTGTGCCCCATGCCTCACGGGCAGCAATGGTGCCATAGCAGATCGCGTCGGCGGCACGCACCAGGGCGCGTACATTGTCAGTAAATTCGATATGATCCCACGCGACACCTTTGACGACGTCGTACTCGGGAATCCCATTGTCATCAAGTCTGACAGCAGTGACCCCGGTGGGATAGTCGTTGACTTGAGCGGCGACGTTGACGCCGTTGTCGGCGAGGATGGAAACAAGGTCCCGTCCGAGGTCATCGTTGCCGACGGCGGTAACGGCGGTTCCTTGGACACCGTTTTGCGCGACGTGATAGATGAAGTTGGCGGGTGCGCCTCCCGGTTTTCTGCCGTCAGGGAGCATATCCCACAGCAGTTCTCCGACGGCGACTACGGATGGTTTGGCGGTGTTGGGCATGGTGAATCCTAGGTTGAAGATGGTTTCGGGCATAGCGGGGCTAAGACCAGAAAGAAAAATGGAGAAAGGAAAAGTAATGCTTCCCCTGACGGAAGGCAACGGTCGAACGACTACGGAAGCATCCTCCCACCGGCGGGAGGTGACGCGAAGCGCCGAGGGCAGTCTTGGCAATCATTACCAGACCACCCTCAGCCTCGTTGCGCGAGCCGGCTCCCGCCTGCAGGAGCACATTGGGTTGGGCCACTTATCGCGCAATCAGTTGCGCTTATCGAGATTCAGTCTTCCTTGGCCGCCGGGTATTCGTTGCACAGCAGGCGGTAGGCGGGCTCGTCTTCCTCGATTTCGGGGAAGCGGCCGACCGGCTCGTAGAAGCGGTTGTCGATGTTGTCGTCGTTGCACATGGACACCTCGCCGACAAGGGTCGGCACGGAGTCCTCCTTGATGTAGTACTCGTGGTAGGTGTACGGATAGAAAGTCAGGGATTCGCCTTCATTGAGTTCGATGTCCTCGCCGGCGGGCACGTAGTAACGGCGACCGTCACGGCACACAAGCACCGGGGTATCGAGACGCTCTTCAGTTTCCGGATCGGCATTGTACAGGTGGAATACGGCGGTGCCACCACCGCGCACGATGATGTCTTCCATCTTGTTCCAGTGGAAATGCATAGGCGAGACCTGACCGGGCATGCTCATCATGATCTTCTCGGCGTATACCTTGGTATACTTCGGGTCCTTCACATTGCCGTTGCGCAGGGTGATGAGGGCCAAGCCCTTGTGCTCGAAGTCACCCTCTCCGTAATCGGTGATGTCCCAGCCGAGCATGTTGTCGCGAATCTCATCCCATTCATGGTCCTTCTCGGCCCACTCTTCCGGAGTGAAGGACAGGTAGGGCGGGATGCGGAACTTGTACTTGTCCAGGAGTTCTTCGAACTGCTTGATGGTGGCATTGATCTCAGAGCGCTTCATGATGTACTTCCTTGTCTGAACTACTGCGTTCGGCTGTTTTCATTATGGGTTGTCATACGATGTTTCGTTTCTACGCGTGCGGTGTGTCGGCGAAACATCCAAGCATTTTGAAAGCTTTCGTTTTATCTTACGAAGTCTTTCGTTTTGCTTGTTGACAAAGTTATAACACAAGGTTACGATAGTTGTCAACACAAAAACGAAAGGAGTCGAAATGAATTTTTAATCACAACCGATACATAACGAAAATCCTCTGTTATTATGGGACATAAAACACGACACGCCGAGCATGATTCGGCCCCATATACGCCCAGCCAAAGGAGACCCACATGATGAAGGCAGAACGACAGGAACTCATCCTCAAGCACATCGCCGACAACGGCCGTGTGGTCGTCACTGACTTCGCCAAGAAAATGGGAGTCACCGAGGCCACCCTGCGCAAGGACCTTCAGGAACTGGACGACAGGGGCGCTGTACAGCGCGTGCATGGCGGCGCGATTAAACCGGATACGGAACTCAGCCGTTTCGAAAACCGCGTCGATCTCGGGGCGGACACCAAAAAGCGACTTGCCGCACTGGCAATGGACGAGATCTGCGAAAACCGCGTGATCTTCCTTGACGGCGGTTCGACCAACTATCTGGCCGCCCAATCCTTCCCACACGATTGGGAGGGCACGGTGATCACCAATAGTCCGGCCGTGGCGTTGTGGATGTCCGACTACGACCATGTCGAGGTGAATATGCTGCCCGGCACCATGAACCACAAGTCCAAAGAGACCGTGGGTTCAGCAGCCCTGACCGCTTTGCAGCAATTGCATTGCGACTTAGTGCTGCTCGGCATCTCCTCTATTGACCCGGAGCACGGCATCACCACCCCGTATCTGGAATCCGCCGAAACCAAACGTGTAATCATCAAGGCGGGCACCAAGGTCATGAGCCTCATCACACCAGAGAAATTCGGACGCATCTCCACCTACAGAATCGCTGACTGCAACGCACTGGACGTCATCGTGACCGAGGGCACGCCGGATTGCATCGACGCACTCACCGCCATGGGCGTGGCCGTGCGCACTAGCCGACAGTAGCGATTCCATTCCTCAGCAACAGGGTGAGCGAAAGATAATTGCGCCGCACCCTTGGCCGAACACATCCAAAAACACATTCATCGTCTTTTTATATAAGGAATACTAATGACGGCTCCATTCCCTAACCCCCATTTCGCGATCTCGCTCTACTGCAGCGACTTCCGCAACCCCGCCCCGCAAGTCGAATACCTCAACACCGTGGCCGACTCCTACCATGTGGACATCATGGACGGACACTTCTCCCCCAGCATGGGCCTATGCACGACCTGGATCGAGCAGATGCTGCCGCTGAGCACGCTACGCAACGAGGTGCACATGATGGTTACTGACCCCGACCATTGGATTGACCAGTTGGTCGCAGCCGGCGCTACAATGCTCACCCCGCATGTCGAATCGTTGGGCGCACACGCCTTCCGCACACTGCGCATCATCCGCGAAAACGGATGCGGTGCGGGCGTGGCCATCAACCCGCTTACCCCGTTTGCGGATGTGGAGAATCTATTGGAGCGCATCGACCTTATCACCGTGATGACCGTCGAGATCGGCTACAGTGGCGAGCCGCTGATTCCGGAGACCCTGAAGAAAATCGAGCAGCTGGCTCGCTTCCGCGACGAGCACGGTCTGAACTATGAAATTCAGATCGACGGCTCCTGCAACGAAAAGAATTTCAAGACCATGCGCGAAGTCGGCGCCAACACCTTTGTGCTCGGCAACACTGGCATTTTCAAGCGCTCCCCCGATATCCGCGAGGCCTGGCGCCTCACCATGGACGCCTACGAACACTCCACCGGCGAGACCACGGCCAACCCTCGCTGATTTTTCTTCTCAGTCCCCCTCGAAGCCATCGGCCCAGCTCGAAAACACACCCTCCACGCCGAGCCCCGGGCTCCCTTCCCCGAGGAGAGCCGTCAGCGAAGCCGACCGGAGGAGCAATCAACCCACAGGCATCTCCGCCTGCCGCAATCCCACACTCAAGAAAGCATCATCATGACCATCACAACTACCGCCGCAACCGAAGCCGCCACCCAATTCCCCTCATCATTCCGCGACTGCGAGCGGATCATCGTGCAAGAGCTCGCCGACGTGCTCGACCATATGGACGAGACGCAGATCGACGCACTTGTGAATCTCATCGCTAACGCCCGCAAGGTCTTCTTCGTCGGCGTCGGCCGCGTCGAACTCGCATTGGAAGCCATCGCCAAACGTCTCGCCCACCTCGGCGTGGACACGGTGATGGTCGGCCAGATCACCGAACCGGCCATCTGCGGGCAGGACCTGCTTATCGTCGGATCCGGTTCCGGCAAAACCGGATTCCCGCTGTTCATCGCCGGCAAGGCCAAGTCCTTCGGCGCCAAGGTGGCGCGCATCGGCATCGTCGAGGACTGCCCGATGAAGCAGTACACCGATCTGTTTGTCCATGTGCCGGCCGCCGGCAAGCCCGGCAGCGGCACCAAGCCGAGCCAGCAGCCGATGACCAGCCTGTTCGAGCAGTCGTTGCTGCTGGTCGGAGACGCCATCGCCATGTCCATGGTGCGCAAACGCGATATCGACCTCGATTCCCTGTGGGAGTACCACGCGAATCTGGAGTAGAAAAGCGGCGCTATTGCTGTTTTCGTGGGTGCGGGTTCGTTGTTGAACCGTTGTGGGAGTAAGAAAGAGCGCTTTTTGAGTAGGATGTTTAACGACCAAGAAAAACACAGCCAAAAAGCGCCTGATGAACAGCATGTTCAACCAGCTTCTCAACGTCAAAGGCACGGTGGTCGAGGGCGTGCGCATCGCCGACTCCCCATTGCGTCCCGAACCCGTGCTCGAGATCCGCGTGCGTCCGCGCAGGGGCATGCTCAGATGCTCCCGATGCGGTGGACTCGACATACGCCTACCACAGCCGAGAACCTAACCCACGAAAACAGCAGAAGCCTCAAAAATAACATATTGGTTTTCTCCGAAATCTTGGCGCATGGCGGCGTTTGCCCTTGTGTATTTCATTCTTGTAATAAAGCGCGGTACTGCCGGACGAGTTCATGTAAACGTCAGAAAAGTCAGGGTAAACGTCGCATGATGCCAGTTTTGGAAGTTCCTCCGTCCGTTGTGCCGCAGATGGTGGTCTGCTCACTGTCCGGCGTCTGGATCCTCGTCATCGCTGGCAGGGCCGAGCAGCATACGCTCGCTCAGGTTCACTAGGCACATGAGCACGCAGGTGATGGCGATGATCACCAGCGTGGCCGAGAAGATAAGCGGCGTGCGGAACGAATTGTAGGCTGCCTGCAGCCAGATGCCGAGGCCCTTGCGTGCGCCCAGGTATTCCGCGGTGGCGGCGGTGGCGAAGATATAGGCGGCGGATACGCGGATACCGCCGTAGATTTGCCGTGCGGCCACGCGCAGCTTCACATGCCATAATGTCCACGCGCGAGTCGCGCCGCATGTCAGCGCGACATCCGAATAGAACTGGGGGACCGCCTCAAGACCACGAATCGTCTGCACCGCGATTGGGAACAGGCCGAAGACGGCCACGATCACGATTTTGCCGGAAATTTCGAAACCGAACCAGATCAGGAACAACGGCGCGATCGAAATCAGCGGCATCGTCTGCGCGGCGGACAGCAGTGGGAACAGCGCCGCGTTCGCAACACGGGAGCAATACAGCAGAATCCCGATCAAGATGCCGCATGCTACGGCAAGCAGGAAACCGACGGTACCTTCCAGCAATGTGACCTGTGTCGCGGGCCAGAGTGTCGGCCAGGTTTCGACGGTCGCCTGAGCAATCTCACTGGGGGAGGCGATCATCGTGGACGGCACATGCCCTATTCGTACCCATGCCTCCCATACCGCCAGCAGCAACACGATGGCGATTACTGTCGGAATACGACGTTTCATCATGTCAAGCAGTTTGCGTTGAACGTGCGATTCCGCCATCGTTCACCTTGCTTTCTGCGTCAAAGTGGACGCGCACGTGACCGACTGCGGGAAATCAGTAAGGTGAGGAGCCTGCCCGCCAATCGGCCAGAAAAGATTGTTACCGGCTCGCCAGTATAGACGGTGGGGCGGAACGTAGGCAAACCCGCACAGCAAGTACGGCAGTAACGAGAGATAACGTGCGTTGGATACCATCCCAGATATCACTTTAGATATAGAGAGACAGATATAGAAAGGCCTCCGCACCCTTCCGATGCGGAGGCCTTCCCATATACCCCTTGCTACTGTCTTATGGTTGTTTGCCTGTCAACCATGACAGACGTCTATCATTCCAGTCCGATGGACTTCATGTGGTGAAGCACCAGGGACTTGACCTTGAGCGTGCCGGATTCGGCCACGAGCTTGATGGCGCGCGGACCTTCGGACGCGTAGCTGTACGAGCTGAGCACCTGACGGCCGTCGTTGACGTACACCTCCACGCAGCCACGGTCCACGTACACGCGCAGCTTGAGTTCGCCGGCGGCAAGTTCGGCTTCGGACAGCGGTGCCGTACGGTAGCCGCGATCGCCCTGAGCGTTGGCCTGACGGTCGACCACCACGCGGCCGATCTGATCGTCATACGCAACGGACGTGTAGGCGCCATCCTCGGTGGCGTGGACACGCAGGCCGGCACGCTCGGCGGTGGAGTTGGCCAGGTCGATGGTCATTTCGATTTCCACGGCTTCGGCATCGTCCACAATGGTCTTCTCGCCGCTGACGTCCAGATCGATCGCACCGAAATCGACGGTATCCTCGCGCAGGCCTTCCATTTCGGCCACCGGAGCGGTGTGCAGATCGCCGTCGGCGCCCAGCGTGATCTCACGCGGCAGAGTGAGATTGCCGCACCAGCCGTCATCCTGCATCGGAATCGGCTCAACGAACGGGCTCATCCAGCCGTATACAATCTGACGCTCGCCGTCATTGAAGGACTGCGGGGCATAGTAGTTGTGGCCGCAATCCCACAGACGGAACTCGGTTTCCGGCTGGAATGCCTCTCCCGGAGTCCACGTGCCAATCATGTAGCCGGCGTTGGAAACGTTGCGGTTCATAAAGCCGGAAGCCTTGGCGCCCATGGCGGAGAAGCCGATAACCCACTTCTCGTTGCCTTCGGCGTCCTTGATCGGGAAGAAGTCCGGGCATTCAAGCATGAACACGTTCGGATCCGGATGCTCGAACAGCACCTGCTCGTAGGTCCACTTGACCATGTCGTCGGAGGAGAACAGCCACATCTGGCCGCGCTTCTCGGCAGAGGAGACACCGAAGGTCATGTACCACTTGTCGCCGGTCTTCCAGACCTTCGGGTCGCGGTAGTGGTGGTTCACCTTGTCGGTCGGGCAATCAATGACCATACCGCGCTTAGTGGCGCTGGTCAGCTCATCGTTGTCTGGTTCGGCGAGCATCTGTACCTGCCAGTCGCCGCCGGTGTTGTCCTTGCCGTTGGCCCAACGGTGGCCGGTGTAGTAGAACTTGAGCTTGCCATCGTCGCCGATTACTGCGGAGCCAGAGAAGACGCCGTCCTTTTCTTCTTCCAGAGACGGGGCGAACATAATCGGCTCACGCTTCCAATTGACCATATCGGTGGAGGAGACGTGACCCCAATGCATCGGACCCCACTGGGTGCCATACGGGTGCAGCTGGTAGAAGACGTGCCAACGGCCCTTGTAGAAGCACAGGCCGTTCGGATCGTTGATCCAACCGCCGTTGGATGCGATGTGGAACTTCGGATACCAGCGGTTGTTACGCTTGGCTGCGAAGGCCGCGACGCCGGCCTCTGCCTTGGTGAGTTCCTCGCTGTGGTTCTTGATTTCGTGAAGGACAGGTGCGTCCGGAGTGAAGCCAGTCATCGTTGAATGCCTTTCTGAATCTGGGTTATGAATTGTTGGGTAAAAAGCTTTTTGAAGATGGTGCCCAAAGCGGAAAAAGGGAAACGCTTCGGACACCACGATTGTTGTTATGATGCGTACGGTACCGATGATGATCGCGGGAGAAGGGATGTAGGTTGCGACCACCATCGACGCCGTACGCCGACTTAGTACGGGCTGAGACTCAGGCCTTCACTTCCGCATCAGCGGCCTTCATGGCCTTGAGCTGCTTGTCGGTGTAGAACGGGTCGCCGCCGACTTCCTGATTGTCCTTCTTGATCACGAAGATGCCGTAGATCAGAGCGGCCAGCACGATGCCCGAGATGGTGAAGAAGGTCGGGCGGTCACCGAGGTGGTCGTGCAGGGCGCCCATCGGGGTGGAGAAGATCACCTGGCCGACCTGGGAAGCGATCTGGAAGCCCACCATGTAGAGGGTTGCGGAAAGCTTGGTGTCGAAGTGCAGGGTGAAGTAGCGGAACGCCGGCAGGCAGAACAGCGGTACCTCGATGGAGTGGAACAGCTTGACGATGGAGACGGAGACCGGGTCATGGAACACGCCGCACAGACCGATGCGGGCGAACATCACGGTGGCGCCGAGCAGCAGGGAGTTGCGCACGCCGATCTTCTTCATGATGATCGGGACGACGCCCATCATGGCGGACTCGAGGAACACCTGGAAGGAGTTCAGGGTGCCGTAGGTGGCGTTGCCGATTTCGGTGGTCGGGAAGAGGGATGCATAGTAGTTCGGGAACATCTGCTGATCGAACACGGTGTAGAAGGTGTTGGTGAACAGCATGAAGACGATGAGCACCCACAGGGTCGGCATCTTCAGGACGGAGACCATTTCCTTGAAGGACGGGTTGGTCGGAGCCGCGTTCGGATCGGCCTCCTTCTTGAGTTCTTCCTTTTGCTCGGCCGGAACCCAGAAGGCGTAGACGCACAGCATGCCGAGGCCGCAGATGGAACCAACCCAGAAGTTCAGCATCGGGTTGATGTTGAACAGGAAGCCTGCGCACAGCGCCACGACAGCGTAGCCGAAGGAGCCCCAAGCGCGGGACTGACCATATTCGAAGCCGAACTTACGGGAGTAACGTTCGGTGATGGCTTCGAACAGGGAGCAGCCGGCCATGAAACCCGCGGACAGCACGATGGAGCCGAGAAGCACGCCGATGAATCGGGTGGTGCCGCCGGCGGTCAGCATCGGCTGGTACACGAACTGCACGAACGGGCCAACGCATGCAGCGACCGCAGAGATGAAGATCACGAGCTTGCGCTTGATGCCCAGCTGGTCCTGAATGGTGCCGTAAACGAACATGATGACCAGGGTGGCCAAGGAGTTGATGGAGTAGATCTGGCCCTGTTCCGCGGAGCTCATGCCCAGACCGTGGGTCGGGTCAGTGAGCCAGCGGGAGAAGAAGGACCACCAGATGCCCCAGGAACAGAAGAACATGAAAATGCCGAAGGAGCTCTGCAGATAGGAAGGATTCTTCCATACAGAACGTGTTTTACTTGCCATTTTGATTCTCTTTTTCTCTTCGCGGTGCCGCTGCCGCGCGGCAGCGATCGCTTCCGATGTTGTTTTGGCTTGCGCCTGCTCTGATTTCAGCTGCCGTGCCGAAAATCGAACATGGCTTCAAGATAGCATATGGCAACTGCTTCGTCAATCGTTTGACGTTAAACGATTGACGTCAATGTTTTCAACGGCTTGAGGATGGTTGAAAACAAGCCAAATCGAAAAGGTTGGATACCATCGAAACGATTGTCTTTTTCGGCGTGTCGCGATAAAACGCACAATCCCTGTGTATGGAAAAGGGTTGTGCGGAAAATCGCAAGTATCCAAATCGCTGGAAAAGCAGAAAAATGAAAGAAACGTCAGGATACGACGGAATCTTTTTCCAACAATGCGCAGTGGATCTTCGCCGGAATCGGCGCATCAAGCGGCGGCAGGGAAGCTCTGGCGGATGGACATGAACTGGTATCCACATCCTTGCCTTCAATCATGGAAATCAGCTTGCAGGCTGACCAATAGCCCATTTCGTAATGTGGCAGTTCGACGGTGGTCAGCTGCGGTTCAAGTGTCTCTGCGAACACGCGGTGGTTGTCCACGCCGATCACGGAAATGTCCTTGCCAACGGTAAGGCCGCGTCGCGCCGCGCATTCGTACACATACCAGGCGCGCGCATCATTGAAGCAGAAGAAGCCGTCCGGATGCTCGTCGTCGAACAACTTGTTCACGGCGCGTAAAGCTGGACCGTTGTTCATTACGTTGCATACCAGCGATGGGTTGAACGTACGTCCGGCCTCCTGCAACGCGGTGCGGTAGCCGGCAAGACGACCGTCCTGCGCGATCATGTTTTCCGCGCAACCCACGTACGCGATACGTTTGCATCCGGCCTGGATCAGCCGATTCGTGGCGTCGTAGCCGATCATGAACTCGTCCGGCTCGATGCTGGGCACTTTGTTCTCGTGGTCGGTGGCGTCCACCATCACCACGGGGTATTCGTTCAACGATTCGGGAACATGTGCGATGCGGTTCGACATCTTCGAATAGAAGAATCCGTCCACGCCGTACCTTTTCAGTGTGGCGATCTCGTTTTCCTCGCTCGCCTTGCCGTCGGTGCTGACGGTGAACAGCATGTAGCCGTAGGCGCTGGCCGCGTCCTGCGCGCCCAGAATGATGCCGCCTGCGTATGGCGTGGTGGCGACTTCCTCGCTGATGAAGCCGAGGATTCGGGTTTTGTTGGTACGCAGGCTTCGCGCCAACGGATTGATTTTGTACCCGAGCTCGGTCGCTTTGTTCCGCACCAGCGAAGCAAGCGTGGGATTCACCCTGCCTTCGTCGCGTCCGTTGAGCACGAGGGATACAGTGGAGATGGATACCCCTGTCTGTTCGGCGATTTCCTTCATCGTGGTCATAATCGCAACACTATACCCAAACAAAAGCGAAAGGCGCGCTTTTCCCAGAAAAACGCGCCTTACGTGTGGAATTCCCTGTTCCGTCAGGGGTTATTTCGACAGAATCTCGTTTACCAGTTCCTGCTTGGCGTGGATCTGTCCTTCGAAACCGGGGCGGATGTCGAGACGGATCACCACGTCGGTGCGGTATCCCTGGCCGGCGAGCTTCATGGTAGCGTCGCGGATCACCTTGAGCACATCGTCGATGTCTCCTTCGATGTTGGTGAACATGGCGTTCGTCTCGTTCGGCAGGCCGGATTCACGGATTACGTCCACGGCCTGCGCCACGTACGTGGACTTCTCCGGGCTGGCGCCGGCGGGGGAGATGGCTACTGCGGCAAGCGTGTTGATATACGGTTTGCCGGTTTCCGGATTGACGGGCACTTCCTGCTTTTCTGCGTTGCGATCGAGCGTCATGATTACCTTTCTCAGCGTTGTCTCGTGTGTTTTCGTGCGATTACTTGTTGTACTGTTCCAACGGCTGCCATGGTTCGCGTGGTTTGCGTGGCTTGGTTCAACGCCACTTCCACGCGTGGTCCATCGGACCGGAACCATGTCCAAGATCGAGCTGCGCTTCCAAAGCGCCGGTCAGGTACAGCTTGGCATGGTCGACGGCCGTCGGCAGCGCCTCGCCAAGAGCCAAATGGCTGGCGATGGCGGAAGACAGCGTGCAGCCGGTGCCGTGCGTGTTCGGGTTGTTGATGCGACGGGAACGGAACCAGGTGATCTTGCCATCCGGCTCGACAAGCACGTCACTCGCGTCATGCGTGCCGTGGCCGCCCTTGACGAGCACCGCGCAGCCGAAATGGCCGGCGAGCAGATGACCTGCGGTCACCATGTCGTTCTCGGTGGAGATGGATTCGCCGTTCTCATAGTCGATTGCGCCCGCACCTTGCTCTACGGCCAAGTCGCACAGTACCTGGGTCTCCGGCATGTTCGGCGTGATCACGGTGGCCAGCGGGAACAGTTTGGACGTCAGCGCCGCGATGGCATCATCCTCGATGAGCTTCGCGCCGGACGTGGCCACCATCACCGGGTCGAGCACCACGTTCTTCGCGTTGTGCGCGGTCAGACGGTCGGCGATCACGGTGATGAGCTCGGCGCTGGACACCATGCCGATCTTCACCGCCACCGGCGGAATGTCTTCGAACACCGCGTCGATCTGCGCCGCAAGCATTTCCGGGGGAGTGTTGGTGACCATCGTCACGCCGGTGGTGTTCTGCGCGGTCAGCGCCGCGATCGCGGTCATGCCGAACACGCCGTTGGCGAGCATGGTCTTCAAATCCGCCTGAATGCCGGCACCGCCGGACGAATCCGATCCTGCGATACTCAATACCGGTGGCAATGTGCTAGTCATGGTAACTCTCCTTATTAGGCTCACTGATTCATTGATTATCTTCACTGAGCTCACTGATACAGTGTAGAACCACCCTTGCGGAACTTCTCGCTCATCTCAGCGGGCTTGTCGATTTCCTGTACGACGGACTACTTCACACGCGGCGCATAGCCGTGCTTCGCGTCGCCGCGCACCGCCTTCCAGCGCGTCACCATTTCGCGGGTGGCCGCTTCCGGATCGTCGGCACCGGCGATCGCGGACACCACGAACCAGCCGGCCGCCTTCGAACGGGCCAGCATCTCCATATCGTCGGCATGTACGCCGCCGCCGACCACTACCGGGAACTCGCTCGCCGCGCAAATCGCGTTGATCTGTTCCTCGTCAAGCGTATGCCCGGAACCGTCGTTGCCGCCCACGGAAGCCTCCGGCTTGGTGGTGGACACATGTAGCGGGCCGGCGCCGATGTAGTCGATGCAGCCGCTCGGCAGCTCGTTGATAAGCTTCACCAGACTTTCGGTCTCGGCGGACAGGCCCACGATGGCGTCCTCGCCGAGCAGCGCGCGAGCCTCCTGCGGTTCCATATCGGTCTGGCCGATATGCACGCCATCCACCTTGATGCCCTTGTCGCGCGCCTGCCATACCACATCCACGCGGTCGTCGATCACAAACGCCACGGAATCGGACTTGCCGCTGTTCTTGATGGCCTGCGCGATATCGCGGGCCATTTCGGTGATATCCTTCGCATCCGCGTTCTTGGCGCGCAATTGGATGAACGTCGCGCCCCCACGCAACGCGTCATCCACCACATCCGTCACCGGCCGGCCCTTGCAATCCTGCGGACCGACCACGAAATACGCGCTCATATCAAAGCAGTCGCGCATCGAGGCGAATGGATAATTATTCATTGGTTTCCCCTTTGTTGTTCTTTGGGTAAGTGCTCCAGAAGAAGTCTTGTTATTTTCCGTTTATTTTCCGTCGCACCGCACTGAACGTATATATTCCGTATATACGATTGCGATGGTGCGAAACCATCAACGGAACGTTGCGGTCAGTTGGTTTCGATGATGTCGGACGCGGCCACCTGATCGGCGGTGACGTTCCACAGCGCGTCGAGCAGCGCCACCTGGAACGAACCGGGGCCATCGGATTTGACTTCGGCGATTTCGGACGCACGATCATACAGCAGCGACGCGGCAAGGGCGGCGACCAGCGGCTCGGCCACGGCAAGATACGTTGCGGTCACGCCGCCGAGCGAACAGCCGGCGCCGGTGATCTTCGTCATCATCGCGCTGCCTCCGGGCAGGCGGAACGTGCGCTCGCCGTCGGTCACCAGATCAACCGCGCCGGACACCGCAACCGCGCCCTTGCCGACGGGGGAGTGCTTCGCCAAATGGCGGGCCACACGTTTGGCCGCGTCGATGGCCGCGTCGACCTCGTCAACGGCCTCCACTCCAGCCGGACGCGTGGTCGGATCAGTGCTGTCGGCGTCGGCCAGCCCCCACATCGCATCAAGCGCGATGACCTCGCTCGCATTGCCGCGCACAATGGTCGGAGGCGCGTCACGGAACGATTCAAGAATGAACGTGCGTGTTTCGCCAATGCCCGCAGCAACCGGGTCTAGCACCCACGTCTTGCCGTTTTCGTGCAGTTTGCGCGCGATTTCCGGCAGCGCGTCCTTGAAGAACGGCAGCAACGTGCCCACGTTGATGTAGTTCGATCCGGCGATTTCGGCGGTGGCGATCACATCATCCGGCAGATAGCTCATGGCCGCGGTGCCGCCCGCCGCAAGCTGTGCGTTGGCAACGAGATTGATGGTCACGAAATTGGTGAACGACTGCGCCAGTGGTGTCTGCTCATGCACGTCCGTGACGGCTTGTTTGATGGCGGCACGCAATGTGCCGAGTGCGTCATTGGCGGATGAGTCATCGCTCATGATCTGCTCCCTACGTTGGTCCTAACCAACAGGTTCAAAGGGTCAGGCGTTCATGCCTATCTCAGCTTGATGGACTTGGCCATCAAGCACCCCCGCATGTTTACAACAGTGCTTAATCTATCTGCGTCCCTTGACAGGCGCGATTCCGTAGGTGATTTTGGGCTTCCGTAGGTGGTTGCTGCCGGATAAGCATCGGCGAGATGCCTGGAATTAGGCGTTTGCTCGTGTCCGGATTCGAAGCTGACCGCCTACGGAACGCAAAAATCACCTACGGAACGCAGTCAGTCGCTTTGCGTCGTGTCGATGACGTTGCTGCAGTATGCCGTCCTGCCGGCAGTCACGTCGGCGTAGAAGCGCTGTTTTTCATCGATGTAGGCGATGGCTTTACGCAGTTCCTCCAGTTGCGTCTCCAGATGCTCGCGTTTTTCGGCAAGGATTTCCTGACGTTCCGGTATCGATGACTCACCTTCAAGACAGAGCTGCGTGTAGTGCCGCATCTCCTTGATGCCCAGACCGCAGCGTTTGAGGCATGTCAGGTCGTTGATCCATGCGATGCATCGCTCGTCGAAGACGCGTCGGTTGTTCTGGTCTCGCTTGAGACCGGGCACGAGTCCTGAATTGCAATAGAACTTCAATGCTTCGTAATTCATGCCGGTTAGTTTGCAGGCCTGCTTCATCGTATAGGTTTTCATGTTCTTATGGAGTGGCACTGCCGTGATTGCCATACGTGGCTCCTTTCGGACGCTGCGCGGCAGGACGTTCGGCGGGTGCCGCCGGATGGGGTCGGGCTTGAGGCGCATTGTTCTTTTTGTTTGTACCTATCATGTCACATTTCCGGTTATTAATACCGGTAGATAGTACCGGCGTGCCGTAATTTGACCGGTAGCGGCTACCGGATTTTATCTTGAGGGTCAGAACGGCATACATGCCGGCACTGAATACCGACGAATTTATGGAAGGAAAAACAGTGGAATACGTGAAACTTGCCAACGGTGTTGAGATTCCGAAGATCGGATACGGCGTCTTCCAGATCAGCAAGGACGATGCTCCTCGCTGCGTGCGCGAGGCCATCGAGACCGGGTACCGCCATATCGACACCGCACAGTCGTACTTCAACGAGGCCGAAGTCGGCCAAGGAATCAAGGATTCCGGTATCGATCGTAAGGATCTGTTCCTCACTACCAAGATCTGGATCAGCAATTACGGCTATGAGAACACGCTGAGGTCCGTCGATGTGTCCTTGAAGAAGCTTGGCACCGACTATCTCGATCTGGTGTTACTGCACCAGCCGTTTTCCGATACCTACGGCGCGTGGCGTGCACTCGAAAAGCTCTACAAGGACGGCGTGATCCGCGCCATCGGCGTGAGTAACTTCTATCCGGATCGTCTGGCCGATATGGTCGCCTTCAATGAGATCGCCCCGATGGTCGATCAGGTCGAGACTAATCCGCTCAACCAGCAGATCGAAGCTCGCAAGAACATGGTCAAGCGGGGCGTGGCTCAGGAAGCATGGGCTCCGTTCGGGGAGGGCATGCAGAACATGTTCTCCAATCCCACCCTGGCCAGGATCGGCGAGGCGCATGGCAAGTCCGTCGCGCAGGTGATCCTGCGTTGGCTCACCCAGCGCGACATCGTCGCTCTGCCCAAGTCCACGCACAAGGAGCGCATGGAAGAAAACCTGAGCATTTTCGATTTCCGGCTCTCCGACAGCGAGATGACAACCATCGCGGGCCTTGACACCAAGACCAGCATGTTCTTTCGCCACGACACCCCTGAGGTGGTCGACCGCTTCGTCGGTTATGTCAAGGAACGTGCCGGCCGCGAATGATTCCGGCCCATGACATGGTCGGTGCCGGCAGCACTGTGTATCTGGGCTTCCCGATTTGGTGGATGGCACCTGTTTGGCTGGTGAACGATTCCGTCAAATCCAACGATTTCGCAGGTAAGACGATCATTCCGTTCTGCACTTCCGCCAGCTCCGATATCGGCAACAGTGCATCCACGCTCCAGAAAATGGCAGGCAGCGGTACATGGCTTACCGGGCATCGTTTCTCGGAATCTGTTTCCGAGAAGGACGTGACCGATTGGCTGATTTAGTCCAAAAACGGCATCGCCGAATACGAAGACATGGGGCGACCATTGTACGTTCGGCTGCAGCATTTCGTGTGCTGAATAGCAGGTCGCCTCTTCCACGCTCTTTTGAGTATCCCATCCGAATGTTTAAGCAGGCGTGGAAGTAGTAAGTGGTATGTGTGCTGTCCTGCCTTGCAGGAAGACATGGCGGGCATTTTCATTATGATGAAACGTCATCAAATATCGGATTATTTCCGATAATCATTCCACGAGATGGGCTTCCCCGTATTATTTCCTGAGACGTTTGTGACGCCCCTATGTATTTGCATGCGGGGATAGAATTGTTGACGGAAGAGAACCGTGAAAGGAATGTGCGTTGGCGAGAAATGACGGGAGTCGAAGGAGACGGGGCGGTCTTTGCGATAGGTTGTTCGGCGATCTCAGTGCAAAAAAGTTGCGTAAGGTGTTGTTTGGCGTTGTTGCGGCAATTGTCACTGTTGCAGTTGTCCTGTTTGTGTGGAACGGTGTCGTTAAACCTGTTTTTGACAATGCAAGGACCGAATCTACCATCAGTGTGGAAAGCCAGTTGCAGGCGGCTGTGAATATCGACGATCTATCGACCGCGAAATTCCATTATGGCGGTGTTGCTGTAAAGAAAGACAATGCTGGTAAGGACAAGTGGCATGTTGCATATGAGGCGACGGTGACTGCTGGCGTCAAGATGAGCGATATCACGTTCGAAGTGGACGATACCGCGAAGACCGTCACTCCGATTCTGCCGAAGCCGACTATTGGGGACGTCGTGGTTGATAGCGGCAGCCTCGACTTTTTCGAGAACAATCCGTCCGTTGAAATTGATGAGGTGATCAAGCTTTGCAAGCAGATGCGCGGTAGTGCCCGAAAAGTTGCGCACTTTGAATCATGGCCGTCCATGGAGCGATGATCAGTTCGCTTCCACGAGGTTGTCATCGAACCGGGACATGTCGAGGTAGCGGCGGGTCGACCATTCGTTCGCGGTGACGTACCGGATGCGCGCGCAGACGAGCATGAGCGCGCTGTTCCCGTCGGGGAAGCCGCCCACGACGCGCGTGCGCCGGCGGATCTCCCTGTTCAACCGCTCGATCATGTTGTTCGTGCGGATGCGCCTGCGGTGCCCGTCCGGGAACTCGTCCAGCAGGTAGGTCGTCGTCTCGCCGACGCCCTCCCGCAGGCAGTTGGCGGCGGCCCTCAGCCTTCTAGACCTCATCTCCGCGGCGACTTGTTCGGCTTTGTCCAGCGCGGATTCCCGGCTTTCCATGGCGAATACCGCCTTCAGGGCGGCGGACGCCCATTCCCTGTGGATCGGCGGGACCTTGGAGAGCACGTTGCGCATGAAATGCACCATGCAGCGTTGGTACTTCGCCTTGGTCAGCATCGAGCCGACCGTGGCCACCAGTCCGGCGCACCGGTCGCCGACCACGAGCCTGACGCCCTTCAGGCCGCGTTCGATCATGCCTCTGAAGAACTGCTCCCAGCTGGCCGAGTCCTCCCTCATGCCCTCCGTGACGCCGATGACCTCGCGATGCCCCTCCGCGTTGATTCCGATGGCGACCAGGACGCTCACGTTCTCCACGTGCCCGCCCCATGAGCGCTTGTGCCACACGCCGTCCACGAACACGTACGGGTATTCGGATTCCAACGGCCTCGTGCGCCACTGGTCGATCTCCCCGTAGATCCTTTTGAGCTTGTCGCTCAATGTCTGCGAGGGCATGCGGTCTCCCCACAGCAATTGGCTGATGTCGTCGACCTGGCGGGTGCTCACGCCCGCCAGGTACATGTCGATCAGGGATTCCTCGACGCTCTGCTCGCGCCGCCGGTAGCGTTCGATCACCGCGGACTCGAACAGGGCGCCCTTGAGTTTCGGCACCTTCAGCTCGAGCCTGCCGACCTTGGCGGTGAGCTTGCGTTCGTAGTGGCCGGCCCTGTACGCCTTCCGTCCCCCGCTGCGCTCGTATCTGGCGGCCCCGGTGATCTCGTCGGCCTCGGCGTCGAGCATAGCGTTGAGGATCTGCGTCATCTTCTCGGTGATCAGCCGGTCGAGCCTGGTCTCGAGCAGGTTCTGGTCGATCTGTATGATGTTCTCGGGCATGGTTCCGTCTCCTGGCTTCCAATCGCGGTTCTTTGTTTTGGCGAATGAAAATCGTACACAGGACGCGGGCCATGCCCTCTTACGTCAGGGCCGGAATCCGAAAGTGCGCAAGAATTCGGGCGTTATCGGATGCGCAACAGGAAACCAAGACAAACGGAGACATTATTTCTATTGCTGCCAGCAATCTTGAACAAACTGTGGATGCGTTGACCAAGGATCTCGTGGAAGCAAAAGGATACAAATTGCAGAAGGCCGAGACCGTAAAGCTCACTAAGGAGACCGCGCATGCTGACGAATAATCGTTCCATGAAAAGTGCGATTGCCGCATTATGTGTTGCTACGCTTGCATGTTCTGCTGTAGGGTGCGGCGAGGAAAAGAAAGAAGCTATCCCAACTTTCTCGAATGCCACGTATATCGCACAGATGGCCACATTAAAATGTTATTACTACAACACGGCCAAGCTCAGTCATGAGGGATCGTGGTTCTTCAATAATGGCTACAAACGTATGTGGATGGAATACAGTGGCATCGTGAAGTACGGTATTGATGCCGATAAAGTAACAATTAGTCCAGATGCCAACGGTCATAAAGTAATCATTACCGTGCCTCCAGCTCACGTGTTGGATGATCCGGACGTAAATGAGAAGTCGTTCAGCAAACCGCTGGTGAGCACTGGTTTCGCCACTTCGATTACCGCCGAAGAGAAAACGGAAATGTTTGATAAGGCCCAGCAAAGCATGCTGAAGCAGGCGAAAACCGATTCGGCGTTGCTTGCCCAAGCCGAAGCTCGCGCGCGGACTATTCTAGAGCAGTATGTGCGCAATGTGCTTGGCGACGACGCGAAGAACTGGACTATCGAATTCAAGGATGTGCAATAGTCGCTAAGCGAGAACTGGCTTACCTCACCCGCAATTGCCATCGTGGATGGCGGTGGCCAGCTGATCGCTGGATGCATCCATCGCGTATTCGGCGACACCCTGCTGCTGATTCGTGATGCGGTCGCGGTCGGCCCCGAAAAACAGCACCGAATAGGAATTCGTCACCGCCTCCGTACGGTCGGCTGCGATTGTCGGTTGCGTGGTGCCGCAGGAGATCATGATCGAGCGGTGCGAGAGCTCGTGCTTGACCATGTCCACCAGCCAAGGGCTTCGCGCGGTCTGCGTCCAATCCGGATGCGTGGTGAGCATATGCACGACATTCCTCTGCGAGCGGTCGGGCATCTGGCAGTAATACGCAGCCACGAATCCACTCGGATTCTCACCTGACTGGCCGCCGCAGTTGAATTCCATGGTCTGTTCGATCTGCACGCCCATCGTCGATGCCACGTTCGTGGCGAGCGTGTACCATCCGGCCGGATCGAGATCACCGTTGCGTTCGGGCACGGCGATCGCAGCCGCTGCGGCTTCCGCGTTATGCAGATTGCTGACCGCAGTCGAGACCTGCTGTTTCACGTCCGAGCGTAGTTTGTGCAGCGACCGTAGGTCGGCGAGCATCTCCCTCATCGATGCATACGCGCGCTGTTTGCCGTATCGGTCGATGAGCTCGTTCGCCTGCGTCGGATCATCCACCTGCAGCAGCCATTGCGCCGCATGCTGGCTGAAATCATCCGCCATGGCCGCGTCGACCGCGCTGAGCAGCTCCTTGGTCTGTCCGTCGAGATTATGTGCCGCCACGCGCATGCTGTCGATGATGGTGCGCTGCTGGTTGCGGTACAACAGTCCGATGATGCGTTCCTGCAGATTGTCCGACAGCAGATACTTGATCTGCTTGGCGTCGGCAAGCCGGTCGTAATCGTCCATGCACTGCTGCACGGTTTCGATGTGCGCGGCGAATCGGTCCGGATCATCCAGGCCCTGCGCGAACGTGATGCTGTCCTGCGCGGTCTGCCGGATGCCTTGCATGGTTTCGATCTGCGGCTTGACATTGCCGGCCGCTTCACTGGTGGTGGCGTGCAGGAAATTGGCGACGCCGGCGATGACGGCAAGCACGACGAGCACGCCCACGATGCGTAGGACATTCCGCCGGCTGCGTGAATTCGGGTTGTGGTACGGCATATTCTCAGACTACCTTGCTCGTGTGATGCACCGATGCTCCCATCTACCGCCGTTTGGCTCCATCCGGCCATGCGATGCCGGTGTCAAGGGAGTGCAGGACGTTCTTGTAGATGTCGTTGCGTACGTAGATTTCCACGGAACCGCGCGATCGCTGGTCTTTCCATGGCGTGACGGTTTCGGCGATGCGTATTTTCGTGTAGTCGTTCCGGTCATAGCCGAGGGCGCTGAAGAAGAACGGCTGATAGATGGTGTCGTAGAATTCGGGTTCGCCCCATGATCTCCAGGTTTCGATGTCTTGTTTGCCGGCATAGGGGTCTATGCACCATTCCCAAGAGATGTAGCTGCGCCCTTTGTAGGCATTGGACATGAGCGTACGCTTGAAGTACGGGTCGGCGGTGACCAGTGTTCCGCTCACCCACGATGTGTAGTCGATGCAGTCCTTGCCATCGGCGCAGTAGCCGCCTTGATTGATTCGTTCCTTGACATCCGGGGACGCATTCGTGGAATTGATGCGAGTCCAGCCAGCCATCCAACGGTATTGCTCCAGATGATTGGTCTTGATGAACGAGGCCACCGTCCGGGATGAGGAATACTCGTATCGTATGTCGCATATGCTGGCGTTGATCGTCCAATACACGCTGATTAGCATGGCACCTAAAGCGAGGGCCTTCAGCATGATGAGATAGTTGCGCGCTTTCTTCACCCCAAGCTTGCCGGCGAATTGGTCGGCCATGGTGGCGCACCAGGCCGGCCAATCATCCACGCCGATACGTCGCTCGTCGCAGTCAATCGCGAGCACCGCGATGAAGAATCCCAGCAGGATGCCCAGATGGTGCATAGAGAAATGCTGCGCGAACACCAAGCACATCACTGTGTACGAGCTCAGCAGCAGCATTGCGTTGTGCCGACGTCGGCTGATGTGGATGAGCGGGGCCCACATGAGGCATGACACGGTTCCCGTGTACAGCAGTGTCGGTGATAGGCCGATGAATACCAGATTCGTGTCCGACACCGTCGAGGTGAATAATGCTTCGGCCGGCAGCAGCAGCCAGGAATTGCAGATTTGTATCCATAGTGGTGCCGGCTGTGTCATGCCGGAGATGTCGAAATTGCCGGAATACACGTCTTTTGCGGGCATCACGTCGATCAGTATGGCCATCGCCGCCGCGAGCAGCGCCAGCAGCGCGATGAACCGTCGCCGGTTACGTATCAACGAGTGTTCCTGCCAGACGAACCGCACTACCCAATTCGCCGCGAACATGCCGGCGATTACCAGTCCATATGAACTGGTCAGGCACAGCAGCATCATGCTGAGCGCTTCGCGCCACGGTTTCTCGTCACGGGTTTTCCAGTTGATGGCCACCAGCAGCATGGCCGCGACCATCAGCGCATAGGGACGCGACGTGACGCCGTACTGGTAGCACAGAAAATAGGAGAAAGGGAGGATGCCCTTAAGAACCTCAGGGAGCTTGGTCTTGAACTCCAACAGCCAGATCATAAGCGCGGCGCATGTGAGGTTGATGGTCTTCAATCCCATCTCGTACGGCACGCCAAGCTTGGCGGGTATGGCAAGCATCATCCACCACAGTGGAGGATGCCCCTCATAGTGCGGGCGCTCCAGAATCATCTCCCGCCAGGAGCAGTCGCGCGCGATGAGCCAGGCTTGTGCCTCGTCGAACCATGGTTCGTGGAAGCACATCACTGTGGTCACCACGATGACGTACGCCGCGAGCACGATGCAGTGCAGACGATGCGGCGAGAGCCAATGCCGGATTGCGTCGCATCGTGTTCTGTTGTCTGTGGCTGCTACTGTTGCAGAACTCATGTTTCCTGTTTCCCGTTGCGTTCGAAATACGAGCGATTGCTGCGTGACTTTGCGATTATTGCGTGGCCGCGCATGGACCATGGCGGTTCCGTCATATTCCATGTTGCGGAACCGCCATTGGATGCATGGGCACACCATCGCGCCAGCTGTGCCGGCCATCCTTAGAACGACTTGCGCGCGCCGCAGAGCTTCTCGAACTCCTCACGCACCTGCACCTTCACCAGCGCGTCCTCGAATGTGATCACGCCCTTGTTCACCAGTCGCGCCAGATCCTGATCGAGCGTGTGCATGCCTTCCTTCTCGCCAGACTGCAGCACGGTCCGGATCTGATGCGCCTTGCCGCTGCGGATCAGTGCGGAGACGGCCGGATTGTTGATCATCACTTCGGTGGCCGGTGCACGCCCGTGCCCGCTGGCGCGCGGAATCAGCGTCTGCACGATTACGGCACGTAGGGTGGATGCCACCTGCACGCGGATCTGTTGCTGCTGGTTTTCCGGATACACGTCGATCAGGCGGTCCACCGTGGAGTCGGCGTCCTGCGTGTGCAGGGTGGCGAACACCAAGTGGCCGGTTTCCACGGCGGTCAATGCGGTGGAGATGGTTTCCAGGTCTCGAAGCTCGCCCACCTCGATGATGTCCGGATCCTCACGAAGCGCGCGTTTCAGCGCTTCCGCGAAGCTCTTCGTGTCGGTGCCCACCTCACGCTGGCTCATGACGCACCGCTTATGCTGATGTACGAATTCGATCGGGTCCTCGATGGTGATGATATGGTCGGCGCGTTCGGCGTTCGCCTTGTCCACAATCGCAGCCAACGTGGTCGATTTGCCGGAACCGGTCGGACCGCACACCAGCACCAGGCCGCGTGGCAGCATCGCCAAGTCGGCGATGCGCGGGTCGAGCCCGAGTTCCTGAGCGGTCTTGATTTCCGTAGGGATCGTACGCAGTGCGGCGCACACGCCCATGCGGTCACGATACACGTTCACACGGAAACGTAGCAGGTCACCGATGGCGAAGGAGATGTCAAGCTCCAAATCATCCTTGAACCGTTCCCGCTCCAGCTCATTGGTCATCACTTTCACAGCTTTATACGTATGGTCTTTGGTCCATACGCTCAAACCTTTGGCCGGGCGTAGTTTGCCGTCCACGCGCAGCATCGGCGGATCGTTGACCACCAGATGCAGGTCGGAGGCGTTGAGCTCTACCAGCTGACGTACCGCCGACACGAACTCGTCATCCGCGTCCGGATGCTCGGCGCGCAACGTCTGTTCGACCTGCTCGGCTTTGATTTTGCGCTGCTCCGGGATGGCGTCCTCATCCGAATCATCGGTGTTGGGTATGACGAAATCCGCGAACGGATTCTGGTTGGGATTCGGCTGTGGGGTCCCATATGTCGGTCGGTTGGTCACCGGGGGCACATGGTTGACGATTGGTGGCAACGGATGTTGCACCGCGGTCTGTGTGACGTCGGATGGGGTATTCCGGAATGGTATCGATCCCGGAATGAAGGATGGTGGGTTGCTGTCGATCTGCTGTACTGGACCGCTCGATTCGATGACCGGCGTCAGTTCCGTGTCGTCCTCACGGAAGCGCAGTTGCTCCTTGTCGACTTGCTCGCGTTCCGGCGTGGCTGGGAAATCGTATGAGGCCGTCTGCTGATTTTCAATAGGCGCTGGCGACTGTTGCGCCGGCGGTTCCTGCGCCACGAACGTTTGCTGCATCGGCTGCGGATTCTGCACTGCCGGTTCCCGCTGTTCCGCAGGCAGCGGATCCGGCACGTCCACCGGCACGTCTTTGAGCGTGGGCATCGACTTCAACGAGGCGAAAATGCTTTTGATGCTTTCATCGTCGGCGTTGATCGCATTATCGGAAGACCAGTGGCGGCCTTTGCACGGATCCTCGTTGAACGATGGTGCGGTGCTGGGGATGGTCACGCCTTTGAGCCCCGCCAGATAATTTCCTGCATCCAATTGTGGACGCTGTTCGGTATCGGTCATCATTGTCCTTTGCTTGTTGTTTTACGGATTCGTCATTGAATATGCGGGTCATGCGGGGCACACGCTTCACATGCGCGCGCCCCGCGATGGTGTTGCGGAACGGGACGCTCACACGGTCACGCGCAGCACTTCCTCCACGGAGGTGATGCCCTGCAGCGCCTTCTGCCAACCGTCCTCGCGCAGCGAGGTCATGCCGCTGGAGCGAGCGGCCTTCTCGATTTCCAGCGAAGTGGCGCCACGCGCGATCAGATCCTCCATCTGCGTGTCCACTCCCATCACCTGCTGGATGGCCACACGACCGCTATACCCGGTATTGGCGCATTCCCGGCATCCCACCGGACGGTACACGGTCGGCAGGGGAGTCCCCGGAGTATGAGGCACTCCCATCATGCGCATCTCCACTTCCGTGGCGGTGTCCATACGCTTGCACTTCTTGCATAGACGGCGTGCGAGACGCTGCGCCATCACCGCGGCCAGCGACGAACTCAACAGGAACGGCTCCACACCCATCTCGGTCAGACGCGTCACCGCGCTCGGCGCATCGTTGGTGTGCAGGGTGGACAATACCAAATGGCCCGTCAGCGACGCTTCGATGGCGATCGTCGCAGTCTCCTCATCACGGATCTCGCCGATGAGCACCACATCAGGGTCGGCGCGCAGAATCGAACGCAGGGCCGCGGCGAACGTCATGCCCGCCTTGTTGTTCACCTGCACCTGGTTGATGCCCCTCATACGGAATTCGACCGGGTCCTCGACGGTGATGATGTTGATCTCCGGCTTCGCCACATCGCCCAACGTGGCATACAACGTGGTCGACTTGCCGGAGCCGGTCGGACCGGTGACCAGCACCATGCCGTACGGACGGTTGTACGCCTTGGAGAACACCTCGAAATTACGCTGGCTGAAATTCAGATCCTCCACCTTGAGATTGCCCGAAGGCGTGCTCAGGATTCGCATGACGATCTTCTCGCCCCACACCGTCGGCAGCGCGGCCACACGAAGATCCACCTTCGTGCCGTTGTGCTTGACGGTGATACGGCCATCCTGCGGCTTGCGGCGCTCGCCGATGTCCATTTCCGCCATCACCTTGATGCGGCTGATCACGCCTTGGGCCATGGCACGCGGCGCCTTCTGGAACACGTGCAGCACGCCGTCGATACGGTAGCGCACGAGCAGGCCGTCCTCCTGCGGCTCGATATGGATGTCGGAGCAGTGGTCGTCGATGGCCTGGTTGATGAGCAGGCTGACGAATCGCGCCACGGGGGAGGCGTCCTCGTCATTGTCGGATTCGAGGTCGACTTCCTTTTTGGCGGTGGCCGCGATTTCGTGGGAAAGCTCGGTCAGCTCCGCGTTGGCGCGCAGATAGCGGTTGATGGCGTCGCGCACCTGTGACGGCATGGCCACCATGGCGATGACGGGCATGCCGGTGGTGGCGGACACGTCATCGATGGCGGCGAAGTTCTTTGGGTCGGCCATGGCCACGGTGATGCGTCCGTTGACGATGGACAATGGCAGCAGTTGGTTGCGTCGGCAGAGGTCGTCGGATACCATGCTGACGACCTCTTTGTCGATCTGGTATTCGTTGAGGTCTACGAACGGCAGGCTCATGCCCTGCGCCAGCGCCATGGCGTATTGGCGTTCGGTTTGTTCGTCCATGCCTTCGGTGGAACTGGCCATGGCGGGAAAGTCACCGGTGGCGTCGCTCGCCGCGGCGGCATGACGTGGCTGGCTTGGCGTGAACACCTGATGGATTTCGCCCGTTGCCGGTGCGTTCGGATCCATACGTTGCGAGAAACCGCTTGGCGTGTCGTCGTTTCGATTGCGCTTGAGGAAGGGGAAACGACCTCCCGAACCAGCGTCGCTCATAATGACCTCCAATGCCGCGTCCGCTGACGGCGTGGCATACCATGCTGACCCTGCGGGCGTCGCCGTCCGCAGGGTTCGAAAATGTTCAGTTGTTCGTGGTCATGTGAGCTACAACGATTGCAGTATTGTGTACTGCTATTCGCATAGTGTAGCGGCTCTATTGCTGAAACGCCAATTTCCATATGGTCTGCAGGTGTGTGAAAACGTTGGCATGAAATCGTGATACAGTAACAGATATTCGCGCACCGCCGATCTGCGGTGCCATATTTTTCCTGTTGCCTCCGATGATGGGGTGATATCGCATAAAAGGAGCTGCTCATGGAGCACGGCTGGCGTACGGCGGGAAGCGACACCGCGGCAGGGCTTGTGAACAATGACGTCAATCGATTGCCGCGGCGTGGCGAGTCGGGGTTCACCTTGGTGGAGGTATTGGTGGCGGTTGTGGTGCTGAGCATCACGGGACTCGCCGCGGCGCAATTCGCCATCAGTGCGATTCGCGCCTCATATGCGCAGCAGCAGCGGTCCACTGCCATCGCATTGGGCAGTGACGGTATCGAACGCATGCGCGCGCAAATCGCGGACAGCAAGGCGAAACCCTCGCATTACTATCAGGATCTGCTGCATGGCATGGGTGCCGACGGAGTCAAACAGGCGCAGGCGAACCTTGCCGCCGTCGGAGCCATCACCTCGCAGGTCTCGGATCTGGCATCGACCGCCACGCCAGATGCGGACACCTCGAAATACATTCAGCCGGTGCGCACCACCACGGGTAAGGACGCCAAGCAGACCACCTACACGGTGAACACCGTGGTGGAGAAATGCTACAGACTCAGCGGCACCATGGATTGTTCGACCGCTTCGGACTTGGGCATCACCGGCATCAGCGCCATCTCCGATGTGGACGGCAAGACGGACGCGTCACTGAAAGCCAGCATTCTGGACGCCGGATCCATTCCCGGGAAAGGGTTCCTATATCAGACGCGCACCTACATGCCGATGGTGCGTGTGGTGGTGGGCGTCACTTGGCCGGACGGCATGCAGAGTGGCAAAACCTGCGTGTATACCACCACGGAACTGCTGAATGTCGTTGGAGATTGAGAGGAATCGAGGCAAGTCATGAGCAAGAACCGGTGGTATCGGAACCTGATGAAACGTGCCCGCGGTCAGGCCGGCGTCACCTTGGTGGAGATGGTGGTGTCGCTATGTATCTTCGCCATCGTGTCCACGTTGTTCACGGTCGCGATCGTGCAATACCTGCACACCACCTCGGCGGATGCCATCCGCAGCCGATCGTCGACGGAGATCGCCACGTCGGTACGAACGCTGGACCGGTATGTGCGTAACGCCGTTGGCGTGAGGGATGACGGCGATGCGGTCACGTTGGTCACTTACGACGCGGACGGCGTGAAGCAGTGCGCGGTAATCGAATATACGGAAGCCACGTGGACGGGGGAGCGCGTCAGCGATTACGGTTCCGTGGCCGTGCGCACCAGACCGTATGATGCTGGATCCGGCGCGTGGACCAAACATACGATACTGGGATCGGTGATGAACGCCGCTTCGGCCTCGACGTCGGATAACGCGCTTTTCGCGACCAAGCTGTTCACGGTGGACTCCGGCACGCGTGTGGTGCGTTATACGCCGGTGACGGGCTCGTATGTGAATGGCAAGCCGGTCACGTCGAATACGTCGACGTCATTCACGGCGCGCAATGTCGACTCCAGTTCTGCAATCGATTTCAGTCCGTGTAGCTGAACTTGGCATTCTCAAGGGGTAGTCTCCGGTACGAGACTACCCCCTTTTTTTGTATATCTGCCGATACCCTCGACACGCCCGAAGTGAACGGTCTTTTTACGAAATTTTGCCTAAAAATCATGCAAAAGTTTTGCAGCAATGGGATGCAAATGCTGCAATAATACCGCAAAAGATGCAATGCTATGGTGCACCGATGGACCAGTATGTTTCGGTGGATTTGTCGACATGTGCCATGAAAGGGTTAATGAAGGGTGTAGAACATTGAAGCGCTTGCGTGTGTGTGCGATATCTGCGGCAATGCAACGGAAATGAAACATATGTCAAACGTTTGACGGGATGTGATTTGTCATGCAAACGATTTCAAAATAGCTACGCTTGAAGGCGTTGGTTATGTGAGCCAGCGCATCCCCATAAGGGATCACAACAGAACAGGAGCGTTTCACGGCAGCCACCGTTGGATGTGTCACGAATGCTTCGGAAAAGAAAGAAGGTTCATTATGAAGAGCGTACGTAACGCGCTGAATCGCCGCGCCAAGGGCGAGAAGGGCTTCACCCTCGTCGAACTGCTCGTGGTCGTCATCATCATCGGCATCCTCGCCGCCGTTTCTGTGCCGATTTACCTGAATCAGCGCAAGTCCGCTTGGAATTCCAGTGTTCAGTCCGATGTCAAGAACGCCAGTCTCGCCATCGAAACCGCAATGACTGCCAACAATGGAGATCTAAGCAAAGTTGTTAGTGCAAACATTACCTGCAAGGCTCCGTCTTGCGTTACCAGCAACGGTGATAAAATCACAGTTTCTGACGGTAATACACTGGTGATTAAGGCCACAAAGGATACTTATACCATTGAAGGTACGAATTCTCATGATGGAACTCATAAGTTCACTTATGATTCCGATAATGGCGTTGTCAGCGATGCTGGTAAGAAGTGATCTCTTGCTAATCGCCTGAACTGAATGTCGGGGACACCGTCCGTCCCCGACATTCGCATATCAATCGCACGTCACCATTCATCATCGACATTCACTCGGGGGAACTATGGCCGGCAATGACGCACAAGTGCAATTCCAGCAGAACGGTGGCACACGCAAATGGCGCTACCAAGGCGTCGCGTTCGACGGCCATACCAAGCAGAAGGGCACCGTCGAAGCGCAGACCCGTGACCAGGCCATCGAACGCATAAAAAAACTTGGCCTGTATCCGACCGACTTGACCGATACGACCGCAGGCACCGGTCTCAACGCCGAGATCAACATCAAAGCGCTCGAAAAATACCCCAGCAAAAAAGACTTCGCGGTGATGGCCCGCCAGCTTGCCACCATGGTCGCGGCGGGTGTGTCACTGATTCGCGCGCTGAACATCGTCACCGAACAAATCGAGAACCAGAAACTGCGCAAGGCGCTCCAAGCCTGCGTGGTGCAGGTGGAGGGCGGTTCATCGTTCTCCGAGGCCATGGCCGCCGACCCGGACAGCCTGTTCCCACCCATCATGGTCAATATGATTCGTGCCGGCGAAACCGGCGGCTTCCTGGACAAATCCCTGCTCACCGTGGCGGATAGCTTCGAAGCCGACGTGAAGCTGCAGGGGCAGATCAAGGGTGCATTGGCCTACCCGATCGTGGTGCTGTGCATCGCCTTGGTGATCGTGGCCGTCATGCTGCTGACCATCGTGCCGATGTTCGCAAGCATGTACTCCTCCATGGGCGCCGAACTGCCAGCCATCACCCAGATCATGGTGAATATGGGCAAAGCGGCTCCGGTGGCCATCCCCATCATCCTTGTCGGTGTTATCGCCTTCGCCGTCTTCTGGAAGCGCAATCGCAACAAGGACATCATCCGTACGTGGTGGGATCCGTTCACGCTGAAGGCACCTGTGTTCGGCAAACTGGACACCAACGTGGCCCTGGCTCGGTTCTGCAACAATTTCGCCTCCATGCTGTCCTCCGGCGTGCCGATCCTGCAGGCGCTCGACATCGTCGGCTCCACGTCCGGCAATTACGTGATTGATGAGGCATCCAAACGCGTATCCCGCTTGGTGGAACGCGGCTACCGGCTTGCCGACAGCATGAGCAGCGAGAAGATCTTCCCGAACATGATGGTGCAGATGGTGGCCATCGGCGAGGATTCCGGCGCCATCGACCAGATGCTCGCCAGCGCCGGCAAAGCCTACGACGAGGAGGCGCAGTCCATGGCCAAGCAGCTCACGTCGCTGCTCGAACCGTTGATGATTCTGTTCCTCGGCGTGGTGGTCGGATTCATCATCTTGGGTCTGTACATGCCGATGTTCGGCATGTTCGACGCCATCAACGGTCAGGCATGATCCGCAACGTGAGACAAAGGGAAGGGAAACGAACATGAGACAGCATGGTTTGTGGGCGCGGCTGAATCGCAGATATCGTACGATGCTGCGCGAACGTGTGGGGGAGCGCGGCGCCGCCATGATGCTGGCCATTCTGTTCGTGGTGGTGGTGCTTACCACCTCCACGCTGGTCATGACCGTTCTGGTCGCGCAGGCCGTTCCCTACAAGGCCAACAAGGAGAACGCGCAAGCCAACTACGCTGCCGAATCCGGCCTTGAGGTCGGCCTGAGCTACCTCAATGAGACCTTGGCCGGTTTGAAGAACGCCACCAGCCTTGACGAACTGAAGAATCTGCTGCCCTCCGCCAACGCCGACGTGGCCGACAGTTCCAAAGACGGGCAATTCACCGTATATGAGGGCGCTTCGGCTTTGCTGAACAATGTGCCGCTCAACACCGTCACCTCACGCAGCGATGTGACTTCCTACACTCCCGATGACCTGTCCTACCGGGTGCGCATCAACTTCTATGCCACCGATCCGGACAGCGCGTCGGCGAAGATGATCAGCTCCCCCTCCGATCTGAAAAGCCTCCAGTACGCCGAAGTCGTGGCCACGGGCTTCATCAACCGCTATAAGGATGGCCGTACGGCGGGCAACGCCCAAAAACCGCAGGCCATGAAACGCGCTATATGCAAGATCGAAGCCAAAACGGACTCCACCACCACGAACCATTCCAGCACGCTGGGCGTCGGCGGTCGTATGGGCATGGGCTTCTATGCCGCCGCGCCATACAACAGACTCGATTCGCAGTTCGTATGGGTTCCAGTGGATTACGACGGCGTGTCCATCGGATCCGACCCGACCGGCGCCGTGAAATTCGCCGGCACGGTGGATTCCGGACACACCAACACCAGCCAGCTGTCCGACGGCACCGCGACATTGAACCCGGTGAACCGCACCTGCATGCTGGCCACCACCACTCCGGTCACCAACGAGAAGCAATCAATCTCCGAGAACCTCGATCTGAGCAAATCACCCCAGGCCGGTTCCGGACTGGTGATACTGCCTGTCGCATACAACGCGGGAGGCGACACCTACCAATACACCGAGGAATGCCGCGTGGACGGCGCGTATTCCTCACTGAACACATGGGTGTACTACAAAGACAACTCCATCCGTCTGGCATCGAACATGGGGCTGTGCGTCACCGGCGTGAGCGTCGATGACGCCGACGGCAAGGCGCCGGCCACCTTGCAGCCATGTAGCACGTCGTACGGCGTCCACTTCCAGAGCGATTACTACACGGATCCGGACAAGGCCGCGCAGCAGGCGGAGAAGAACGATCCGAACAGTCTGCTCAACAAGTACCAGAAATGGAATTTCTACAACGGCTTCATCAACGCCGGGTATTGGAACGAGCTGGCCGGCGACGTCAGCGCGCAAGCCGCGTCATACGATTCCGCTTTGCCCGAAAGCAAGGGTTATGCCGTCGCCGGTGTGCAAAGCGGCAAAAAAACCAAGTTCCAGCGTCTGGAAGTCACCCATTACGGTGGCAGCCCGCAAGACAGCGGCGATCCGCATTTTGCGGGCGGCAACATCAAAGCAACCCCCTACAGCCAGGCGTACATGGTGTCGCAGTGGACCTACAACTTCAGCGACTCCTACTTCTCAAACGGCGCCGACATGCAGGACGCCACCGCGTCCTTCAGCCAGGCCGGCGAAGCGGGGTACGGCACCGACCAGTTGGTGAACGCTGCCTCAGGATTCTGCATGGTGATGGACGGCAATGATGTGTATGCCGACACCTGCGACGTGCGCAGTGCGGATTTCGATGCGAAATGCTACCAGAAGACGATCATGGGGCAAGGCAATGATTTTGTTTCGACCGCGTACTGCGCGGCCGCCGACAAGGAGAACTTCAACCTCACATCCGACCGCATCTCCTACACCGAGGACACCAGCGCGGATGGCTCCGGTGTGGACACCACCATTGCGCTGCACGACGTGAACGGCAACGCGAAGTACCTGCATGTCTCCGGAAGCGACGTGTCCTTGACCAGCAATTCGAGCGATGCCACGAAATTCCGCCGGTACAACGAACACAACACCTCGGAACCGGTGAGCCACGACGGCAAGACGCAATACCCATGGGCGGGAACCTTCCAAACCAACGAAGGCACGTGCCTGACGGAGATCTATCCGGGCGATTACCTGGAAACCAAGGGAGGGAAGAAGCGTCTTTACCATCGTTCGGACGGCCACTCCATGTTGCAGATGGTCCAGTGCGGAGCCAACCGCGACGTGCGTGGACGATTGGTGAAATCACAGGCTTGGAACGCTTCCGTGAACTATGGTGATGTCGGCTCGGCCGGCAGCATCACCTGGACCACGACGACGACCACCGTGTCCATTCCGGCCGGCACCAATTTCTCCTCGGTCGTGGATTCCACCGCCGCATCCAGGAAGTGGTGATCAACATGGACCTCATCAATGACACCCCTACCGTGATACTGCTGCTGGTGGCCTCATTCGTCATCGGCTGCATCTTCGGCTCGTTCCTCAATGTGGTGATCTGGCGCGTGCCGAACCACATCGGCATCACCAACCCCAAGCGCAGCTTCTGCCCGAAATGCCAAGCGCAGATCGCTTGGTACGACAATATCCCGATCATCTCCTGGCTGGTGCTCGGTGCGAAATGCCGCCACTGCAAGGAGCCGATCTCGGCACGTTATCCTCTGGTCGAATCGCTCGGCGGGCTGTCCTTCCTCGCCGTGACAGCGGGTGGATTGCTCGGCGCATACTCGCCATGGATGCTGCCGGCGCTCTACATGTTCGCATGCGTGTCCATCGTCATCGCATTCATCGATCTGGACCACCATCTCATCCTCAACGTGGTGCTGCTGCCGACGCTCATCGCCTCGGTCGTGCTTCTCGCCCTCGCCTCATTCGGCATGGGGGAATGGAGCAGACTCGGCCGCGCGGCGATCTGCGCGCTGATCCTCTTCGCGTTCTACTTTGCGCTGTCGCTCATCTGGAAAGGCGGTATGGGCGACGGCGATATCAAACTCGCGTTCGTCTTGGGGCTCCTGCTTGGTTGGCTCGGCTGGCCGCAATTCATCATCGGCTCATTCGCCGCGTTCCTCATCGGAGGTGTGCTGAGCCTGATACTGCTTGCCTGCAGGAAAGTCGACCTGCATGGCGGCATTCCATTCGGACCATCCATGCTGCTTGGCGCATGGCTTGGCGTTTTCGCCGGCGCACCGATCGCCGTATTGTATCTGCAACTTACGGGGCTCGCATAGAGCACTATATATAAGGAGAGACCATGAGAGCAATAACGGCGCTGTCGATTGCGAACGACGCCATCCGGGCGGCGGTCATAGCCGACCCCTACACGGATTCGCCGACCATCAAGCATTTTCAGGCGATTCCACTGCCCAGCGGCGCCGTGGTGGATGGCGAAGTGGTGGATGTCGACGTGGTCACCGGTCTGCTGAGAACCTTGGTGAAACGGTTCAAATTCCCACGCGAGGATACCGCGCTCGTCTATTCGAGCCGCCGTATGGTGTTCCGTGAGGCCGATTTCCCCTATATGGCGTTGGCTGACCTTCGTTCCACTTTGCCGTTCCAGGCCAAGGGCATGATCCCATTGCCGATTGAGGAATCGGAACTTGATTTCGTGCCGCTGTCCGTGGTAGATGACGAGCAGAACGGCAAGCAACTGCATGGCATACTTGTGGCCACGTTGCGCAGCGGCCTTGAGAAAACCGCGCGTACCGCCGAGGAGGCCGGCTTCGTCGTCACTTCCATCGACGCCGGTCCATTCGCGCTTGCCCGCCTCTTCGGCGATACCAATCAAGCGCAGACCGAGGCGGTTGTCAACATCAGCGGCAACTGCACCGACGTGATCGTGCTGAACAACGGGCAGCCGGTGTATATGCGAGTCGTGCCATCAGGCGCCGATGATGTGACCGACGCCATCGCCAACGCGTTGAGCATCTCCTTTGAGGACGCGGAACGTATCAAAATCCAGATTGGCCTGCAGAACGTGACCGGTGACGAACGGCTCGAAAAAGCGGAGGAAGTGATTCGCGAAACCACGGCTCAGCTCATCGTCGGCATCCGCAACACGTTGAACCTGTACGACATCGACCATGCCGACGGCACCATCGGAGGCGTCATCCTCACCGGAACCGGAGCGCGCCTCATCGGATTGCCTCCGGTGTTGGCCAGCTCCATCAACAAGGTGGTGCGCATCGGCGACCCCTTCATCCGTTTCAGGCTGTCCAAGGAAGTGGAGCAGCAGAACATCATGGCACATGCAATCGATCTGGGTCCGTTGCTCGGACTGGTCATCGGAAAGAAGCCGAGGTAAAGCGAACATGAAGAAAAACAACACGAGCAAAGCAGTGAGTTCGCATCGCGGCCGCGGCCAGCGGACCGTTGGAGCCAACGCCAAGGATCATGAGAAGACCTCGTTGCTGTCGATGAACATTTCGGACATCGGCAAAGCGTTGAAGGCCGGCGGGACCAGTCGCGGCAAAGCCGTGGACAAGCCATCCGATTGGACCATGCGCGCCAACCTGTTGCCACGATCCATTGTCGGACTTAATCGCGACCGGGCCATTAAGTATCTGCTGACCTATGTATTGATCGCCGTGGTGGCTATCGCGCTTGTCATCACCGCGGTCATGGCCATCCAGGTGACTTGGGCCGACTTCCGGGTCAATGAGGCGCAGCAGAAGACGCTGGCGTTGCAGAAGGAAAAGGCGCAGTTCAAAGATGTCGAGGCGACGCTCGATTCGTTGGATGACGCCCAGAAAGCGAAGATCTCCCTGTTGTACGACGAAATGGATTGGATGAAAGTCACCGATTCGCTCAACAGCGCACTTCCGGAAGGCGGACGGTATACGAATCTGGAAGTCAAAAGCTTCCAGATCACGGGAACGGACAATGGTTCGGACACTGATACTGCCACGGTATGGTCCGGCAACGGCGTGGTGACCACGGAATTTACCATCGAATCGCCGACGTTCATCTCGGCCCAGGATTTCATCGGCAATTTCGCCGCGATACCCACCTATAAGACGGGACGGGTGAACTCCATCACCAGGAACGAGAACGAAGACAACACCACCTACACCTATGAGGGAACCGTTTCTCTGGTGATGGACAACAACACCACGTCGAGAAGCGACAACGCCGCTGGCGCCGACAAATCCAACCGTGAGCTGCTGGCCAAACTGCGCAAGAGCCTGGAGCAGGCGGCCGGCGGCGAATCATCCACGCAGACCGATTCGTCATCCGAATCCAGCGACTCGTCCAACTGATCAAGGGGAGGGAACATGAACAAGCATAAAATCGCATGGATCGCGCTTGCCGCGGCCATCGTCATGGTCATGATGCTCACATGGCTGGTGGGTGTCTCCCCGAGATTGGCCCATATCAAGGAGGCCGACGCGCAGACCGCGCAGATTGACGCGAGCAACAAGGCCACAAGGAACCAGATCGAGACGCTGCGTGTGGCCAGCGAGACGATCGGGCTGCAGAAGGATCGTCTCCGCCAGTTGCAGCGTCAGATCCCCGATGGCTACAACCAGCAGGAATTCATCCTTTCGCTCAACTCCGCGGCGGATGCTGCGGGCGCCACCATCACATCCGTGAATTTCGATGAGGCCACGCTTGCCGAGATGCCTTCCGATATGCAGGAGTCCATCCATGCGGGAACGCTGGTGCAGGTCCCCGTGACCATCACCGCGTCCGGAAGCTATGATGCGATGCGCGCCTTCGTGGCCGGCGTGCAGAACATCAACCGCATCGCAGTGCCGGAGGACGTGTCCTACACGCTTGACAAGGGCGACGATCCTTCGAAGAACAGCGTGACCATGAATTGCAAGATCTGGTCGCTGTTGCTTGACAACGACACCGTCGAAGACAAGAACGCCGCCAAGCAGTAAGGTTTCCCATCCATCTCATCCCCGGGCCCCTCGCCGATGCGTGGGGCCCCTCGTATACGCGCACGGTTGATCGGAGCGAAGCTGTCAGCCTGTGACGGTAGGCTTTGCGCTTGTAAAGACCCCAAACCATTCAATCCAGAAGGTGCATTGTGGCTGTATCCAAACTCGATGAAGTCGTATCCCTTGCCAAGCGTCGTGGCTTTGTTTTTCCCGCCGGTGAAATCTACGGCGGAACCCGTTCCGCATGGGATTACGGTCCGCTCGGCGTGGCGCTGAAGGACAATATCAAGCGCGAATGGTGGCGCTCCATGGTCGTCACCCGTGGCGACGTGGTGGGCGTGGACACCTCCATCATCCTGCCGACCCCCGTGTGGGTGGCTTCCGGCCACGTGGCCGTCTTCAACGATCCGCTGGTCGAGTGCCTCAACTGCCATAAGCGCCAGCGTTCCGACAAGCTTGAGGAATCCTACGCCGAGAAGCATGGAGACAAACTGCCGGAGAACGGTATGGCCGACATCGTGTGCCCCGACTGCGGCACCCGCGGCAAGTGGACCGAACCGCGCGACTTCAACATGATGCTGCGCACCCACCTCGGCCCGGTCGAGGACGAGAACTCCCTGCACTACCTGCGTCCGGAAACCGCGCAGGGCATCTTCGTGGACTTCAAGAACGTGATGACCTCTTCCCGCAAGAAGCCGCCGTTCGGCATCGCCAACATGGGCAAGTCCTTCCGTAATGAGATCACCCCGGGCAACTTCATCTTCCGTACCCGTGAGTTCGAGCAGATGGAGATGGAATTCTTCGTCAAGCCCGGCGAGGACGAAGCCTGGCACCAGTACTGGATCGACGCCCGCACCCAGTGGTACCTCGACCTCGGCGTCAATCCGGAGAACCTGCGCCACTACGAGCATCCGAAGGAGAAGCTGGCCCACTATTCGAAGCGCACTGTCGACATCGAATACAAGTTCGGCTTCCAGGGCTCCGATTGGGGCGAGCTCGAAGGCATCGCCAACCGTACCGACTTTGACCTGTCCGCGCACGCGGAGCACTCCGGCGAGGACCTGAGCTACTTCAACCAGGCCACCGGTGAAAAGTACGTGCCGTACGTCATTGAGCCGGCCGCCGGCCTGACCCGTTCCCTCATGTGCTTCCTGGTCGACGCCTACGACGTGGACGAGGCTCCGAACACCAAGGGCGGTGTGGACAAGCGCACCGTCCTGCACCTCGACCCGCGTCTGGCTCCGGTCAAGGCCGCCGTGCTGCCGCTGAGCAAGAAGCCGGACCTGCAGTCCGTGGCCCAGAAGCTCGCCGCCGACCTGCGCCAGAACGAGTGGATGATCGACTACGACGAGGCCGGCGCGATTGGCCGTCGTTACCGTCGTGAAGACGAGATCGGCACCCCGCTGTGCGTCACCGTCGACTTCGACACCCTTGACGACCAGGCCGTCACCATCCGTGAACGCGACACCATGCAGCAGGAGCGCGTCAGCCTCGACAAGGTGGCCGACTACATCGCCGAGCGCATCGGCGAGAAGCGCGTCAGCGTGCCGCAGATGCCGGTCGAAATGGGCGGCGAGGCTTGGCCTGAGCCCGTCAAGATCGCCGAAGCCGGTGGCCTGTACTGATCGCCCCGAATCGGTCATATCGAACGGAACAAGTCTGACCTATGCCAGATAGCATTGTGAATGCCTACGAGGAATCCGACGTGCTCGACCCGCGTACCGACGCGGAACGGCCGTCGGTTCCTCCCGTTATAAAGCCCGTTGATCTGGGTCCGGTGCACGTCGAAACGCCGGTGGTGCTTTCGCCTATGGCGGGCGTCACCAACTGGCCGTTCCGCGTGATCTGCGAAAGCTACGGTCCCGACGGTCTGTACGTGGCGGAAATGATCACCGCGCGCGCATTGGTGGCCCGCAATCCGAAAGCCCTGCGCCTATGCCGTTTCGCACCCAGCGAGAAGATTCGCTCGCTGCAGCTGTACGGCGTCAATCCCTCGATTGTGGAGCAGGCCGCGAAAATCGTCATCGACGAGAACATGGCCGACCATGTCGACCTCAACTTCGGCTGCCCGGTGCCCAAGGTGACGCGTCGTGGCGGCGGATCCGCGCTGCCATGGAAGACGGACCTGTTCCGTGAGATCATCCAACGCGTGGTCAAGGTGTGCGACGCGGCCAACGTGCCGGTCACGGCCAAAATCCGCGTCGGCATCGACCATGAACACGAGACGTTCCTCGAAGCCGGGCACATCGCGCAGGAGGAAGGCTGCAAGGCCGTCACCCTGCACGCGCGCACCACCGCCGAATATTACGGTGGGCATTCCGATTGGTCCCGCATCGGCGAGCTGGTTTCCGAGCTTGATATTCCCGTCTTCGGCAACGGGGATATTTGGGGTGCCAACGACGCGTTGGCGATGGTCGCCGAAACCGGTTGCGCGGGTGTTGCGATCGGCCGCGGCTGCCAAGGCCGTCCATGGTTGTTCGCCGACATCAAGAACGCGTTCGCCGGCAGTGACGAGCGCGTCGACCCCACGCTGGGCGACGTGTGCCGCGTGATCGAACGGCATGCCGAACTGCTGACCGAATTCTATGATGGCGACGAGCGGATGGCCGTGCATGACCTGCGCAAGCACGTCGCATGGTATCTGAAGGGCTTCCCCGTGGGCGGTTCCACACGCCGTGCGTTCATGGAATGTGAAAATCTTGAGGATGTCCGGCGCGAGATAGGCAGACTCGACCCGAACATTCGGTTCCCAGAACGCATCGCCGACAAGCCAAGGGGGCGCGTGCGCTTCGCCAAAAAGGTGCATCTGCCTTACGGATGGTTGGAATCCCGGGAAACCACGCACGAGGAGCGTGAGGCGCTGTTCGGGGATGACCCGATGGATGCCAGCTACTAAAGCCCGTCACGCATGTTCGAAGAGCCGTGTACAAATGACTGAAGGGGTCAACGCAGGCAGAATGAACATGCTGACAGCAAAAAAGTGAAAAAACGGTGGTACACGCCTGGAAAAGTGCGCGTATCATCGGCGCGATTGCGATAGAGTTGTTCATATACGTGAGTGAACAGGAGACAATGGTGAGCGAGATTGCCCAGACTGACAATTTCAACGACAAGACCAACATCAAGGTCGTCGGTGTCGGTGGAGCCGGAGGCAATGCTGTCAATCGCATGATTGCGGAGGGTCTTCAAAGCGTCGAATTTATTGCGATCAACACTGATGCGAAGGATCTGCTGCGATCCGACGCCGATGTCAAGATCTCGCTGAACGATGCCTCCAGCCGTGGTCTGGGCGCTGGCGCCGACCCGGAGAAGGGTGCCAAGGCGGCGCAGGATCACCAGTCCGACATCGAAGAGGCGCTTAAGGGCTCCGACATGGTGTTCGTCACCTGCGGTGAGGGCGGTGGCACCGGAACCGGCGCCAGCCCGATCGTGGCACGTGCGGCCCACCAGCAGGGCGCGCTGACCATCGCCGTGGTGACCCGTCCGTTCAGCTTCGAAGGTCCGCAGCGTTCCGCTTCCGCCGCGCTCGGCATCGAGAACCTGCGCAAGGAAGTCGACGCGCTGATCGTCATTCCGAACGACCGACTGCTGGAACTGTCCGACCGCACCATTGGCATCGTCGACGCGTTCAAGACCGCCGACACCGCACTGCTGGCCGGCGTGCAGGGCATCACCGACCTGATTACCTCGAATTCGTACATCCACGTTGATTTCAACGATGTCAACGCGATTCTGCGTGGTGCCGGCACCGCGCTGTTCGGCATCGGTTCCGCTCGGGGAGAGGACCGCGCCACGCAGGCCGCGGAAATCGCCATCAGCTCGCCGCTGCTGGAGGAAAGCATCGAGGGTGCGCATGGCGCACTGATCAACATCGCCGGTCCGACCGACCTGAAGCTGCAGGAAGCCGCAGCCGCGGTCGCGCTGGTGCAGAAGGCCATCCATCCGGAAGCGCAGATCATCTGGGGCCTGTCCCTGGACGACGCCTACGGCGACGAGGTGCGTGTCACCGTCATCGCGGCAGGTTTCGATGCCAATTCTAAGAAGCCCGACCAGCCGGCCGAAGAAAAGCCGGCCGCGGCCAAGGAAAACACGGTACCGCTGTCCGCGTTGTCCGCCGGCGTGCAGGCTCCCGCCCAGCAGCCGCAGCCGGTGCAGACTCCGGCGGTGCCGCAGGTGCAGCCGCTGTCCAGCTACATTCCGTCCACTCCGGACCAGAACGTCGCCTCGTTCGACCAGACCACCGAGCATGAAGTGGTTTCGGCTAACGATCCGGGCGACCTCGATATTCCGGATTTCCTGCGCTAAAGTCAACGCGTAGACGCGAAAGGAACATACATGGCAGGTTTCATGAAGAACGCGATGTCGTACTTGGGAATGTCCGACGTCGCCGAGGGTGAGGATGATTTCGAGGATGACGTCGACACCGGCGAGACCTCGTTCGATTCGGATCATTCCGTCACCCCGATGCCTTCCTCTTCGGCTTCCGCTTCCACGCCGTCCGCTCCGCGTGAGCAGTCCAACCCGTTCCAGGGGGGTAGAGTGAGCCGCATCGCCACCATCCATCCGAAGACCTATGACGATGCGCAGATGGTCGGTCGCGCCATTCGTGACGGCATTCCGGTGGTGCTGAACCTGACAGGTGTGGCCGAAGCCGTGGCATACCGCATCGTCGACTTCTCCGCCGGTGTGGTGTTCGGCGTGCGCGGCTCCATCGAACGCGTCACTCCGCGCGTGTTCCTGCTGAGCCCGGCCCAAGTGAACATCAAGGTCGAGGAGCCTGAAGACAAGGGTCCGGCCCACGACCTGTTCGCCGACTGAGCCGTGTAGCACAGAGCAAGCACAAATCAGACGATTATGCCCCCACTGAAAGCGGGGGCATTTTGTTATGCGCGCTTGATACAGTGGCAACGTGATTCTCTCGATAATTGGTAGCGTCGTCCATTTTCTGGTCAACGCCTATATCCTGGTGCTGTTCGTCCGCATGATTCTCGACTGGGTGTTGGCATTGTCGCCGACGTGGCGGCCAAGCGGAATCGTGGCCTCGTTGTTCGACGCCATCTACCAGCTGACGGAGCCGCCGTTAAGGTGGTTGCGGCAGTATATTCGTCCCGTTCCGCTCGGACCGATCTATTTTGACGTCGCGTATCTTGTGCTTTATTTCGTTCTTGTGGTCATTGATTTCCTTATTTAGCACCTCTAAAAAACCGTTTTTCCGCAAAATATCTATGGTTTCGTGCTAGAGTCGAACACTGAAAGCAACAACAGTAAGGCATCAAGCCCAAAGCGAGGTGTAAGGATTTATGGCTCTGTTGACGCCGAAAGATATTAGGGAGCATACTTTCCAGACCGTAAGGTTCAAGGAAGGCTATGACGTCGATGAAGTCGATGACTTCCTCGATCAGGTAACCGAGACGGTGGAAGCCCTTGGCAAGCAGGCAGTTGCCGGCGGACAGGCCACGCAGTCTCTTGGCCCGGATGTCGCAGGACTCAATTCCAAGATTTCCGAGTTGAATGCTCAGATCCAGTCCCTGCAGCAGGAGAACGCGACGCTGAAGTCCGCCTCCGAGCAGGCAGCTGGTGCGGGAGACCAGGCCGCTCAGGCCGCTCAGGCCGCGGCCGCCAAGCTTTCCGAGGCAGAGGAAAGCAATCGTGCGCTGTCTTCCCAGAACGAGCAGCTCAAGGGGCAGATCGATCGTCTGTCCGCGCAGGTCGATCAGCTCACCGCCCAGGCAGCCGAAGCGGCCGGTCAGGCCGACCTTGGCGAGCAGCTTACCGCCGTGCAGCACGAGCGTGACACGTTCCGCGCACAGACCGAGGACCTGTCCCGTCAGCTGGCATCGGCCCAGGAGCAGGTGGTCGTGGCTCAGCGTCAGAAGGGGCAGATCGATCAGCTCACCGCAAAGCTTCAGGAAGCGCAGGACCAGGTCGCTCAGGCCCAGCAGCTCACTCAGGAGCATGCTGCCCAGTCCCAGCAGCAGGATGCCCAGGTGAAGCAGCAGGCCATGCAGATCCAGCAGCTTGTCCAGCAGCTGAAGGATTCCCAGATTCGCGAGGCACAGCTGCGCGAACAGGTCGCCAAGTCCGAGCCGAGCACCGAAACCGGCAGCCTGCAGAAGATTGCAGGTGCCGCGGCAAGCGCCAATACCGAGCCGGAGCGCGCCACCGCCATGCTGACGCTGGCTATGCAGCTGCACGACCAGTACGTCGACAAGGGCAAGGCCAAGGCCAAGGAGATCACCGAGGAAAGCCAGCGCAAGTACGAAGAGATCATCGGCAGCGCCAACGACTACTCCAACCGCACTCGTTCCGAGGCTGACCAGTACTCCACCGACACCCGCGCCAACGCCGACAACTACCTGTCCGGCAAGACCCAGGATGGCGATGCCTATCTGGCACAGAAGCAGCAGGATGGCGATGCGTACCTGAACCAGAAGACCGAGGAGGGCGACGCCTACCTTGCGCAGAAGACCGAGGAAGGCAATGCCTATCTGGCCGGCAAGCAGCAGGATGGCGACGCTTATCTGGAGCAGAAGCAGCAGGAAGGCGACGCCTACTTCGCGCAGAAGCAGGAAGAGGGCGACGGCTACCTGGCTCAGAAGACCCAGGACGCCGACACGTACTTCTCCGACAAGCACACCGAGGCCGACAACTACGAGGCCGAAGTGCAGAAGCGCGCCTTCGACTACGATTCGAAGACCCGTACCGCTGCCGACGACTACGCCCAGCAGGTCCGCGACAACCTCGAGACCCAGACCAAGGTCATCGAAGGCAACATCAAGGGCCTCAAGCAGTTCGAAACCGAATACCGTGCACGACTCACCGACTTCCTCGGCCAGCTCGTCAACCAGGTGTCCGATACGAACAACTACGACCAGGACCCTCAGGACAACAACGACTGAGATTAGCCTGTGTCTGACATCATGAAGAATGATCAAAGACGGCTGCGCGACCGCGTGGCCGTCTTTGCGTGTATTGCGATCGCGGCGATCGCGATTGACCAGCTCACCAAGATGTGGGCTTTGTCCGCATTGGCCGATGGCCGTACCATACGCGTGATTCCCGGCCTGCTTTCGTTGACATTGGTGCGTAATCCAGGCGCCTCGCTCGGCATGGGCTCCGGCATGACGTGGCTGATTTCCCTGCTGGCGATGGCGGCCTGCGTGGCGTTGGTCGTACTTGCCGTCCGCACCATTTCCATGAAATGGACGATGCTGTTCGCCTTCGCCTTCGCAGGAGCGTTCGGCAACCTCATCGACCGCGTCATCTACGCGGAAGGGTTCCTCAACGGCAAGGTCGTGGATTTCCTGAACTACGGATGGTCCATCGGCAACGTGGCGGACATCTTCCTCATGCTCGCGGGCGTTGCGGCGGTGCTGCTGCTGTTCCTCGGGGAACCGTTCAGCCAAAAGGACCTTGACGAGGCCAACGGCAAGACGCTTGGTGATGATGCGAACGCAACCGACGACGGGGCGAAAGCAGCATGAGCCGTCTCGTACCCGCTCCCGACGCGCTCGTCGGCAAACGATTCGACGTCGCGGTCGCCAAAATGCTTGGCATTTCCCGGGCCAAGGCGGCCGACCTCATCGAAAGCGGACAGGCGCGCGTGCTCGGCAGGGACATTTCCAAATCGTCGACCCTGCAGGCAGGCGAAACCGTAGAATTCGACATCGTCGAGGAACGGTCCGAACCGGAACCGATCGCCCATGACATGGCCGTCGTCTATGAGGACGACGATGTGGTCGTGGTGGACAAGCCGGTCGGCGTCGCCGCGCACGCATCCGTCGGATGGACCGGTCCGACGGTGCTTGGCAGCCTGATCGACAGGGGAGTGCACATCACGTCATATGGCGCGGCAGGCCGTCAAGGCATCGTGTCACGACTCGACGTGGGCACATCGGGACTGATGCTCGTATGCAAGTCCGATCTTGCGTACGTGGAGATGCGCCGGCAGTTCGCCGAACATGAGGTCGTCAAAACATATCACGCACTCGTGCAAGGCAATCTCAAAGAAGACAAAGCCACCATCGAAGCGCCGATCGGACGCGCCAAAGTCTCCGACTTCCGCTTCTGCGTGACACCGGCCGGCAAAGAGGCCATCACGCATTGGGACGTGATGGAACGTTTCGGCGAAGCCACGCTCGTATCCGTGAACCTGGAAACCGGCCGCACCCATCAGATCCGCGTGCATTTCTCATCCATCGGGCATCCGTTGGCGGGGGACGCCATGTACGGCGCGAATCCGCAGCTGAGCGAGGCGCTTGGTCTTGAACGGCAATGGCTGCACGCCATGCAATTGGAATTCCGCCATCCGCGTACGCACGTGTGGACCACGGTGAAATCGCACTATCCCGCCGACCTGCAGCATGCGCTTGACGTGATGCGCGCACGGCACGCCGACCAGTCCCTATAAAAGTGTGGCCGGACGGCCAGAAACGACTCCACGCCGTCATGAAGCCCAGCTAAATTGGAACGCATGGCTACTTCCGCAAATTTCGTGCAACTGCATAATCACACGCATTATTCGCTGCTCGACGGCGCATCGAAAATACCGGATCTGGTCAAGCGCGCCAAGGAACTGGGCATGCCGGCCGTCGGCATCACCGACCACGGCAACATGCATGGCGCGTATGAGATGTGGAGCGCCGCGGTCAACGCCGGCATCAAGCCGATCATCGGCATCGAAGCCTATGTGACGCCGGAAACCGCACGTCAGGACCCCACCCGTGTGAGCTGGGACACCAACTGGAATCCGGATCTGGATCCGCTGCATCGCCGCCGTAACCCGGATGATGTGTCCGGCGGCGGTGTCATCACCCACCTGACCATGTGGGCAGAAAACGACGAAGGCCTCGTCAACCTCATGAAAGCCTCCACCGACGCGAACCTTGAAGGCCGAGTCATGCGCTATCCGCGTATGGATAAGGAAATCCTCGCCAAATATTCGAAAGGCATCATCGCCTCGTCCGGCTGCCCGTCGGGCATCATCCAGACTCGTCTGCGCCTGGGCCAGTTCGATGACGCGTTGCGTGCCGCCGGCGAATTCCAAGACATTTTCGGCCGCGATAATTTCTACATCGAATTCATGGACCACGGCCTGAAAATCGAAAAGCAAGTGACCGACGGGCTGCTCGACATCGCAAAAAAGCTCAACGCGCCGCTGCTGGCCACCAACGATTCCCATTACACGCGTGCCGAAGACGCCGGCGCGCAGGACGCCATGCTGTGCATCAACTCCGGCTCCACGCTGGACGAGCCGGGCCGATTCAAATTCGACGGCACCGGCTACTACATCAAATCCGCCGAGGAAATGCGCGAACTGTTCAAAGACCTTCCCGAAGCGTGCGACAACACGTTGGAGATCGCCGAACGCTGCAACGTCATGTTCGACGATCATGAAGACGGCGCGTTCATGCCGCAATTCGACTGTCCGGAAGGCTGGGACGAGACGTCGCTGTTCCTGAAGAAGGTCGAGGAAGGCCTGGAACGCCGGTACAACGGCAAGCCGTCGCTCGAAGTGCTGCGGCAGGCCGACTACGAATGCGGCGTGATCTGCCAGATGCAGTTCTGCGGCTACTTCCTCGTCGTGGCCGACTACATCAACTGGGCGAAGGCCCACGGCGTGATGGTGGGGCCGGGCCGTGGCTCCGCCGCAGGCGCCATGGTCGCGTATGCGATGGGCATCACCGAACTTGATCCGCTTGAACACGGTCTGATCTTCGAACGATTCCTCAATCCGGAACGTGTCTCACTGCCTGATATCGACGTCGACTTCGACCCGGACGGTCGTGGACGCGTGCTCGACTACGTGGGTGAGAAATACGGACGTGACAAAGTGGCGCAGTGCGTGATCTACGGCACCATCAAAACCAAGCAGGCGCTGAAGGACTCCGCCCGCATCATGGGATACGACTTCTCCGTCGGAGACAAGATCACCAAAGCCCTGCCTCCCGCACAGACCGGCGGCAAGGACATTCCGCTGCACGACATCTTCGACCCAAGCGCGAAACGATACGCGGAAGCACGCGAATTCCGCGAACTGTACGATTCCGACCCGGACGCGAAACGCATCACGGACGAGGCGATGGGCATTGAAGGTCTGATTCGTCAGACCGGTGTGCACGCCTGCGCCACCATCATGGGCAGCGAGCCGATCACCAACACGTCGCCGCTGCTGGAACGTACCGACGGCACCGTCACCACCACGCTCGAATACCATACGTGCGAAACGCTCGGTCTGGTCAAGATGGACTTCCTCGGACTTTCCAACTTGACGGTGATCCGAGACACCCTGAACAACATCGAGGCGAACGGCAAGGAACGCATCGACCATACGAAGATTCCGCTGGACGACCGCCCCACCTACGACCTGCTGTCCCGTGGCGACACGCTCGGCGTGTTCCAGCTCGATTCCGACGGCATGCGCTCGCTGCTGAAAACGTTGAAGCCGAACAACTTCAACGATATTTCCGCACTGATCGCGCTGTACCGTCCAGGTCCGATGGATATGGATTCGCACACCAACTATGCGAAGCGCAAGAACGGTCTGCAGAAGATCACGCCAATCCACCCCGAAGTGGCCGAACCGCTTAAGGAAGTGCTCGACGAGACCTACGGTCTGATCGTCTACCAGGAGCAGGTGCAGTCCGCGGCGCGAATCCTCGCCGGCTATTCGCTGGGCAAGGCAGACGTGCTGCGTCGAGCGATGGGCAAGAAGAAGCCGGAAGTGCTGGCCAAGGAGAAGATTCCGTTCTTCGCCGGCATGAAGGAGCATGGATATTCCGAAGAGGCCGCGCAGGCCGTGTGGGACATCCTCGTGCCGTTCTCCGGCTACGCGTTCAACAAGGCGCATTCGGCCGCATACGGTTTGATCTCCTACTGGACCGCGTATCTGAAAACGCATTATCCGGTGGAGTTCATGGCCGCCCTGCTGCAAGGCGCCAGCACGAACAAAGACAAGACCGCGCTGTACCTGGGCGAGGCGCGACGCATGGGCATCCAGGTGCTTTCTCCGGACGTGAACGAGTCGGTGTACGAGTATTCGGCAGTCGGCGACGTCGTGCGATTCGGCCTCGGCGCCATCCGCAACGTCGGCAAGAACGCGGTCGATGCGATCATCGCGGAACGTGAGAACGGCCACGGCAAGTACGTGAACTTCACCGATTTCATCAAACGCGTGCCGTTGGAGGCGCTGAACAGGCGATTGGTGGAATCGCTGATCAAGGCCGGCGCGTTCGACTCGATCGACCCGAACCGTCGTGCGCTGTTCACCATCCACGAAACGGCCATCAATTCGGTCGTCGGCCTGAAACGCAAGCAGGCGGAAGGCCAGTTCGACCTGTTCGCCGACCTGGACGATTCCAAAGAGAACGATTCCGCCATGGGAGACGCCATGGTGCAGGTGCCCGACGTGGAGGAGTGGGACAAGAAAACCAAGCTCAACTTCGAACGTGAGATGCTTGGCCTGTACGTGTCCGACCATCCGTTGAGCGGCATGCAGTCGATTCTGGTGTCGTTGCGCGAAATGTCGATAGCGCACCTGATCGACCGCGCGGGAAGCATGCCGGACGGCCAGCAGGTGACGATCGCGGGCCTGATCACGAACGTGGACCGCCGCGTGTCGAAAAAGGGCAATCCGTGGGCCATCGTAACCGTCGAGGATCTGGAAAGTTCCATCCAATGCATGTTCTTCGGCAAGGTGTACGAGGCCGCCGCGCCCGAGCTCGCCGTCGACACCGTGGTACAGATCCGCGGCCAGGTGGAGAAGCGCGATGAGACAGTGAGCATGCGCGCCACCGAATTCACCGTGCCGACGTTGGAGGCGCAGGATGAACGTCCGCTGACGATTGTGCTGCCGCCGATCGCGCTCGACCAGTCGCATGTGCGGCGGCTCGGGCAGATTCTGACCAGCCATCCCGGCCCGTGCGAGGTGAAACTGGCGTTGATGGACGACAAAGGCAACGCCAAGGTGCTGACGTTCGGAGACCGGTTCCGCGTCAAACGCGACACGTCGCTGTTCGCCGAAATCAAGATTCTCTTCGGACCGAGCTCGCTTCCGTTGGCCTGAGCGGTTTGACTTGAACGGTTTGACCTGAACAGGTTTTTGATTGCCGGCCGATGCTGAATGGCGTCGACCGGCATATATTTTTCGCGGAAATCGGCATGGCATGGAAAACGGTGGATCTGCGTGTCTCACAATGCGGCTGAATGTGAGACGACGGGACGTTCTCGTGACTTGGCGTTGTTACCATGGGGCGTTATGAGCGAAGAAAACTATATGCGAATCATTGACCTACGCGGCAAGAAGCTGACCCGAGCCGAAATGCTGGAAGCCATGCCCCGCGCCGAGATGGGCACCAACGAGGCCACTGAGCTCGTACAGCCGATCCTCGATGATGTGAAGGCCCGCGGCGCTGCGGCCCTGCGCGACTTCGCGGAGAAGTTCGACCATATCCGTCCCGAGCATCTGCGTGTGCCGGTCGAGGCCATGAAGGCCGCCGTCGACGAGCTCGATCCGGAAGTGCGCGCCGCCATCGAGGAATCCGTGCGCCGTTGCCGCGCCGTATCCGCATCCCAGGTGCCGGCCCCGTTCCACACCGATCTGGCCGAAGGCGCGCGCGTTGCCGAACGTTGGATTCCGGTGCAGCGCGTCGGCCTGTACGTGCCGGGAGGCAAGGCCGTCTACCCGAGCTCCGTCATCATGAACGTGGTGCCGGCGCAGGCCGCAGGCGTCGAATCGCTGGCCATCGCCACCCCGCCGAGCCGCAGCAACTCCGACGGCCTGCCGGACAAGACCATCCTCGCCACCTGCGCCATCCTCGGCGTGGACGAGGTGTACGCGGTCGGCGGCGCTCAGGCCATCGCCATGTTCGCATACGGCGCCAAGGGCTCCGAACCGCAGGACGGCGAGATTCTGTGCGATCCGGTGGACAAGATCACCGGCCCGGGCAACATCTTCGTCGCTACCGCCAAGCGCATGGTCTCCGGCATCGTCGGCATCGACGCCGTCGCCGGTCCGACCGAAATCGCCATCATCGCCGACAAGGGCGCCAACCCAAGCTGGCTCGCCGCCGATCTGATCGGCCAGGCTGAACATGACGAGCTCGCCGGTTCCGTGCTTATCACCGACAGCGAAGACATCGCCGACAAGGTGCAGGAAAGCCTCAAGTACCGCGTGCCTCGCACCGAGCACGCCGAGCGCGTCAACACGTCGCTGCGCGGCCGCCAGTCCGGCATCATCCTCACAGACGGCATCGAACAGTCCATCGACGCGGCCAACGCGTACGCGGCCGAACACCTTGAAGTGCAGACCGCTGATCCGGATGCCGTGATCGCCAAGATCCGCAACGCCGGCGCCATCTTCCGTGGCCCGTACTCCCCGGTTCCGCTGGGCGACTACATGTCCGGTTCCAACCACGTGCTGCCGACCTCCGGCACCGCGCGCTTCGCCGCCGGCCTCGGCGTGCACACCTTCATGAAGCCGGTCGAAGTCATCGAATACGACGAGCAGGGATTGAAGACCCTCGCCGCCCGTGTGAACGCCTTCGCCGTCTCCGAAGATCTGCCGGCACACGGCGAATGCGTGCTGAGCCGCTTCATCGACGACCCGTACAACAAGGCGACCATCAAGGAACAGGAAGAGCAGGCCGGCCTCCGATGAGCGAGACTTCCAGCAACGCGATTCCGGCATATCTGCCGCTGCGCAACGACCTGATCGGCGAAGAACCGTACGGCGCGCCGCAGCTCGACGTGCCGGTGTGCCTCAACGTCAACGAGAATCCGTACGCGCCCGAACCGGCCGTGGTGGAAACCATCGCCCAGCGTGTCAAGGAGATCGCCCCGACGCTCAACCGTTATCCGGACCGCGAGCACATCGAACTGCGCAAGGCGTTCTCCACATATCTGGAACGCGAATCGGGCGTGAAGCTCAGCGTCGACCAGTTGTGGGGCGCCAACGGCTCCAACGAAATCATGCTGCAGCTGTTCCAGGCGTTCGGCGGCCCTGGCCGCATCGCGCTCGGCTGCGATCCGACGTACTCCATGTATCCGGAATACGCGCGCGACACGTTCACCACGTGGAAGCTTGCGCACCGCAACGCCGACTTCACGCTTGACGTGGACGCCACCATCAAGGCGATCGAAGACGTCAAGCCGGCCATGATCGTGCTCACCAGCCCGAACAATCCGACCGGCACCCCGCTCAAGCCGGAAAATCTGAAGCGCGTGCTCGAAGCCGCCCGTACCGCCGAAGTGGCAGGCGCCGCCGAAGGCGTGCATCCGGTGGTCGTGGTGGACGAGGCATACATCGAATTCCGAGATCCGGGCACGCCCACCGCGCTGGAACTCATCGGCGAATACGAAAACCTCGCCGTCAGCCGCACCATGAGCAAGGCGTTTGCCTTCGCCGGCGCACGCGTCGGCTACCTGGCCGCCAACAAGGGCATCATCGACTGCGTGCGCATCGTGCGCATGCCGTACCACCTGTCCGCCGTCACCCAGGCCGCCGCCCTCGCCGCGTTCGAACACACCGATGAACAGCTGAGCCGCGTGGCGCACCTGCGCGAAACCCGCAACGCCACCTCCGCATGGCTCAAGGAGCAGACCTACAAGGGCCAGCCGCTCGAAGTGGCCGAAACCCAGTCGAACTTCATTCTCTTCGGCGGCCATTTCGACGACCGCGACCGCATCTTCGACGAACTGTTGAAGCGCGGCGTGCTCATCCGCGTCGTCGGTCCGGAAGGCTGGATGCGAGTGTGCATGGGCACCGACGAGGAAATGGCACGGTTCCGTGAGGCGTTGGTCGAAGTGCTGCGCATCGTGGAACAGGGCTGAACAAGCCGGAACGCAAGCTGGGATACTGTCCGGAACGGAAGTTCGTGACAGTATCCGGCAATAAGCTTGAAACAGAACAGAATCGCGGTGGCTGCGGAAGACGCAACCACCGCAATCGCAATATCGTAGCTGTAATATCGCAACTGCAACATCGCAAAAGGAGTCGCAACATGGCACGTACTGCAACCATCGTTCGTGAAACCAGCGAATCCAAGGTGGAGCTGAGTCTCAACCTCGACGGAACCGGCAAAACCGACATCGACACATCCGTGCCGTTCTACAATCACATGATGACGGCGCTCGGCAAGCATTCGCTGATCGACCTGAAAATCAAAGCCACCGGGGACACCGACATCGACGCGCACCACACCGTCGAAGACATCGCCATCGTATTCGGCGAGGCTCTGAAGCAGGCCCTCGGAGACAAGCGTGGCATCCGCCGTTTCGCCGACGCCACCGTGCCGCTCGACGAGGCACTCGCCAAAGCCGTCGTCGACATTTCCGGCCGCCCGTACTGCGTGTGCACCGGAGAGCCGGAAGGCTTCGAATACTGCATGATTGGCGGGCATTTTACCGGTTCGCTCGTTCGCCACGTCATGGAATCCATCGCCATGCATGCCGGCATCTGCCTGCACCTGCACGTGATTTCCGGCCGCGACCCGCACCACATCGCCGAAGCCGAATTCAAGGCTTTGGCCCGCGCATTGCGTTTCGCCATCGAACCCGATCCGCGCGTCGACGGCATTCCCAGCACGAAGGGCGCGCTGTGATGTCCGACGACAAGGACGATTTGAACGGTTTCGACGGCTTGGGGAAGACCAACGACGACGGCATGCATTTCAGCGAAGAGGAGCTGGAAGCAGCCATGGCCGGCTTCGAAAAGGAATTCCAGGACGAGGAAGCTGCCCAACAGAACGATGCTCCCGCGCAGGTGCCATTCGATCAGCCGGATGAGACGGTTAATTCCGATGCGTCTTCCGACGAATCGCAGGACGGCCTGCAATCGAAGGAAGCCGACGCGGTACTGTCCGAAGCCGAGAACTCGCTGTCATTCGACGACGAGTTGCAGGGACTGCTGGGCAACCGTGCGAAAGTCGCGGTGATCATCACCCGACTTGCCTCCGCACGCCTGTTCGCCGCGTTCTGCCAACTGTCCGACATCTCCGCGCAATGCCTCGCCTCACCGCAAGGCGCGGTCGCTGTATTACGCAATCTCGACGGCGATGGCCCGGAAGCGGCCATCAAAGATCTGACCACCGTGGTCTCCGGCATGCCTGCCGTCCTCGCGATCAACCGTGCGGACAAGCTCGAGGCGACGATGTACCTGCAAGGCAAGGTCGGCCAGACGTTCGCGCCACCGGTGCTGCTCACCTCCACCGCGCCGTTCGTCGAAGACCTGCTGCTGGGCATCACCGACGTTCAGGGGGTGCGTGATTCCGGCGTGGAAACCGTCGATTCCGCAAGCCTGACCCGTGATGACGCCATGAAGATCCTCGCCGAGCACACGCGATTCGGTCGTGGTTCGTCAAGCATCGAATAAGTTTTTCCCCGAAGGATGGATTCTTCGGCAAGCAAAAGAAGGAGAGCGCCCATGACTTCCGTGGTGGTGTTCGATTACGGTTTCGGCAACGTGCGTTCCATGGTGCGCGCGCTGGCCAATCTCGACCTCGACGTGACCCTCACGTCCGACCATCGTCAGGCTCTGGAAGCCGACGGACTGGTGGTGCCGGGTGTGGGCGCGTTCGGCGCATGCATGGAAGGACTGAAAAGCGTCGGCGGAGACAGGGTCATCAAAGACCGTCTGCGCGCCGGCCGCCCGGTGCTCGGCGTCTGCGTGGGCGAGCAGATCATGTTCGAACGTGGCATGGAACATGGCGACGGCACGCCCGGTCTCGGTCTGATCAAGGGCGATGTCGAGCTGCTCGACGCCGACGTGGTGCCGCACATGGGTTGGGACACCGTCGAAGAGCCGGAAGGTTCCGTGCTGCTCAAGGGCGTGGAGAACGAACGATTCTATTTCGTGCACTCCTTTGCCGCGATGAGCGCTTCGCCTGCCGACACCTCCGCCGACCAGCTGGACTTCGGCGATGCGGAAGAGCATGTGACGTGGTGCACCTACGGGCGCAGCCGATTCGTGGCCGCCTACGAACGTGGACCGTTGTTCGCCACGCAGTTCCATCCGGAGAAATCCGCCGAAGCCGGCGCGCAGCTGCTGCGTAACTGGGTTGCGACGTTCTGAACGCGGATTCGTGCAAGGCAATCGCAACAATCGCAAAATCGTAAATTCAAATCGGTAATCGCAAGATCCGTTGAACGGCCGAAAACCGTTCAACGCAACGAAAGGTATGACATGTCTTTGACGCTGCTTCCCGCCGTCGACGTCCGTGATGGCAAGGCCGTGCGCCTGCGCCAAGGCGAATCCGGCTCCGAAACCGACTACGGCTCCCCGCTGGAAGCCGCCCGCACGTGGGTGGAATCGGGTGCGGAATGGATCCACCTCGTCGATCTCGACGCCGCATTCGGCACCGGCAACAACCGTGACCAGCTGCGCGCCATCGTCAAGGAACTGGGCGACAAGGTCAACATCGAAATGTCCGGCGGCGTGCGCGACGACGCCTCGCTCGACGCGGCGCTCGAAGCCGGCGCGGCCCGCGTGAACATCGGCACCGCGGCTCTGGAGAACCCCGACTGGACCGCTTCCGTCATCAAGAAGTACGGCGACCGCGTGGCCGTCGGCCTTGACGTGCGCGGCCACACCCTCGCGGCCCGCGGCTGGGTGAAGGAAGGTGGCGACCTGTTCGAGACTATGAAGTTCCTCGACTCCGTCGGCTGCTCCCGTTACGTGGTCACCGACGTGGCACGCGACGGCATGATGAGCGGCCCGAACATCGAGCTGCTGCGCGAAGTGGCGTCCCGCACCGACGCGAAGGTCACCGCATCCGGTGGCATCTCCAAGCTCGACGACCTGCGCAACATCAAGGAGCTCGCCGAACTGGGCGTGGACGCCGCGATTCTCGGCAAATCGCTGTACGCGCGCGCCTTCACGCTGGAGGAAGCCCTCGAAGTCGCACGCTGACATGTCGCGACACGGCATGTGTTAACGACGTTCGTAACATGCGCATGGAACGATTGGACACTATGGATAAACAGCAAGAGTTTGCTTTGCGCACGGTCGAGGAACGCGACGTGCGCTTCATTCGTCTATGGTTCACGGATGTGTTGGGAACACTGAAGTCCGTGGCCATCGCGCCGGCGGAACTGGAAGCCGCATTCGAGGAAGGGCTCGGATTCGACGGTTCCGCCGTGGAAGGCCTCACCCGTGTGTCCGAAGACGACATGATCGTCAAACCCGATCCGTCGACGTTCCAGATTCTTCCCTGGAGAGGTGGTCCTCAGGGCACCGCGCGCATGTTCTGCGACGTGCTCACGCCTGATGGTGAGCCGTCCTTGGGTGACCCGCGCCACGTGCTCAAGCAAGCGCTGGCCAAGGCCAAGGAGAAGGGTTTCACCTTCTACGTGCATCCGGAGATTGAATTCTATCTGTTTGAAAAGCAGGATGACTGGGCGCAGACTCCGAAGCCGATCGATGAGGGCGGCTACTTCGACCATGTGCCGCGCAGCCCCGGCATGGACTTCCGCCGCGCCACCGTCAACATGCTCGAGCAGATGGGCATCTCGGTGGAGTACTCGCACCACGAGGCGGGGCCAGGCCAGAACGAGATCGATCTGCGATATGCGGACGCGCTCACCACGGCCGACAACATCATGACCTTCCGCACCGTCGTCAAGGAGATTTCGCTGGAGCGAGGCATCCATGCCAGCTTCATGCCGAAGCCTCTCGCCGACGCTCCGGGCTCCGGCATGCACACGCACTTGAGCCTGTTCGAAGGTGACGCCAACGCGTTCTACGAGGCCGGGCAGGAATTCAACATGTCCGTCACCGCACGACAGTTCGCGGCCGGCATCCTGTACCACGCGGCCGAGATCTGCGCGGTCACCGACCAGTACGTCAACTCCTACAAGAGGCTGTGGGGCGGTGCCGAGGCGCCGAGCTATATCTGCTGGGGCCACAACAATCGCTCCGCGTTGCTGCGCATCCCGCAGTACAAGCCCGGCAAAGGCAATTCCGCACGTATGGAATTCCGCGCACTCGACCCGGTCGCCAATCCGTACCTCGCGTATTCCGTGCTGCTCGCAGCCGGTCTCGACGGCATCGACAAGCAAATGCAGCTGGGCGAGCCCACCAGCGACGACGTGTGGGAGCTCACCGACGCCGAGCGTCAGGCCATGGGCATCCAGCCGTTGCCGGAATCGCTTGATGAGGCGCTGAAGATCATGGAGAAATCCGATTTCGTCGCGAGCGTCCTCGGCGAGCACGCGTTCGAATACTTCCTGCGCAACAAGCGTCAGGAGTGGAACGAGTATCGTCGACAGGTCACGCCGTTCGAACTGAAGAAGTATCTGCCGAAGCTGTGATTGCGTAATCGCAGGTTAGTGCATAAACGACATCGAAGGGGCCGTCATCCGGGTTGATTTCCAGATGACGGCCCCTTCGGTGTCGTTTATGCGGAGCTGGGATTAGGCTTCTTGTTGAGATGGAAGCCGCGTCGACTACACCACAGTGCCACTGCTGGGTTCGAAATCCTTCTCGAACAGTACGGTGTCATCGCCTTCAATGGTGAGCTTCACAGAGGTCCGCTCATCATCCAGCTCATAAGCGTAGATAGAGGTGGCCAGCACATCCGCTTGGGCTCTGAGAATCAAGCTAGAGTCGTCGCCGTACAGATAATCCTGGTCAAGCGTCTCGGTTCCCTGTCGTGCATTGACGCTCGCATGGTATGAGAATGTTTCATACGTGGAAGTGTTCTCAAGGTACCAGGAAATGCGGGCCACCATAAGTGGTTCGTCTTCATCATTCTGCTGTATCTCAAGAGAGTCCAATCGGAAATGAAGTATGGTACCGTTCAATTCTTCAACGCGTCCGTCTTCGACGAACGCCGCTTTATCGACCTTCGGTGCTTCCGGCACGTCGGAATAGTCGATTCTGGTCAGTGTCTCGTTGCTGCCATCGAAGGCGAACGCGGAACGAACCAGATTCTTGTGTCTGAAATTGCTTACCTGCATGGCGATGGGAGTCTGCATGTCGGAAAGTACATGATAGCTGACTTTTTCGGATGTTTCACCTGATTTGATTTTCTTGCTGGCCAGATCAAGATTCCCGTTGTATCCCGTCACCACCGCTTTTCGTAACTCTATGCCGTTCTGTGTGACGATGGAATCGGCCACGGCGTTGGGGTAAATCGCGCGCCGGCTCAGATTCCTGCATCCATAGGTCACTTTCACCGTCGGCTGTCCGTTGATGTCAGTTGGTCCGACTTCCATGTTCTTGATGGTGACGGTGAGCGCCATCCCACCGTATGAGTACAGATTGCCGCTGGTTTCGTTGATGGTCTTCTGTTCGGAGAGCTGCTCATATTTTTCGGTGTTCGGATCAAGTCTGTCCGCTATTGAGTCCAGTCCGCCGTGGCTGACGATTGTGCCGACGAGGTTCATCGCGATGATCGTCAGCACTGCGATGGCGATGATGATTATCGGTATTCTTGATTTTCTTGTGCGTGTCGTTCGGCTGATTGGTGTCTGTCGGTTGACGAGCGCCTGTTGTGGTGTGTGACGGGGCTCCTGTGGGGGTGTGGGGGTGCGTTGGGGTGTCTGCTGTTGTTTGGCGTAGCGCTGCTGTTCGTATGCTTCGCGTTGTGCATGCTCGCGGTCCACGTTGCTGGATAGTTTTTCGGCGTTTTTGCCGGGGTCGATGTAATCGGCTCCCTTGAATGGGTCGATGTAGTTGTCATTGTTGAGCAGGCCCATGAGGCTCCTTCGGTTCATTCCTTCCTAGAGGTATTCTACCGGAATTTTTCCGAAATATCAGTCTCGTGGATTGCCGAACATCGAATTGTAGATGATCGCGAAATTGCGGTTGCCGTACGTCGAGCACGCGTCGCCTTCGCCTGCGCCGGCCTTCAGCGCGGCCTCGTTCGGCTGGTAGGGCGTGTAGATGTACAGCAGCGCGGTCGCCTTGTTCTCGATGTAGACGTCGCTGCCGCCGCAGCCTGCGTTCGGATTGTATCGTACGTAGTTGAGAGCGCCGGCATGGTACGCGTATTGCGATTCGTGGCGCACGTAGTACTGGTATCGCTTCGCCGCCCCGTACACCTGGTTGAAGAATCCGGCGTATTTCGCATCGCAGTTCGCGTCGTCCGGACAGCTCAGGCCCATTGCAGATTTGAATTGAAAATCGCTTGGATCGGTGGCGGTGAGCAGATGCTGCTCCTTCTGCAGTACGGTGAGCAGCACCTTCTGGCTGATGCCGCATGCGTTGCCCGCCTTATAGATGATGGCTGCCGCGCTTTCGTTCTGTCCGCCCTTATACGCTTGGCAATATTCGTCCGCCGCTTGCGATTGCGTGGTGAACGTCATGGTCTTCAGACACTTGTCGCCGGTGCACGTCGCGCCCTGCTGGTCGAGGATGGTCTGCACCTGCCGCTCGCTTAACGCGTTGCCGTTGAAGAACGCGCCGTCGGATATGATGTTGCCCGGGTTGAAATCGTACAGCGATCGCATCTCGCTCTGCGCCGCTTTCGCCTCACTGACCTGCACACGCCAGCCGACAAAGCGGATTAGGCCCGCAATGATGGCTATCGCCGCGACCGTCGCCACCAATGTAGTGGCGATCATGCCGATGCGTTGCTTGAGGCTCGCCTTGTTCCATGTATTGCGCAGTTTTCTGCGCAGATTCTTTGGAACAAGGGATTTGCGGTTGCCCGTCTTGCGATTGCTTGTTTTGCGGTTGCGTGACCTGTTTCCGCCGGTTTTCCCGCCGCTGTTTCCGCTCCGATTGGTTTTGCGTGTCATCTTGCGTGTCATCGGTACCGTATTGTATCGCGCGCGGTTTATCCTTTCCTGAAGAAAGTAAATCGTCAATCGATTGACGTAAGCGATGCTAAACAAATCGAAATATCGGGAAACGAATAGGGGAATGCGAACGGAAGCGGAGAGCGGAAAAGTGCGAATCGACAAGGAACGGTTCTTCAATCTGCCGGTGGTGATTCTCATCGCATCGAGTTTCATGCTTGGCATGAGTGAATTCATCGTGGTGGGCATCCTGCCCGACATCGCAGCCGATCTGAAGATATCGGAGGTGACGGTCGGCAATCTGGTGTCCCTGTTCGCCTTCGTGTATGCGCCCGTCACCCCGCTCGGATCCGCGCTGTCGGCACGGTTCCCGCGATTCGCTACGCATCTGACGCTGATCGGCATATTCCTTGCCGGTAATCTCCTGTGCGCGTTCGCACCCAATTACGCGGTGCTGGTGGTGGCGCGCATCATGATCGCGTTGGTGTCCGGCACTTTGGTGGCCGTGGCCATGACATACGCGCCCGACGTGACCGCCGACAAATTCCGCACGAAATTCATCGCATGGGTGTTCTCCGGCTTCTCCATCGCATCCGTGGTGGGCGTGCCGGTTGGCACATGGGTGGCCAACACGTTCGGTTGGCGTTGGGCGTTCCATATGATCAATGTGCTCACCATTATGCTCATCGTCGGTATGGTCGTGGCGCTGCCGCGCAACAGCCACATCGTGAAAATCGGCTTCCTGCCGCAGTTCCGCCTGTTCTTCGACCGTCGTATCCAGCTTGGTGTGCTCACCGTGGTGTTCGGCGCGGCCGCCAGCTATGTCTTCTACACGTATCTGACGCCGATCATGCGCGACGAAGTTCATGTGCCGGAACAGTACCTGAGCGTCGGACTGGTGATTTTCGGCGCGGCATGCCTGTGGAGCAACCTGTACGGCGGCAAACTGGCCGACCGTGGCAGGGGAGTGGAGCCGCTGACGCACATCCGTCCCATCTACTGCGCGCACGCGGTGCTTATGGCGTCGCTCGTCGTGGCGCATTGGGTGCCGGTATACGGCGCGTTGCTGCTCGTGGTACTCGGCATGTTCATGTATCTGCAGAATTCCGCGTCACAGGTGCTGTATATGGACGTCGCCTCACAATCGCACCCGGGATCGCTCAACTTGGCCGCGTCGCTCAATTCCATGTCGTTCAACATCGGCATCGCGCTTGGTTCCGCGGTCGGCGGTCTGGTCAACGGACATTTCGGACTGACATGGCTTGGCCCGGTTGGCGCGCTGTTCCTGCTATGCGCGATCGCCACTACCACCATGCTGCGTCCGTTCGTGGCGCAGGAACGCAAGTTCTATGCCACCCAACGCGCATGAACGTTTCCGTTCCGCACGATTCCAAATCATGCAGGGCTTACGGTCGTCTGCTGATATATGACGGGGAACACGGTGGTCAGCCGAGCGGCTTCCACTGATCGGTGTCATTGACGTCTCCGAACGACGCGCCGTTCGCCACCCAACAGCTTTGCATTTCCGCGTTTGAGAAATCCACTGTGGTGGGCTGGTTTTTGGCGTGCGCGTCCAGATCCTTCTTGTACGCTTCCTTGTCGTAGTTTTTCGGCACGATACCGGCCTTATGCAGGCAATCGACCATGGCCTGGTCGCCATCGGAAAGCATGCCGGGATTGCCGATCTGCATCTGGTATACACCGGTCACCGCAATGACTTCAGTGTTATAGCATTTGTTCTCATCCTCGTTGAACTTCTTGCGCTGTTGGTCGCTCATGCCGGTGGTATCCCGCATGGCGATCATGTACAGGCCATTGGAGAACTGCCTGAGCACCGGTGTCGTATACCCATAGCTGGTCACGCACTGCTTGTAATTCGACCAGGCAAGCTCGTAATCCGGTTTCGATACGCTTCCCGACTTTCTGGAACGCTTCAGAATCGTTTTCTGTGCGTCACTCATGGGATATTTGGTATCGGGTTTGGCGTCCAAATCAAGAAGGAAATCGATGTAATCCGGTATCGAATTCGCGATTTTGGTCTTGGAAGCGTCACTGCCGGCACTTTCGGTCTGCTGTTGCGTATCCTGCCGATCGCCGACCGTCCCGCAACCCGTGCAGCCGATAAGCATGGCGAGGAAGCATACGATGGCTACGCTTCCTCGCCATGTACCCATATTCAGTTGCATCATCGCCATCTCCTTTCTCGTGATAGACGAGCCTTGATGTCTTCGTTGTTTGCTTTTTGTATTGCCTTAGCTGGAAGTTTTCGCAGGTCTCCACACCTTGTCGCTTTCCATAGTGGTGATGCCGAGCGCGGCCAGACAGCTTTGGACTTTGGGATCCGAGTAATTCAGCTCAGTGTGCTCGTCCTGCAGGCGGTTTTTCTCGTCTTGCTCGAACAGTTTCTTCGTGTAGCCTTTCGGTGCCACATTCTCCCTCTTCAAGCAATTGACGGCCGCTTGATTGACATCGTTGATCATTTGCGGATTGCCCAATTGGAGGGCATATGTGTCATTGACGTAGATCACTTCCGTGTTGAAACAAACGCCATCGTCCTTGTTGAATTTGTTTCGCTGTTCGTCGGTCATGCCCTCGGCGTTTATTCTGGCGACGAAATACAGGCCATTGGGATAACGGTCAAGTACTGGGGTTGAATACCCTTTGTCGACCACGCATTGTTTGTAATGGGACCAAGCGAGTTCGTAATCGGTAGAGGACACGCCTCCAGCCGCTTCCGAACGTTTGAGAATCTCCCGTTGGGCTTTGGTCATCGGATACGTCGCGCGAGGATCGTCATTGTCTTTGATCACCGATGCTATATATTGCTTGATCGGTTCGGAAGAAGTAGTTCCACCGCCTTCGGGAGATGATGCCGTATCGGAGACTTGTCTTGAGCATCCGGACAAAAGTGATACTACCGTCAGACCGATGGCCATGCAGCGGCAACTCATTGAAAAGTTTGTCATATACCTCTGCTTTGTTTGTATCTTTGACAATCTAGGAGAGCCTCACGAGTATTGGTAGTGTTCCATAGCATATTCCGACAGCCAGTACTGATGCGGAGAGCGTTTTCATCAATTTATTGTGTTTCATCCAGGACATCATCGTCCACCTTTCATCATCATATCGAACTGCCTTGGCCCGGTGATTCATATGATATGAGTTGTTTTACGGGGTTATTGCGAACGATCTACTCAATATGAGTAAGGGGTGGTGATGAAATGATGTATTGTATTGCGGCAGGGGGATGTTTCCCGGGGGGAAGGAGCGTTGTACCATGACGGGGAAAACGGTTGGTGGTCCGAAGATATTGCTTGTTGACGATGACAAAATCGTCATCGAGGCGCTGACTGACCTATTCAAGCGGATTCTTCCGGCGGTGGGTATCGTCGATTCGGCTACCAGCGGCGTTGAGGCTTTGGAATTGTTTGCATCAAATGCCGACCAATATGCTCTTGTGCTGCTTGATATGTCGTTGGAAGGTATGCAAGGCCCGGAAGTCTGCCGTCGCATGCGGTTGATGGACTGTTCCACGCCGATTCTCGGCATGACCAGCTTCAGTCTGAACCGGTATCGCGTGCCGCTGGCGGCGGCTGGCGCGCAGGGGCTTGTCGGTAAAGGTGACGAGACGCAGCTCGAACAAGCCGTCTCCCGTGTCCTTTCAGGATGTTTCCTGCCCGGTTTTGAAACTCCGATGGCGGCTTATGCGAAGCTGAAATGCGATGCTCGAGCGGAGTCCACGCTCACCAACACGCAAGAAACCATCATGAACCTGTGCGCGAACGAATATCTGACGGATGGCGAGATAGCCGAACGACTCGGCATATCCATCGCCACTGTGCGCAAGCACATGCAGAACATCGTCAAACGACTGAACTGCCGTACGCAACGGCAAGCCATCATCACATGGTTGAAACATGGGAACGAGCGCTGACATGACCGGAAAGAACAAAGAGCTCCGGTGGCCGGATATGCCGCGAATCAAACATCCGTTCCGTCTTGCGGCCATCATGACGTGCGAACTTCTGATGGTTTATGAGGCGGTGTGTTACCCCGGTTCGCCAATGGCATTGATGTTTACCGCCATACAGATTATGCTGACCGGTCTCGCCTATTTCTGGCCCCGTGCGTGCGCGTCCGTATGCCTATCATAAGGATGTGATCGGCCGGTTGATTGGCGAGGTGTACGCGAACGTTTCGCGTCATGCGCCTTCCGGAGGCAAGTACGAGGTGTCGGTTCTGGTGAAGACGCATTCCTTGGAAATCACCGAAGTGAATGATATGGGTGCCCGGCATTCCGGCAGCCTGCCCGGCGGCCATGGTCTCAGACAGTTCGCGGCTGAAATCGAGCATATCGGAGGAAGTCTTTCCACCGATTGCGAGAACGGCATATGGATGTTCCACGCGCGCATTCCGTTTGACTGATGGCTTTCCGGCGCGGAGAACGGGGTAAATGCAACGAGCCGGTGGATGATGCTGGGGAACACCTGGTTCCACATACCCATATTGGGTATGCCGCGCGTGACGGCAGGTCTTGGGGGTCTAGACTAGGGGATAAAGCGGGTCATGGCGGCCTGACGGCTGCGTCGTTTGTGAGGGGGCTGATGACGATGTCGAGGAAAACGGGCATGCGTGGCAAAGCTATTGCCGTCATATGCTGTCTCGCTTTGCTTGTCGGCTGCACGGGCTGCGGGGTGCTGAAGGAAGGCTCGCGACGGGAGCGTCAATCCCAGCAGGGTCAATCATCGCAACAGGGTGAACGAATCGCGTCGTCGCTGAAGGATTATGCGCGATCGTTGTTGGATTCCGACGGCGGCAAAATATCCGATCAGCAGAAGTCCGCGCTGGAGAAGGCCGCTTCAGGCGGAAAAGTCAGCCAAGCCGACTACGAACGCGCATGGGCGGATTACAAGCAGTGCATCATAGACAAAGGCTATGCCGAGCCGACGTTCGACAAGTACGACAACGGCATTTACGCCCTACCTTCGTACAACACCGATGACGCCAGCAAAGAGGCGATCCGCAAACTCAATGACGATCTGACATCCTGCAGTATGCTGCATGTCACGGATATCAACACCGTGTACAGGCTCCAGTTGGGCAATCCGAAGCTGCTGCTCAATGACAAGGAGGTGGCGGCCGACTGTCTGCGCAAGGAAGGCATAAAGCCCAAAGACTACATCGCCGATAAGCTGGAGAAGGATTTGGAATCCGGAGAAAGCGCAGGACTGCGCGATAACAGGAAGGCGCTGACCTGCTTGGTGACGGCCGGAGTGAACGTGACCGCCTCGGATGAGACGGTCTGGTATCCGCTGAAGTAGTCTGATGCGCGAAGGGGCTCATATGCGAGTGGTTGTGGAAGGGCTGGCCCACCGGTTCCCGGGGACAGACCTGCTGTTCGAGCATCTTGATTTCGTGGCGGAACCTGGCTCCACCATCGCGGTATGCGGACCATCCGGTTGTGGTAAATCGACATTGCTGTCGATTCTCGCCGGTTGGGAGAAACCATATGCCGGAACCGTAACCCGTGAAGGCGTGAACCGTGTGGGATGGGTGTTTCAAAACCCGTACGGTGTGGCGGAACGCACCGCGCTCGACCACGTGGTGTTCCCGCTGCTCGCCAAAGGCATGCGGCGCAAGGAAGCGGAGCTCAAAGCCTTGGAAGCCATGGGGCTGTTCGACCTCGAATACGCGGCCGACCGCCGGTTCTCCGACCTCTCCGGCGGCGAGGCGCAACGTCTCATGCTGGCACGTGCCGTCTGCTCCAAACCCGACATGCTGCTCGTGGACGAGCCGACCGCTCAATTGGATACGCGCACCGCGCATTCCGTCAGCCATGTGCTGAACAACCTTTCCGGCCAAGGCATGATCGTGCTCGTGGCCACACACGATCCCGACACCCGCGACGCCTGCGACCGTGTGCTCGACCTCGCCGACTACGCGCCAGGCGGCAGCAAATCGCAGGAACCGGAATTGGAAGAATAGACGAATAGAAAGGCATCGACTCATGGGAAAGAAGCAACGGGACACCAAAGTCATGAACAACGGTGCCAGACGCGGACGACTCGCATGGGCTTGGAGCCTGCTCGCCGTGGCAACCGCCATATGCGTGTCCGTGGGAGCATGCGCGCTGCTCCTGCCAGACCGCGCGCCGGCATTGCTCGGCTCGGCAGGGGAGACGACCACCGCGCCAGCCAGCGTGCAGGAATACTCCGGTAGCCAGCAAGTGACGGTTGTGCCCACCATTTCCACCGAACGTAATCTTCTCGGCAACGCCAACGGCACCGTCACCGCCGACTGGTCCGCAGACGGACTCGCCTCCGGCAAAGGCGCATACAAAGTCAACGACCGCGTGGTCGTGGCCTTGAACACCGCCACACCCCTATACCGTGACCTCAAAACCGGAGACAAGGGCGACGACGTGCTCGCACTGAACAACGAGCTGAGCCGACTCGGATACAACAGCGTGGCCGGTTCCGACACCTACTGGTGGGCAACATCCGACGGCTGGCGGCAACTCATGAACGACAACGGCAACCCCTCCGACGGCACGCTTGCGCTTGCCGACACCATGTGGATTCCTGAAAACGCAGTCGCAGTCGACGAGTGGACGGCCACCACCGGTTCCATGGTGACGGGCGGTACGGCAATCGGAAAAATACCGGGAGCGTTGACGAAACTCACCGTGAAAAACGGCGCGGCGGTAGGACAGGATCGCACCATAAGCATGTATGGCGTCAATGGAATATTGCCGGCCGATAACACGGAAATCACCGACGCCGAATTCCTGCGTAATGTGTCGGCAAGCGAAACGTTCCAGTCCATGGACATGCAGACCAAAAAGGCCGGTCTCGATGCCACCGTGGCATTGAAGGAACCATTACAGGTGCTGCGTGTGCCGGCGGGAGCGGTGTTTGGCATCGACGGCAGCAGCGGCTGCATCGTACCAAAATCCCACAATGCGTCCAATACGCCGGCGAAGGTGACGATTGTGGGCAGCGAGCTGGGCGTGAGTCTGGTGCAGACGCAGGATGCCGACGTGTCCGCGATCACCAACGTCGAAATCGGCAGCGGGCTCAACGGGCTGGTTTGCAAATAGTCGGCGGATGAATCGCAAGAAACCGTTGAACTTCGCCAAACAGTGTGAAAACCGCATGAAACCGCCAATAAGGGAGCGTATATGAGACTTGGATCGGTGCTTTCCGAAGCGCTGCGCAACATCGGTTCGGGCGTGAGCCGCGCGTTCGCCATGTTCCTCGCAGTGCTGCTCTCCGGAACGCTGCTGGGCGGATATGAGGCGATGACCGTGATTGACTTGGAATCGCAGGCCGTGCAGCGCATCAACGCGTACGCTGACGTCAACGCCATCGTCGGTGGAACGGTGGATGGCACCGCATGCGACCGGTTGTCCGACGCCGGCGATGGAATGACGGGCACCTTGGCTGGCGCGATGCGTGCCGGCGAACAGGTCGTGCCACTCGCGACACCCGGCAAGGACATCTCATCGTATGACGTGACGCCTGGTATGATCCGGCTGATCGCCGGCAATGCCAAGGCCGACGTGTCCGGCGTATGGGTGCCGCGCGACGTGGCCAAGGACTTCGGGCTCGCCGTGGGCAGCGCATTGCGGACACGCGAAGGCACCACACGTGTGGCTGGTGTGTTCGACTGGCCGAACGATGGGCGTGACACGCGTTTCGCCTACGCGTTCATCGTGCCGGTGTCGGCGAGCGCCTCGACGTTCAACGAATGTTGGGTCAAGCGGTGGCCGGTTGATGGGCAGATGGAAAATCTGTTGTATGCCACGTTGGTGGCGGGTTCCGGCTCGTCGAATGCGGGTGTGACGCAGGTGAATAAGGGGTTTGATGCGCATTATGACGCGCGTGCGTCGTATGTGAATCGTTCGACGCGGTGGATGCCGTGGGTGGGGTTGGCGATTGGCGTGTTGGTTGGTGTGTTTGGTGTGCGCCGGCGTAGGTTGGAGTATGCGGGTGCGTTGCATTCGGGGCAGTCGAAGGGTGCGCAGTTGCTGGGTATTGGTGTGGAGACCGGTGTTTGGGCCGGGCTGGCTACGTTTGCTTCGTGTGCGTTGTTGTTGGCGTATGCGGTGCGGATGAGCCGGTCCGATTGGGTGGCGGTGTTGGCGGCTGCGGTGCGCACGCCGTTGGCTGTGTTCGCCGGTGTCATGGTGGCGAGTCTATTGGTGGGGTTGTTGATTCGTGAATCGCAGTTGTTCCGTTTCTTCAAGAAGCGTTGACGGGTTTGAAGAAACGGAACAATCCGTTGGGGTTTTGGCTGGTGGCTAGGCGATCGCCTTTTTGATGCGTTGCAGGCTGATCGGTTTCGGCGTGCCGAGTTCCTGTGCCCACAGGGACACGTAGAATTCCTCCAGCATCCAACGTACGGTTTCCGCCTGCTTCATCAGCGTTTCGTGGCGTGGGCCGGCTGGTTCACGTTGTGCTTTCGCCACGGCCTTGTCGGCAAGTTGTTTGGCTTCGTTGGCTTCCCAAGCCCATCGCACGTCGCGGTTCTTGTCGTTTTTCGCCTTGGTGAGGCGCAGCAGGTCGGCGTGCAGGTATCGTTCGATGGACGGCAATGCCTCTGGCGGCGTCTTGCCGATGAAACCGGGGTATACGAGTGTGGCGATGTGTTCGCGGATCGACTGCAGCACGCTCAGCAGTGGCAGGTCCGCTTTGCCGGACACGGCTTTGTCGACTTCCGCATACCGTTTCAGTATGGCGATCACGTCATGCGCCACCGCGTACACGGTGTCCTCGTACACTTCGCGCACATCGAGCACTGCGTCGGCGAGCGCTTCGTCGTCGGGCAGCTGGTCGATGTTGGGCAGGAGCCGTTTGACGGCTGCCAGCTGCAGGTCTTCGGTGAGCTCCTTCGTGGACTTGTAGGGGGCAGAGGCGAGCATGAGCGCTTCCGTGCCGAGCCAGCGTGAGGAGATGCGTTCACCGGGCAGGCGCAGCGTGTCGAGCGCGCCTTGCCAGAGCATGGTGGCGCGTGCTTCGGTGGTCGCTCCCGCTTTGTTGAGCAGGTTGGCTTGTTCGACGAACTTGCCTTGGTCTCCTGCGTTTCGGGCTTGTTTTTCGACCATGTGGCGTGCGGAGGCTTTGGCTTGTTCGGCGAATCTGCGTTGCAGTTCGACGAGTGATTTGCCGGTGCCGAGCGTTTTGACGGGTCCTCGCGCGTGTCGTCGGCCGTGCTGGTTCTTGCGGTTGGGCGGCAGCTGCTGTTCCACGGCGAAGGTCATGCGCAGGTATGGCGCGAGCTTGTTCCATAGTTCGCCGGTGAGGACTTCCGGGTGGATTTGCGCGCCGACGATACTGATGGCCGCCTGCGTGAACACGTGCGGCAGGTCGGGCCATGCGGCCATGCCATCCTCGTTTTCGGGGGCGATGTCAGGCTTTTGCTGGCTGCCGGAGCCCGGCAGGTCGGGATAGCGTTTGTCGATCCAGGCGCGGATTTTGCGTGCCGTGTCCGGAGCGGGCACGAACTGCACGCGCAACGTTTTCGGCAGCGACTTGATCATGCCGACGATCAGCTCGTCCAACAATCCCGGCACATTCCACGAGAACTGTTCCGGAGTCAGTCGAGACAATGCTTTCAACGGCACATGCACGGTGACGCCGTCGTTTGGGTCGTGCGGGTCGTAGATGTAGCTCAACCTTAGATCGATGGGGGAGCCGTCGGTGCCGAGCGTATGCCAATGGTCGGGATAGTCGTCCAGGGACACCGAATCGGAGCCGGCGAGACGCTCCACCTTGTCCGGATCGAAATCCAGCAGATCGGGCTGCTCGTCGTGCTTCGTCTTCCACCATTTCGCCAAATCGGCCACGCTGGTGACGGTGTTGGGGATGATGGCGTTGTAGAAGTCGAACAGATCCTCGTCACCGACGGTCTGCGCCACCTGGCGGGTGCGGCTCGCATCATCGGCTGCATCCTCGAGGATGTCCCGGTTCCTGGTGACGAAATCATCATAGGAGAACCGTTGCTGGATGTCGCCCTCCACCAGACCCTGCCGGATGAGGAAATCGCGCGCCTCAAGCGGATTGATGCGCCCCCACTGCACGGTGCGGTCCTGCACGATCGGCAGGCCGTACAGGAGCACCTTCGCGCTCGCCACGGCCGAGCCGCGCGAACCGGACCAGTGCGGATCCGCGTACGTGGTACGGGTGAGTGCTCCGGCGAGCGGCTCCGCCCATGCGGGATCAATCTGCGCGGAATACCGCGCCCACAGCCGGCTTGTCTCCACCAGTTCGGTGCTCATCACCCATTGCGGTGTCGATTTGGCTACGGCGGAGGCGGGGAACAGGGCGAAATGCGTGCCGCGCGCGCCCTGATAGTCGTTCTTCGCCATCTTCTGCGCGCGTTTCATCGCACGAGCGCGTGCCGCACCCTTCAAACCAGCGAAATCGGATGCCTTCGGCTCGCGCGTGACCTGCATGCCCATCATGGACAGCAGGCCGGAAAGCATGGACGTGTGGATGCCCTGCGCGTCCCATGAGCAGCACAGCGAATGCGCTGCCTGCTGGTTAAGCGGCAGCTGGCGGATCTCCAACGGTGGACGGGACACGGGAATCGGCTCGCCAAGCTTGAATTTGAACTCCTGGCACATTTCGCGCAGCTGGGCGACCAAATCCTTCCATTGGCGCATGCGCAGCCAACTCAAGTACTCGGTCTTGCAGATGCGGCGCAGCGCGGAATTGCTCGGCTCGCCATCCGCTTGGAACACGCGGTCCCACAGGTTCAACGCGGTCAGGAAATCACTGGTCGGGTCCGCATACCGGTTGTGGATCCGATCCGCCTCCTCACGGTTCTCGTCGGGACGTTCGCGCGGATCCTGCAGGCTCAGGAACGCGACTACTACCAGCACCGCCGCCAGAGTGTTCGGCGTGGTCGACTTCGCGGCTTCGATGACCATACGGCCCAAACGCACGTCGATCGGAATACGTGCCAGCAGACGGCCGGTATGCGTCAACACCACCTCGCCATGCTTGCGCGCCACGGCCTTCAGCTCGGTCAGCTCGTTGAAACCATCCGACACGGCCTTCATATCCGGCGGATCGATGAAACCGAAATCCGTCACATCCTTCGCCGTACGCGCCACACCCACCGACAGCATGTGCAGCACGACCGCGCCCAGGGACGTGCGCAGAATCTCCGGCTCCGTGAATTCGGGACGCGTCTCGAAATCCTCACGCGAATACAAGCGGATCGCAATGCCGTCGGCGATACGGCCGCAACGGCCCGAACGCTGGTTCGCGCTCGCCTGGCTGATCGGCTCGATAGGCAGACGCTGCACCTTCGCCGTCTTCGAATAGCGGGAGATACGCGCCGTGCCCGGATCGACCACATAGCGGATGCCCGGCACCGTCAGCGACGTTTCGGCGACATTCGTGGCGATCACAATACGCTGATGCGTATGCGGTTCGAACACCTTATGCTGTTCCTTCGAAGACAACCGTGCGAACAACGGCACGATCTCGATCGCATCCGGCCTGCGCATATCCGCCGCGCGCGGACCGTAATGGCGGCGCAGCGCGTTCTCGAAATCGTGGATGTCGCGCTCGCCGGAAGCGAACACGAGAATGTCGCGCGGACCACGGTCGTGCGTGGAATGGATCACCAATTCGGCGCAGGCGCGCGCCACCGCGGTGGGCATGTCCACGTTCGTGTCGCGCGAATCGCGGCCGTCCCTGCCATCCGGCGCGGCCGACAGCGCCTCGTAATCCGCGTCGCCGGGCATCGCGCCCGTTTCGAAACCCGGCACGGAACGCATCAGCGCCGGCGCGGTGCCCAACGGCTCATACACGATCTGCACCGGATACGTGCGTCCCGACACTTCGATGACCGGCACCTTCGTGTGCAGCGCGTGTTCGAAATGCTCCTGGAACTTCACCGAATCGATTGTCGCGGACGTGATGACGAGCTTCAGGTCGCGCCGCTTGGGCAGCAGCGCCGTCAGATAGCCGAGCAGGAAATCGATGTTCAGACTGCGCTCATGCGCCTCGTCGATGATGATCGTGTCGTACTGCATGAGCTTCGGATCGCGTTGGATCTGTGCCAGCAGAATACCGTCCGTCACCACGCGCAGGCGCGTCTTCGGCGAGCTTTCGTCCGTGAACCGCACCTGATAGCCGACTTCCTCACCCAACGTCACGCCCATTTCGCTGGCGATTCGTTCGGCGACGGTACGTGCGGCAAGCCTGCGCGGCTGCGTGTGCACGATCTGCCTGCCGTGCGATCCACGGCCCAGTTCCAGCAGAATCTTCGGCAGCTGCGTGGTTTTGCCGGAGCCCGTCTGGCCGGAAACGATCACCACCTGGCTTGACCTGACGGCTTCGGCGATGTCGCTGCGAGCCGCGGAAACCGGCAGTTCGGAAGGATATTCGAATTTCATGCCTTCACAACCTCGATGACGCGGAAGCCCTTCGAACTCGCGTACTTGCCCACTTCAAACCCGTCGCCCAACTGCGTGGCGAGCCACGGAATCAGCGAATCGGAACCCAGATTCCTCTGCACCACCAGATAGGCGGCACCGCCCGCGTTAAGCCGCGGCAGCCACGTCATCAGCAGCTCGTGCAGAGCCTCCTTGCCGACGCGGATCGGCGGATTCGACCAGATCAGATCGAACATGAGAACGGCCGGAACCTGCTCGGCGGTGACGGCATGGATATTGCCCATGCCGTTCAACTCGGCGTTGCGGCGCGTGAGCTCAAGCGCGCGTTCGTTCACATCCAACGCCCAGATATCGGCCTTGGGCGATTCGAAACCCAACGTCAGCGCGATCGGACCCCAACCGCAGCCCAGATCAAGGAACGTGCCCTCCTCCGGCGGTTCCGGCGCCTGGCGAAGCAGCACCGACGTGCCCAAATCCACACGATTGCCGGAAAACACGCCGTTCGACACTTCCACATCCGCCTCATTGCCACGCAACGTGACATGCAGCTTCCTGCGCACGTCCTTCGACTGCGGTTCCGCCGCGAAATACTGCTCGGCCTGTGCCATGCTCTCTCCTTGCAAACGTTCGTCCTCCGGCATCCGCGCGGTAATCGCGTCCACGTGGCGAAAACGGTGATGCCCATGTCTCTAGACAATGATGATAATAAAGACACCATAGTTCAACCGTGAGAGGTGCCATTGAGCCAAGAGAACGATATCGAGCAGAGCATGACCGCAGGCGACGTCGGGGGAGTGCTCGCCGACCAATCCGACGTGCTGCTTGATACCGACGGCGGGGAACACCTTCGCGAAACCCACGACGAACAGTGGCAGGAACGCGAATCCCGCAACGCATTGAAGCATGTGGCGGGTCTGGGCGAGATCCAGGACGTCACCGAAGTCGAATACCGTAAAGTCAGGCTCGAACGCGTCGTGCTCGTAGGCGTATGGTCCAGCCGCGAGACCACGCAGGCCGCGGCCGAGGAATCGCTCCGAGAACTCGCCGCGCTCGCCGAAACCGCGGGCGCCGTGGTGTGCGACGGCCTGCTGCAGCACCGCATCAAGCCGGACGCGGCCACATACGTGGGTTCCGGCAAGGCGCGTGAACTGGCCGGCATCGTGGCGCAGGACGAGGCGGACACCATCGTCGTCGACGATGATCTGCCGCCGAGCCAACGACGCGCATTGGAAGACGCCACCAAAGTGAAGGTGGTCGACCGCACCGCCGTCATCCTCGACATCTTCGCACAGCATGCGACTTCGCGCGAAGGCAAGGCGCAGGTGGAGCTGGCACAGCTCGAATACATGCTGCCGCGACTGCGCGGCTGGGGCGGGTCGCTGTCGCGTCAGGCGGGCGGCCGCGCGGCAGGCGACGCGGGCATCGGCTCGCGTGGTCCGGGTGAGACGAAAATCGAAATGGACCGTCGCGTGATCCGCAGCAGAATCGCCAAACTACGCCGGCAGATCGCACAGATGGCGCCCGCGCGTGACGTCAAACGTGGCGCGCGCCGTCGCTTCGGCCTGCCGACCGTCGCCGTGGTCGGCTATACGAACGCCGGCAAATCGTCGTTGACCAACCGGCTGACCGGTTCCGCGGAACTGGTGGAGAATGCGCTGTTCGCCACTTTGGATACCGCCGTACGCCGTGCGAAAGCCAAGGACGGGCGACTGTACGCGTATGTGGACACCGTCGGTTTCGTGCGCCGCCTGCCAACGCAGCTCATCGAAGCGTTCAAATCCACGTTGGAGGAAGTCGCCGACGCCGACCTGATCGTGCACGTGGTCGACGGCTCGCATCCCGACCCGTTCTCCCAGATCGACGCCGTCAACGACGTGCTGTCCGACATCGACGGCGTCGAGACGATCCCCACGATCGTGGCGTTCAACAAAGCCGACCGTATGGACGAGGCCGCACGCGAACGTATCGAGGCGCTGATGCCGGAAGCGCACATCGTCTCCGCGTTTTCAGGGGAGGGCGTCGACGCACTGCGCGAGCACGTGGAATCGATGCTGCCCACGCCGAACGTGCACGTCGAGGCGCTGCTGCCGTACACAGCCGGCTCGCTCATGTCCCGCGTGCGCGAATACGGCAAGGTGATCAACGTCGAATACCGCGACGACGGCATGATGCTCGAAGCGGAGGTCGACGACCAGCTGGCCGCGCAGATCGTGGAGCAGGCCATCGACTGAGCTTCCGCGCAAGCCGTTCCCGATGACGTTTACCGGAGCGGCCGTGCAAACGCTGCAACGGATTGCAACAGCTGCATTTCAACGGGCGCAGTGTATGTGAGCGCTCACAAAAGCTGTGACGAAAATCACTTTTCAGTGGTTGCAAATCATGCGGATTCACGGCGAAACGTCATGCTGTATGGATAAAGTAGGGTTGAAATCGAAAGAAAATACCCTGCCACAACGCGGGACGTTCTTCTTGCTCAAAGAGAGGTAAAGCACATGGTGGATTCACCAATCAAGCCCACAAAGCTCGCTATCATCGGTGCCGGCGCAGTCGGCTCCACTCTCGCTTTCGCTGCTGCTCAGCGTGGCGTCGCACGTGAGATCGTGCTCGAAGACATCGCCAAGGAACGCGTCGAGGCCGAAGTGCTCGACATGCAGCACGGCTCCAGCTTCTATCCGACCGTGACCATCGATGGCTCCGACGATCCGGAGATCTGCCGTGACGCCGACATGATCGTCATCACCGCAGGCCCGCGCCAGAAGCCGGGCCAGTCCCGCCTCGAGCTGGTCGGTGCCACCATCAACATCCTCAAGGCCATCATTCCGGGCCTCGTGAAGGTCGCTCCGAACGCCATCTACATGCTCATCACCAACCCGGTCGACATCGCCACCCACGTGGCCCAGAAGATCTCCGGCCTGCCGGCCAACCAGGTCTTCGGCTCCGGCACCAACCTCGACTCCGCCCGTCTGCGCTTCCTGATCGCGCAGCAGACCGGCGTCAACGTCAAGAACGTGCACGCCTACATCGCCGGCGAACACGGTGATTCCGAAGTCCCGCTGTGGGCCTCCGCCACCATCGGCGGCGTCCCGATGTGCGACTGGACCCCGCTGCCGGGCCACGATCCGCTGGACGCCGAAGTGCGTGAGCAGATCCACCAGGAAGTCAAGAACGCCGCCTACAAGATCATCAACGGCAAGGGCGCTACCAACTACGCCATCGGCATGTCCGGCGTGGACATCATCGAAGCCGTCATGCGCGACTCCAACCGCATCCTGCCAGTCAGCTCCATGCTGCACGACTTCCACGGCATCTCCGACGTGTGCATGTCCGTGCCGACCCTGCTCAACCGTTCCGGCGTCAATACCGCCATCAACACCCCGGTGTCCGACCGTGAGCTCGCGGCCCTAAAGCGCTCCGCGGAGACGCTGAAGGAAACCGCCGCCCAGTTCGGTTTTTAATTGACGGTTTGACTTTATTGACAGGGGAGCGGTGAGCCGCTAGACTGTCAGCAGAACTTGGAAACCCCAGCCTTCGGACTGGGGTTTCCTGCGTTTTGAGACGAATGAAAATGGTATTGAGAAGCGGTTTCAATAGCCGCGGATCGAACCAAAGACGACGAAAGGAAACCCATCATGGCACACAGCCATGCGGGTGTGGACGCCACGACCGCCGCAAGCGGGGCCGAACACCAGAAAAGACTCATGATGTCATTGGGGCTGACTTCCACGGTGTTCATCGCCGAAGTGGTCAGCGCCATCGTCACCGGATCGCTGGCGCTGCTGGTCGACGCCGGCCACATGCTCACCGACATGTCGGTGCTGATCGCCTCCACCGTCACCGCGGTGCTCATGCAACGCAAACCTAGCAACAAACGCACCTGGGGATGGGCGCGACTCGAAGTGCTCACCGCCGCGGTCGGCGCGCTCGTGCTCCTGATCGTCGGCATCTACGCGCTCGTCGAAGCCGGCATGAGGCTGTTCGGCGGAGCCGCCGACGAAGTGCACGACGTGCGGTTGCTGCTGTTCATGGGCATACTCGGCCTTGCCGCCAACGTCGGTTCGATCTTCATCCTCGCGGGGCAAAGCGAGGACAACATGAACATGAAAGCCGCGTTCCTCGAAGTCATGAACGACGCATTGGGGTCCGTGGCCGTGATCGTTTCAGCCATCGTGCTGATCTCAACGGGCTGGGCCGGCTTCGATGCCGTCGCGGGCGGCATCATCGCATTGATGATGATCCCCCGGGCGTTCGTGCTGCTGCGCAACGCCGTGCGCGTGCTGCTGGAGGAAACCCCACAGGAACTCGATCTGGACGAGGTGCGCGAACATCTTGAGCAGGTGCCGCACGTGGTGGCCGTGCACGACCTGCACGCCAGCACCGTCTCTACCGGCATGCCCGTCGTCATGGCCCATGTGGTAGTGGAGCGCGGGCTGACCATGGATGATGCCGCCGACATCCTCTCCCAATCGCAGAACTGCCTGCGTGAGCACTTCCCCGTATCCGTGCCGCACACCACCTTCCAGCTTGAACCTGAAGGATACGATTCGGACAGCCGCAAGGAACTGCATTCCTGAACCATGCTCCCGAACTTCAAGAATGCGACGACATTTTGAAATGCCCTCGCGTTCATTCTTGATGGATTCGCAAGGTGAATGCACAACCGCGCGGTATGGCAAAGGGTATGGCAAAGGGCGTCGGACATGCCTCAAAATGGTATGTTCGACGCCCTTTGCCGTTTAACGTGTGAAAGCAATCAGATCTTGCGCAGCACGGTGACGACCTTGCCCATGATCTCGGCATGCGTGCCGTCGATGGGGGAGTAGGCCGGATTGTGCGGAATCAGCCAGACATGGCCGTGATCCTTGCGGAACGTCTTGACCGTGGCCTCGTCATCCAGCAATGCGGCGACGATATCGCCATTCTCCGCGCTGTTCTGCTCGCGGACCACCACGAAATCACCATCGCAAATGGCGGCGTCGATCATGGAATCACCGTGCACTTCAAGCATGAACAGATTGCCGGTGCCGGTAAGCCGTTCGGGAAGCCTCATCACATCATCGACATGCTGCTCGGCCGTGATCGGCACGCCGGCGGCGATGCGCCCGACCAGTGGAACGTCATGCGAGGCCATGATGGAGCCGCATGCGTCGTCCTGACTGGGGAACGGGATGACCTGGGCGACTTTTCCATTCGGCTCCTCGTCATTGAGGTTCACCACTTCGATGGCCCTCCCCTTGTTCGCGTTCATGCGGATGAAGCCTTTTTCGTCAAGAACCTGAAGCTGGTGTTTGACGGATGACGGGCTTTTAAGCCCTGCGGCCTCACCAATCTCACGGAACGAAGGAGCGAATCCCTGCTTGGCCAAATGCGTTTTGATGGCGTCAAGCACCTTGCGCTGGCGGTCGGTCAACGTGCTTTCATCCGGACGCTCGTCGCTCTTCTTGGGCGTGAAGGGGATGGTGCTCACGATGGGCTCCTTTCGTAGTTCCTTAGAAGCATAACGCGAAACGCCGATAAAATCAAACATCTGTTCGAGGTGTGTTTGCGTTTATCGAACATATGTGCCATACTTGGAACAAGCGTTCGATAGAACAGCTGTTCGAAAAGGAGTGGCGTGGTGAACGGTGCGGCGAATATCGGAAATGTGGCAAATCGAATCGCCATGGCGATCATGGCGGCCGGTCTTGCCTGGTGTCTTTTTGGATTCATCGCGCCCGGAAGTGCGCAGTCCGCGCCGGATTCCACCGCTGTCGTCGTGTATACGGTGCAACCCGGCGACACCTTGTGGAGGTATGCGGCGAGCATCACTCCGGAGGGTGGCAATGTCGGAGATACGGTGGATGAACTGATGCGGCTGAACAACCTTGATACGGTGTCTTTGCATGCGGGGCAGCGCCTCATTGTTCCCCATGAGGCGTAGGGGCCGCCAAGCGTGGCTTATTTCAAGGGCTCAGTCTATTCTGGACAACATGCATTGCCCGTTTTGCCAGAATCCAGACACCAAGGTGGTCGATACCCGTATTAGCGACGATGGTCACTCCATCCGTCGCAGGCGCGAATGCCCGAAATGCTCCAAGCGATTCACCACATTGGAGACGACCATGCTATTGGTCGTGAAGCGTTCCGGAAACGTCGAGCAATTCGACCGCAATAAGGTGATTTCCGGCGTGCGCAAGGCATGCCAGGGCCGTCCCATCAACGAGGACGATCTGAAGATGCTGGGGCAGAAGGTCGAGGAGGATCTTCGTTCACGAGGATTGGCCCAAGTCAAATCTGATGAGGTCGGCAAGGCGATTCTCAAGCCGCTGCGTGACTTGGACATGGTGGCGTACATGCGCTTCGCCAGCGTCTACCAGAATTTCGAGAATCTGGAGGACTTCCAAAGGGCCATCGACGAGCTGAAGGGCGCAAGTTCCGAATGATGGCGTGAGACGGGTGCCGCATCCGTAAGCAAATACAGCATATATAATGCGGGCGGGGTTCCAATCCTGATGGTTGGAACCCCGCCCGCATTATCGTAACGTTTCGTATTGCGTGCTCAGCTGATCACGCGCATGCGGATCGTACCCTCGATGGAGGCGAGCTGGTCGAGAGCCCTCTGGTCCGGGCGCTGCGCCACATCGGTGACCACATAGCCGATCTCGCCTTCCGTGCCCAAGGCCTGGGCGGCGATGTTGATGCCGTCCTCGCCCAGCACACGGTTGACGCGTGCCAGCACACCCGGAAGATTCGCATGCAGGTGGGCGATGCGGAAATTCGACTTGATGTCGGACAGGGTGATCTGCGGCAGATTCACCGACAACATGGTGGAACCCTTGAACCAATAATCCTCAAGACGCTGGGAGACGAACTGTCCGATGGACTTCTGCGCCTCAAGCGTGGAGCCGCCGATATGCGGGGTGAGGATCATGTTGTCCTCGTCCGCAAGGTCGGTCAGGAACTCGTCGCCGGTCTTCTTCGGTTCGATTGGGAACACGTCCACCGCCGCGCCGGACAGATGGCCGGAATCCAGATGCTTCTTCAACGCATCCAAATCCGCCACGAAACCACGGGACAGGTTGATGAAGATGGCATCCTGCTTCATATGCTCGAACTGGTCCTCGCCGAAGAATCCCGTGTTCGACTTGCGTCCATCCACATGAAGCGTGACCACATCGGACTGTTCCAGCAATTCGTTGAGCGTGTCGCAACGGTGGGCGTTGCCCATGGCGAGCTTCTCTTCAATGTCGTAGAACAGCACGCGCATGCCAAGCGCCTCGGCGACGACGGAAAGCTGGGAGCCGATGTTGCCGTAGCCGATGATGCCGAGCGTCTTGCCTCGGACCTCATGGGAGCCGGAGGCGGACTTATCCCACATGCCGTGCTTCATATGATGGGTGTGCGCGGGAATGCGGCGCATCAGGCAGATGATGTCGCCGATCACCAGCTCCACCACGGAACGGGTATTCGAATACGGCGCGTTGAAGACGGCGATGCCATTCTTGCCCGCGTATTCGAGATCCACCTGGTTGGTGCCAATGCAGAAGCAGCCGACCGCGGTGAGCGTCGGACGCGCGCCGATGACCTTGCGGGTCACACTGGTCTTGGAACGGATGCCGAGCAGGTCGACACCTTCCAACGCATCAATCAGCTCGTCCTCGCTCAGGGCTCCCTTGAGGCACTCGACCTCGAAGCCATGGTCGCGCAGCGACTGCGCCGCGTCGGGATGGATGTTTTCAAGTAACAATGCTTTAGGCATGGTTCCTACCTTATAGCTTGAGCAGCTTTTCGTCGTCTTTTGTCCGCAGTATAAGCAGACGCTGCGTGGGCCTCGTCATGGCGACATACAAATCGGAGGCCGCTACGATACGCGACGGCGCGTTCTCCTCGATTCGTCCGGGCTGGACCACCATCACGGCATCATACTCCAGACCCTTCACGGTCTGTGTGGAACATACGGTGACCTGCTCGTCCCAGGAACTCTGGGCATCGAGCCTGTCGAATTCCTTCGGGTCGAGCTCATCCTGAAGTTGTGCGTATACGCGTGCGCGCAACGGCTTGAGCATATCGTCCGGCGCGATGATCGCCACACGACCGGTACCGTCGGAGGAAACGTAGGCGCGCACCAACTCGACGGTCTGCTGCGCGACGGCGTCGCCGATCAGGCTATCGTCACGCAAGGTGAGACGCTTGACTGAATCCGGGACGCCACGCACGGCGTTCACCGTGGAGATGTACAGGCCTTCGGACGAGGCGAAATCGCTGGCGAGCTGCGACACCTCCTTCGGATTGCGGTAGTTGATCGTCAACTCGTTGAGCTGCCAGTTGCGTTCGCCGAACAGCGGATCCATCATGCGACGCCAGGACCGGGTGCCGCCCAACGCGGAGGTCTGCGCCACGTCGCCCACAATCGTGAACGAGCGCGACGGACAACGGCGAATCAGCATGCGCCAATCCATCGCGGTCAGCTCCTGCGCCTCATCCACCACGATATGGCCATACGTCCACTCGCGGTCGGCCGCGGCGCGCTGCGCGGTTAATTCGGCGTCCATACCATTGATATTGTCCACCAGCATCTGCGAAGTGACGATGCCGGAACCGATACCGGCCTGCGCCAGCGTGTCCTTGGCGAACTGCTCTTCCTCGGCGCGCTTGGCATCCAACGCCTTCTGCCTGGCCACGGCCTTCGGATCCGGTCCAAGCAATTCCATGGCCTCATCCAGCAGAGGTACGTCGCTGACGGTGAAGGGCGAGCCCTTCGGACGCGCCAGCGTCTCGATGTCACGCTCTTCGAGCCAGGGGGCGAAACGGCGCAATTGCTGCGGTTTCGCGAACAGCTGGTCGACCAGCCATTCGCCGGTCATCGGCAGCCATGCGAGGTTCAGCGTCTTGCGCAAATCGTCGTTCATACGCAACTGCTGCATCACATCGTTAAGCTCGGCCTGCTCCGGCTCGTAGTCAAGCCGTTCGACGTACCGGTTGCGCATGGCCGACAGCATGTCGCGCACGAAGGTCTCGCGCGCCTTGTTATGCGGCTGCCGCGTGCGCTTGGCATCGGCGATGGCCTGCTCGATATCCGCACGCACCATCGGCACGTTGAAACCGTTGATGCGGATGACCGGCAGATGCGAAGGCACGCGTTCACGAGCCGCCACGGCATTGGCGATCGCCTTGGCCATACGGCGTTCACCCTTGAGCTTGGCCGCATACGGGTCGTCATGCGCGGTGGCGATGATGCCGGGAATCAGATCCGCGATGGTACGGCTGACCACACCCGTCTCACCCAGCGAGGGGAGCACCTGGTCGATGTAATGCAGGAACGTCGAGCTGGGGCCGACCACCAGCACTCCGGAACGCTGCAACGCGCGGCGATGCGTATACAACAGGTAGGCCGCGCGATGCAACGCGACCGCGGTCTTGCCGGTTCCCGGACCGCCCTGCACCACCACCGCCTGGTTGAGGTCCGCACGGATGATACGGTCCTGCTCGCCCTGGATGGTGGCCACGATATCGGTCATCTTGCCGGTGCGTTTGGCGTTAAGCGACGCAAGCAGAGCACCCTCGCCGGTCAATGTGCCATTGGAGGACGCCTCGCCGACCTGATCGGAATGCACGTCGAGCACCTCATCCTCGACGCCGACCACTTCCCTGAAACTCAACGTGATATGCCGGCGCATGACGATGTCGCCATGATTCGAAGGCGTCGCCTCATAGAACGGGCGTGCCGCGTCGGCACGCCAGTCGGTGAGAATCGGCTCATGATCCTCATCGGACAGGCCGATACGCCCAATGTAGCGATGCGCGCCATGCACGTCGTCGAGCCTGCCGAAAACCAGACGATCCTCCACCGCACGAAGCTGGGTGAGACGGTCCTCGTACATGGTGGCGAAGGAATCGCGTTCGGTGCGTTGCGTGGGCGAACCGTGCGATCCTGCGGCCCGGACCGTGTCGAGACGCGACCGAGCCTGCGCCCTCAACGCGTCCAGACGATCATATGCGCGGCTGACGGCCTGTTGCTCCTCACGCAACTGGGCGGAATAACTCGACATTGCTGTCCCTTCATCAAAAACTTAAGGCACTCTAATGTACCCCAAGGCTTCTACGAGCGGCGAGTGACCGCGGCGAATCGCGACGGTCTGACAGCGACGGAACTGTACGGTGCGGACGCGCAATCTCAAATATGGGGAGAAATCGACAATATTTTGACGCATTTTTGCTTTTTCGTGGGGAAAAATGGTGAGCAGTGGGGTAGAGTGGGGAAAGTGTCTCGGATTGGTGGGCCGAGTGTGGGCAAAAAGGAGGTGCGGTAATGGTCCATGACATTGGAACAGAATCCGTCTCCGACGATGACCCGGCTCAATCCGGCGGCATGATGGCGGACTTGCCGCCATTGCTGCTGGGCACCTACACTCCGAAAATCGACGCCAAAGGACGTATGGCATTGCCTGCGAAGTTCCGCAGCCAACTGGGCTCCGGCATGGTGATGGCAAGAGGCCAGGAACGATGCGTCTACCTGCTGCCGCAATCGGAATTCAGACGGATCGCGGTGCAGATCCAACGCACGTCCATGGGAAACAAGGCGGCACGCGACTACCTGCGTGTGTTCCTTTCCGGCGCGGTCGACCAGGAGCCAGACAAGCAAGGACGTGTGCTTGTGCCGCAGATGCTCCGCGATTACGCGAATCTGGGCAGCGACATTGTGGTGATCGGTGTGGGAACCCGGGCCGAGATTTGGAACAGACAGGCATGGGAGGATTACTTGGCCGACAAGGAACAAGGATATTCCGACATTGCCGATGACGTATTGCCGGCGATGGAGTTCTAATGACAGACGTGACGACGATTCATCAGCCGGTGCTGCTCCGCGATTGCGTGGACCTGGTGGCACCGGCATTGGCGAAGCCCGGCTCGATCGCGGTGGATTGCACCCTCGGCCTCGCCGGGCATTCCACAGCGTTCCTCAAAGCAAGCCCCAACGCCCGCCTGATCGGCATCGACCGGGACACCGAGGCGCTCGCGCTCGCCACGAAACGCATGGAAATGGAAGGCCTTGCCGACCGTTTCACGCCCGTGCACGCGGCATTCGACGACTTCTCCCAAGTGCTTTCCGACCAAGGCGTCGACAAGGTCAACGCGGTGTTCATGGACCTCGGATTGTCCAGCTTGCAGATCGATGAGACGGAACGTGGCTTCTCCTATTCCCATGACGCGCCGCTCGACATGCGTATGGACGTGACGCAGCCCCTGACCGCAGAGCAGGTGCTCGCCGAATATTCGTTCGCCGATTTGGTGCGTATCTTCCGCACATACGGCGAGGAGCGGTTCTCCAAGCAGATCGCACGGGAAATCGTACGCCGGCGTGAAACCGAGCCGCTGACCACGTCGGGCCAGCTCAATCGTTTGGTGGACGAGGTCGTGCCGCAGGCCCACCGTCCCGCCGGCAACCCCGCGAAACGCGTCTTCCAGGCGCTGCGCATCGAAGTCAACGGCGAACTGGACAAGCTTGCCGGCACGCTGCCGCAAATCGCCAACCACCTTGCAGTGGGAGGACGTCTGGTGGTGGAGTCGTACCACTCGTTGGAAGACAAAACCGTCAAAGCCTTCATGAACCAAGGGCTTAAGGTCAACGCTCCGGCGGATATGCCCGTGGTGCCGCCCGACATGATGCCGTTCTTCAAGGAACTGACCCGCGGCGCCATCAAGGCGGACGTGGAGGAAATCGCCAACAATCCACGATCGGCGTCCGTCAGATTGCGCGCGGTGGAATTGACCAGACCGATTCCCGCACGATGGCGCAAACGGTTCGACCAAGGCGCGGATTACGCAAGCATGACCAGACAAGGAAGAAGGGACTGAAGTGGCGGCACCAAGAACGATCGCTTCGAATGCGGCTCCGGCCGGCCGCAAAAGCCAGACCGAGACCATCGGCACCACGCGTCCCGAACTGCACGTCATCAAAGGGACCAGAGTCGAAGGCAACGGCATCCGTCACGGCTTCGAACAACTCATCACATGGACGCGGACCCGCAGCACGCCGCTGCTGCACCTGGTCATCGCCGCGGTGTTCCTTGGCGTATGCCTGCTGGGCTCACTGATGCTGCGTACCCAAATGGTGCAGAATTCCTTCGAGGCGAGCCAAATCGAAACGCATATCACCCAGCTGACCCAGGACGTCGAGGACGATCAGGCCAAGCTCGACGAACTTGACGCCTCATTGCCGAGCAAGGCCGAAGAGATGGGCATGGTCCCGCAGAAAGGCGCATTGACCATCGATCTGAACGGCTATCAGGCAAACGCAAGTGGAGACAAGACCCGGTGAACCCTATCCGCAGGATCTACACGTTCTTCCACAAGAACCTGTTGACGAAAACCATGGCCATCGGCGTCGTTCTGGCGCTGATGGGCACCACCTGCCTTATCCAACTTGCCAATATTCAACTGGTCAACGGCAAAGGCATGGCGCAGGCCGCGGCGCAAAGCCGCACCACCACCGTGACGTTGAAGGCTCGACGCGGCAAGATCATGGATACCAATGGCGCGATTCTCGCGCAAAGCGTCGAACGCTACACCATCATCGGCAACCCCGAACAGGCGCAGGCGTTCATACCGACCACCTGCACCAAACAGACCGGCAGCAACTGCCACCAGATCAACGGCAAGCCGGTCGGCGTGACGGGAGCCGCAGCCGTGGCTCGTCTGCTGGCCCCCGTATTGGGCATGGACGCCACGGAACTGGGCGCCAAACTGTCGATCAGCGGGCAATACGTGGTATTGAAGAAGGACGTGACGCCTGCGGTCAAGCGTAAAATCTCCAAGCTGAACCTCGGCGGCATCGTCTACGCGGAACTAAGCAACGAACGTCTGTACTCCAACGGCACTTTGATGGGCTCGCTATTGGGTGGTGTCGACGCCGACGGCAAGGGCGTGGCCGGCATCGAGCAGATGGAAAACAAGACATTGACGGGCCGTGACGGCTACCAGGTGTACCAACAGGGCAACAGCGGCGTCGAAATCCCCGGAACCATGACCGAATCCAAAGACGCGGTCAACGGATCCGACGTCACCCTCACCATCGACCGGGATGTGCAGTGGTACACCGAGAAAGTGCTGAGCGACAGCGAAAACAAATACCATTCCGCTTGGGGCATCGCCATGGTCCAGGACGTGCAGTCGGGCGACATCCTCGCTTTGGCGGACAGCGATACGACCGAGGCCGGAAGCGACCAGGCGAAGATGGGCGCCTCCCGGGCGGTGAGCGAGACCTTCGAACCTGGCTCCATCGGCAAGGTGCTGGCCATGTCGGGCATGCTGCAACTGGGATTGCACAAGATCGATGACAAATTCACGGTACCGAACACGGTGACCGTGGAAGGACAGACCTATAAGGACGCGGTGGACCATGGCAACGAACATTGGACGCTCGCCGGCATCCTCGAACAGTCATCGAACGTTGGCATGGTCATTGCCGGAGACAAGATGACCAACGAGCAGCGGTACAACTTCATCAGCAAATTCGGTATCGGACAAGCCACAGGACTGAACCTGCCAGGCGAATCCGAAGGCGTGCTGCACCCCTCGGATAGCTGGGACAGGCGAACCCGCAACACCGTGCTGTTCGGTCAAGGGTACACGGTGAACGTCATGCAGCTGACCAACGCGGTTTCGGTGATAGCCAACAAGGGCGTCAAAAAGCCGCAACGCATCATCAAGTCCATCACCGACACCGCGGGGCATGTCGAAGAGCAGCAGTCCAAGGGCGAGGCGACACGCGTCATCGACGAATCCGTGGCGAGCCAGATGCTCAACGCCATGGAATCGTCCGCTGAACACTACAACACTTTCGTGAAGGTCGACGGCTATCGTATGGCGGCGAAATCAGGCACAGCAGAAGTCGCCGGAGCGAACGGCCAACTGACCTCGATCATCAGCGATTACTCGACGATCATTCCTGCGGATAATCCACGCTTCGTCATCACCGTGGTGCTCAAAGACCCCCAAGGCAGCTTCGGCGGTTTGACGGCGGGTCCTGTCACCGCGGAGATTGGTGAATTCCTTATGCAGAAGTATGAAGTGCCGGCGTCTTCACCTCGCACGGATGCTATTCCGGTGAATTGGTGAGCGAATACGTATTCAGACACGGAGGGGCGGAAAGGTGAGCGCGGTCAGCGAATCCATGAACAGACGAATGACTTTAGGGCTGCTTGCCAGCCGATACGGTTTCGATCTTGATCCGACGTCGGCGGCTGAAGTGACGATCACTTCCATCGCGGATGATGTCGAATCGGTGCGTCCCGGCGCGCTGTTCGTCCCGTCCGCCGATGTGGACGTGCACCAGTTGTCGCAGGCTCAGGAGCAGGGAGCATATGGCGCGATCGTGCCCCATGCGCTGCGCGGTCAAACCGACGACATCCAGATTCCGCTCATCTACGCCGAACCCACCATGGGACAGCTCGGCAAACTGGTGAGCGACATGGCCGGCAATCCGTCCGACGCATTGGCCGTATTCGCCATCACGGGGAAGAACAGGGAGATCGTGGAATCCGAAGTGAGGAACCTCGCGGATTTCCTGCACATGCTGGGCAACCCCGTCGGCGTGATCAGCTCGTCCGATTCACAGTCATTGGAACGCTTCCTCAATCTGGAATATCCTCTGTCGGCCATCGATGTGCAACGTACCATGGCGGTGTGCGCCGAAGACGGCGCAGCCGCTGTGATCCTCGCGTTGGATGAAGAGACCCTGCGTGAGGACGCGTTGCAATCGGTCAGCGTCGATGTGCTTGCCTGCGATGACAACGGGCTGAGCGATGCCGAGGTTGCGAAACTCGTCGCAAAATTCGGATGCGCGGTCGGCAAACAGACCCGCATCGCGGGACGAACCCAGGAATCCGACCTGCTTGCGGCGCAGGCCGCGACGGCATACGGCCAGACGGACAGCCGTTCGCTGTCCCTGTCCATCGCCATGGTGCTGGCCGCCGGCGTGAGGAAAGCCAACATCAAAAGCGCGTTACGCGTCTCGCGTGACCTGAACTAAACGTGGAACGAAACATTCTCCACATCAAACACAAACCCAACCATTAGAGGAGTAACGACAGTGAGCAGCCCGACCATGATGCCGATGAGCCTGACGGAGATCGCGCAGGCGGTTGATGGACGGTTGATGCCGACGACCGTGCCGACCGACGAACCGGTGGCCATCAGCGCCTTCACGGATTCGCGCCAGATCGTGCCGGGATCCGTATTCGTGGCGATTGCCGGCGAACGCGTCGACGGTCATGATTTCGTGCCGAAGGTCGGCGCGCAGGGGGCCGTGGCCGCACTGGTCGACCACGAAATCGCGGGCGCGCAGGTGCCGCAGATCGTCGTAGAAAACACCGTCAAGGCGTTGGGAGCGCTCGCCAAGCATAATATCGAGCGTCGGCGCGCGCTGGAATCGCCGTTCACCGTCATCGGCATCACCGGTTCCGTCGGCAAAACCACCACCAAGGATCTGCTCAAATCGCTGCTGTCCAAAATGGGCGATACCGTCGCTCCGGTCGGATCGTTCAACAATGAGATCGGCCTGCCGCTGACGTCGCTCAAGGTGAACGCCGGCACGCGTTTCCTGGTGGCGGAAATGGGCGCCAATCACGTGGGCGAAATCGCCAACCTCACCTCTCTGGTTCCGCCGGACATCGCCGTGGTGCTCAAGGTGGGCGTGGCGCATCTGGGAGAATTCGGCTCTGCGGAACGCATCGCCCAAGCCAAATCGGAAATCGTACGCGGACTGGTGCCGGGCGGCCTGACCATCCTCAACGCCAACGACGAACATGTGGCCGCGATGAGCGCCATCGCTCCGGCCGATGTGCTGTGGTTCGGCCTGCCGCAGAAAGAAGACGCGCAACTGGACACGACCGCGCTCGACGTGCGCTGCGACGATCTCGACCATCCGTCATTCGTACTGGAAGACAAGACGGGCCGGCACGCCAACGTCACGCTCGGCATCTGCGGACAGCACAACGTCATGAACGCGCTTGCCGCAGCCACGGTGGCGATGACGTTGGGCATGCCGATTGACGACGTGGCCTCCGGCCTGTCCGACGTGACGAGCATCAGCCCTCATCGCATGGCGGTGTCCACCGTCACCAAGCCCGAAACGTCGTTCACACTGATCGACGATTCGTTCAACGCCAACCCCGATTCCATGAAGGCCGGACTCGATGGCCTGTCGCGCTGGCATGCCGGCGCCGAGCAGCAGCCGTTCAGAATAGCGGTTCTCGGAGCCATGCTGGAGCTCGGACCGGATGAGCGTCGCCTGCATGAGGACGTCGGCAGATACGCCGTCGAGGGCGGTGCGGACGCGCTTGTGACGGTCGGCAGCACTTCCGACGAGGCGTTGGACGCGCTCGCCGAGGCCATGGCGCAGGGTGGCAAGGCGGTTGCCGCCGACCCGACGATGGTGCAATGGGCGCATGATGCCGAACAGGCCGACCGAATGGTCACCCGGCTTGCGACCGACCATGAGGGTACAGTGGTGTTGCTGAAAGGATCCCACGCGTCCGGATTGAGCGCTCTGGCGGAGCGTTGGACGCAAAACTGACGGAATCGGCGTCGTGCCGATCATAGCTGACTGAAACGGAGAAGATCAGGTGATTTCACTCATCATCGGCATTATGGTGTCGCTCGTCGTGACGATTGTGGGCACTCCGCTGCTGATTAAGTTGGTGCACAAGCTCAATTACGGACAGTACATCCGTCAGGATGGCCCGAAGTCGCATCTCGTCAAGCGCGGCACGCCGACGCTTGGCGGCGTGGTCATCAACCTCGCGGTGGTGCTCGGTTGGTGCTCCTCGGCACTGTATCGGTTCCTCACCAGGGGAGAGGTGCCGTCGTGGTCCGCGGTGTTGGTGCTGTTCGCCATGCTGTCGATGGGATTCTTGGGATTCATCGACGATTTCGCGAAGGTCCGCAAGAAGCAGAGCGAGGGATTGACCGTCAAGGGCAAGTTCATCGGACAGTTCATCCTCGCCACCATATACGCGGTGCTGGCGCTGATTCTGCCGACCAAATCCGGTTTCCCCAGCGCCCAGGCCGGCATGAGCTTCATCGAAAAGCCGTTCTTCAGCTTTGAATTCGCCGGTCGTGTCGTGGCCATCGTGCTGTTCGTGATCTGGGTGAATTTCCTGATGACCGCATGGACCAACGCCATCAATCTGACCGACGGTCTTGACGGCTTGGCCGCCGGCTCCTCGATGATCGCCTTCATCGGCTATGCGATCATCGCGTTCTGGGAGTTCTACCACCTCAAGGGTTCGGACCATCCAGGCTTCACCTATGCGGTGTCCGATCCTCTTGACCTGACCATCATCGCGGCGTGCGCGGCCGTAGCCTGCTTCGGCTTCCTGTGGTACAACTCCAATCCGGCCTCCATCTTCATGGGAGACACCGGCTCCTTGGCGCTTGGTGGTCTGTTCGCAGCCATGTCCATTGCCACGCACACCGAATTCCTGGCGATCATCCTTGGCGGTCTGTTCGTCATCGAGACCATGAGCGACATCATCCAGGTCGGCTACTTCAAGATGACCCACAAGCGCGTTTTCAAGATGGCCCCGATCCATCATCATTTCGAATTGAAGGGCTGGCCGGAAGTGAAGGTCGTGGTCCGTTTCTGGATGATCGAGATGCTGTTCGTGCTGATCGCCTTGGTGCTGTTCTACGGCGATTGGGTGGCCCGTTCCGGCCTGTGACATGATTGCGGGCGCGGCTTTACGCCCGCAATATGAGTGTGCTATCACGGCAAATGACGTTTCCGATTGAAGGGTGATGGATATGAATATGGATGGCAAGACCGTAATCGTGGCTGGTCTCGGTGTCTCCGGGCAAAGCATGATGGAAGTGCTGGGCTCCCGTGCCGGCAGAGTGCTGGGCGTGGATGAGAAGAAGCCGGACGCCGACCTGCATTCCTTCGACCAAATCGATTGGGACAATACCGACATGGTGATGACCTCGCCGGTCTTCAACCCGCGCACGCCATTCATCCTTGAGGCGCAGAAACGCAACATACCGGTCATGAGCGAAGTCGAACTGGCCTGGCAGCTGCGCGTGAACAGCAACACCACCGGCAAGCCGGCGCAGTGGATCGGCATCACCGGCACCAACGGCAAGACCTCGACCACGGAAATGACCTCCGAAATGCTGACCGCATGCGGCCTGGCCGCTCCCGCCGTCGGCAACATCGGCAAAGCCGTGTCGCACGCCGCCGTCGACCCCGCGAACGACGTGCTCTGCGTCGAACTGAGCTCGTTCCAGCTGCATTTCACCTATTCTCTGGAACTCGACTGCGCGGCGATCACCAACATCGCCGACGACCATCTCGATTGGCATGGCGGCATCGAGAACTATGCCGCCGACAAGGCGAAGGTGTTCCACAACGTCAAGAAGGCGCTGGTCTACAACGCCGACGACGAACGCGTCACCAAACTGGCGTTCGCGGCCCAGACCGCGCCGGAATGCCGCAGGATCGGCTTCACGTTGGCCGAGCCGAAGGACGGGCAGATCGGTGTGAAAGATGGCTGGATCGTCGACATGTCCGGCATTGCCGGCGGAGAAGCGGGAAAGCCGTTCCAAGTGGCGAAGGTCACCGATTTCACGCATCTGACCGAGCCGGATGGCACGGTCTACCCGCATCTGCTCGCCGACGCCCTGACCGCGTTGGCGCTGGTGTTGGGTCTCGGAGCAGACAAAGACAAGGCGTTGGCCGCGCTCAAGCAGTTCACGCCGGGCGGCCACCGCATCCAGACCGTCGCCGTCGCCAAAACGTCCGACGGTGGCACCATCCGTTTCGTGGATGACTCCAAAGCCACCAATGCGCATGCGGCCAAGGCGTCGCTTAACAGCTTCGCGGACAAGTCCGTGGTGTGGATCGCCGGCGGACTTGCCAAAGGAAGCCGTTTCGAACAGCTCGTTGCCGACCAGGCGCACACCATCAAGGCGGCCATCATCATCGGCAAGGATCAGCAGCCAATGCTGGACGCGTTCAAGGCAAGCGCTCCCGACATTCCCATGTCCATCATCGATCCCACGGACAACGACACCGTCATGGCCCGCGCCATCGACGCTGCCGGCACCTACGCGCAATCCGGCGATGTGGTGCTCATGGCTCCGGCCTGCGCGTCCATGGACCAGTTCAAGTCGTACGCCGATCGCGGAAACCAGTTCGCGCAGCAGGCTCAGCGTTGGGTGAATGAGCATGGGGAAGCCTGAGGCCAGCCGTAGCATCACGTCTTCCGCAAGCCGCCCGAACATGACGGACGGCGCCGCGGCACAGACACGAGAACCGTTGAAGAACGGCGGAACGCGTAATCTCGCCAACCCGTTATGGTGCTTCCACGGATTCCGCCTATGCGTGATCATCCTCACGATCTTCGGCGTGATCATGGTGTTCTCCAGCTCTTCGGTGAACATGATCGCCAACGGGCAGTCGCCATGGGCGCAGGCGCTGAAACAGGGCATGTACTGCGTGTTCGGCCTGGTCATAGCATTCATCACGATGATGCTGCCGGCCAGCTTCTACCGAAAGATCAGCTTCTGGTTCCTGCTTGGCGCCATGGTCATGCAGGCCGCCACACTGACACCATTGGGCGTCGAAGTCAACGGCAACAAAGGATGGATCGGCATTCCGGGCGTGTTCACCATGCAGCCCGCGGAAATCGTCAAGCTGGCGTTATGCATCTGGATGCCGAACGAGCTGATCAACGCGCGCAAGCAGGTGAAGAAGGTCGGCGCGCCCCGCGCGTACTCCAAGCTTATTCTCGGCTATCTGTGCGCGTTCTGCCTGGTCATGTCCGGCAAGGATCTTGGTACGGGCTTGATTATTCTCGCAATTGGCGGCATTGCATTGCTGCTTGGCGGATTCCCCGGCAAATGGCTTGCCGGAGCCGCGCTGCTTGGCATATGCGGTATCGTCGGATTCATTCTGACCAGCCCCAACCGACTCGGCCGCATCATGGCGGCCTACCGGACCTGCTCTCCGTCCGACCTGCAGGGCGTGTGCTATCAGGCGGTCCACGGCAAATACGCGATCGCATCCGGCGGCTTGTTGGGCGTCGGCATCGGCAATTCCGGCGAGAAATGGGGCTATCTTCCCGAAGCACACAACGATTTCATCTTCGCCATCATCGGCGAGGAAACCGGATTCGTCGGAGCAGCCATGGTGATTCTGCTGTTCATCGTCATGACGTGGTGCATGCTGATGGTGGCCGTGCAGGTCCGCGACCGGTACATCACCATGGCGTTGGTGTGCATCGCGGTATGGATCGTCGGCCAGGCGTTTGTCAACATCGGCGTCGTCGTCAGCCTGCTGCCGGTCATGGGTGTGCCGATGCCGTTCGTATCAGCAGGCGGATCGTCTCTTATCATGTGTCTGGGGGCCGCCGGCGTGGCCATCAGCCTGATGAAGGAGCAGCCGCAGGTCAAAGCCGAGAACCGCATACTGTAATCGGTTCCCGTCATGCGAGTTGCGAAGCAAGCAAAAGAAACGTAGACGAAATGTAAGTATCTGCATCGGCGGCGGTATGCCGCGTGGCCTGCCGCCGCATGGTGGGCTAAGCTCGTGGATTATGAGCAATCAGAAGCATATCGTTCTTGCCGGTGGCGGCACGGCAGGCCACGTCAATCCTCTGCTCGCCGTGGCGCATGTGATTCGCGAGCTTGAACCGGAAGCGGATATCGCGGTGGTGGGCACCGCCGTCGGTCTGGAGCATGATTTGGTTCCGCAGGCCGGTTTCGAACTGGAAACCATCGAAAAAGTGCCGTTCCCGCGCAGGCCCAACAAGGCTGCGCTGCAGTTTCCAGCCAAATGGAAGGCCGAGAAGGCCAAAGTACGTGACATCCTCACCCGGCATCAGGCCCAAGTGGTCGTCGGTTTCGGCGGATACACGTCCGCACCCGTATACGCGGCCGCGCACAGCATGGGCATTCCGATTGCGATTCACGAACAGAACGCACGCGCAGGCATGGCCAACAAGCTGGGCGCGCATTGGGCGTCCATGATCGGTGCCGCATACGCCCAGCCAGGACTGAAACCACGCAGGGGCGTCGAAGTCGAACGCGTGGGCCTGCCGCTTCGTCCGGCAATCGCACGATTGGCGTCCGGTCTGGAACATGACCGTACCGCCACTCGTAAAGCCGCCGCGGCGCAGCTTGGCGTCGATCCGGACCGTCCGCTCGTGGTCATCACCGGCGGATCCTTGGGCGCGGTGAACGTGAACAGGGCTGTGGCCGCTTCCGCCAAGGATCTGCTTGCGCACGCCCAGGTGATTCATCTGACCGGTAAGGGCAAAGACGACGAAGTGCGTTCCTTGGTGTCGGTAAGCGCCGGAGAGGACGTGCTCGGCGAGCTTGGCCCCGACCACGTTTCGGATGGCGACTACCGTGTGGCTCCCTATCTGGAACGCATCGATCTGGCGTTCGCCTGCGCCGATCTGATCATCTGCCGTTCCGGAGCCGGCACGGTCAGCGAGCTGACGGCTTTGGGACTGCCGGCGATTTACGTGCCTCTGCCGATCGGCAATGGCGAGCAGCGTTTCAACGCGCAGCCCGTGGTCGACGCGGAAGGGGGCTTGATGGTGGCGGATGGCGATTTCACCCCGGATTGGGTCCGTGGCCATGTGCCGGAACTGCTCGCCGATCCGGACAAGCTGTCCCGATACGGTGCCAACGCGTGGAAATACGGCATCCGCGACGCCGCCGAAGTCATGGCGAAGCGCGTGCTCGCGCTAATCGATCAGCCAGCTGATTAACCGGCCGAACAATCATGACCGCACCCCGTGGGAGACCATGGGTGCGGCCATAATGAAATGAGCTTGAAAACAATTTACGAGGAGCAATCGTGTCTGACAACCAGCGTGAAGCCGGTACCATAATTCTTGACCCAACCCATGCGTCGTTCGCACCTGAAGAGACGGTGCATGACCTAGGTGCCACGCATTTCATCGGCATCGGTGGCGCAGGCATGAGCGTGCTCGCTGAAATGCTGCATGAGCAGGGTGTCGAGGTCGATGGTTCGGACCGTGAGCCAAGCGCCAAAACCGACCGTCTGCAAAGCCTCGGCATCACCGTCGAATTCGGCCAGCAGGCGAAGAACGTCGAAGGCAAGAACACCGTCGTGTTCTCCAGCGCCATCAAGCCGGACAATCCGGAAATCGTCGCCGCGCATGAGGCAGGGGAGCGCATCGTGCACCGCAGCGACATCCTCGCCCTGCTGATGAACGCGAAACGTGCGGTGACCGTGGCCGGCGCCCACGGCAAGACCACGACCAGCTCCATGCTGGCGCACATTCTCGTGAACGCCGGAGAAGGCGAACTCGCCGATCCGAGCTACGCCATCGGCGGTTCCATCCAAGGCAAAGACGGTGCCATTTTGGACGGCGGCCATGCCGGCAAGGGCAACGTGCTGGTGGCCGAGGCCGACGAATCGGACGGCAGCTTCGCCAAATACCATCCGCAAATCGCCATCATCACCAATTCCGAAGCCGACCACCTTGACCACTACGGCACGCAGGACAACTATCGGGCCGCATTCGTGGACCATGCCGGACACGCCACCAAAGCCGTAATCATGTGCGGCGACGACGAAGGCAACCTTGCCGTGCTACGTGCGCTTGACGCCACCGTGGCCGGACGCACGATCGTCTATTCAACACGGAACGCCGCCGAATTGGGCGACCTGAACGGTGCCACGCTGGTACGCATCGAATCGGAAAGCGAAACCGCCGAAAGCGGCGCCGAACATTTCACGCTGCATATTCCGGGCGGACTGATCGGCGAAGAGGAGCGCCGCATCGCAGTGACGCTTACCGTTCCCGGCATCCACAACGCACGCAACGCCTCCGCGGCGATTATCGCGGCCGCGCTGTTGGGCATGGACGTCGAACGTGCCTCCGCGGCGGTCACCTCGTTCCTCGGTGCCGCACGCCGCTTCCAGGTCCGTGGCACCGTCAGCCAAGTGACGGTCGTCGATGATTACGCGCATCATCCGACCGAAATCGCTGCGCTGCTGGATGCGGCCCGTCGCCGCTACCCGCAGTCCAAGATCCGTGTGATCTTCCAGCCGCACCTGTTCTCCCGCACGCGTTTCTTCAGCTCTGAATTCGCGCAGGCGCTTGCCAAGGCCGATGACGTCATCGTTACCGGCATCTTCCCCGCGCGCGAGAAGCAGGAGGATTTCCCCGACGTGACTCCGGCCACCATCGTGGACGAGGCGCTCAAGCTTGAGCATGAACCGGCAAAGGACTGGATCCGTGGCGTCGAAGACATGCACACCGCGGCCCAGATGATGGTGATGCGCGCGCATCATGGCGACGTCATCTTCACCGTAGGCGCCGGCGACATCACGCAGATGGACGAGGTCATCCTGCATGCTCTTGAAGCGCATCGTTGGGATTGCGAGGGCTGATGGCTCGACGGGTCATCAGTTCCGGCAAGGATGTGCAGGAGACGGACCAGTCGGGCGGACGACGTTCCGGACGGTCCATCTCATCGGAGCATGCCGAAGGACGGTCGATTGAAGGGTACGCGGACCGTTCAAAAGCCGAAGGCTTCGTAGACGCGCGACGTTTGCAAAGCGAGGACCTGGTTTCCAAAACCCTGCAGGAGACCACCGGCACGATCGGCATCATGACACGTCCGAAAGTGGTTGATTTCGGCGAACGGCTCAAGGAACGCCGTCAGGCCGGCGCGCGAGCCATAGTCCTGCGCGTGCTCATCGGCCTTGCCGTAGCCGTGGTTTTGGGAGCTGTCGTCTGGCTGTTCCTCTTCTCGTCGGTGTTCCGTTTGGAGCCAGGCAACATCAGCGTGGTCGGCGCCAACGAATGGGTGAGTGAATCGCAGGTGCTTGACATCGCGAGGCAGCAGTCCGGAAAATCGTTGTTCCTGGTTTCGGATGGAGCCGTGGAGAAGCAGATCAAGGCGATTCCGGGAGTCACGTCAGCCAAGTCGAAGAAACAGCTGCCGAACTCGCTCGAAGTGACGATCAAGGCGCAGAAACCCGCGGCCATGCTCAAAACCAGCGAGGACCATATGACGGCGGTCGACAGCAAGGGCCGCGTGCTCAATTCCGTCAGCGGCGTTTCCGTGGAAGGCATTCCCGTCATCGAAGTGCAGAACGTCGATGCGAGCCTGTCTAGGCGTCCTATCAAGGAAGCGTTGAAGATTCTCAGCTCACTGCCGGAATCGATGCGCAACTCCATCACCAAGGTCACCGCGGCGACCCAGGATTCCATCACCACGGAACTCAATGGGGGAGACCGCGTGATCGTATGGGGTGATTCCTCGGACCTGAAGCTCAAGAAAGCGGTGGTGGACAAGATCATCAATGATCCGAACGTGATTGGAGACAAGCATAACGTGGACGTGTCCGCGCCGTTGAGACCGATCATCAAATAGCGTTATTGCGTAACGTCACTGCATGACGGAGCGGAAAGACTTTGATCTAGCTCTTTTTGTCTTGACAGAAAAACGAAACGCGCTCTGGACCTTCTTTCCAAGGGAGGGCCAGAGCGCGTTTCCGCGTTTGGATGGATGGTATTAGCCGTATGCGTTGAACGGGCGTCAGTCCTTGACGATGGTCTTGCCTGCGGTCGCTCCCGGCGTCAAGTCCTGAATCTCCGTGATCTCCAGAACGGGAATGGTCATGGGCTTCTTCGTGCCGTTATGTTCGGCCACGGCGACCTGCTCATCGTAGATCGCATCATCGGAATGCAGAGTGACGTTGCCACGGAAACGATAACCTCGCTTCTGCTCAAAATTGGCCACTGCGATGACCAGTTCGCTGCCGTCGAGCAGATTACGGTACATTTGACCGGCGGTACGCTCGTGATAGCCGATATGAGTGTCATCGATGACGAACGTGCTCATTTTCGGCCCCAAATCGACGTGTCCATCCTTGCCGATGGTGGCCACCCAAGCGAGATTGCTGCTGATGAAATCCTTCATTTCCTCTGTAAGCTTCGCCATGATATCGTCCCTTTCGATGGTTGGCTGGCCGGCGGCTTGCAATATTGAAAGGCGCCGGACGGTTATTTCGATGATACGGAGGCGTTGCTGCCGACATGCGTTGTTTCACCAAACGAGAAATGTGATTACCAATACAAAAAGCCGTCATTGCTGACACATGATTCGTGCCCACATTTTGCCCATGTTTTTGAGAATTATCGCGATAAGGGGCGAATTGCAGTGAATTGTAAAAGTGGTGGAAACCGTTGGAAATAAAGGAAAAGCCGCCATTTCTGGCGGCTTTTCATCAGTGGAGATGCGGGGAATCGAACCCCGGTCCGATGACCGAACCCTCAGTCTTCTACGTGCGTAGTCTGCTGGCCGTGCGGCGGTTTTTCTGCCCCCATCGATGTCGCAGACAACTGATGGCGAGCATATCTACAGTAAAAGTCCCTTGCCGGCCCTGTGGCTCAGCCGGTAAGGCAAGTCTTCTAAACGACGCTCAACATCCCCCCAAAGACGAGGGGGAGTGAACGGAGCGGCTGCTCACTGGTTAATCCTGGCGCGAAGCTCAGGCAGCGAGAGCGAACTCAGTGCGGTTAGATTTAGCACTTATTCTTTTGTAGGGGGCATCCACGAGCGGACCCTACGTTCTCGGCACGCTTCCCTGCGACGAACAGGTCACCGTCGAAACCGATCATCCCCAAATATTGAATTATCAAACCTTCCGGCTTTATAGCCAGACATTTCAAGATACCACGGTTTATCCGACAAACCAAATTATGCTATCGGCGATTCATCATACCGACGAAACTTCGCAAAACCGGTAAAAAAATTCCGCATGCCGTTATTTGACGGCATGCGGAATCGGTGATGATGAAAGGAGAAGATACGCTTACTTGGCTGCTGCGGCGAGGTAATCCGGAACGCCTTCGGTCGGGTAGGCCGGCCAGCCGCCTTCCTTGGTGCACACGTAGGCGGCGGTGTTCACGGCCGCGCGATGCGCTTCCTTGAGGGAGGCACCGGACAGGATCTTGCCGGTGAAGGAGCCGGAGAAGGAATCGCCGGCTCCGACGGTGTCGGCCACCTCGACATGCGGGGTCAGCAGAGTGGAGGTCTCGCCGTCCTTGGCGATGATGGTGCTGAAGGTCGCGCCGCCGGTCAGGATGGTGTACTCCAGATCGAAGCGATCCATGAACCACTTGCAGGCCTCTTCGTCGTTGCCCTCCGGAATGGAGAACATCTCACGCATCATGATGAGCTCGTCGTCGTTGATCTTGAAGATGTTGGCGTATCCCAGCAGCTCCTCGATCAGCTCCTTGGAGTAGAAGTTGGCGCGCAGGTTGATGTCGAAGAACTTCAGCGCGCCTTCCTTGGCATGCTGGAGCAGTTTGATGATGGTGTCATGCGATTCCTGGGAACGCAGACCCAGCGTGCCGAAGCAGATGGCGTCGGCCTTGGACACGGCCTCGGCGAGTTCGTCGGTGTAGCCGATGTGGTCCCAAGCCACGTTCTGCACGATGGTGTATTCCGGAATGCCGTTGGTCAGTGCCACGGCGACGGTGCCGGTCGGGTATTCGTTGGTCTGCACCAGCGTGTTGATGCCGGCCTTGTGCGCATCGTTGAGCAGCTCGGCGCCCAGCTCGTCGTTACCGACGGCGCTGATGGCGTAGCTTTCTGCGCCGTTCTGGGACGCGTGGTAGGCGAAGTTGACGGGAGCGCCGCCGGCGCGCTTGCCGGTGGGGAGCATATCCCACAGGATTTCTCCGAGGGCGATGACGATTGGCTTGGACATGGGTGGTTCCTTTCTTTGGTGGGCGGCGTGCTATGCGACGTCGAAGAACATCGAAGGATGTTCCAGAAAATTGGTTATGGCCACGGCGGCGGCACCGGTAACGGTGGCGTCGGTGGGCAGGGCGGACAGGGTGATTCGGGTGTTGCGCCCGATTTCGGGGATCGTGCGTTCGCGCACGACTTGTGTGACTTCGTCGAGCAACGGCTGGCCGGCTTGCGCGATGATGTCTCCAAGAACGATGTGTGTCGGATTGAAAGCGTTGATGATGGTGACCGCGCCGTACCCAACGTATCGGGCAACATCGAGCATCAGAAGCGTCGCGGTCTCGTCTCCCGCGTTCGCCTTGGCGAACAGTGCTGTGCAAGCCTGCGCATGCGTCATCGTCTCGCATCCGGGAACGATGCTCGGATTGGCGTTGAGCCGTTCGTGGATGGCGTTGGCGGAGCAGTAGCGTTCCAGGCAGCCGACATTGCCGCAGTCGCATGGCTTGCCGTTCACGTCGATGGAGACGTGTCCGATTTCCGTGGCGGTGCCGTGCTCGCCGTAGTAGATGGTGCCGTTGTCGATGACTCCGAGGCCGATGCCTTCGCCAAGCAGATAGTAGGCGAGGGAGCCTTCCGACAGTTCCGGATTGAGCAGGAACTGCGCCAGCGCGCCGGCGCGGGCGTCCTGTTCGACGAACACGGGGACGCTGAATGCGTTGCTGAATTCGTCGATGAAGTTGATTTGCCTCCAGCCCTGCATGGAGGAGACCAAAGCGGTGCGTCCTTCGTCCTTTAAATAGGGCCCCGGAACCGCCATGCCGACGGCCACGATGCTGGGGTCGTCCTTGATGAGCTGGCGTACGGTATCTCGAATGCGCTCCACCGTTTCGGGGATGTGCTCTTCGCTGACGGTAGGCAAGTCGGACAGGAAGATACGGTTGCACTTGAGGTCGAAGACCGCGATTTGCACCAGACTGCGGGCGAACTTCACGCCGATGATGTGGTATTTGGCGCAATTGAGATTCAGACCGATGGAACGGCGGTTCTTGTCTCCGTCCATGTCGCCGGTTTCTTCGATGATGCCCTGCGCCAGCAGTTTCGCGGTGATTTTGGTGATTGCCGCCGGAGTGAGCTTGATGGCTTTGGCGATCTGCGCGCGTGAGCAGATGCCATTGTGGTACAGGTATTGCAGGATGCGGGAACGGTTGTTTTCCGAGATCGATGACTGTTGGGCGCTGTACCTACTCATGCTCACCTCCTTGCGACAGTGCATGGACCCTCGTTGAACTTCTTAATATATTAACGCCGTTAATTGATTAATGCAATTCGTGTTGTGCCGCGTGTCGCGCGCTTATCTGGGTCTCTCTATGCGAAAGCAATGAGTAAAAAAGAAGGACGTAGACCTTGAATGCGACTTTGGCCGGGTCCGTCTCATAAAATGGCTGGTTTTTCTTATTTTCTTTCAGTAGTCATTAAAACGTTGGAATTTCGCCGTTTTAATGCATAGCAGAAAACGGCGAATATAAGGTAGGTGGGTAAAACGGCCTCCAATGAAACGTACGGTTAACATTGCGCGTCGATTCTTGTCACTATATCGCCTTGCACAGGGGCGATTCGGATAGAAAAGAGAGGATTCCATAGTGAATCGCAAGAAAGTTATCGCCGCTCTGGCTTCTGTCGCGGCTCTGGCTTCCCTGGCCGCCTGCGGCGGCGTGAAGGACGGTGGCGCCGCAACCGGCAACACCATCACCGTCGGCACGACCGATAAGATCACCAGCCTTGATCCGGCTGGCTCCTACGACAACGGTTCCTACGCCGTGCAGATTCAGGTGTTCCCGTTCCTGTACGCGCAGAACTACAACACTTCCGAGCTGTCTCCGGACATCGCCGCCGATGACGGCACCTGGAGCGCCGACGGCACCGAGTTCACCGTCAAGCTCAAGAAGGGCCTGAAGTTCGCGAACGGCCACGATCTGACCGCCTCCGACGTCAAGTTCTCCTTCGACCGTATCAAGAAGATCAACGACGAGAACGGTCCGTCCTCCCTGCTGGCCAACATCGAGTCCGTCGAGGCCAAGGATGACACCACCGTCGTGTTCCACTCCGCGGTCAAGGACGACGTGACCCTGAAGCAGGTGCTCTCCAGCCCGGCCGGCCCGATCGTCGACGAAGAGTCCTTCTCCGCCGACAAGCTGACCGATGCCAACACCATCGTCAAGGACAACGCCTTCGCAGGCCCGTACAAGCTCACCTCCTACAAGGTGAACGAGGCCCTGGCATATGCCAAGAACGTTTCCTACAAGGGTTTGACCCCAGCTAAGAACGACGTTGTGCAGGTCAAGTACTTCGCCGATTCCTCCAACCTGAAGATGGCCGTGCAGCAGGGCCAGGTCGACGTGGCCTACCGCTCCATGACCCCGACCGACGTCGAGGACCTGTCCAAGGACAACAAGGTCAAGGTCGTCAAGGGACCGGGCGGCGAAGAGCGCTTCCTTGCCTTCAACTTCAAGATCATGCCGTACGGCGAGAAGTCCAGCGAGCCGAACGCCGACAAGGCCAAGGCCGTGCGTCAGGCCGTTGCAAGCCTGATCGACCGCAACGAGCTGGCCACCAAGGTCTACAAGAGCACCTACACCCCGCTGTACTCCTTCATTCCGGATGGCCTGTCCGGCCACGACGACACCCTGAAGGAAGCCTATGGCGACGGTTCCGGCAAGCCGGATGCGGCCAAGGCCAAGAAGACCCTCGAAGCCGCCGGTGTGAAGACCCCGGTAGACCTGAAGCTCCAGTACAACCCGGACCACTACGGCCAGTCCTCCGCCGACGAGTATGCGGCCATCAAGGCCCAGCTCGAGGAAGGCGGCCTGTTCAAGGTCGACCTGCAGTCCACCGAATGGACCCAGTTCAACAAGGACCGTGTGGTCACCGAGGATTCCGATGGTTCCTACCCGGTCTACCAGCTCGGTTGGTTCCCTGACTACTCCGATCCGGACAACTACCTGTCCCCATTCTTCCGTGACGGCAACTTCGTGAACAACGGATACTCCAACAAGGAAGTCAACGATCTGATCGTCAAGCAGGCCGGAGAGACTGACGCCAAGGCCCGTGAGGACCTGTTGAAGGAAATCCAGAAGCTCGAAACCGATGACCTGTCCACCATCCCGCTGCTGCAGGGTGCCCAGGTTGCGGTCACCGGTTCTAATGTGAAGGGTGTCGTCCTTGACGCTTCCTTCCGCTTCCGCTACTCGTCCGTGACCAAGGCCTGACGGAAGGCTTTGACCGCCCCTGCCTGACCCGCCTAAGTCAGGCAGGGGCTCAATTTGTATCTAAAACACCAATAAGGAAAAGGAGCCCGACGTGACGCAAAGCGCAACCGAGGCTCAGCCGAAAGCCAAGAAAAACAAGCTTTCAAGCGGATTCTTCCGTTTCGTGCTCACACGCTTTCTGCTGATCATTCCTACAGTATTTATTCTTGTAACCATCGTCTTCTTCGTGATGCGCGCTACCGGCGATCCGATTTCCGCCGCTCTTGGTGGCCGTCTCACTCCCGAGGAACTGCAGAAGCGTATCCACGCGGCCGGTTATGACCGTCCGCTCATCGTGCAGTACATCGATTATCTTGGCGGCCTGCTGCATGGCGATCTCGGCACCACATTGACCGATAACCAAAAAGTGAGTACCATCCTTACTCACTATGGTGCCGCTACATTCGAGCTGGCGTTCCTCGCGCTCATCGTCGCGCTCATCGTCGGCATCGGCTTGGGACGCATCGCCGCACGCAAGCGTGACCACGCGGCCGATGCGGGCATCCGCACCTTCGCCATCCTGTGCTATGCCACCCCGGTGTTCTTCCTCGGCCTGATTCTGAAGCTCATCTTCGCCATCTGGCTGAACGTGCTGCCGGCATCCGGGCGCTCATCGCTTGGCAGCGAGATGCAGTTCTCCCGACTGGTCTCGCCGACCGGCTTCTACATCATCGACGCGATCCAGTTGGGTGATATGTCCGTGTTGCTTGATGTGCTCCGTCACGCTGTGTTGCCGGCCCTTGCGTTGGGCCTGCTGACCGCCGGCGTGTTCATCCGTTTGGTGCGCACCAACGTGATCGCCACCTACAATTCCGGCTACGTCGAAGCGGCACGTTCCCGCGGCGTCTCCGAGAAGCGTCTGCTCAACAAGCACGCATGGAAGCCGGCGTTGATTCCAATCATCACCGTCATGGGCATGCAGATCGCCCTGATGCTCGCAGGCGCGGTGCTCACCGAAACCACCTTCGAATGGAAGGGACTCGGCTTCATGCTGTCGCAGTACCTGAAGGCACGCGACTTCGTGGCCGTGCAGGGCATCGTTATCCTAATCGCCATCATCGTGGCCGTCGTCAACTTCATCGTCGACGTCATCGCCGCGTTGGTCGACCCGAGAGTGAGGTACTGACATGACCGCAGCATCTGCCAACAAGGTCACCGTTCCAGGCGACAATCGTCTGGACGAGCTCAAGCTCGGCAACAAGACGCCATTCTGGCATAAGATTCCGATCATCAAGGAACTACGCGTCGCAGTCGGCTGGCAGAAAGGCATGCTGATCACGGGCCTCGTGCTCACGGCGTTCTTCCTGCTGGTCGCCATTTTCGCGCCGCTCATCGCGCCATACAGCTACGCGCAGCTCAAGGGCGCCGACGGCGTTTCCTTCCCGGCCCAGGCGGCACCGTCCTCCGAACACATCTGGGGCACCACTGCAGGTGGCTACGATGTGTTCAGCCGTGTGGTCTGGGGTGCCCGCACCGCCGTCATCGCCATCGTCGTCGCGGTATTGCTGTCGATTTTCGCAGGCGTGCTGCTCGGCCTGGTCTCCGGCTATTTCGGCGGATGGGTCGATCGTGTGCTCGTCATGATCGCCGACGCCGTGTACTCCTTCCCGTCGCTGCTGCTGGCGATTCTGATGGCGATCATGATCTCCCACGGCCAGTCCGGCCTGTGGAGCGGCATCTTCGCCTCCGGCATCTCCATCACCGTGGTCTATATTCCGCAATACTTCCGTACCATCCGTGCCGAAGTGATCCGCATCAAGGAATCCGCGTACGTGGAATCCGCCCGCGTGGTCGGCGCCTCCACGTGGCGCATCATGACCAAGCACCTGTTCAAGAACTCCACACGAACCCTGCCGGTCATCCTGACGCTGAACTCCTCCGAAGCCATCCTGACCCTTGCGGGCCTGGGCTTCCTGGGCTTCGGCATCGAACCGACCGCGGCCGCCGAATGGGGATACGACCTCAACCGCGCCGTCTCCGATGTGACCGCCGGCATCTGGTGGACCGCCGTGTTCCCGGGTCTGGCCATCGTGCTCATCGTGCTGGGCATCACCCTGGTGGGCGAATCGCTGAACGATCTGGCCGATCCGCGTCTGCGCGCCCGCAAGTCCGCAGGCGAAGTGGTGGGTTCCATCGAAGACACGTCCGTGGACCCCAGCCAGGAGCCAGGCAAGCGCAACGAGGTCGTCGCCGAACTTGAGGCGGCGAAGAATCCGATGGGAGCCAGCGACAAACCGGTGACCGTCACCGACCGTGATCCGTCATTCGTGGCTTCCGAATGGGCTTCCGAGGAAGGGGAGTGAACCGATGAGTGAAATCAAGGAAGGCAATCTCGCCGAGATCAAGGACCTCAGCGTCTCGTTCATGACCGACGCCGGTTCCATCAAAGCCATCGACAAGATCAGCTTCGAAATTCCCCGTAAGAAGGTCATCGGCGTGGTGGGCGAGTCCGGTTCCGGCAAGTCCGTGACCGCACGCTCCCTCATCAAGCTGCTGCCGGAGACCGCTACGACCTCCGGCGCGGTGTACCTGTCGAACCGCGCGGGCACCGAGGAGCTGGAAGTGCTGTCGCTGTCCGGCGAACAGCTGCGCGAAATGCGCGGCGCCGAAGCGGCCATGGTGTTCCAGGAGCCCAATTCGGTGCTCAACCCGGTGTATACCATCGGATGGCAGATCGAGGAAGGCCTTCGCGCCCATGGCATGAAGGACAAGAAGGAACTCCGTGCCAAGTCCATCGACATTCTCAAGAAGGTCGGCATTCCGGACGCGGAAACCCGCATCGACTACTACCCACACCAGTTCTCCGGCGGCCAGAAGCAGCGCATCGTCATCGCCATGGCCCTGGTGCTCAACCCCGGCCTGATTCTGGCCGACGAGCCGACCACCGCCCTCGACGTGACCGTGCAGGCCGAAATCCTCGACCTGCTGCGTCTGGCGCGCGACGAGTTCGACGCATCCGTGCTCATCATCACCCACAACATGGGCGTGATCGCCGACATCGCCGATGAGGTCGTGGTCATGTACCGCGGCCACGTCGTCGAACAGGGCAGCGTCGAGCAGATCTTCTACTCGCCGAAGGACGACTACACCAAGCGTCTGCTTGCCGCCGTGCCGCGTATTGGCCAGAAACTGGTCGTCAAGGATGCCGATGGCAAGGTCATCGAACGTGAGAAGGATTGGCGCGATCAGCCCATCGCGGTCGAGGCCAAGGGGCTGACCATCACGTATCCGGGTCATCTCATGCAGCCTGATTTCAAGGCCGTGGACGGCATCGACTTCACCATCCACCGTTCCGAAGTGCTCGGTCTGGTAGGCGAGTCCGGTTCCGGCAAATCCACCACTGGCCGTGCCATCGCAGGCCTGCAGAAGGTTTCCGGCGGTTCCCTGAACGTTCTAGGCATAGAAATGAACGGTGTGAAGGAACGTGATTTCAAGCCCAAGCGCGCCGACATCGGCTTCGTGTTCCAGGATCCGGGCAGCTCGTTCAATCCGCTGATGACCATCGCGGAAAACGTGGCCGAACCGTTGATCGTGCACAAGAAGTTCTCGTCGGTATCAGACGCCCGCAAGTATGTGGGCGATCTGCTTGAGATGGTGCAGCTTCCGCGCGCCTACATGAACCGTTTCCCGCACGAGCTGTCCGGCGGCCAGCGCCAGCGCGCCTCCTTGGCACGCGCGTTGGCGTTGAAGCCGAGCCTGCTCATCGCCGACGAACCGACCTCCGCGTTGGATGTGTCGGTGCAGGCGAAGGTGCTGGAACTGTTCAAGAAGCTGCAGGCCGAAATCGGCTTCGCATGCCTGTTCATTACCCACGATCTCGCCGTGGTCGACATGCTCGCCGACCGCATCATGGTGATGCACAAGGGCCAGATCGTGGAACATGGCGATGCGGACCAGATCATGCAGAATCCGCAGAACCCGTACACGCAGAAGCTGCTGGCCTCCCTGCCGGTGCCCGATCCGCGCGAACAGCGCAAGCATCGCGAGCATCTGCATGAGCTGCTTGCCGCCCAGCAGTGAGCTGATCCACGGAATCTAATAAAAAGGAATCCCCGCAACGCTTGAAACGTTGCGGGGATTCCATTTTATGATGTATGGAAGGCGATTTCAGCGGATGGTGCCGTTGAAGGCAAACTGGGCATGCGAATCGCCATTCGCCTTGGCCTTCAGATATTCGCGTACGTAAGCCATGCGTTCCACCGTGGTGGCTGCCAACGGTTCGGGCAGAGCATCAGGGGAGAACCAGCCTACGCTGAGGCTTTCCTCATCGCCGACGAACGGCTCCGTGTTGCCATTCGGATCGGGCCTGCAGATGAACAGGTGATCCATGTACATGGTGTTGTCCCCATTCGCATAGGTGAGGACCTTTCTGGACGATTTGACCGACACCAGATCGGTGACGACCACATCCACGCCGGTCTCCTCCTTGACCTCGCGGGCAACGGTATCGGCCGGTTCCTCTCCGGGCTCGTTGATGCCATACACCATGGCCCATTCGCCGGTGTCGGAACGACGCCCCAACAGCACACGGCCCTGCTCGTCCTCGACATAGCCGGAGACGCCCATGAGCCATAACAGATCGTGGCCTATTTTTTCACGTAGCGAGAGTACGAATTCAGGCGTGGGCATGATGCGTCCTCAGGCCTTCGCGCCTTCGGCGGCCATATCGGCCATCCATGCCTCGACATCGTCGATCTGCTTCGGAATGCCCGCGGAAATCCATTCCGGACTATCCTCGGTCATGAGCACGTCATCCTCGATACGAATGCCGATGCCACGGTATTCCGGCGGAATCAGCAGATCATCCTCACGGAAGTACAGGCCCGGTTCGATGGTGAAGATCATGCCCGGACGAATCTTGGCGTTCTGATACGACTCATAACGCGCCTGCGCGCAATCATGCACGTCGAGACCCAGATGGTGGGCCACGCCGCAGGCGAGCCAACGGCGATGCTGCTGGCCTTCAGGGGAGAGCGACTCCTCGACATCGACCGGCAGAATACCCCAGTCATGCAGACGTTCGGCGATCACGCGCATGCACGCATGGTGGATGTCCGAATACGTGGCGCCCGGCTTGGCCGCCTCGAAACCGGCCTGCTGGGAATCCAACACGGCCTGGTACAGCTTCTTCTGGAAATCGGTGAACTTGCCGTTGGTCGGGAACGTGCGGGTGATGTCGGCGGTATACAGGCTGTTGACCTCCACACCGGCGTCGATGAGCAGCAGCTCGCCCGACTCCACGGTACCGGTATTGCGCATCCAATGCAGAATCGGAGCGTGGGCGCCGGAAGCGATGATGGTGTCGTAGCCGACCTCGTTGCCTTCTTCACGGGAGATGGCGTTGAACGCGCCCTCCAGCATGCGCTCCGAACGCGGCTTGCCAAGGGAAGACGGAATCTTGCGCAGAATGTTGTCGAAACCATGCTTGGTTGCCGCGACCGCCTTGCGCATCTCACGAACCTCATACTCATCCTTGCACATGCGTGCCTCGGCGGCGAATTCGTGCAGCTTGTCATCGGCAGCGGTGTTGTTGTCCGGATCGGCGAAACCATTGGCTTCACGGATCTCCTCGACCATGCTGGTAATCGCCGGATCGGCTTCGCGGATCACGCGCACGCGCACCGCGCCGGCCTCAGTGCCGACATCCTTGCTCAACGCGTCGGGCAGCTGCGCGATGTCGTTGGTTTCGATGCCGGTCATCGCGGTCATTTCCTTCACACCGGCACGCGGACCCACCCAATACTCGCCATAATGGGCGTTCATGAAAAAGTCCTGCGTGTAATGGTTGGCACGCGGAGCCACGAACAGTTCCGGAACATGCGTCTTGCCGGCCTTCGCCTCCGGAGAATCCGGATCGACGGGATTCAGCACCAGCACCGCGCCGGCCTCGAAATCCTCACCCAAACCGGTGTAGTAGGAAAACGTCGTATCCGGACGGAACGCGTAATCGCAATCGTTGTTGCGCACCTTCGGCTGTCCGGCCGGAATCACGATACGCTCGCCCGGGAACGCCTTGCCCAATGCCTCCAGACGCGCCGGCGTGTACTTGGAGGACTCCAACGGCTCGATCTGCGGCTCGTTGTCATTCCAACCGGTGGTCATGAACTCCTTGAACGCCTCGGAACGCGGACGCAGCGAACGATTGTTCACACGATCGCTCATGGCCTGATCCGGTCCCGGAGCGGCCTCCCGCTCCATCTTCTCGTATTCCTTGTCCTTGTCAGTAATGACTTCGCCCATCACATCTCCTGAACATGCATTCGTAACGTACGGAAATTACCGCAACCTATCCTATAACTTTTCCCGGCGCGCAACGTTCATGCGGACATCTAGAATGGGAAAAGTTTAGTGTGCTGTCCGCAAGGTACGGGAGGAAAACGGGAAATATGTCATTCGAACATCCCAATCGCAACAACGAAAGCATGATCGACGTCGAACGCGACATCATGAGCCGTCCATCGGAACGCAACACCACCAATCTCGACCTGCAACGCATGAAGATGATCCTCGACATCATGGGCCATCCGGAGCAGTCGTTCCGCGTCATCCACATCACCGGCACCAACGGCAAGGGCTCCACGGCACGTATGGCCGAAGCCATCTGCCGCGCCTACGGCATGCGTACGGGCCTATACACCTCGCCCCATCTGGAACACGTCAACGAGCGCATCGCCATCGACGGCCAGCAGCTGTCCGACGACGATTTCGTCGACACCTGGGACCAGGTCAAGGACCTTGTCGCCATCGTGGACATGAAAATGGACGAGCTGGGCAAGCCGAAGATGAGCTTCTTCGAAGTGCTCACCGCCATGGCCATCTGGAAATTCGCCGACGCGCCGGTCGACGTCGCCATCGTGGAAGTCGGCATGGGCGGCCGATGGGACGCCACCAACGTGCTCGACGCGGACGCGGCCATCATCGGCCCGGTCGACATGGACCACATGGCATGGCTCGGCGACACCGTGGAGGAAATCGCCACGGAAAAGGTCGGCATCATCAAGCCGAACTGCACCGCCATCATCGGCCGCCAGCCACACGAGGACGAGGTCATGCCGATTATCGAGGCCGCGGCCAAGGAGAACCACGCCAGCTTGGTGCGCGACGGCGTCGAATCGGAAGTCGTTACCCGAGTGCCGGCCGTCGGCGGCCAGGTGGCCACCCTGCGCACTCCGAACGGCACCTACACGGAAGTGCCGATCGCCAAATTCGGCGAGCATCAGGCACACAACGCGCTCGCCGCACTGTGCGCGGCGGAAGTGGTGATTCCCGTCAATGGCGCGTTGGACGGCGATTTGGTGGCCGAAGCGTTGAGCAGCGTACGCATTCCGGGACGTATCGAACAAATTCGTACCTCGCCTACCATCATCCTTGATGGCGGGCACAACGTGAACGCGGCCGAATCGCTGCGTGCCGCCATTGAAGAGAACTATGATTTCCAGCAGCTCGTCGGCGTGGTAGCCATGATGGGGGACAAGCAGGTCGAGGAGTATCTGGGCGTGCTCGAACCGTTGCTGAGCCATGTGATCGTCACCGAGAACTCGTGGCGTGACCGAGTGATGCCGGCTGAGGATCTGAAGAAGATCGCGGACCGTGTTTTCGGGCCGGAACGCGTCACCTGCATTCCCGAATTGCCGGACGCCATCCAGGAAGCCGTCAACATGGTTGATGCCGATGACGAACTGGGCGTCGGCTACGGTCATGGCGTGCTCGTCTGTGGCAGCTTCACCACCGCCGGTGATGCGCGACTCATGCTGGAGGAGAAGATCAACCCCGACCTGAAGAAGCCAAAGGCCGAACGTGTGTTCCAGGAAGCCGTCGATCCGGAACCGCGCAAAAAGCAGGACGAGGCTGACGTGGATTTCGAATCCGACGCCAACCCCGATTTCAACATCAACGATTTCGGCAGCGTCGGTCCGGACGATTCCGTTTTAGCAGACGCCGATGCGGATGAAATGGATGAGGCGGCGGATGCCAACGAACCGGCGGATGCGGAAACGGCTTCGGAAAACGAAACGAAGTGACGAAGCGAAACAACATCGGACGATGACGCCATACGTTCGGCGTACACCGTCCATATAAAACAGATTGTGGGTGGCTCCCCAGGCAATGGGAAGCCACCCACAATCTGTTTTATCGTCCGACGCCTAAGCAGTCGAAGATAGGCGTGACAAATAATAGCTACGTGCGCAACGCTTCGGCCCGTGCCACGGTATCTTCCACCAGCACGGCCTGCGCGTCGATGACCGGCAGCTGGGGCAGCGGAAACGCCTCGTTGAGCACGCTCAGCTCGGTGCAGCCCAATATCAGCGTGTCGCACGCGCAGGGGCCTGCCGGATCGAGCATATCGCGCAACACCGATTCGTAGCGTTCCAGATTGAGCTCGCCACTACCTTTCACATCGTCATAAATCAGCGAAGTGATACGGGCCTGCAACTCGTCGGTCGGTTCGACGAACGTGTATCCGGCCTCTTCGACGGCACGCTTGTACACGCCGGATTTGCGCGAACCCACGGTGCCGAGGAAACCGACCCGCGGAAAACGATCCTTCGGATAACGTTGAGCCATGCGTGCCACCGCGCCGCGTGGCATATGCAGAATCGGCACCGTCGTCAACGCCTGGAAATCGTCATAGAAATAGTGCGCGGTATTGCAGGTGAGCACAATGAAACTCGCGCCCATCGCCGTTGCCTTCTCGATATCGTCGGCGAGTACGGGGAAGGGATTCTCGTCGGATTCGCCGAGAATGTACGCGGTGCGGTCCGGCACGGAGGAATCGTTGAAGACGATGTAGTCCAGATAATCCTGATCGCAATGGGCATGCGTGGCGCGGTTGACCAAGCGGATGTAGCTTTCGGTGGCCAGCGTGCCCATGCCGCCCAGTACGGCGAAAAACGGTCGTTTCACTTAAGCTCGCCCTTCTTGGTGAAGTACTTGGCATAGCTCTTCTTGTAAATCGAGAACATGTGCCGAATCATCAGCCAACGCAGCGGATTCATATCCTTGGAATACTCCAAGGTGGTACCCCAATCGCCCGACTTGAGCATGCGCTTGCCGGTTTCCTTGTCAGCGCCTTCTGCGACGTAATCAAGGAAAATCGACTTCGGAATCTCAAGCCACAGTTTCGAACCGCGGCCGAACAGGGTGTTGCCGTCGAACGGCGTGTCCTCGACGAGGTCGTCGACGAAATACTTCGCCAGATTGAAGCCGTTCAGCGTGACGAAATAGCTGGAACGTCCTTGGCGAAGGTTGATTTCGAACAGCTTGTACTCGCCGTCGCGTTCGTCGTACTTCATGTCGAAATTGGCCACGCCCTCGTATTTGATGTCCTCGAGGAAAGCCTTGATACGACGGAACACACCCTCGTTGTAGTCGGGCAGAATGGCCGCATAGTTGCCTGCGGCGACAGGGGAGGGATCCTCCAGCAGCGGGTGGCCGAGGAACATCATACGCACGCGATGATGCTGGTCCACATAGGCGTTCAGCACACGCATGCGGGAATCGTCGCCGGGGATGAAGTCCTGAATCACCATTTCGGACGTGTATCCGGCATCGTACGCACGCTTGATGATGGTCTCCAATTCGGCCGGATCGTTGAAGATGTAGGCCTTGCGACGGCCCTCGAAATCGATGTTGAGCCATTCCACCGAATTCGCCGGCTTCATGGCCACCGGATAGCTGAACGGCAAATCACGGTAGGCTCCCGCCTTCACCTCATCGGCGGTGACGGTGCGCGTCTTCGGATGGGGCAGATCATACTGCTCGCAAATCTGGTAGAACGTGGACTTGTAGGCGAGCCGGCGCGAAAGGTTCACGTCAAGCGTGTTGTATACGAAATATTCGCGAAGATCGTCGCCGCACTGGCTCAGCAGATTGGCGTACACGTCGCCGCAGGGGATGAGCAGCAGCACGCGTTCCGGATCCTCGGCCTTCATACGTTTGCCGAGCTTGAGCATGAAATTACGGAACGTGACGAAGTTGTTGAAATCGTCGACGATGTGCACGTTGACGATACGGCTGAATTTCGTGGGGCTCAGCTGGAAATACGCATACGCCTCGGAAACGAGGCCGTACTCCTCATGGAACGCCCTGGCCATGCCGTAGACGTTGATGTCGCTGCCCAGCAGAATCGGTTGGAATCGTGTCATAATGCCTTCACCTTAGTTGTTATTTGAGACGGAACACGCGTTCCACGATGCGGTCGTCGCCCTCGTAAGGGATGTGCTTGCCGTGGTCTTTGAACCAACGTTCGTTGCCTTTGCCGATGATGAGGATGATGTGCAGATGCTCGGGATCCTTGCGATCGCGGCTTGCCGTGGTCTCCACGGCTTCGGCACGGTCGAGAATGGTCTTCACGTCAAGCTGCGGGTTGGTGACGCTGTCGTTCATGTCCGCGCAGACCTGTTCCACAGGCTCGTCGTCGGTGTCTTCGAAAGTGAGCACGAGATGGTCGATGCGGTCCTGCGCGGCGTGGACGATTTCGGCGCGACGATCGTATGCCTTGTTTCCAGCGGAGCCGGTGATGAGCGTGATTTCCGGCTTTTCGCTGCCGTAACGCTGATCGACGTAGTCAAGCAACGCGGTGACGGACGCGTAGTTATGCGCGTAATCAACAATGGCGATGGTGTTCGACCGCGTGTCCTTGAAATGCTCCATACGTCCGGCGATGCGTACCGGCTCCATCTCACGCAACGCGTCCTTGGCCTGTGCGGAACCGAAATCGAAACCGGCCGCATGGGCGATCGCGACGGCCGCCGCCGCGTTCGCATAGTTGAAATCGCCGTCCAATGTCAGGCTCAACTCGCCGATCGAGGTGCCGTCGATGACGATGGAGAAGCGGCTGTGATCGTCATTCGCCGGCGTGGCCATGACGTCTGCCGTGGAATCGCCGCCAAGCGCGAACGTGGTGACGGGAACGCTGGCATGACGTGCGTCCTGCCGGATGAGGTCGGCGCGCGCGCAATCGGCACCCAATACGAGGGCACGGCAGTTCTTGACGATCTGACGCTTGCAGTGGAGATAATCCTCGAATGTCGGATGCTCGATCGGGCTGATATGGTCCGGGCTGATGTTGAGGAACGCGGCCACGTCGAATGTGAGACCGAACACGCGGTCCACCTTGTAGGCCTGCGAGGAGACCTCCATGACGAGATATTCCATGCCGTTATCAACGGCCTCGCGCATCATGCGGAACGCATCCATGGATTCCGGCGTGGTCAGATCGGATTCCACGTAGGTGTGGCCGTCAAGACAATTGTCCACGGAGGAAAACAGCGCGCACTTGCCGCCGGAACAGCCATTGAGCATCGCCTGCGTGAGATAGGCGGTGGTGGTCTTGCCTTTGGTGCCGGTGATGCCGACCACCTTCAACTGGTCCTGCGGACGACCATAGAATTCAGCCGATAGCAAAGCCATGGCCTTGCGCACGTCATCCACAATAAGGCCCGGAGCTTGCGTGGCGTCGGAGAAGTCGTTCTCCGACACATAGGCGGCAAGGCCGCGTTCGTCGATGCCCTGCAGATATTCGGCCTTGAAACGGCCCTTGCAGCACAGGAACGTGCCCGGCTCCACCTTGCGGGTGTCGTAGGTGATTGCGGAGAATGGCTCGTCGAATCCCTTGATGTCGTGCGGATCAAGCGTCCAGACATCGCCGCGGATGATTTCGCGCAGCAGTCCGTGCCTATCGAGCAGTCGGGCCGCCGATTCCAGAGTCAAAGCCATGTTTTCGTGTTCTCCCTGTGTATGAGACGCCGAGCGGATACCGAAGAGCCATTTTAGCTGCAACCATGTGCACGACGTGTGACGTCGGGGAAGTTACAATGAGGGTGTGACTGAACAAGAAACGGAATCCATGGCGGGCCGGCGCGCGCGGTTTGAGAAGCTTGCCATGCCCGTTGTGGACTCGCTGTACCGGCAGGCGATGAAACTGACCAACAATCCCGACGACGCGCAGGATCTGGTGCAGGACACCTTCGAACGTGGATTCAAGGCGTTCGACTCCTTCAAGGAAGGAACGAATTTCGCGGCTTGGATGACCACCATCGAACGCAACGCCTATTTCAACCAGTACGCCAAAGCCAAGCGACGGCCGCAACGCGCCAACGATTCCACCGGCGAATACGACGACTGGGACCTGTATTCCGCGTCCGAGCATTCCTCCGAACAGCTCAAATCCGCCGAACAGGAATACTTGGACGCCTACGCGCCGGAGGAGATCATGGCCGCTTTGAACCGGCTCTCCCCGGAACGCAGGCAGGTTTTCATCGACGCCGCGATCGACGGCAAATCATACAGCCAGGTAGCTGAGGAACAAGGCGTGAAAATCGGCACCGTGATGAGCCGGCTCAACCGCGCCCGCACACAACTGAAACGTGAGCTTGCCAATTACGCCAAGGAACGTGGCTATGCCACTGCCGGGAAGGATCGACCATGAGCGAACCAATGGAACGGCACATCTCCATTACTTCGACCACCACCAATACGAACGGTGTGGTGACGCAGGTGACGCATGCCAGCGTGCATGTCGTGGCCTCCGGGGACTGCTTCGACCCGGAGACCTGTTGCGATGAACGCGAACGTGCGCTGATCGCAGCGATGCGCGCGTACCTGCGGCCGAAACACGCGCCGCAAAGCCTGATCGACAGGCTTGAGGCGACACTCGACCACTGTTGTGACGAGTAATTGGGCGGACGTGCGGCGTTTCATGCGCCAAGTGCCACGATGATGTGACGCGAGGCGCGCCCGCCGCATCAGCGTCTGAATATGGGAAAACCCCGCGAACCGTAATGATTCCGCGGGGTTTCCATGCTCTGTGACGCTATTCGCGCCGGCAGGGATCAGGCGTTCGGGCGCTTGCCGTGATTGGCGGCCTTCTTACGACGATCCTTGCGCTTACGTCCGCGCATGCCCATGATTGGACTCCTTTACTTGCGATTAATAAGCCTTCGGGATTATCGCACACGAGCGAGACGTTTGCCAAATTCGGCGTCCGCTGTGTGGCCGGGACTTATTCCGATGGTGATTATATCAGTCGAGCATCCCGATGAACAGCGCCGTGCTTGACGTCTCGCCCGGCTTGATGACGATGAGGTCCTTGCCGGTGTTGAACGCGTTCGCGTATGCCGTCTGCGGTTCCACCGCCACGCCGGCCGGATGCTTGATGGCCGGGAAACCGGTGCCGGTGCACACCTGGAACGAGGTGACGGTCTCGTCGCCGCCCACACGCACCTTCTTGCCGTCCGGACGGGTGAACACCGCGGTGACGGTGCCGTCTTCGGCATGCTCCAGATCCGTCCAAGCGTCGTCGAACGGCTGCTCGGTGAGCAGCGTGTCCTTACGCAGGTCGTACTTGGTGCCGTCCACCGGCTCGGTGCCGGTCGGAATGAGGTTCTCGTTGACGGTGACATGCGTGCGCCCCGGCACGGTCAGGCTGCACTTGGCGTTGTGGGCGTCGATCTCATCGCCGTATCCGTTGAAGCCGTTGGCGAGCCACGGGTGGATGGCCAAGGCCCACGGTGCGTCCGCATCGCCGTTGTTGTAGGCGCTGATGTTCAGATGCAGGCCATCGTCGGCGAGGCTGTACGTCGCGGTCACCACGATGTCGAACGGATATCCCTCCATGTTGGGGGCGCGCCAGCTGAGGGTCACGGCATCCTCTTTAAGGGAGACAAGCTTCCAGAACGCGCGCTTGCCGTAGCCGTGGATGGCGTTGCGGCGCTCATGCTCGTCGATCGGCAGCGTGTAGGTCTTGCCTTCGAAGGTGTATTCGCCATTCTCGATGCGGTTCGGGAACGGGATGAGCAGCTGGCCGTGGCAGCAGGTCACCATGTCATCCGGACCGGGGGAGACGATGATGTCCTCGCCCTGGTAGGTCAGTTTGCGCAGCGTCGCGCCCAACTCGGTGACGACGGCATGGTAATCGCCATGCGAAATGGAAAATTGCTGTCCGGTGCGTGGCGGCAGATTGGTGCAGGTCATAAATCACTCCATAGTGTTGTCGACTGTGTTTCCGCTACTATGTTACCGCTCACGATGTGGTGGTGGATGCGCTTGTCGTGTGGAAATTCTGCGGATGAAGACGGCCGATGTCGATTGACGGCGCCCGTGCCTTAATATTGGTGATTGCTGTTGTGATGGATGGATACGATTGGAAGGCGGCTTGACATGGGCAAACGCATCGTGCTGGCGGATCCGCGCGGATTCTGCGCCGGCGTGGATAGGGCGATTCTGACGGTGCGGACGATTCTCAAATCCGCCGATACGCCACGTGCCGACGGATTGCCGCCGGTGTATGTGCGCCGCCAGATCGTGCACAACAAGCATGTCGTCGAGGATTTGGCCGCGCAGGGCGCGGTGTTCGTGCAGGAATTGGCTGAGATCCCCGATGCCGCCGCCGAAGCCGGCATCCCAATCGTATTTTCCGCCCACGGCGTGTCTCCGGCGGTCAAAGCCGAGGCCGCGGCGCGCGGCATGCATGTGGTCGATGCCACCTGCCCGCTGGTAAGCAAAGTGCATCGCGAGGTGCTGCGTTTCGTCAAGGAAGGTTACGAGATCATCTACATCGGGCACAAAGGCCACGATGAGGCCGTTGGCGTGGTGGAGGAATCGCCGGAACATGTGCATCTGATCGAGCATGCGTCCGACGTCGACTCGTTGGATTTCCAACCTGACACGAAACTGGTGCTGCTTACGCAGACCACGTTGAGCGTCGATGAGACCGCTGGCACGATCACCGCGCTCAAAGCGCGTTTCCCATGGCTTGAAATGCCGCCGAACTCCGACATCTGCTATGCCACGTCGAATCGTCAGGCGGCGGTCAAGCTCGTTGCCGAGCAAGCCGATTGCGTGGTGATTGTCGGCTCCGCGAATTCCTCGAATTCCGTGCGGTTGATGGAAGTCGCTCAGGAGGGACTTAACGCGCGGTACGCCTCAAAAACGGCTGTTGGCGCCGCTGGTCGCGCCCATCGTGTTGATGATGCTTCGGAACTTGACCCCGCATGGTTTGAAGGTGTCGAATCCGTGGGTATTTCCTCGGGTGCCTCCGTGCCGGACGAGCTGGTTTCCGGCGTGGTCGCAGCGTTGCAAGAACTTGGCCACCAGGATGTGAGCACCATCGAAACCATCAAGGAGAACATGCATTTCGTGCTTCCTGCGGAACTGCGCAAATAGCGCGAACCTTTCGCTTACGCAAGTGGGCGGTCGGAACATCGTGTTGTTCCGACCACCCACTTATGTATTGGTGTGATGTATCGGCGTGTTTTTTACCAAGTGCCGATCGGCGCCGCTACCGCGTCGAGCACCTTGAGCAGATCGTTGGGATTGACGCCGACTGAGAAACCGCGTTTGCCGCCCGACAGCAGGATTTCGTCATATTGCAGCGCGCTTTCGTCAAGCACCGTCTTGTGGTGTGTGCGCTGGCCAAGCGGGGAGATGCCGCCGACCACGTAGCCGGATTCGCGCATGGCGACCTTCGGATCGGCCATCGCCGCCTTCTTCGCGCCGACTGCCGCGGCCAGCGCCTTCAGATCCATATGTCCGCTGACCGGCACCACGCCGACCACGCGTTCGGAGCCGGTGTCCGCCATCAGCGTCTTGAACACCTGATGCTCGTCGAAACCGAGCTTGGTGGCGGCCTCAACCCCATAACCGTCATCCATGTGATCGTTCGAATGCGCGTATTCGTAGGTTTTGAACGGAACTCCGGCTTTTTCCAACTGCACGGTGGCCGGTGTGGAACCGGCGCCCTTCTCATGCTTTTTCTTTGCCATGCCGCCCATAATAAGCCCTCCACGTGTCCGTTGCGGCGTTTCGGATACGAAAAGGGGCTTCCGCCGAAGCGAAAGCCCCTTTGTCTGAGGTTCAGAGACGAACCGTGCGGATTACTCCGCGCCGATTCACTCGGAGATCTCGGCGAAGTACAGCAGGGTACGCACCATGTTGCAGGTGAAGCCGTACTCGTTGTCGTACCAGGAGACGGTGCGAGCCATGGTCAGGCCGTCAACGGTGTTGACATCGGTCTGGGTCGGATCGAACACGCCACCGTGGGTGTCGCCGATGATGTCGGAGGACACGATGCCATCCTCGTTGTAGCCGTAGAAGTCGGTGTCGGAGAAGGCGGCCTTGAAGGCGGCGTTGATCTCATCGGCGGTGACTTCCTTGTTCAGGACGGTGGTCAGCTCGGTGACGGAGCCATCCGGAACCTGGATGCGCTGGGCGTGGCCCTGCAGCTTGCCGTTCACGGACGGAACGACCTTGCCGATGGCCTTGGCGGCGCCAGTGGAATGAGGAATGGTGTTGATGGCGGCGGCTCGGTTGTTGCGAGCCTTCGGGAAGCGCGGGCCGTCGAGGATCATCTGGGTGCCGGTGTAGGCGTGGATGGTGGTCATGAAGCCAGCCTTGATGCCCCAGTTCTCGTCCAGCAGCTTGACCATGGCGGCCATGGAGTTGGTGGTGCAGGAGCCGGCGGACACGATCACGTCGGAAGCCTTGAGGGTCTCGTGGTTCACGCCGAACACGATGGTCGGGGTGGTCTCGTCCTTGGCCGGAGCGGAGATCAGGACCTTCTTGGCGCCAGCGTTGATGTGGGCCTGGGACTTCTCAGCGGAGGTGTAGAAGCCGGTGCACTCGAGCACGAACTCAACGCCGTCGTTCTTGACCCACGGGATGTTGTTGGCATCCTTCTCGGCGTAGACCTTGTATTCCTTGCCGTCGACCACGATGGAGTCGTCGGTGGAGGTGACCTCGACCGGGGTGCCATCGTCATGACGGAAGGTGCCGTGGGTGCTGTCGTACTTCAGCAGGTAGGCCAGCATGGACGGGGTGGTCAGATCGTTGATTGCAGCGACCTCAATGTCACCGGCCTGGCCGCCACGAGCCTGCAGCTCGAAGATACGGCGGAAAGCCAGACGACCGATACGACCAAAGCCGTTAATACCAATCTTAACTGTCATGTAATTCTCCCTTTAGGGTAGGCCACGCGTGTGCCAGGCACACTGAAGCCATTGTTTACCAACACCGTCCACTGTAGTGCGTCACCTGTACTTAGGGCAACGTTCCGAGGCGCGTGTTCCAAAATGCAGTGCGATTTTCAGTGAACGCTCACATGCATGTCCCGCATGCGTTCAACGGCCGCTTGGCTCGACCAGCGCGGAGGATACGTCCGTGTCCAATGCACCGAGATCTCCGGAGAAGCCATGCCATCGCGCCACGTGCGGCAGGGGAGCCTCGATGGGGAACGTGACGATGAGCGTGCCATGCTCCACCGTGATGCGGGACGGCCTGCCGGCAAGGAACTCGTTGCTCAGTCCGTTGACGCGCGTGCTGCTCATGTCGGCGTGGTGCAGCTCGTATTTCAATCCCGTTTCGCTTACGCCGGTCGAGATATCGCTGTGGGAGAACACGGAGACCATGCGTCCCGCAACGGCGTCGTCCGCCGGGAAATCGAGCGCGCCGTCGCAGATCGCGGTGACGATCGATCCGTCGCCGTGCAGGTAGCCGGTCGCGCCACGGTCGGCCAGTAGCGCCATAAGCTGGATATTGGAAATCGTATGGTCGATTCGTCCGCCGAGCGCGCCGTATATGTGGAACGTGCGCGCGCCGCGCAGCCAGCCGATCTTCAAAGCCGACAGCAGGTCGGGATCGTCCTTTTCCGAAGGCAATGCGATGGTGCGGTCGTTTTGCGTGGGGCGGTCGCCGGTAATCGAATCGAAGTCGCCGACCACGAAATCGGCGTCGATGCCGAAGGCACGGGCGTGGTCGAGGCCGCCGTCCGCGGCGACGACGAAGGCGTCATCCGGAATCGCAGGGGTCTCATCGTAATAATCGCCTGCGCCGAAGATCACGCAGGTGCGGGCATCGTGGAAATCCATACCCGGTAGTGTAGCCGTGACGGACGAAAGGAAAGAATCGTCATTTTCATGGCTATGCGGCATACCTAAAATGTCTGAAACCTGTGGAGATTGTCACGCATGAATCGGTTCGGAGGCGCGGCGGCGGTTTTTCGACATGCGGATGCTGGTACACTGACACCGAGTTTGTTTTGAAGGGATTGCAGATAATGTGCGGAATTGCTGGTTTCGTCAACGATATGCCCATTGACGTGAAATGCCCGGTCCTCCAACGTATGACCGACATGATCGCGCATCGCGGGCCGGACAGCGAAGGCCATTACATCGACGAGCATGCGGCGCTCGGCCATCGAAGGCTCAGCATCATCGACCTCGGCGGCGGCCAGCAGCCCATCTACAACGAGGATGGTTCGAAGGTCATCACCTTCAACGGCGAGATCTACAACTATCAGACGCTGCGTGAGGAATTGATCGCGGCCGGACACACCTTCACCACCAAAAGCGACACCGAGGTGCTGCTGCACGGCTATGAGCAGTGGGGTGTGGATTTGCTGCAGCGCGTACGTGGCATGTTCACTTTCGTGATCTGGGACAAGAACAAGCAGGAGCTGTTCGGCGCGCGCGACCATTTCGGCATCAAGCCCTTCTACTATGCGAAGATGAACGGCACGTTCATGTACGCGTCGGAGATCAAGAGCCTGTTGCGCCACCCCGATTTCGTCAAGGAGCTCAACGCCGAGGCGTTGAAGCCGTATATGACCTTCCAGTATCCGGCGATTGGTGAGACCTTCTTCAAAGGCGTCTACAAGCTGCCGGAAGGACACTATTTCACGTACCGGGATGGCAAGATGGACATCCACCGGTATTACGACGAGGATTTCCGCGAAGGCAAGCAGAAGCTGGGCGAGCTGGTGAACTCGATCGACCAGACGGTGTGCGATTCCGTCAAGGCGCACCAGATCGCCGATGTGGAGGTCGGCTCCTTCCTGTCGAGCGGTGTCGACTCCAGCTACGTCGCCGCCGTGGCGCGTCCGCAGCACACGTATTCGATCGGTTTCGGCAAAGGCACGTACAACGAATCGCAGCAGGCCGGCGAACTGGCGGAACTGCTCAAACTGAACAACACCGCCGAGTCGTTGACCGACGAGGAGGCGTTCGCCGCGTTCCCGCGCATCCAATGGCATCTCGACGAGCCGGACTCCAATCCGAGCTGCGTGCCGCTGTACTTCCTGTCCGCATTGGCCGCCAAAGACGTGAAGGTGGTGCTGAGCGGCGAAGGCGCCGACGAGTTGTTCGCCGGATACATCGACTACGGCGTGCACACCAAATTCAAGCCCATCAAGGTGGTGACTCGCTGGCTCACGCATCTGCCAGCCGGCGCGCGCAAGGCGATCGCCCGGTTCTGCAAGGGCAAGACCTTCCCGGGCGCATGGCATCTGTACGCCAATCTTGCGCCGGCCGAGGAAAGCTTCATCGGACAGGCGCGTGTGTTTGAGGAATCGCAGTCCGAACAGCTGCTCAAGCCTGAATACCGCAAGGCGCCGAGCGTGCAAAGCATCGTCGACAAGACGTATGCGCGTGTGGAAGGCAAGGGTCTGAGCGAACTGAAGAAGAAGCAGTACCTTGACATGCATCAGTGGATGCCGGGTGACATTCTGCTCAAGGCCGACAAGATGACCATGGCGCATTCGCTGGAATTGCGTGTGCCGCTGCTCGACAAGGAGCTCATGGGCGTGGCCGAGCAGGTGCCTACCAAGTACCTCATCACCGACGAGAACACGAAATACGCGTTCCGCCAGGCGGCGGGACGTCATCTGCCCAAGGAATGGTACGACCGTGAGAAGCTTGGCTTCCCGGTGCCGATCAAGAAGTGGCTGCGTGAGGAGAAGTTCTACAAGTACGTCCGTTCCGTGTTCGAACGCGATTACGTCAGCCAGTTCTTCGACCAGGACGCGCTGCTGAAGATGATCGACGACAACTATGCCGGCAAAACCGACGATCGCCGCAAGATCTGGACCGTGTACTCATTCCTGACGTGGTACGACGTCTACTTCGTGCACGACGGCGAGAAGCCGGACGTCATCGCCATCGCCTGACGGCGGATGCCGTCCGAATGGTGACGAACACCCCGGGACCGGTGCGACACGCGCTGGTCCCGGGGTGTGGTATTATCTACAAGGCTTGAGAAATCAAGAAAGCGGGATATCCCCACCTGGAAGCCTTTCAGGGCCTCGGGTTCAGGCAGATGCCTTCCACCGGTCGTCTCGGTGAGATATGTAAGCCGCTCTTACGGGTTTACGGCGCGTTGTGATGCGTTTTGGCATGCCTTGAACAATCGAGACTTTGGAAAACTGCCAATCAAAGGATGTTCCGTTGCATGGAATATGAGGATTGGAGTCATCATCAGCGACGAACCACGCATTAACGACGAGATTCGCGTCTCCCAGGTGCGTCTGATCGGCCCGAACGGCGAGCAGGTGGGAGTCATCGCGACTTCCGTCGCATTGAACCTGGCAAAGGAAGCGAACCTCGATCTCGTCGAGGTGGCGCCCAACGCGAAGCCTCCGGTCGCCAAGCTCATCGATTACGGCAAGTACAAGTACAACGAGAAGATCAAGGCTCGTGAGGCGCGCCGCAACCAGAGCACCGCGGAAATCAAGGAAATTCGCTTCCGTCTGAAGATCGACGACCATGACTTCGAGGTCAAGAAGGGCCATGTGGTGCGCTTCCTGAACGGCGGAGACAAGGTCAAGGTCACCATCATGCTGCGTGGCCGCGAGCAGTCGCGACCGATCGGCGGCGTCGAGTTGCTGCAGCGTCTCGCCAGCGAAGTGGAGGAATACGGCACCGTCGAATTCGCTCCGAAGCAGGAAGGCCGCAACATCATCATGACGCTCGCGCCGAAGGGCAAGAAGGTTCACACCCAGTCCGAGCAGCGTCGTCGTGGCGATCAGTCCCGTGCCGAGCGCCAGGCCCGCCAGGCCGCCCGTCTGGCGGCCAAGCAGGAGGCCCAGGCAGCGGCCGCAGCCGCAGCCAAGGCAGCCGTGGCATCCGACAAACCGAAGACTTCCGAAACGAAGTAACAAACAAGGAGGGCAGCAATGCCGAAGATGAAAACTAATTCCGCCGCTTCCAAGCGCGTCCGCGTGACCGGTTCCGGCAAGCTGATGCACGCCGGCTCCGCAATGCGCCACAACCTCGAGCACAAGTCCGCTCGTAAGCGCCGTGAGCTGAAGGCCGACGGTGTTCTGGCCACTTCCCAGAGCAAGAACATGAAGAAGCTGCTCGGTCGCTGAGCATAGCGAGAGCTTAGAAACAAAGACTTAATAGAAAGCTGAGGAATCAAATATGGCACGTGTCAAGCGCGCAGTAAACGCCCACAAGAAGCGTCGCGTCGTTCTCGAGAGGGCTTCCGGCTACCGCGGCCAGCGCTCCCGCCTGTACCGTAAGGCCAAGGAGCAGCTGCTGCACTCCTTTACCTACAACTTCCGCGACCGCAAGGCTCGCAAGGGCGACTTCCGCAAGCTGTGGATCCAGCGCATCAACGCTGCCGTCCGCGCCGAAGGCATCACCTACAACCGCTTCATCCAGGGCCTGCACCTTGCCGGCATCGAGCTGGATCGTCGCGCTCTCGCCGAGCTGGCCGTCTCCGATCCGGAGGCTTTCAAGGCCATCGTCGAGCAGGCCAAGGCCGCTCTTCCGGCTGACGTGAACGCTCCGAAGGAAGCCTGAGTTTCCCCGACGGTTCACCTGTGAACTTCAGAACCCCCGATCCGGCAAACGGACGGGGGTTCTTGCGTATCGCGTTCCCCATACCGGATACTTTGAATAGACTTTCCGGAATGTTGATTTCCATCCAATGACGGCTTCCACTTGGAACGAAAGTCCTTGGAATCCTCCATGCGGGCAACGCGTTCCGTACGGGAACGTGACGGAACGGACACGACAAATGATGACGATGCAAACGGAGGACCACGATGACGGATATCGAACGCTTGATTGATCAGTTCCTCGCGTACATCGACGTGGAACGAGGACTTGCGAAAGCCACGGTGCGCGCATATGACTCGGACCTGCGCAAATACAACGGCTGGCTTGCGACGCAAGGCATTCAAGACCTTAATGCAGTGACCACGCAGGACGTGGAACGATACATCGCCTTTCTTGACGATTCCGGAGAATCCGCGCGCAGCAAGGCACGAAGACTGGCCAGCATCCATGCATTCCATCGCTTCGCACTGAACGAACATGTGGTATCCAATGACGTTGCGGCACAGGTCAAGGCTCCCAAAGGCGCGACGACGCTGCCTGACGTGCTCACTGTGGACGAGGTGGCCAGTTTGCTGGACGCGATCCCCGTCTCGCAGAATCGGCCTCAATCCGAAGGCATGGCGGACATGCCCGATGATCCCGCGATGCTGCGCGACAAGGCGTTGCTGGAATTCATGTACGCCACCGGAGCCCGCGTGTCGGAAGCGTGCGGCGCGAATCTTGACGATGTCGACTTGGAATCGAACGTTGCGAGATTGATGGGCAAAGGCTCCAAACAACGTCTGGTGCCGGTCGGCAGTTACGCATGTGAGGCGATCGCAAGATACCTCAAAAACGGACGGCCGCAGCTCGAGTCGAAGGCGAAAGGGCCCACCGAACGACGCGCGTTGTTCCTCAACAAGCGCGGCAAACGACTGTCAAGGCAATCGGTGTGGGAGATCATCCGTGCGGCCGGGGAACGCGCGCATATCGACAAGCCCCTGCATCCGCACACATTGCGCCATTCCTTCGCCACGCATCTGATCCAAGGCGGGGCCGACGTGCGCACCGTGCAGGAACTGCTGGGTCACGCGAGCGTCACCACCACGCAGATCTACACGCATGTAAGCCCGGAGAACCTCATCGAGACATATCTGACCTCGCATCCAAGGGCAAGATAGCATGAGATGCATGTGTTGCTGCCGTTTCTGACGGCGATGATGGGCTAGCATGGAAACAGTGGAGTTTTTGACACGAGGATGTTGGTAAGGTAAACGGTATGCCTACGGATTTGCTTGGACGTGATTATGAGACGTTTCCCGCACCGGAGCCGCTGCAGACGCACGGTCCGGCAAGGGTCATCGCCATGTGCAACCAGAAGGGTGGCGTCGGCAAGACCACCAGTTCCATCAATATCGGCGGCGCGCTAAGCCAATACGGCAGGCGCGTGCTGATCGTCGACTTCGATCCGCAAGGCGCCGCCACGGTGGGTCTCGGCATCAACGCCAACGCGGTGGAGGACACCGTGTACACGGCGTTGTTCAATCCGCGCATGGACGTGCACAGCGTGATTCACCACACCGATTTCGAGAATCTCGACATTATGCCGGCCAACATCGATCTGTCCGCCGCCGAAGTGCAACTGGTCACCGAAGTGGGACGTGAGCAGGTGCTTGCCGGTGTGCTGCGCCAGGTCAAGGACGAGTACGACGTGATCATCATCGACTGCCAGCCATCGTTGGGCCTGCTGACGGTGAACGCGTTGACCGCGGCCGACGGTGTGATCATTCCGGTCGCTGCCGAATTCTTCGCGCTGCGTGGCGTGGCGCTGCTCATGCAATCCATCGAGAAGGTGCAGTCGCGCATCAATCCGAGCCTTGAAGTGTATGGCGTGCTGGTCACCATGTACACCCGTACCCTGCATTGCGAGGAGGTGTTGCAGCGTATCTACGAGGCGTTCCAAGGCAAGGTGTTCCATTCCGTGATTTCGCGTTCCATCAAGCTGCCGGATTCCACGGTGGCGGCCGCGCCGATCACCATCTACGCGCCGAACCACAAGACGGCGAAGGAATACCGTGAAGTGGCCCGCGAGCTGATCGCCAACGACATCGTGGCCTGAACTTTGCAAGAGCCCCGTTGGGGGCTCTTGGTGTTTATGAGCGACTCGACACACTTATAGTCATGTTGACTATAAGTGTTAGACTCCTTTCCTGTAAGCAATTCGAAGTATTGGAAGAGGCCATCAATTGATCATGGGCAATGTCTCGGAACGGCGCAAGCAGCCTCCGCAGGTCGGCGTATCCGTGGTGATTCTGGCTTTGGGACCGGTTCCGCAGTCAGATGTGGGCGCTGGTGCCGCTTCGTCCGGCATGGGCTCCACCCTGTGGATGCCGCTGGTCAAACGCGTCCGTCAGCCTTTTTTGGGGCAATGGGCGTTGCCGGGAGGCGGTCTGAGGGCCGACCATTCATTGGAACAGTCGGCGTATGCCGCACTGGAATCGACGACGTCGCTGCATCCGAAATATCTTGAGCAGCTTTACACGTTCGGCGATCCGGCACGTTCGCATGGCGGTCTGCCGATGGTGTCCATCGTGTACTGGGCCCTGGTGGGCGAGGCCGATGGACGAATCGACTTCGCCGGAGGGGACAACGTCAAGTGGTTCCCCGTCAACCATCTTCCGGAACTTGCGTTCGACCATCGCACCATCGTCGAATACGCCATGAACCGGCTTCGCGGCAAAATCGAATCGCCTGACATCGCCACTCGATTGGTGGGCGAGCGATTCACGTTGAGCCAACTGCATGACGTGTACGAGGCGATTGCCGGACAGCGTATCGATTTGGCGAATTTCCGCCGTAAAATGCTCGCTTCCGGACTGTTGGAAGACACCGGTGAGAAACTGCGGATCGGCCGTAACAGGCCGGCGGCGGTCTACCGGTACAGCCGGAAGCCGGGAACGGATTTGTGGACCGAAGCCGGAACGGCATCCGAATCGGACGACACTCGAATTGCTTTCCAGGATGACGACGCGTTATCCGCATTGATGACGGCGTGATCGCCTGCCATCGTCGGGCTTGAACGAGCTCACGACACAATAGGAAAACAATGATAAAGGGGTGTTGATGTCCGCATCGCAACAAACCGTCGGGGGAGAGGTCTCGCTGACTCGCAACGAGCGTCTTGACCGACTGCCGTTCAACAAGGCGCACAGGAAGCTGTTGGTGGCTTCGGGTATTGGATGGGCGTTCGACGCGATGGACGTTGGTCTGGTGTCGTTCGTCGTGGCCGCCATCGCGGCCGATCCGCATTTCAATCTGACGCCGACCGAGAAAAGCTGGGTGCTGTCCATCGGTTTCGTCGGAATGGCGATCGGCGCCGCGCTTGGCGGCTTCGTGGCCGACCGCGTTGGCCGCAAGACGGTCTTCTCCGCGACGCTGGTGATTTTCGGTCTGGCCAATGGCGGTATGGCGTTGTCATGGTCGCTGGCGGCTCTGCTGATCGCTCGACTGGTCATCGGCCTCGGCCTGGGCGCCGAGCTGCCGGTCGCCTCCACATTGGTCTCGGAATTCTCTCCGACCAAACAACGCGGCCGTATGACGGTGCTGCTGGAATCCTTCTGGGCAATCGGCTGGATCATCGCCGCCTGCATCGGCTATTTCGTCATTCCGAACACCGGCGATTGGGGATGGCGCTGGGCGCTGCTCATCGGAGCATTGCCGCTGCTGTACGCCATCGTGACGCGCATTCATATCCCTGAGTCCGTGCGATTCCTCGAATCCAAGGGACGTGAGGATGAGGCCGAGCAGGCCGTGCGCTACTTCGAACAGGCCGGAGGCGTCGAACCGGTCGCATCCCCGAAGGGCGAGCCGCTGCCGAAGATCAAAACCCGCGAGCTGTTCGGCAAGAAGTATCTTGCGCGCACCGCAGCCATCTGGGCCACATGGTTCTTCGTGAACTTCTCCTACTACGGCGCGTTCACGTGGATGCCGTCTCTACTGGCCGACCAGTTCGGCTCGCTGACCAAGTCGTTCGGCTACACGCTCGCCATCGCCATCGCACAGCTGCCCGGCTACTTCCTCGCGGCATGGCTGGTGGAGATCTGGGGCCGCAGGAAGACCCTGAGCGTGTTCCTCGCCGTGTCCGCCGTGGCAGCGTTCGCCTTCTCCCAAGCCGGTTCCGTGGCCGCTGTGCTGGGCTTCGGCATGCTGCTGTCCGCGTCCAACCTTGGCGCTTGGGGCGTGTTGTACGCGGTGACTCCGGAAATCTATCCGACACGTCTGCGCGGCGCCGCCTCCGGTGCCGCCGCGGCTTGCGGTCGTGTGGCCGCGATCATCGCGCCGCTGCTGATGCCATGGTTCCTGACCTTGTCCGGTGGCAACAAGGCCGTGGCGTTCATCGTTTTCGCCGTGGCGTTCATTCTCGCCTGCGTGGCGGCCCTGTGCCTGCCTGAACGCACTGGCAAGGAGCTTGAGGATTAAGGTCCGCGCGCCTCTTCGCGTGATTGACGGCGGGCCTGTCGGCATGATCTGACAGGTCCGCCGTTTTTCATGTGTCGTAATGCTTCGCTAGAATTGGCTCGGTTTGTGTGTAAGTACGGATTTTTAAGTACCGATAGCATGTACGTACCGAACGTTTACGTAAGAAAACAGCAACACTAAGAGAGGTTTCGATGGCGGTTCGCGGCGATATCCGAAATGTAGCGATTGTGGCACACGTCGATCACGGTAAGACCACCCTGGTCAACGCGATGCTGGCCCAGTCCCACGTGTTCAACGAGCGTGAGGAAGTCCCGGACCGTGTGATGGATTCCAACGATCTGGAACGCGAGAAGGGCATCACCATCCTCGCCAAGAACACCGCGGTGCAGTACACCGGCCCGCTGGCCGCCAAGTACGGCCATCCGGAAGGCATCACCCTCAACATCATCGACACCCCTGGCCACGCCGATTTCGGTGGCGAAGTGGAACGTGGCATCTCCATGGTCGATGGCGTCGTGCTGCTCGTCGACGCTTCCGAAGGCCCGCTGCCGCAGACCCGTTTCGTGCTGCGCAAGGCCCTCGAAGCCAAGCTTCCGGTCATCCTGTGCGTGAACAAGACCGACCGCCCGGACGCCCGAATCTCCGAAGTCGTCGGCGAATCCTCCGACCTGCTGCTCGGCCTGGCCCAGGACGTCATCGAGGAAGGCATCGACCTCGATGAGGATTCCCTCTTCGACCTTCCGGTCATCTACTGCGCCGCCAAGGCCGGTTACGCTTCCGAAAACCAGCCGGAAAACGGCGGCCTGCCGGACAACGACAACCTCGAGCCGCTGTTCGAGGCCATCATCAAGAACATTCCGGCTCCGGAATACGAGGAAGGCGCGCCGCTGCAGGCCCACGTCGCCAACATCGACTCCTCCGACTTCCTCGGCCGACTCGGTCTGGTCCGCATCTACAACGGCACCCTTGAGAAGGGCAAGACCTACGGTCTGTCCCGTGTGGACGGCTCCATCGAGAACTTCCGCGTGTCCGAGCTGCTGCGTACGCAGGGCCTGGAGCGCACCCCGGTCGAATCCGCAGGCCCTGGCGACATCGTCGCCGTCGCCGGCGTGAACGACATCATGATCGGCGAGACCATCGTCGACCCGGACGATCCGCGTCCGCTGCCGCTTATCCACGTTGACGACCCGGCCATCTCCATGACCTTCGGCATCAACGATTCCCCGCTTGCCGGCACCGAAGGCAAGGACCACAAGCTCACCGCCCGCATGATCAAGGACCGCCTCGATCGCGAGCTCATCGGCAACGTGTCCATCAAGGTGCTGCCGACTGACCGTCCGGACGCTTGGGAAGTGCAGGGCCGTGGCGAACTCGCACTGGCCGTGCTTGCCGAGCAGATGCGCCGTGAAGGCTTCGAGCTGACCGTCGGCCGTCCGCAGGTGGTCACCAAGACCATCGACGGCGTGGTCAACGAGCCGATGGAAAACACCACCATCGACGTGCCGGAAGAGTACATGGGCGCCGTCACCCAGCTGCTCGCCGACCGCAAGGGCCGCATGGACAACATGACCAACCACGGCACCGGCTGGGTCCGTCTGCAGTTCACCGTGCCCTCCCGTGGTCTGATCGGTTTCCGCACCGCGTTGCTGTCCGTCACCCGCGGCACCGGCATCGCCTCCTCCATCTCCGCTGGCTACGCTCCGTGGGCCGGCCAGATCGTGACCCGCCAGAACGGCTCCATGGTCTGCGACCGTCAGGGCATCGCCACTCCGTACGCCATGCAGCGTCTGCAGGCACGTGGCAACTTCTTCGTCGAGCCGCAGTCCCCGGTGTACGAGGGCCAGGTCGTCGGCATCAACAACAAGCCGGACGAGCTGGATGTGAACATCACGCTGGCCAAGCACATGACCAACATGCGTTCCGCCACCGCAGACGTGCTGGAAACCCTGACCCCGCCGATCAAGATGAGCCTCGAAGAGTCCCTGGACTTTGCCAACGAGGACGAGTGCGTGGAAGTCACCCCGGAATCCATCCGCGTGCGCAAGATCATTCTGAGCCGTGAGGATTGGTACAAGTGGCGCGCCAAGCAGCGTCGCCAGAACAACGCTCAGAATAACAAGTGATTCTTCGCATTGTTTTGGCGCTTCGCGGGCACGGTAGTGTGTTCCGCTAGTGCGCTAAACGCTTAAGAAAGGCAAGAGATGTCGGCGGTTTTCCGCGTATCTCTTGCCTTTCTTGCTGTTTTGTAAGGAACGTAGGGCATAGTGGAAGACATGACGCAACGCACGCAGGAAACACAGCCGGAACCGCAATCGCAATCACAGGACGGCATCGACCGCAGGCTGCTGCCGTGGTCGCATCGTCTACCGGTATGGGCGCGGTTTTTGGTTGACCTGCTCGCCGGTGCCGTCGTCGGCGTGATCGGCACGATGGCGCACCGCATGGGCGCGTCGGCGAATATTCCCTACGGTCTTGTGATCGCATATGCTCTGGTCATCATCTCGACATGGTCGGCGCGTTCACGTGATGGCGTATCGGGCCTCGCATTGCATCTGATCAGTTCGTCACTGGTGGTCTGGACCGTCATGGCCGGTTACGGTCCGGGCGGGGACGCCATGATTCCCGTCGGATTCGGCGAGACGGCGACGTTGCCGTATTTCAGCAACAACGCCGGCTATTTCTGGCTATACGGCGTGGTGCTGATTCCATTGATCATGCTGGCGCTGCCCAAAAGCTGGTTCACGATGCCGCCGCGCACTGAGGATGACTCCACGGAATATGACCAGAACGAATCGTCTGAACCGGACCATGACACCGCCCAACCGGTGGACTAGACCCCTCCACAGCCTCGCGAATGCGCTAAGGTGCTTAGGATGACCCGCAACAAGGAGGCACAGGCGGCAATGAGCGCACGCAAGCTGTTCTATCTGGGGCCACAAGGCACCTTCACCCATCAGGCGGCCGTCAATGCCGCCCAAGAGTTGGCACGGCTCGAACCGCAAGGCTTCGACCTGATGCCCATGGACGATGTGCCGCAGATTCTTGACGCCGCACAGCACGGCGACGGCTGGGGAATCGTGGCCTGGGAGAACAACGTCGAAGGGTACGTGGTCCCCAACCTCGACGCCCTGATCGACGCGAAGGACCTTGTCGGATTCGCACGCGTCGGTGTGAACGTCGAATTCGACGCATACGTGGCGCAAGGAGCCGATCCAGCCGAAGCGCGCATCGCCACCGCCCATCCGCACGGTCTCGCGCAATGCAAACGATTCATCGCCGAACATCGGCTCTCCACACAGCCGGCCACATCCAACGCGGCGGCCTGCCGGGACCTTATCCCAGGTGAAATCGCCTTCGGTCCCGCCATCTGCGGCGAACTGTACGACATCACCCGCATCGGCACCGCCATCCAGGATTACCAAGGAGCCGCCACCGACTTCCTCGTGCTCGCGCCACGCGCCGAAGTCGCACGGCTGCTCGCCAAACCACGCGCCGAAGCTAACGTCGAATACGAATCGGTATTGACGCTCATCCCGCTCGTCACCGGCCCAGGCGTGCTCGCCAACCTGCTCGACGTGTTCCGTGACGCGGGACTGAACATGACCAGCTTCATCTCACGGCCCATCAAAGGACGCACCGGCACATACAGCTTCATCGTCACCCTCGACGCTGCCCCTTGGGAGGAACGTTTCCGCGACGCGCTCGTGGAAATCGCAGAACATGGCGACTGGGCCAAAACACTCGCCGTCTACCCGCGCAGGGAACGCCCCAACCCGCCCGTCACCTCATGGATGCTGCCGCAAGGCGGCGTACGACTCGACGACAGCCACCTGCCGGACGATTGGCAGAACGACGAAACCGTCAGAAGGGAGCTGATGTGGTGAAGCCACGCATCGCAATCGTAGGACTCGGCCTCATCGGAGGATCACTGGCACGCCGACTCGTCAACGCCGGCTGCGAAGTGACCGCATGGAACCACAACGACCGCCCCTACGCCACCGCTGAAGCCGACGGCATCATCTGCAAACCCACCTTGGCGGCACTCGCCGAAACCAAACCGAACGTGCTCGTACTGTGCAACCCGCTCAAGGCCATGCCCGAAATCCTCGGCGCATTGAAACCATTGATCGACACGGAAACAACCACGCTCACCGACGTGGGCAGCGTCAAAGGCATGGTCCGCGACCAAGTCAAAGCCATTGGTCTTGACGGCTGCTACGTCGGAGCACACCCGATGGCCGGAAACGAACTGTCCGGCTGGGAGGCATCCGACCCGACACTCTATGACGACGCGCTCTGGGCCATCACCGTCGACGAACACACCGAATACCGCCGGTTCCGCGCCGTGGCCGACATGATCGTGAACCGTTGCGGCAATCGGCTCATCGTACTTGACGACGCCACCCATGACCGTTGCGCCGCGCTCATCTCACATATGCCTCACGTCATCGCCACCGCCATGATCAACGAGCTGGTGGCCAACCCGAACCGCAACATCGCGGCCGCGCTCGCAGCCGGGTCCTGGCGTGACATGACGCGCGTGGCGCTGACCGATCCGAACCGCACACGTGCCATGGTGGAGGAGGACGCGGCCAACGTGGAGACCCTGCTACGCAACATGGCCAACCGATTGACGTTGGTGGCCAACGTGCTGCACGACATGGCCGATACCGGCGTGCGCCCCACGGAAGGCGACGTGAAGCAAATGGACCGTTTCTTCACCCAAGGCCAACCGTTCCGCGACTACAAGGCCGCCAGCAGGCAGCCGGAGTACGCCGAACATTGCGCGACGGTCGAACTGTCGATTCCCGAAAACGATTGGCAGCGCACGCTGCTGGAATCCGCCCGCAGAGGCGAGCATATCGTGCGATTCGACGGCGAGCGTACCGCGATCGCGCAGGCGCGTTCCGTGGTCTGACGACTGACGCCATCGCTATGCAAAAGCGCCGCAATCGCAGAAAAATCAGTGCGATTGCGGCGCTCTTGTCTTTGCGCGCGGTAGGGGGAGGCATGCGACTACGGACGTGGCCGAGTCATGGAACGTTCCGGCACCGGCTTGATCGTCACGATTTCGTCGGCGGGAATCGTGACACGCTGCTCGGGACGTGAGCCGTTCGCCGCCGCATCGCGCGTCATCTCCAGTTTCTGACCGTCCCACGAACGCACGTGGCCTACGTAATCGCGGAACTTCATACGATGATCGGTGGGATCGACGCCTTCCAAGGTGCGCACCACGATGCGCGCTCCTACTGGAATCTCATTGGGAATAGGCATTGCTGCCTCCTTTCGATGTTCCGCTCCAACTGTCTCACTCGCTCGCCACGGCGTCAAGGACCGGCTGCTTCAACGCGCGGGAGGCGGGGGAGATGCTGGACACCAGACCGACCACAATCGACAGCAGCAGGAACACGAGCAGCTGCAACCACGGAATCGCCAGCGTCTCCAAACCTTCGGACGCGTAGACCGCACGAATCACCACTCCCGCGGCGACGCCGACGACCAAACCCAACACCGTGCCGAACACGGAGATGATCGCCGCTTCGATGCCAAGCATGCCACGCACCTGGCCACGTGACGTGCCGATGGCACGGAGCAGACCAATCTCCTTGGTGCGTTCCGACACGCTCAACGCCAGCGTGTTCACGATGCCGAAAATGGCGATGATGATGGACAAAGCCAGCAACGCGTACAGGACCATGAGCATCTGATCGATCATCGAACTCATCGTGGACTTGTACTCGTCACGATCGAACACGACGATTGTGTAGTATTTCTTGATTGTTTTCTTCAGGGCCTTCTTGACTTGGGCCGTGTCGGCGCCCCGCTTGTCCGTGACGAACGCCTGCATGACGAACATGGTCTGCTTGTTGCCGATCTGCTCGGCCAAATCGTCGTTGACGATCGCGAAATCGCGGTATACGGAATTCGACACAATCGCGCCGATGGTCAGCGTCTTTCCGGTGGTGACCTTCTTCGTCTTGACCAGCGTTTTCGGATCGACGTTCTTGGCGTCGTTCGTGTACTGTTCGATTTCCGAAGCCTTGGCCTGCGCTCCTGCCGAGTCGCCGGATGCGGCCAATTGCTGGGCCTGCGACTGCAATTCCTGCACATGCGCCTGCACCTTGGCCTGGTAATCGGCCTGCGCCTTGGCTGTGGCCTCCTTGTCTACCACGATGTTCTCGGCCGTGGCCTTGACCTTCTGACCCACATGCCATCCACGATCGTCGGCAATGGTCTTGCCGACGAGCAGCTTGCCATCCTTCAACGCGGCAGCGGCATCACCTTCGGTGGTTTCGGCGGCGAAGATCTTGGTGAACAGCTCCGGCTGTGTGGCGAACGTGAACCCGTTGATGGCTTTGCCGTCATATTTCACACCAAGCACCACACGGTTCGACACCACATGATTCACGCCATCGACCTTTTTGATGTCTTTGATGGCCTGGTCGGGAATCTGCCCGGCCGAAGCCGAAGATACGGCGAAATCGGCTTTGAGCCCGGTATCCACCAGCGAATTGACCGAAGCCTTCGCCGACGTGGCCACCACGCCCAGACAGCTGACAATCGCCACTCCCACGAACAGGGCGGCTGCGGTGTTGGACGTGCGACGTTTCGAACGAGAAATGTTACGTTGCGCGAGACGCCCAGTCACGGTGAAGGCCTTCGATGGCAGCCAGCCGAGCACCGCGCCCGCGGTGGACACGTATGCCGGTCCCGCCACAATCACGCCGATCACGGCCAGCGCCGCGCCAATACCGAGCGGCCAGCCGACAGCGATACTGTTGAGCGCCTTCCACGGCGTCGGACCGCCGTCACCATCCGCGGCGGCCAAAGCGTAGGTGAAACCCCAGCTCAGGAAGCCCAACAGCACCATGACGGTGCCGAGGATGCCACGTGCGAGGACGGGCTTTTCCGGATTGACGGTTTCGTTCATCGCCTGAATCGGCGGGGCAAGCGCCGCATTTCGCGCCGGCAGGGCCGCACCGATCAACGTCACCACAATGCCGACCACAAGGCCGACGAGCATGTCGGAAACGGTCGGATTGGTGGCGCCGGTCAATGGCATACCCATATTCGCCAAACCGGATGCGATGAGTTTGACCATGCCCCAGCCGAGCCCGATGCCTGCGAGCGAACCTACCAGGCCCAGCAACAGAGCTTGCACGATCACCGTGGAGAACACTTGCAGGGGAGAAGCGCCGATGGAACGCAGCAGCGCATAGCCGCGCATCGACTCGCGCACGATCATGGAGAACGTGTTGGCGATGATGAACGAGCCGACAAACAATGCGATCACCGCGAAAATCAGAATAAGCGGTTGGATGAAGCCGAGCGCGTCCTGCGTGGATTTGGTTGATTCGTCACGGTATTCATCACCGGTGATGGCATGCGCCTTCGCCGATCTCGGCAGCGCCTTGTTGATACGGTCCGCCAGCTGCTGCTGCGCGTTGTCGTCAAGCGGCGTGGTCTTATTGCCGTAGACGCTGATCAACGCAGTCTTGTCCGGATCGTCCGATTGCTTGTTCGCCTGTTCCTTGGCCGTCGCGGGATCGATGGCGATGATGATGGCGCCTGCCTGGCTGGCATCGGTGGTGAAGATGCCGCTGACGGTCACCTTATGAGCGCCGTCCGGATAGACGATTTTCGTCTTATCGCCGACCTTCAGACCCGACTGTTCGGCGGCGAAGGAATGAAGGGCGATCTCATCGCCGTTCTTCGGCCACGTGCCGGTCGTGAACTTGGCGGACCGCCACGGCGACGACTTGCCCATGCCTATGGCGAGCGTCGGAGACCCCATGGTGGTCACCGCATCGCCATGCTTGTCGAGCAGCACCACGCCGGACAGCATGTGCACGACGCGTGCCGAGGAAACACCGTCGACCTTGGCTATCGTACCCGCCAGATCGACGTCGACATCGTTGTAGCTTTTCGTCGATCCCATCGACATCGCCGACGAATCTTTTTTCTTCTCCTGCGAACCGCGCACGTACACGTCATGGTCCGCATTGGTGGACATCATCTGTGAAACCTGGTTGTTGAGCATTTCGCGGAAACAGAACGAGCCGACCACGAAACTCACGCCGAGCGCGATGGCCACGATCGACATGATGAAACGGCCGAAATGGCTGCGCGCGTCGCGCAATCCTATGCGAATCATGCCTGCGAGTCCTCCGTCACGGTCGGAACGGCGGTGGAGGCGGCGTACTTGGAAACATCGTCGATGTCGTCGTCGCCGGCGAACACCTCAAGAATCTCGTTGTACGTCGGATGCTGCATGTCGCGGGTGATGTTGCCGTCGGCGAGCACCAGCACACGGTCCGCGAAGGAGGCCGCACGCGGATCGTGGGTGACCATGACGATCGACTGGCCGTAGTCGCGTACCGAATCGCGCAGGAAGCCAAGCACTTCACGGCTGGAACGCGAGTCGAGGTTGCCGGTCGGCTCGTCGGCGAAGATCACGGACGGTCGTGCCATGATGGCGCGGGCGCAGGCCACGCGCTGCTGCTGGCCGCCGGACAGCTGGCTTGGACGGTGCGTGAGCCGCTTCTCCAGACCGACCACCTTGACCACTTGGTTGAACCAGTCGCGGTCGATCGTACGTTTCGCTATCTGCAACGGCAGCAGGATGTTCTCCTCGGCGGACAGCGTCGGCACCAGATTGAACGATTGGAAGATGAAGCCAATCTGCTCGCGGCGCAGGTCCGTCAACTGCTTCTGGTTCATGGAGGAGACCTCGAGTCCCTCCACGATCACCTTGCCGGACGAAGGGGTGTCGAGCCCGGCCATGCAATGCATGAGCGTGGACTTGCCGGAACCGGAAGGGCCCATGATGGCGGTCATTTCACCGCGCTTGAATTCCACATTCACATGATCCAACGCCATCACTTCGTTGTCTTTTGAGCCGTAGACCTTGGTCAGGTCGATGGCGCGGGCCACAATCCCATCATCGGGGTTTTCGGCTGTCGGATGCTGTACGTCATGAATGGAATGACGAGTCATAATACCGCCTGTTCGTAAGATGCCTAATCGTCATCAGTCTATCGGTATGGGGACATAATGGAATCGTGCCATCGCGTGAGATGACATTCGATCGCGCTGCGGAATGGCATTTATACGGTGTCTGCGTGGTGTCTGTTCATTTCAGACGAAGCGGAAGGTGGTTTGCATGTGTTTCGATGATGCGTTGGACGGATTCGACGCCTATCTGAAAGCCAACCGAGGGTTGAGCGCAAACACCCGCAGGGCGTACCGCAGCGATGTCGAGGAATGCTTGGTGGCGTTGCGGAAACAGGGTTGCGTGGATCTGAATGAGGTGACCATCGAGGATTTGCGCCTGTGGATGGCCAAATCGTCCAAAAATCACGCACGCAGCAGCATGGCGCGCAAAACCGTCGCCGTGCGTGGATTCTTCGCATGGGCGTACGACCATGACATGGCGTCCGCCAACCCGGCGGCTTCGTTGCAGACGCCGAAAATCCCCGATACGCTGCCGGCGGTATTGAACGAAACGCAGGCGCAGCAGCTGATGGACCGCGTTGATGAGGACGGCATGGAGGCGCGATCGCAGGAACCGAATATGAAAAAACAGGCGATCGCGCTGCGTGACGCGGCCATGCTGGAACTGCTCTATGCCACCGGCATGCGTGTGGCGGAACTGGTCGGACTCGACGTGGCCGACGTGACATTCGGCAACCGCACGGTGAAAGTGACCGGCAAAGGCGACAAGCAGCGTGTCATGCCATTCGGCGCACCAGCCGACAAGGCCTTGCGCGATTGGCTGGAACATGGCCGTCCCGTACTATGCGGTGACATGTCGGACGACGCGTTCTTTTTGGGATCGCAGGGCGGGCGGATCGGTCAACGTATGGTGCGCAAGGTGGTGCACGACCGGGCACGGGAGGCCGGCGTGCCAGACATCAGTCCGCATGCGTTGCGCCACAGTGCGGCGACCCATATGCTCGACGGGGGAGCGGACCTGCGTGAGGTGCAGGAGATGCTGGGGCATTCCTCGCTGAAGACCACACAGCGTTACACACACGTGTCCATCGAACAGTTGAAGGCACGATACGGGCAGGCGTTTCCACGGGCGTGACGCGGATTGGCAAAGTACGCTGACAGCGAACGGATATGTCCGCGTCCGTCCATACGCACGATGCGGATAAGTTGTTCCGGCGATAAGAGGGAAAAACGGATTGTTTTATCAGATGATGAGTTTTGATTCGGCTATTTTGCATGGGCCTCCCTCGGATATGGAGCGGTTGTCCCTCAATCGAGTGATAATGAACCCACCATCAGAACGAAGACGGACGTTGATGCCACGGTATTGACGCCCGCCTTCTTTTTGAGCAGGGTCTTACGGCTCTGGAAATAATGGATAAGGAGAATATGAATTCCATGAAGAAGAAAGCTCTGGCTTTCGCTGCGGCCGCATGCGCATTCGGCATGCTGCTCAGCGGTTGCAGCTCTTCCAACGGTGACTCCACCGCTGACAAGGGTTCCAACGTCATCACCGCATACAATTCCGAACCGCAGAACCCGCTCATCCCGGGCGACTGCAACGAGACCGGCGGCGGCAAGCCGCTCGACCTGCTGTTCGCACGTCTGATTTCCTTCGACGCCAAGGGCAACGCCTCCAACGAAGTGGCGGAGTCCATCAAGTCCAACGATGACGCCACCCAGTACACCATCAAGCTCAAGGATGGTTGGAAGTTCACCGACGGCACCCCGGTGACCGCCGAATCCTTCACCAAGGCATGGAGCTACACGGCCAACGCCAAGAACGCACAGCTCGGCTCCTCCTTCTTCTCCACCATCAAGGGCTACGACAAGCTCCAGGATGGAGACAAGCTCAAGGGCGACGAACAGCTCGAGGGCCTGAAGGTCGTCAACGACCATGAATTCACCGTCGACCTGAACCGTTCCGACTCCGTGTTCGCCATCAAGGTCGGCTACAACGCATTCGCTCCGCTGCCGGAATCCTTCTTCAAGGATCCGAAGGCCTTCGGCGAGAAGCCGGTCGGCAACGGCCCGTACAAGTTCCAGTCCTGGGACCACGACAACCAGATCGTGCTGGTGAAGAACCCCGACTACAAGGGCAACCGCGTCGCCAAGAACGACGGCGTGACCTTCAAGGTCTACACCAAGGATGAGGCCGCCTACGCCGACATCCAGTCCGGTTCCCTCGACGTGATGGAGTCCGTCCCGGCCTCCGCCACCAAGACCTTCCAGAAGGACTCCACCGTACAGGCCTACAACAAGGCCGGCTCCGTCATCCAACAGTTCACCATCCCGGCCAAGCTGAAGCACTTCGAAGCCGACACCGAGGAAGGCACCCTGCGTCGCCAGGCCGTCTCCATGGCCATCAACCGCGAGAACATCTGCAAGAAGGTGCTCAACGGCACCGGCACCCCGGCCGCCGACTTCACCTCCCCGCTGACCCCGGGCTACTCCGATTCCCTCAAGGGTTCCGGCAACCTGAAGTACAACGAGAAGAAGGCCAAGGAACTGTGGGCGAAGGCCAACGCCATCAGCCCGTGGACCTCCGATGACAAGCTCACCTTCGCCTACAACGCCGATGGTGGCCACGAAGTCATCTACACCGCCGTGGTCAACTCCATCAACAACGTGCTGGGCGCCGGCGTGGCCGCCACCAACCCGTACCCGACCTTCAACGATTTCCGCACCGCCGTGTCCGACCGCAAGGTGAACGGCGCGTTCCGTAGCGGCTGGCAGCCGGATTACCCGTCCGCCGAAAACTACCTGGTGCAGAACTTCGCCTCCGCCGCTGCCGATGGCAACGGCTCCAACGATGGCGACTACAAGAACCCGGAGTTCGATGCGCTGTGCGACAAGGCCGCTGCCTCCAAGTCCGTCGCAGACGCCAACAAGCTGTACCAGCAGGCACAGGAAGTGCTGCTCAACGACCTGCCGGCCGTTCCGCTGTACTACGCCAATGCCTATGGTGTGGCCTCGACCGGTGTCTCCGGCTTCGAGATGAACTGGCAGAACCTGCCGGTCTACGAGAACATGACCAAGTCCGGCAAGTGAGCCGTTCTCTGATTTTGATTTCGTAGGATCGACATGAAGGAAGGAACGGATTCGAATATCCGTTCCTTCCTTTCCGCGTAATAAACGGGGCTTCCATCGGAGGTCCATGACGGCTGGACATGCGACATCAACAGAAGATGTCCGCGCGTGGGGTATATTTTCAGCTGTCTTTCATGAAACTGCAATATAAAGCATTGTGGTGCAGTATCACTGATACGTAACGGGGCAAGCGCCGGCCGCCCCGGGCCTCATGTCCTATACGCGTGAGCGTAGGGGACGAAGCCGCAAACGGCTGGCGAACGAGTGAGTAATCAAAAGGAGAAACCAATGGGCAAGTATCTTCTGCGACGCATTCTGCAGATGATCCCTGTGGTTCTCGGCACGACGCTTCTGGTGTATGCCCTGGTGTTCGCGTTGCCGGGCGACCCGGTCAAGGCGATGTTCGGCGACAAGCCGGTCAACGAAGCGGTCGCGGCCCAGATCCGTGCCGAATACAATCTGGACAAGCCGTTCATCGTCCAGTATCTGCTGTTCCTGAAGAACGCGCTGACCCTCGACTTCGGCAAGACCTTCTCCGGACAGCTTGTCATCGACGTGATCGGCCGCGCCTTCCCCGTGACCATCAAGCTCGCCCTGATGGCCTTCGTGTTCGAAGCGGTTTTCGGCGTGATCTTCGGTGTGATCTCCGGCCTGAAGAAGGGCAAGTGGTGCGATACCGTCATCCTGATCTTCTCCCTGCTGCTCATCTCCGTGCCGACCTTCGTCACCGGCTTCCTCTGCCAGTACTTCCTCGGTGTGAAGTGGCATCTGCTGCCGGTCACCGCCGGAGCGAATCCAGGATTCCTTGATCTGCTGATGCCGGCCATGGTGCTTGGCTCGGTATCGATGGCGTACATCATCCGTCTGAGCCGTACGGAGATTTCGTCCAACATCGCCCTCGACTATGTGCGCACCGCGCGCGCCAAGGGCATGGGCAACAAATCCGTCATGCTGCGCCACGTGCTGCGCAACTCCATGATCCCCGTCGTCACCTATCTGGGCCAGGATCTTGGCGCACTGATGGGCGGCGCGATGATCTCCGAAACCATCTTCAACGTGCATGGCATCGGCTACCTGACCTATCAGAGCATCCTCAAGGGAGAAGGCAACCTGGTGGTGTCCATCGTGACGCTGCTCATGCTGATCTTCGTGGTTTGCAATCTGCTGGTCGACATGCTGTACGCCGCGCTTGATCCGCGAATCCGTTACGCGTGAGTCGAGGGAGGGAACAAGAAATGACCGAAATGAATGAGACCAATCCTTCCACCGTGCTTCCGGGACAGGAACGCTATGTGGCACCGCTCGATGAGACGCCCCTGAAGGCCGTCGACTCGATGGACGAATCCGCACCGGCTTCGAACATGTGGGCCGACGCATGGCGAACCCTGCGTAAGAACCCGCTGTTCATCATCTCCGGACTGCTGATCATCTTCATCGTGTTCGTGGCGCTGTTCCCGAGCGTGTTGACCAGGCAGAACCCGAACTACTGCACGCTCGACAATTCCCTTGAGCCGGCTTCCTCAGGCCATCCGTTCGGCTTCGACCTGCAAGGTTGCGACGTATACTCCCGTGTGGTCTACGGCACCCGCACCTCGCTGAGCGTCGGCGTGTTCGCCACACTGCTGGTGGTGCTGCTCGGAACGCTGATCGGCGCAATCGCCGGCTTCTTCGGAGGATGGGTCGACGCCGTGCTGAGCCGACTGACCGATATCTTCCTCGCGCTGCCGATTCTGCTTGGCGCCATCGTGGTGCTCCAGATGTTCAAGACGAGCAGCTCCATCTGGAAGATCATTCTGGTGATGACGCTGTTCGGCTGGACCTCCGTGGCACGAATCGCGCGAGGTGCTGTGATGGAAGCCAAGAACCTTGAATTCAACACGGCGTCCACCGCTCTGGGATCCACCCCGATCCGCAACCTGTTCCGCCACATCCTGCCGAATTCGCTGGCTCCGATCATCGTGGTCGGCACCACCTCGCTGGCCACCTACATCGTGCTCGAGGCCACGCTGAGCTTCCTGGGCGTCGGCCTGCCCACCACCACGGTCAGCTGGGGCGGAGACATCTCCAACGCGCAGTCCATCCTGCGTACTGACCCGATGGTGCTGTTCTACCCGTCCGCCGCGCTGGCCATCACCGTGCTGGCATTCATCATGATGGGCGACGCCGTCAAGGACGCGCTCGATCCGAAGAGCCGTACGGCCTGAGTGTAAGTGAAGGGATATTCGATGACTGAAATGAATACCGAGAACAACCTCGAGGCCATGCAGCGCGCCCACGGGCCGCTGTTGGAGGTCAAGAACCTCCAGGTCGACTTCACCACCGATGAAGGCAAGGCCGTGCATGCCGTGCGCAACTCGTCCTTCAGCGTGTATCCCGGCCAGTGGGTGGCCATCGTCGGCGAATCCGGTTCCGGCAAATCCACTTCCGCCATGGCCGTGCTTGGCCTGCTTCCGGGAACCGGCCATGTGGTCGGCGGCTCCATCAAGCTTGATGGCCAGGAGATCTCCGGCTTCAAGCAGAAGGATTTCGACAAGCTCCGTGGTAGCAAGATGGGTCTTGTCCCGCAGGATCCGATGAGCAACCTGAACCCGGTGTGGCGCATCGGCACCCAGGTCAAGGAAGCGTTGGTGGCCAACAACATGGACATCGACCACGAAAAGCGTTCCGAATTCGCCAAGGCCCTGGCCGGTGACGAAGTGGAGCTCAAGGGCAATGACGATGAGACCTTCCTTGGTTCCAAGGAACTGCCTGATCTGATCGCCGCGGCCAAGGAGGCTCTTGTCAAGATCGGCAAGAGCGGTGACGAGCTTGACAAGATCATGGCCCGGTTCGCCGAGGAATGGGTTCCGGGATCCGAAACCCGCTGGCGTGTGGCCGATGGCCTGATCAAAGCCGGGGTGAAGGACGATGACGCATGGTACATCGCCAAGAAGTATGTGGTCGGCTCCACCATGGACGACCGCATCGCCGGTCTGCTGTCCGAGGCCGGTCTGCCTGACGCCGCCACCCGTGCCCGCCAGTTCCCGCACGAATTCTCCGGCGGCATGCGTCAGCGTGCGCTGATCGCCATCGGTCTGGCCTGCCGTCCGGAACTGCTCATCGCCGACGAGCCGACCTCCGCGCTTGACGTGACCGTGCAGAAGAAGATCCTCGACCATCTGCACATGCTGACCGATTCCCTGGGAACCGCGGTGCTGTTCATCACCCACGATCTCGGTCTGGCCGCGGAACGCGCCCAGCATATCGTGGTCATGTACAAGGGCCAGGTCGTGGAATCCGGTCCTTCACTGGAAGTGCTGCAGCATCCGCAGCATCCGTACACCAAGCGTTTGGTCGCCGCTGCGCCGTCCTTGGCATCGCAGCGCATCATCTCCGTCAAGGAACATGGCGGCGACGCCACCGCGGTCATGGAGCACGCGGTGAACGAGGATTCCCTGAAGAAGGGCGAAGCCATCATCACGGTGGATCACCTGAGCAAGGAATTCAAACTGCCGCGCAAGAAGGAGATGTTCAAGGCGGTCGACGATGTGAGCTTCTCCATCAAGAAGGGCACCACATTGGCCATCGTCGGCGAATCCGGTTCCGGCAAATCCACCGTGGCCAACATGGTGCTGAAACTGCTTGAGCCGACCGCCGGCACCGTCACCTACGACGGCAAAGACATCTCCGGATTCAAGGGCAAGGAGTTGCTTGACTTCCGACGTCATGTGCAGCCGGTGTTCCAGAACCCGTACGGATCGCTCGACCCCATGTACTCCATCTACCGGTCCATCGAGGAGCCGCTGCGCATCCACGGCATCGGAGACAAGAAGAGCCGTGCCAAGCGTGTGCGCGAGCTCATCGACATGGTGGAATTGCCGGAATCGGTGATGAGCCGTTATCCGAACGAGCTTTCCGGCGGCCAAAGGCAGCGCATCGCCATCGCGCGCGCCATGGCCCTCGATCCGGATGTGATCGTCTGCGACGAGGCCGTCTCCGCATTGGACGTGCTGGTGCAGGACCAGGTGCTTCGCCTGCTCAACGACCTGCAGGCGGAAAAGGGACTGAGCTACCTGTTCATCACCCATGATCTGGCGGTGGTGCGTCAGATCGCCGATGAGGTCGTGGTGATGCAGCACGGCAAGCTGGTGGAGCATGCCACCACCGACGAGGTCTTCGACCATCCGAAGAAGCAGTACACCCGCGACCTGCTGGACGCCATCCCGGGCGGCAAGCTGCAGCTCGGACTCGACTGATCGCGTCAGCCATCTGGAAAACCTCCCTTCCCACAAGGGAGGTTTTCTTGTATTCCGGCTAGGCTAAGGCGCTATGACGATCACAATCACGACATCGAATGTGAATGGAATCCGCGCGGCGAAACGCAAAGGCATCGAGCAATGGGCCGCGAAGAACACGCCGGACGTGTGGTGCATGCAGGAAGTACGCGCCCCGCAAAACGAAATCGACCCCATCTTCGACGAATTCGGCTTCGAATACGCGACCGCCGGACGCATCGCCGACCAAAGCGGGCTTGATCGCATGAACGAGATCTGCCGTATCAAGGGACGCGCCGGCGTCGGTCTGCTCTCCGCGCTGCCTGTCATCGACAAACGCTACGGACTGCCGGGACTTGAGGAGGATGTCGATTCCGGCCGTTGGATCGAAGCGGATGTGAAGACCCCGCAAGGCTACACCGTCACTGTCGTATGCGTGTACGTGCACGCCGGCAACACCGACGATCCGGAGAAAATGAAGCAAAAATACCGTTTCCTCGACACCATGCTGGTACGTATGGGACAACTGCGCGATGAAGCGGCGCACGGCGGCAAGCAGGCGGTATTGTGCGGCGATTTCAACATCGCGCACACGCCGCTCGACATCAAGAACGCGAAAGCCAACGAGAAGCACGCCGGCTTCCTGCCCGAGGAACGCGCCTACGTGGACAAATGGCTGGGGGAGTTGGAATTCGTGGATGTGATGCGTTCCCTGTGCGGAGACATCCAAGGACCGTACACCTGGTGGAGCCAGCGGGGCCGCGCCTTCGACAACAACGTCGGCTGGAGGATCGACTACCAGTTCGCCACACCCGAACTCGCCGAAACGGCCCGCGGATTCGTCATCGACAAAGCTCCGACCTACGACCTGCGATGGTCGGATCATGCGCCGCTGAGCATCACCTACGACGTGTGAGTTTTTGCGGCCGTCATCCGGCCAATGCCGGGCAACGGGAGGACACACTCCGATTCCCAGCCCGTATTAAGCATGGGTGCTAGGCTAGTCACGGTTGCAACCGTAATGAAATGAGGAACATCATGGGACTGTTTGGATTCGGCAAGAAGAAGCGTCAGAGCGAGGAAGCCGCTGAAGCCGCCGCCGAAGAGAACGACAAGGCCGATGAGGCCATCTCCGAAACCGCCGAGGCGCCCGCCGGTGGAATTCAGGAAACCATCCTTCCGGAACCGTCCGATGAGTACGACGGCCGTGGCGATGAGCACGGTCCGTGGGACGTCGACGACGAGAACGTGCCCGACTATGACGAATACCTCGACATGGGCGCCTACTATCTGCCGTTCCTCCAAGGCATCGAACTGCGCGTGAAGGCCAACCGCGCCACCCAGCAGGTGCTCGGCACCACCATCACCTACGGATCCTCCAGCGTGGAGATCGAAGCCTTCGCTGCGCCGAAGACCATGGGACTGTGGGATGACGTGCGCGCCGACCTGGTTGAGGCCAACAAAGACGCCAAGGAGACCGACGGCGTGTTCGGCACCGAACTGACACTGCCGGTCGTGGTCAAGGGCGGACGCAAGGTCGTCACCCGCATCGTCGGTGTGGACGGACCGCGGTGGATGCTGCGCGGCATCTTCTCCGGCAAAGCCGCCACCGATCCGGACCACGCCGAAACCAAGGCGCTGAACCAGCTTTTCTCCAACATCGTCGTGGAACGCGGCGAGGACCCGCTGGCTCCGCGTGACCTCATCCCGATGCATCCGCCGGTCGCCCCGGCCGAACGCAAGGCCGCCAAGGAAGCCGCCGAAGCCGAACAGGCAGGCAGGACGATGGACATTCCAGGCCAGCCGAAGGGACCGTTTGACTCCGACCAGCAGGTCGAGGTCAAGACCACGTTGTCGCGTGGACCGATGTTCTCCGAAGTGCGCTGAGCGAACGACGACCACGAAAACACAAACGCATGGCTGAAACCGAAACCAAGAAAAGAACCGGCCTCGGCGCGCTCGCCGACGCCGGCGATGCCGACGATTTCTCCGTCATCGACGCAATCGGCGGTCCGCGCGGCGTCGTCGAATCGATGCTGCCGGGCGTGGTGTTCGTGGTGATGTTCGTCATCACCTCCGACCTGCATCTGACCATCGGCGTATCCGCAGCCCTCGCCGTACTGCAGGTGATCGTCCGCCTATGCCAACGCCAATCCGTCATGGGCGCCGTCTCCGGCCTTCTGGCAGTCGGCATCTGCCTGATCTGGGCATGGAACAGCCACGAGGCGCGCAACTACTACATGTTCGGATTCCTGACCAACGCCTTCTACATCGTGCTGCTCGCCATTTCGTTGATGGTACGTGTACCGGGACTTGGCTTGGTGATCGAATTCATCCGGACACTGCCAACCGAGCATCTGCGCGCATGGCTTGCCGATTGGCGTGACGACAAGGCATTGAACCGCGCGTACACCATCATCACCGCGTTGTGGATCGGCGTGTTCTCCCTACGACTGGTGGTGCAGGTGCCGTTGTACCTGTCCAACCAGGTCGGCTGGCTCGGCACTGCACGTCTGCTCATGGGCATTCCGTTCTGGGCGTTGGCCATCTGGGTGTCGTACCTCATCGTGGCCACCCCCATGCATCGGCATAAGACGTTGGCCGAACCAAACGCCGACGCGATGGACGACAACAACGAAACGGAGGAACAGCACTGATGGAATCGACCATCCGCATCGAACGATACGCCGACCAAGGCCGTTGCGTCGGCCACATCGACGGACGCGTCGTGTTCGTGCGATTCGCGTTGCCGGGCGAGCTGGTACGCGTCGTGTTGGACGAGCCACATGATCGCGAGGACCGTTTTTGGACTGGCGAAGTGACGGAAGTGCTGGAAGCCAGCGAGGACCGCGTCGAACCCGTATGGCCGTTGGCCGGCCCGCTCGCCATGGGCGGCGGCGTCGGCGGTGCCGATTTGGTGCACGTCTCACTGCCCGGACAGCTTAAATGGAAATCCACGTCCATCGCCGAACAGATGAGACGTCTCGGCCATGTCGACGTTGACGTGCCGATCGAGCGCATGCCCGAGGATGAGGCGGAGCATGGGCTGCACTGGCGTACCCGCATCGAGATGATCGCGGACGAGAACGGCCGACCGTCCATGCGCAGACGCGGCACCCACGTGCGTGTGCCGATCGACACCATGCCGTTGGCCAGTCGCGCGTTGCTTAACGTGGCCGAGAAGGAACACGTGTGGGATGGGGGATTCACTCCCGGATCGCAGATTCGTCTGTCTGTTCCCGAGCCTCGCGGCAATGCCGAAATCGCCGACAACTACGCCGTGCTCGTCGATGGCGAAGTGACGGCGGGCAATCGCGAGCTTACCGAAAAGGTGACGGTGTGCGGACGTGAATTCGAATACGGTGTGGACGCCGGCGGATTCTGGCAGATGCACCGTCACGCGCCGATCGCGTTGACCGGCCATGTGATGTCCTTGGTGCATGGCGAGCTTGACGGCGCCGCTTCCGCATGCCTGTGGGATTTGTATTCCGGTTCCGGCCTGTTCACGCTGCCGTTGGCCACGTTAAGCGCCGGCCGCACGCGCATGCTGAGCGTGGAAGGTGGCAAGACCGCTGTCAAACACGCGCAGCGCAATCTGAGGGCCATCCATTTGGGCAATGTCGACGCCCGTGTGGGCGATGTGGCCAAGACGCTTGCCAACGTACGCAACGATTTGGCCAAACCCGATATCGTGGTGCTTGATCCGCCGCGTGCCGGCGCACGTGCGAAGGTATGCAGGCAGATCGCCGAATCCGGCGCGCGAAGCGTCGTATACATCGCCTGTGACCCGGCATCGCTGGCACGCGACACCGCCACATTGGCCTCGCTCGGATACGATCTTGCCGATATTCGCGCATTCGACATCTATCCGACCACCCACCATGTCGAAACGGTGGCGCTATTCAGGAAAGCCACACGATGACCGGTTTCGCGCGGCGTGCCGCAGCCGGTCTCCTTGCAGCCGTCTTCGGCATCTCCATGCTGGCCGGCTGCACGCCGAACAATGCCGCGGTGGGAGATACGCAGTCCGCAGGCGATGCGGTCGCCCACAGCATGAAGGACCGCAACAGTCTCGACGTGGCCATGATCGGCTCCCAAGACGAACGGACCGATCGCCTGGCGTTGGATGCCATGGAGACGGGCGGGCTCAGGCCGGTGTATGTGCCGGTCGCCGGCACGGTCGACATGCAGGACACCGCCCGGCAAGCGGTCGAGGATATGGCGCAACGCATGGTCAGCATCATCGTCATTTCGGGAATCGACGTGTCCGGCGTGAACCATGACGGCTGGTACGACACGCTGACAACCGCAAGACAGGCGGGCATTCCAGTGGCACTGCTCAACCCGATCGCCACGCCGACCGACAGCACGCTGTTCGCGGCGACGCTCACAATCAACGACCGCATGACGGATGCGACGCCGCTCGCCGACGCGGTAGCCGGCATAGCCAACAACGACCCGCACGACAGAACAATCCTCGTCACCACCATCAGCCACGGCGGCAAACAGTGAACCGCTCCACGCATTCGGGTGAGTTCGAATCGGTTCGGATGCGTGGCGCTGAACGCACCCTGAGAAAACCCTGAATTTTGCCGGAGCTTTACGGGAAAAGCCTGCGGGCGCGCATCGCCAAGCGGTATGCTGGCAGCATGAGCGAAAGTCAAACCATGCCTGAAACCAGTGAAAAGGGGCTCACCGCAGCGGAAGTCGCCGCCCTTACGGAAAGCGGGCAGGTCAACGCCGTCAAATCGTCCACGTCACGTTCGTTCGCCGACATCGTGCGAGCCAACGTGTTCACCCTGTTCAACGGCATCATCTTCGCCGCCATGGTCATGGTATTGGTCACGGGATCATGGAGAGACGCCGTGTTCGGCCTCGTCATCCTCATCAACACCGGCATCGGCATCATCACCGAACTGAAAGCCAAACGAACGCTCGACAAGCTTTCCATCCTCGTAGCCTCCGACTATCTCGTACGACGCGACGGCAAGGACGTCGAAGTGCCGCACAACGAAATCGTGCTCGGCGACCTCATGTGGATCCGCTCCGGCGAACAGGTTCCCGCCGACGCGCAGATCGTGCGCACCTGGGGCCTGGAACTCGACGAATCCATGCTCACTGGCGAATCGCGCACCGTGCGCAAGAACGAAGGCGACGACATCTATTCCGGATCCACCGCGGTCTCCGGCATGGCCTTGGTCAAGGTCAACGCGGTCGGCGCGCACAGCTATGCCGCCACCTTGACCGCGCAGGCGAAGGTCTACAAAAAGACCGTGTCCGACCTCAACAAGGGCATCAACACCATCCTCAAATTCATGACCTTCCTCGTCGTACCGCTGTGCGTGCTGCTCATCTGGTCGCAGGTGCACGCGGTCGGCGGTTGGGACGTAGCCATCTCCACCGGCCAATGGCGTTCCGCCGTGGTGTCCGCCGTGGCTGGCGTGGTCGGCATGATCCCCGAAGGCCTCGTACTGCTCACCTCGCTCAACTTCGCGCTCGCCGCCATCCGTTTGGCACGCAAGAACACGCTCGTGCAGGAGCTCGAATCCGTGGAGACCCTCGCACGCGTGGACTGCCTGAACCTCGACAAAACCGGCACCGTCACCGACGGCGGCATCATGCTCAACGAAATACGCATGCTGGATGGCATCGGAGCCAATACCGTTGACGAACATGCCGTGAAACAGGCGTTGTACGACCTGTCGAACGAAGGACAGCCGAACGGCACCGGATTGGCGATTCTCAACGGACTGGGCAAGCAGGGATTCTCCGCCGGTCCCGTCGCGGCGCGCGTTCCGTTCTCGTCGGCACGCAAATGGAGCTCGATTGCCGATGACGGCGCGGTATGGACGATGGGCGCGCCGGAAGTCGTGCTGTCCCACTTGGATGGCGATTACGCCGACGTTCTTCGACTGGTCAACGATTCCGCACACGACGGCAACCGCGTGCTGCTGATCGCACGGCATGACGGCAAGGCGCCCGCCGATTACGAAAGCGATCCCGCCATCGACCCCGCATCGCGGCCCGTCGCGCTGGTATTATGCTCCGAGCACATTCGCGACGACGCCGAAGCCACACTCGCCTGGTTCCGCGAGCAGGGCGTGCGCTGCCGCATCATCTCCGGCGACAATCCCGTCACCGTCGGTGCGATCGCAAGAAAAGTACGGCTCACCGGAGACGCGGAGCCACGCTTCATGGACGCGCGCGAACTGCCCACCGACATCACGGAACTGGCGAAAGTACTGGAGAACGTGGACGTGCTCGGCCGTGTCCTGCCCGACCAGAAGAAGGCGATCGTCCAGGCGCTGCACCTAGGCGATCATGTCGTGGCGATGACCGGCGACGGCGTGAACGACGCGCTCGCCATCAAGGAGGCCGACCTGGGCATCGCGATGGGCAACGCGGCACCCGCCACCAAAGCCGTCGCACAAGTGGTGCTCGTCGATTCGAAATTCTCGCATCTGCCCGATGTGGTGGCACGTGGACGCCAGGTCATGGCCAACATGGAACGCGTGGCCAGCCTGTTCCTCGTCAAAACCGTATATTCCGCGCTGATCTCGCTCGGCGTGGTGCTGACGCAGATCCCATTCCCATACCTGCCCCGCCATATCACCTACATCGGCGCACTCACCATCGGCATGCCGGCGTTCATCCTCGCGCTTGCGCCGAACACGCGCCGCTACATTCCGGGCTTCCTCAGGCGCGTGGTGCACTTCGCATTGCCGGGAGGCATCGCCACGGCTCTGTCGATTCTCGCCGATTCGTGGCTGTTGCCGAAGTTCATGGGCTGGGACGCACAGCATTCCGCCGCGCAGCTGGGCATGCTTCGTGGCGTCAACGCGATTATCCTGCTGATGATGGGCATCTTCGTACTGGCGCGCGTGGCCCGTCCACTCAACTCGTGGAGAGGCGGTCTGGTATTGGCGTTCGCCGTGGCGGGCGTGGCCGGCATGTTCATTCCGCCCGTCGCGCGTTTCTTCGCGCTCGTGATACCGTCCGGCGAAATGCTCGCGGCGACGGGCATCGCGCTTGTGGTGTCCGCCATCATTTTCGTGCTGTGCCTGTGGTGCGTGCCGAAAATAGTCGCCATTTTCTCACGTTTCAAGAAGACACGCCAGTGCTGAAGTAACGTGGCTGTATCGTTAGCAACGGATAATCGGCTGCTGGAAAGTTTCAACCAGCCACAAAAGCTCGGAGGTAGCATGTCTGTGCGCGACGACCAGCTCGACACCCTGAAGGTGGGCGGCAAGGATTACGACTTTTACCGTATCGCGGATTTGCCGGGCATCGATCATCTCCCGTATTCGTTGAAGGTTCTTGTTGAGAACCTGGTGCGCAACATCGATGGCGCCAACATCACGGATGATCATGTCAAGGCCCTGTTGGATTGGGATCCGGCCGCACAGCCGAGCCACGAGATCCAGTTCACCCCGTCCCGCGTGGTCATGCAGGACTTCACCGGCGTGCCGTGCATCGTCGACCTCGCCACCATGCGCGACGCCGTCAAGGAGCTTGGCGGAGATCCGGAAGTCATCAACCCGCAGGTCCAGTCCGACATGGTCATCGACCATTCCGTGCAGATCGACAAGTACGGCGTGGCCGACGCGGTCGAACAGAACATGGACATCGAATACCAGCGCAACGGCGAACGCTACCAGTTCCTGCGTTGGGGCCAGCAGGCCTTCCGCAACTTCCGCGTGGTGCCGCCGGGAACCGGCATCATCCACCAGGTCAACATCGAATACCTCGCCAAAGTCGTCATGACCAAGGCAGGGGAGCGCGGTCGCGACCTCGCCTACCTCGACTCCTGCGTGGGCACCGATTCGCACACCACCACCGTCAACGGTCTGGGCGTGCTCGGCTGGGGCGTCGGCGGCATCGAAGCCGAAGCCGCCATGCTCGGCCAGCCGATCTCCATGCTCGTGCCGCGCGTCGTCGGCTTCAAGCTCACCGGTTCCATTCCGGAAGGCGTCACCGCCACCGACGTGGTCCTCACCATCACCGACATGCTCCGCCAGCACGGTGTGGTCGGCAAATTCGTGGAATTCTACGGCGAAGGCATCGCTTCCGTGCCGCTGGCCAACCGCGCCACCATCGGCAACATGGGACCGGAATTCGGCTCCACCTGTGGCATCTTCCCGATCGACAACGTCACCCTCGACTACCTGCGTCTGACCGGCCGTTCCGAAGAGCAGATCGCTCTCGTCGAAGCCTACGCGAAAGCCAACAAGCTCTGGGGCGACGCCACCGATCCGGACTGCGTAGAACCGCAGTACTCCGAATACCTGGAACTCGACCTCGGCACCGTCGTGCCGTCCATCGCAGGCCCGAAGCGTCCTCAGGACCGCATCAGGCTGTCCGAATCGAAAGAGAAGTTCGAAGCCACGCTACCGGCATACGAAACCGACAAAACCGTGCAGAAGCCGATCGCGGTATCCACTGACTTCCGCGGCGACTTCGATATCAAGAACGGCGACGTGGCGATCGCGTCCATCACGTCGTGCACCAACACCTCCAACCCGTCCGTCATGATCGCCGCCGGCCTGATCGCCCGCAACGCGCATGCCAAGGGACTGAAGCCCAAGCCGTGGGTCAAGACGTCACTTGCTCCGGGCTCCCAGGTCGTCGCCGACTATCTGAAGGCCGCCGGTCTGCAGGATGATCTCGACGCGCTCGGCTACCAGCTGGTCGGCTTCGGCTGCGCCACCTGCATCGGCAACTCCGGCCCGCTGCTGCCGGAAATCTCCGAGGCCATCAACGCCAACGACCTGACCGTCACCTCCGTGCTGTCCGGCAACCGTAACTTCGAAGGCCGCATCAGCCCGGACGTCAAGATGAACTACCTCGCGTCCCCGCCGCTTGTCATCGCCTACGCGCTCGCCGGCACTATGGATTTCGATTTCGAAACCCAGCCGCTCGGCAAGGACCAGGACGGCAACGACGTGTACCTGAAGGACATCTGGCCTACCAATGAGGAAGTCGCCGCAGTGGTGGATGGCACCGTCAGCCGCGAGATGTTCCTCAAGGATTACGCCTCCGTGTTCGAAGGCGACCGCCGTTGGAAGGGCCTTGACGTGCCGGAAGGCGAACTGTTCGCATGGGATGAGAACTCCACCTACGTGCGCAAGCAGACCTTCTTCGACGGCATGAAGGCCACCCCGGATCCGGTCAAGGACATCCACGGCGCCCGCGTGCTCGCGCTGCTCGGCGACTCCGTGACCACCGACCACATCTCCCCGGCAGGCGCGTTCAAGGCCTCCAGCCCGGCAGGCAAATACCTGACCGACCGTGGCGTCGAACCGAAGAACTTCAACTCCTACGGTTCCCGTCGAGGCAACCATGAGGTCATGGTCCGCGGCACGTTTGGCAACATCCGCCTGCGCAACCAGTTGCTCGCCTCCGTCGGCGAGGAAATCACCCCTGGTGGCTACACCTACGACTTCCTCGACAAGAAGCCGACCACGATCTTCGAAGCGTCTCGCGACTATATCGACCATGATGTGCCGCTCGTCGTGCTCGCAGGCAAGGAATACGGTACCGGCTCCTCCCGTGACTGGGCCGCCAAGGGCACCGTCATGCTGGGCGTCAAAGCCGTCATCACCGAAAGCTTCGAACGCATCCACCGTTCCAACCTCATCGGCATGGGCGTGCTGCCATTGCAGTTCCCCGAAGGCGAATCGTATGAGAGCCTCGGCCTGAACGGCACCGAAACCTACGACATCTCCGGTGTCGAGGAACTCAACAAGGGCGTCACCCCGAAGACGGTCCACGTCACCGCCACCCACGCGGACGGTTCCACGACCGAATTCGATGCCGTCGTTCGCATCGATACGCCAGGCGAAGCGGACTACTACCGCAACGGAGGTATTCTCCAGTACGTCCTGCGCAACCTGATGCGCTAGGCGTCGGACGGGGCTGATACGCGGGCATGGCGAAAGTGACATTGCGGGACGTGGCCGAAGCGGCTGGTGTCTCCATCGCAACCGCCTCATGGGCGGTGAACGACAACCGGGACGTGCAGATCACGGAATCCACACGCCGCAAGGTGCGCAGGGCCGCTGACGAACTCGGCTACCATCACAACGCGCTCGCCCGCGGATTGGCCCGAGGCCGCTCCGACATCATCGGCTTCATCAGCGACGGAGTGGCCACATCGCCCTTCGCCGGCCAGGTGATCCAAGGCGCGCAGGACGAAGCCTGGCGTAATGGGAAAATTCTGCTGGTGGTGGATACCGACGGCAGAAAAGACGTGGAACGCAGAACCTTCTCGTTCATGTTCGAACACCAGGTCGAGGGCATCATTGAATTGGAGGCCGACGATGGCCGGCCCGAAACATCCCCGCCACCACGACGAGGCGTTCAAACGGCAGATCGTGCAGTCGTGCGAGAGCGGCAAGCCCTCCCGGGAGATCAGGGCCGGGCACGACATCGCGCGATCGACCCCGCGGCGCCGGGTACAGGGCATCCGCGACAGCGGCTCCACCCGGGCCGCGGACAACCGCACGCCCGGGCGGAACGAGCCGATCGAGCCGGGGAGGCGCAACAGGCGGTTGGAGATGGAGGTGGACGTTTCAGAACAAGCGGCGCCGGTATTCGCACGAAGGCAGGCGTGATACGGGCCAACGCCGCCCGCTACCCGATATCGGCGCGATGCGGGATACCGGGCGTTCCCCGCTCCACCTGTTACTGGATGACCGGGCATCCCGGGACGGAGCGTGCGGATCCGATCGCCGGCGACGTGCGCGCGGTCCGGCGCGACGGCCGCGAACGCCACGGCGCCAGGAAGTTCAAGGCCGCCCTGGAAAGGAAGGGCGTCACCGCGTCCAGGAGACGCATCGGCAACATCATGCGCGAACAGGGCGTGACGGGCGCGTACGCGCGCGGACGGTCCGAACCGCACAGGACGCGGGCCGACGAGGCCAGGCTCGCGAACCTGCCGGCCCCGCGGGTCCGACGGCTACGCCCCGCACACGCATCCGGCGGGCGATCTTACCTATGTCCGCGTCGGCGGAGACTGGGCGTACGTGTGTCCGCTGGTCGACCTGGCGGACAGGGGCATCGTCGGCCATTCCGCCGGGCGGACCCGGGACGCGAGCCTGGTATTGGGCGCGTTCGCCACGCTCGACTTCCCGCCGGCGGACGTCCAGGTGTTCCACACGGACCGGGGCGGCGAGTTCGACAATACGAGGATCGACGAGCCGCTCGACGTGTTCGGCATCAAAAGATCGTTGCCGTGCAAGGGCAACCCCTACGACAACGCCGTGGTCGAATCGACGAACAGGCTGTTGAAGAAGGAGCTCGTGTACCGGAACCACTACACCACGATCGAGCAGCTGAGGCATGACCTCAACGACTACGTGTGGTGGTCCGACAACCAGCGGCTCCACTCCACCCTTGGATACCGGAGTCCGAAGGAATTCACCGAACAGGGACTCGTCCTCTAAGAAACCGTCCAACACACCGTTGCCAATCCACGTCATGAACATCGGCCTGGAACGGCCCATCGGCCTCGAGGCGGGGCATACGTACCACATCCGTCTCGTCGTCGACGACACCATCGGCACGTTGCACGTGGATGGGGTGGCGTTGAATGTGCGCATGTACGAGCGTCCGGGCGAGTCGTTGGGCGTCTTCGCCACCGACGGCACGGTCGAGGTGCGCAACGCCTCCATCGCCCGCGGACTGAAGAGGAAGTGAACGTGTCCTTTCCGGCTTGATGTGACGCAATCGGCTGCGTGTCCTTATGCGTGACGGCGTGGGGCATGCAGCCGATTGTTTTTATTCCTCGGATTTCCGCTTGGTATGCGTGGTTCGGTACGTGATGGGGGTGACGCCCATGAACCGGTGGAAGGTGCGGGAGAAGAAACTGGCGGATGAGAAACCGGTCTGTTTGGCGACCGTGGCGATAGGCAGCGAGCTCGTTACCAGCAGGTTGGCTGCGGCGCGCACGCGCACGTCGTTGACGAATTCGATTGGCGACTGGTTGAGCGATTCGCGGAATATCGATGCGCAAGTGGTGCGTCCCACCGATCCGGCCGATGCGATTTGCTTCAAGGTGATCGGACGCACGTAATATCTCTGCACGTAATCGATCATCTTGCGTAGCGTCACGATGCGGGGGTGCGGCGCTGTGGAAGTCGCGCAATGACTGCCGGCGATCGCCAGTATGTCGCGGACGACCGCATAGAAACAGCTGAGCACCGTCAACGCCTCGGTATCGTCGGTTAGCGTCATATCGTCGGCGGGCAACGGTTCGGCTGACCGCTCTGACCGCTCCAGCGGACCGAATTTCGCCGCATGAAGCTGTCGGATGGTGGCAAGCAGCCGCCGACCGGGGGCCGTGTCGTCGGTGATGACGGCATATGGCATCGTGTTCTCCGCCATCAACGGCGCGATGAAACGGTCGTACACTTCGAATGAGGCGCACATTTTAGCCGGATTGAGCAACGTGCAGGAGAATTCGCAATCGGAACCGTCCTTGGTGAAACCGTAATGCAGCTGACGTGAGTTGACGAAAATCGCCTGCCCCTCATCGAGCCGGACTGTTTCTCCGTTGACGAAATACCACATATGCCCATGGATGATGTAGGTGAGTTCAAGGTCGACATGCCAATGGCATTCCGCACGCATATGGGGGTACTGGTGGAGCAGCGAATGCTCGGTGAAGGAGAAGAACATCGGCGCGTCATACTGCACTATCTCCGAACCATCGGGTCGGCGACCCCAATTAGTGATGGGCATCACCTCACGGGAGGCCCATTCGTCCCGTTCCATCTGTGCTTCTTCATCGGCAGTGTTCATGACTACTCTAATAAACGGTAGATAATGCAAAGAACAAGGATGATTCTACAACATTGCAAGTGCTGCCGTCGATGTTGGTGGTGTTGAATGGTGTCAAAGGACGTCAAACGATTGACAAACAGATTCACAAGGAGCTTTCAATGGCGGAGAATGAAGGTGCGACCGTTGCCGTGGATAATGCGGCGGTGCCTACGAACGAGTGGGAACGCATGCTTTCCGGCGAATTGTATATTTGCGGTGATATGCAGCGTGAAGCGAACATGCGTAAACGCCGCTTGGTGCACGCCATCAACACGTCCGCATACGACGCGTTCGAGGAACGTGACAGGCTGTTCCGCGAACTGTTCGGTTCACTCGGCAAAGGCGCGTTCCTTGAACCGCCATTCAACTGCGATTACGGCTGCAACACGTATATCGGCGACAACTTCTATGCCAATATGGACTGCATCTTCCTCGACGTGGCGAGAATCACCATCGGCGACCGTGTCTTCTTCGGCCCGCGCGTCGGCCTGTACACGCCATACCATCCAATCGATGCGGCCGTACGCGCTTCCGGTCCGGAAGGCGCCCGTCCGATCACCATCGGCAATGACGTGTGGTTCGGCGGCAGCGTGGTGGTCTGTCCGGGCGTTACCATCGGCGATGATGTGGTGATCGGTGCAGGCTCCGTGGTGACCAAGGATATCCCATCCCATTCGGTGGCCGTGGGCAACCCGTGCCATGTGATTCGCAAGATCACTGATGCGGACCGTGAATACTGGGAGGGCAAGGCCGCCGAATACCGCGCATGGAAGGATTCGCTGTAAAACCTCGCCCAATATTCGGCCCAACGTCGGGATAAGGCTGGTCGGCCTACATATCCCGACGTTTTCGTTTGCCCGTCGTCTGAAACGGGCTTGTATTCCAATGGAGACTATCGTGCGCACCATCATGCCGGACCGGGAATTCCTCGGCCATGTATTCAAATTGGCTTTGCCTATCGCTTTCCAACAGCTCATGCTGTCGTTGTCGTCCTGCGCCGACACGCTGATGTTGTCGGGGGTAGGGCAAAACGAGTTGGCCGCCGTCTCGCTCGCCACGCAGTTCCAGTTCCTGTTCAGCCTGTTCACTGCGGCCCTGACCCTGGGCATGAGCATTCTCGTGGCGCAGTATTGGGGTGCCGGCAACCGTGACGCGGTGGAACGCGTGCTGGGATTCGTCATGCTGTATGCCGGAATGCTGTCGACGGCGTTCTTCCTGGCGGCACTGCTCGTGCCGGAACAGTTGATGTCCATCATGACCAATGACGGCACGCTGATCATGCTTGGCGCGCGATATCTGCGGATTTCGTCATTGTCGTACTTGTTCATCGGCCTGTCCCAGATGTACCTGTGTCTGATGAAGAACACCGGCTCCGCGGTGATGGGCATGACGGTCAGCACGGTTGGCGTGATCGTGCACGTCGTGTTGAACGCGGCGCTGATTTACGGTATCGGCAGTCTCGGCATTCCCGCGCTTGGCATTTTCGGCGCGGCTATATCCACGGTGATTTCGCGTGCGATTGAGCTGACATGGTCGGTCGTGGCGACCCGTCGTGGCCCCTACCTGCGACTTGGCCATGTGCTGCATCCCGATGGGCCGTTGCAGAAGGATTTCTGGAAATACAGCCTGCCGGTGCTTGGCAATGAATTGGTGTGGGGATGTGGTTTCACCATGTACACCGTGATCATGGGACATTTGGGTGCGGACGCCGTCGCCGCCAATTCCATCGCCAATATCGTCAAGGATCTGCTGGTGTGCCTGTCCCTTGGTCTGGGCAATGCCGGCGGCATTTTGGTCGGCAATCTGCTGGGACGTGGAGATTTCCGACAGGCGAAGGCGATGGGCGACAGGATGTGCGTGCTGGTGGCCGTGGTCGGTACCGCGACGGGACTGTTGATTGTCGCGGCGCGTCCGCTGGCTTTGCAATGGGCGAACCTTACGCCCGAAGCCACACGGTACCTGTCGGTCATGCTGTTCGTCTGCGCATATTACGCGGCATGCGGATGCATGACGAATCTGACGATCGCCGGTATTTTTCCAGCCGGCGGCGATGCGAAGTTCGGTCTCATGTGCGATGCCATCGTCATGTGGCTGATTGTGGTGCCGGTCGGGCTGTTGGCCGCGTTCGTGTTCAAACTGCCCGTGTTGGTGGTGTATGCGCTGCTCAACACCGACGAATGCATCAAAATGGTTCCCGCGTTGTTGCACTACCGCAAGTACCGTTGGCTGCGCAATGTCACCCGATGACTTTTTGCGATTCGGCGGCCGATTTCATGATTGGCTTGTGTGCGACCAGTCTGTGACAGCTTCGATGTTATTGCCGTCGGGGTCGAGCACGAAGGCCGCGTAATACCCGGAATGGTAGGCACGTGGTCCGGGTCTGCCGTTATCCATTCCGCCTGCCGTGATCGCGGCTTCATAAAAGTCGCGTACCGCTTGTTCGTTCGTTGCACGGAAGGCGATATGCGTGGGAATCGGCTGTTGCGTCGGATCGTCCATCGGGGAGATGTAGAAATCCGAACGGGGCGTGCCGTCATCCACGCCGAAACCGATGGTCGGTTCGTGATGGGCTTTTGGAATGTATCCGAGCGGAGACAGAGCTTTCGTATAGAATGCGATGCTGCGTTCCGCGTTCGAAACATGAAGTGTGATGTGGTCGATCATGCTTTCAGCCTAGTCCGATTTCGTCCGGTTCCATCCGATTTGATTGAGAGCCTACGGCAAAGGCGGATGTTCCGTTCCATCGGGACTCGGCCGATGGAACGGAACACTTGGTGATTTACTTGGCCAACTGCGTGGTGGTGGGGGAGGCCAAGGACGGGCGTGTGCGACGGATACGCCCCAATGCCAGACCAAGGCAGATGAACGCCACTGCAAACAATGCCACCAAGCCGACCGACGATGCCCAAGAACCATAATCCACACCGGTTGCGGCCGCCGTGCCAAGCCCGAACACGTTGTCGATGGACACGCACAGCCACCATCCCGGCAGCAGCTTGCCGATCATGATCATCGGTTCGGGCATCATATCGATGGGGAATGCCATACCCGACGTGAACATGCACAGCAGACCGAATACGTTGGCGAACGCATTGACCGCCATTTCCGAGAAACCAACCGACCCCAGAAGGAAACCGCAGGCGATTGCCATCAACGTGTACGCCAGCAGCGACACGAACGTCAAAGCCACATTCGTGGATGTAATCCCGTCGAACGGCACTCCTGCGGCCACCATCAAGACCAATGTCGCCGCCGTGTAACCCACGCACACCACCAAGCCGAAGGTGGCGCAGGTGAGCATCTCCTGCATCTGCAACGACACCAGACGCGTCGGCGACGAATACAGGCGGCGACGAATCTCACTGTCATTGAAGGTGCCAATCACCAGGAACGTGCAGATCGGCATGACCAGCAGCAACGGATAGAGTCCCGTTTTGATGGTGCCGGCGAATGCGGATGCCGCCGGCTTGGTATTATCAGTATCTGCGGATGGCGATTGCACCACCGCTATTTTCGACGTCTTGGCATCTGCTTTCGCGGTATCCAACGCCGTCCGCATGGCCGTTTCCATCGACTGTTGCTTCCCGGCTTGACCCAAGTACGCGGTGCGTGTCAATGACAGGAATTCGTTGACTTCCAGCTGCGAAAGGGAGCCTGCTCCGGAAGTGTAGCTGACAACGGTTTCGACAGTCGGTTGGTCATTTGACGAACCATCCAGATATTTCTGATAATCCGAAGCGAAGCCGTGCGGCACAATTGCGATCAAATCAACATAGTTCGAAGCGACGGCCTGCTGCAACGCCTCGGAATCGTCGGCAAGGTCCACCATCTCGCCATCCAACGCAAGATAGGAACGCAGCGCGGATGAAATACCATCGGCATCGCCATCACGGTCGATCACCGCCACACGTGCCGTATCGGGATGGAACACCTCATCGCCACCCGTCATCGAGCCACGCATGATCTGCCAGCTGATGGCGAACATCATGATGCCGATGAACCCCAAATAGATGACCAGGTACATCTTGCGCGATTTGAGAATTCTCAGCGCCGTCTTACAGGTATTCATAGCGTTGCCTCCTCAACAGAACGGTCGCCGCAGCAAGGCAGACCAGGCTCATCGCGGCAAGGATGCCGGCGGTGGTGAAGAATGGTTTGAAATTGTCGTAATAGAGGATGTCGTAGAACAGGTTCGTGATCTGCTGCGCCGGATTGAGCAGACTCAGCACCGGTGTGCGCTGGGCGATCAAGTCGCTCAACTGCATGGCGAACGAACCGTACAGTCCGGAGAACAATGACAACGTGCAGGCGATCGCCGTGCACAGCCCCTGCTTGGCGCCGGTTGGAATCTTCGGCAGCGCGCCAAGCAACGTGCCGAATGCGCTCGCCGCGAACGAAGCCATGAGACATGCTCCCACACCAGCCCATTCACGTCCGCCCAACGAAATATGACAGACGAACCGGATATACAGCATGGCCACGGTCAGACTCAGGAACGAACACAGCCAACTGGACAGGAATCCAGCCAGCAGTTGCTGCGATTTCGGAAGCGGCGAAACGGAACGGCGGACACCCAAAGCCGAAAGATTCGCCTGCGTCATCGTCACTACGTTGATGGCGAAGCTCATGGCCATCAACGCGGCCAATCCCAGCAGTGCATAGTAATATCGTGCCGTACCGCTCGGTTTAAAATTCGTCAGCTGGATTTCCTTTGTATAGCCATTCGCCGAACCGATGCTGCCGGTCACCTTGCCATTCATCAGAGCTTCGGGGTTGTGCTTCGCAATGTCCACCACCACATCGGTGTTGCGGTTGTACAGGTCCACGATGTTGCCCAGCACCGTCAGCGAAATATCCAAGCCGCTGCTCGACGCCATCACATCGGACGCGGACGATTGCGTCGACTGTGAGACGGAGAATCGCAATCTGCCGTCATCGATTCGCAGCATGCCTTGCGCGGTGCCGTCGGCCAGCAGCTGTTCCGCCTGCGCAATCGATTCCACCTTGGTCGTGTTGATGAGTCCCGTTCCATTCTTGCCATCGGCACTCACTTTCACGTGATTGTCCGATAATGCAGACGATTCGGATGAAATGCCTTCGATCAGCGTCTGCGCCCCATAGGACGTCTTCCACGCGTTGTCCTCGACCACGGCCACGTCAAGTGTGTGCAATTCGAAACTTTCCGCGATGTTGCCGAACATGCCGTTGAACATGGTGGCCAGGATGATGGGGAAGGCGAACAGCCAGAACAGTTGCGTTTTCTCCCGCAAATGCAGTTTGAGATTGATCAGTAACGTCTGCCACATGATGTCACATGCCTTTCGATTTGCCACAAGCCTTGCAAGCCAAGTCAGTCGCGTAACGCGGTGCCGGTCAGTTCCAGGAACACATCATTGAGCGTCGGCTGGCGACTGGAGAGATGCCCGATATTCGTGCCCTCGTGCTCCAACAGCTGCAGTACGTCGATGAGATTGTGATCGCCCTGGCGGCAGTTCACCGTCAGCTCATGGCCGTCATAGTCGGCGTTGGTCACGAACGGCAATGCGCGCAATCGCGCAAGCGTCGTATCGGCCGAATCTGAGCGCCCTCCCAGATCATCGGTTTCGATGCTGATGCGTTCGCCGGTGCTGATCATCGCCTTAAGTTCCTCCGCGGTGCCAAGAGCCAGATGCCGGCCATGATCCATGATGAGGATGCGGTCGCAGATCTGCTCGACCTCCTCCATGTAATGGCTGGTGTAGATCACCGTCGCGCCTTCGCGGTTAAGTCGTTGGATACCTTCGAGAATCGCATTGCGGCTTTGTGGATCGACGGCCACGGTCGGCTCGTCGAAAAAGATCAGATCCGGCTTGTGGGCGATGCCGCAGGCGATATTAAGACGACGCAGCAGACCGCCGGACAGTTTCGCCGGACGATAGGTACGGTAATCGCGCAATCCTACGAAATCCAACGCCTCGTCCACGAGCATGCGACGTTTTGCCTTGTCGGAAACATACAGCGAGCAGAAATAATCGATGTTCTCCTCAACGGTCAATTCGTTGAACACGGCCACGTTCTGCGGCACAATGCCGATACGCCGCTTCAACGCATAGCTGGTAGGGCTGATCGGCTCGCCGAACACGCGCACAGTGCCCTCATCGAACGTGAGCAACGCAAGTATGCAGTTGATCGCCGTGGTCTTGCCTGAGCCGTTAGGCCCCAGCAGGCCGAAGATTTCCCCCTGATGCACGTCGAGATCGAAATAGTCGAGCGCCAGCATGTCTCCGTAACGTTTCACCAGTTTCGAGACCTTGACCGCGCTGACCGCATCGGCAGCGTCATTCATGCGTCCACCCATGACGAGCTCCTTTCTCGTGCTCCATGCCTCTGATTCCATTGTCGTGCCGCCGGATGCCCCCGACATGGTGCGCGTAGTCACAATTGCCGGAATGATGTCACTTTCGAACATGACAAATGTCACCTTCGTTGATGCCTCCGGCTGTGCCATGCGCCATGTGCATTACTCTGGAAGCAAGCGAACCAATCAGACACGAATCGGCGGACGGGAGGCGGCATGAAACGGTTGCTGTTCCAAGCCGTGTTCCTGGCCACGGGCATGATCATGGGCGTATACGCATCCGGAGACGTCGGCCTCGACCTGATGTGCGGCGCGCTTGTGGCGGTGTGTTGTGCCGCGGTGGGGGAATACGCGTCGGGTTCGTGGCTTGCGATGGCGTTGATTGTCATGCTTGACTGCGGCGCATGCCTGGTGCCGGCGTGGTATCTGATGCTTCCCATCGCAGCATTCAACGCGGCATCATCGTCCGCTGGTGTCGATGGCAGCCGCTTCTTGCAAGCGTTGGTGCCGCGATGGCTGTGGCTTCTTCCCATGACGATAGTGATTTTCCGTTCGATTGGCTCGCACGTTCCATCCGACTTGTCCATCATCATATTGATGGTGCTCCAAACGGTTCTGGGATTCGCTGCCGGTCTGCTTTGCACGCGCTGCGCGAACCTCGCCCGCGAAGTGCGGCGATTGCAGGATTCCCGCCGCGACCAGATTCGCCGCCTGCGCTCGCAGATCGCCGAAAACGACGAGGATCGTGCGTTGGCCGTACGCACGGCGACGCTTGCCGAACGCACACGCATCGCACGTGAGATCCATGACAATGTCGGCCACATGCTGACCCGAGCCATCATGCAGACCGAGGCGGCGCACGTGGTGGCCCAGGTTGCTGGACAGGAACAATCGGCCCAACGTTTCTGTGAAATTCATGACACGGTGAGCGAGGCTATGACTTTGGTGCGCAAAGCCGTGCATGATTTGAAAGACGAAGGTACGGATTTCGCTTCGCAGATTGAGACGGCCGCGCACAGCATGGACGGCGCCGGCCCCTTGCGGGTGAGGCTGGTCAACGGCATCGATTCAGCGCCGGCGGCCGTGTCCCGCTGCTTCGCCACTGCGATTCGCGAGGCGTTGAACAATACGGTCAAACACAGTCAGGCAAGGAACGTTTCAATCACCCTGCGCGATTTCCCCGCATTGTGGCAGCTGTGCGTGCAGGATGATGGAACCGTGAGAAGATCGTCTGCTGAAGCCGTCGCCATGCAGTTCATTCGACCGGACGATTCCACAGGCATCGGCATTTCGGACATTGAGGAACGGGCTCGTGCGTTGGGAGGCTCCGCGATTTGCGGGCCGTATCACGAGGGTTGGCGCGTGTTCGTATCCATCCCCAAGCCGGCGAGTGGCTCGGAAATGACGCAACCGGAGAAAGGAGCGCATTAATGCATGTCGCGATCGCAGACGATGATCCAATCGTCTGCTCGTCATTATCCACGATTCTCGAAGCCACCGGCACCGCCGATGTGGCATGGACCGCCAACACCGGCACGGATGCGGTGACCCAATATGAGATGGATGCCCCCGATGTGTTGCTGGTCGACGTGCAGATGCCGGGAATGGATGGATTGCAAGCGTCGGAGGCGATTCTTGACGCGCATCCGAACGCGCGAATCCTTATCCTCACCACATTCGCCGACGAGTCATACATCGCCAAAGCGTTGGAAATAGGCACGAAAGGCTACTTGATCAAACAGGACGTTTCGTCCGTCATACCCGCGGTGCAAGCCGTCATGGCCGGACAAGTGGTCATGGGCGCCGAAGTGTTGAGCAAGCTGCGGGTCAGTCCGCAATCCACGACATCAGACGAATCCTCATCAGTCGATCGCGTTGTGTCGCATGATGATGCGCAGGCAGTTCAAGGATCTCGGAACCCCGATTCCAGCGGACCATCCGAACGTTTCGCCGGCCTTACCGAACGCGAATTGGACGTGCTGGAACTTGTGGCCGAGGGATTGGACAATCGTGAGATCGCGTCACGGCTGTTTCTCAGCGAAGGCACGGTCCGCAACCGCATCAGCGACATACTTGCCAAAACCAACATCTCCAATCGCACCAAACTCGCCGTCGAATGGCTGGCCTGGCATTGACCGGCTGAATCCGGTTGATTGAATCCGGCTGGTTGAGACTGACCATCTGGTCGTTCGGCGTCCTCAGTGCTTGCGCAGACGATACGCCTTCCAAACGTCACTCAGTTTCTGGCCATTCGACGTGCGTTTCCACACGGTAAGACCCGCTGATGAGCCGCCAACGGCACGCGCCGCGGCAGTAGGCGTGGCATACTCCCTGCCGTCATCCATGCGCAGCTTGCCTTCGGAAGTGACGGTCGCTACCCAACGTTCGCCCTTGCGGGGACGCTCCCATACCAAGGTCTCTCCGGCGATAAGCAGCCCGGCTTCCAGCACTTGGGCAATGCTGACGCGTTTGGACGTGGGAGAGGAGGCCGTAGCTTTCACATTGAGCGTCTCCTCGTTCAACGTCGACAAATCCGTATCGTCGGCATCGTAACGAATATTCCAATGGTCGGCGATGAGCCGAACCATCTCATCCTGCCGGTATTGCAGCGTCTGTGGTGTGCATTCGGCGATATTGGCGAGTTCGGCTGTCAGTGGAAAACGTCTGGAGCTTGCCGACAACAGCATGCGGTCGCGCCGCTGCGCATACGTGGCGAGTGGCGCGACTTGGGTTTCGTTGGCCTGACTAAGCACCAAATTGCCGATGCGGTTTGCCCAATGGTCACGCACCGACTCCGGCCAAGCGGCGAAATCGGATTTCGCGCTGACCTGTTCGGGCATGATCGGCAACGCTTTGAGACTGCGCGGTCGGGTGATGCGGTAGCCGGCCTTCTGCTCGTTGGCGCGGATGAGCAGAAGTTTCTTCATGGCGGGACTGGTCTGCAACTCGCCACGTAGATGCGCGAGTGCGGAACGTCGGTCCTCGTCGGTGATGAGGAATCCACGGATCTGTTGGAGGGTATGGCCTTTGTTGAGGTCTCGGATGGCGCTTGCGGCGCGTGTGCGTCGGGCGAGTGGGCTTTGCCGGTTGAGGCTGTCGACGCCGGTGACGCGTTCGAGTGCGGCGAGAACGTCGTGGAGTCTGTCGATGTCGTGTAATTGGAGGCGTTCGTCGTGCGCGTTCGTGGTTTCGTTCCCGATATTTCCGGGTGTGGAGAACACTTGTGCGTTGGCGCTGCCGAGGTTGCGGATGGAGTTGACGAGCGCCCACATGGCCACGGGTTTCCAGTCGGTGGTCTGGTAGTCGGCGAGTGAGACGAGCATGGCCACGATGTCGTCTGGCAGGTTGGCGTCGGTCGGACGGTTGAGGATGAGCCACGCGTTGGCATAAGGGGCGAGCAGATCGTCGATGAAGGAGATGACGTTCTGTTTCTTCACGTATGGTTTGAGCACGTCTTTGCGGAATTCCTCAAGCAGCTGTGTGCAGACGGCCTTGTGCGAGACGATCAGGTGCAGGTCGGAGAAGAACTCTTCGAGCGTGTGCGAGTCATCGCCGAGCGGGTCCATGATGTCGTCCCATCGTGTGGCGTAGGCGTTACGCGCGGCGGGGGATATTTCCGCGATGGTTTTCGCTTTGAACACGTCGGATGCGGTCAGTGGCACGCCGCGCATGTTCATCACGTCGAAGATGCGGTGCGCGCCGGCGAGGTCGTCGGTGGTGACGATGACGAGGGTGACGCCGTTGACCAGGTATGAGGCGAATCGGCGGCGGTCTTTGGCGTCCATGGCGGCGAGCAGGTCGAATGTGCGGCGGGTGTTGACGGCGATGTTGCGTTGCGCGTGCGAGGCGATGTCGTTGTCCCTCAGATCGAACAGGCCTTCCAAATTGCCTTCCTGCACGTACATGCGGAAGAAGTCGGTGTCGCGTTCTCGCAGGGTGAGCCGTGGCTCGGCTTTGATGCCGCGGAGTTTGTCGCCTGGTTCCAAAATGAGGTCGTTGAGGCTGTCGATGAGGTCGGGGTCGTCTTCCAGTTCGCGCAGCACGGAGACGATGATTGACAGGGAGATGAGGCGCTGTTGGCCGTCGATGACCTGGTATTGGGTGGGGCCGTCCTTGACGAGGATGAGCGAGCCGAGGAAGTAAGGCGTGTCCGGGTCGGCGCAGGCGTCCTGAAGGTCGTTGACGAGCTGTTCGATGTTCTCCGCCTGCCACGTGTACGCGCGTTGGAACGAAGGGATGGTGAGTTGGTAATCGGAAGTGAACACTTTGCCCAGGGGTTTTTCCGTCGCGCTGATCGCCATATCGACCGCCATCCCTCATTGATAACGTTTGCACCGCAGGTGCGGCATACTGTTTTCTAGTTTATGGGAGGGGGTGCACCGGCGTTTCATGGACGTAACGGAGTCTCCACTGCCGTAGAATCCTTCGCCTCATAATTGGTCCGGCAGATCCGCACGTTCAACCAAACGCGCCATCTGTACCCGGCCCATGCATAATCTGTCTCCCGCGGATGAGATGTGCGCCTTGACGGTGCGTTCCGAAATGAACATACGTTTCGCGATTTCGGCATTGGTGTACCCGTCGGCGGCAAGAACCACCGCCTCGCGCTCCCGTTCGGGCAGAGCGTCAAGCATGGCGCGCGTCTCATCGCGGCGCGATTGCGGCTGCTGAGTATTGAGATCGTTGATGAGCTGTCGCTGGCTGGCCGGATTGAATTGCGGCAGACCGTCGCACACATCGGTGATGCGGCGGATGATGTCCTCCGGTGCATCGGTTTTGGAGACAAAACCCTCGGCGCCTGCCTCGACGGCCCGCTCCACGGTCCCGCTCGGACTCAAGGACGTCAGTATCAGCACATGCGGCGGCTGCGGAAGTGCGCGCAGTCTTCGTGTCGCCTCGATGCCGTCCATGCCGGGCATGGCTATATCCATCAACACCACATCCGGATGATGCCTGCCGGCCTCGTCGACCGCTTGACCGCCATCGGTGCAGGTGAAAACGACATTGAGCCTGCCGGTGGAATAATCTTCGAGAATCAGCCGCATGGCCTGGCAAATCATCGGATCGTCATCAATCACGCCAACCGTTATCGGCCTGTCATCGCTGTTCTCTTCGCTGCTCACTCAGCCCATGGTAGCTGCACATCAACATGGAACGCGTGTCGTGCGTCAAAACCGAATCGACATGTTCCTCCGGCCTGCCGGACGCGCTCGGCCAATCCCGGCAATCCGGCACCGGTACGGAAAGCGTTTTTGGAATCCATGGCGGGACGCGTGGCATCCGCCGATGCTGCCGGATCGGACGGATTAGTTGGATTGGACACATGCGCGTGCACGCCTACGGTGGGGTTCACGGTGAGTTCCAACGATACCGGGGCTCCCGGCGCGTGACGGCTCGCATTGGTCAGCCCCTCCTGAAGGACTCGATAGGCGATTTTGCCGGTTTCCCTGTTGAGTTGGCCCAATTGTTGGATGTCAATCCATGTGTTGAGCCGCATGCCGGCGGCACGTGCGTCTCCGAGAAGCGCATCCAACGATTCACGGGTCAACGACGTCTCATTGGACGGCGCCAGTTGCGCCTTCGCCTGCTCCGGATGACGCAGCATGTCGATGACACTGTGCGCCTCGTCCAACGCTCCTGCCGCCTGTTTGCGAATCTCCTCGGTTTTGTCCGCGATTCGGCTGGCCTGCCCGGCCAGTTGGCCGGCGTCCAGACTTCCCGCTTCGGCCGCGAGCTTCTTCGACTCGGCTTGCAGCGCGCTCGCATTCAACGCCAGCAGGGAAAGCGAATGGGCAAGCGTGTCATGCGCTTCGGCAGCGATCGCGTCGGCCAGCTGCTGACTGTCGATCGTGGTCTTGAGCTGCGCCACCTGCGCGTCCGCCGCGTCCGCCTTGGCCGTGGCCAGCGATGCCAAGGCGCGAGAACGGATATGCAACCCCGCCAAAGTCGCGATGGCCAGCTCCAACAATGCCGCCACTATCGCGGTGATGACAATGGTGCGGTCATCGGCAAGCATGATTAGGTCGGTGCCATATTGGCTGCCGGTATCCGGTTTGGCGAACACCATATGCCAGATGGATGCCTCCGGCGGCCGCAACGCGTCGCGTACCTGCGCGGCAAGCGTGACGAAACCGCCCGCCACGATCGCGCGAACCGTGGTCTTCATGTCATTACGGCGGGCCAATAGCGCGGTCAACGCCCTCAAAGCGAGAATGGGATCGTATGGGAAAACCAGCACGACCACACACGCGGCGACGAATGTGGCACGCGGATAACGGGAACGGGCGAGCGGCAGAAACCCGATGGCGAACGCCACCAGCATGCAGAACACCATCCATACATATACGGCGGAATCCTGGCCGAACCGTTGCGCGGCGAACGCGGTCTGCGACAAGCACATGAAGCCCGCGCAGACCACCATCACCATGCTTTGCCAGCCTCTGGTACGTACCGGCACTTCGATGGGGGTCGGGGAATTCGTCGTCTCGCTCATACCTACCATTATTGGGCCCGTCCCCGAAAGGCGCCATTGTTCTTCCGTGCGTTTCGCACGCCCCAAAGTGCAGACGGGAATGACCTTTCGTCCAATACCGGTCCAGCGCGGAATTCCGTACCCTCGAAAGTGTCTCAACCGATTCGAGAAGAAGGAACGATCATGAGTGGTTACATCGCCCCGCAGCAGCCCATCCAACCCCAACCCCCGCTGCAGCCGGTCTATCAGGAAGAGAAGGGACTGACTGTGTGCGGCATTGTCGGCGTGGTGTTCGGCGCGCTTGGCTTCGTGCTGAGCTTCATTCCGATTATCAACAACATTGCTGCGATTTTCGGTTTCATTGGCGTGATTCTTGCGATTGTGGCATTGGTCGGCACGTTCCGCGGTAAAAAGCGCGGCAAGGCATTGGCGATTGTCGCTGCGGTGCTGTCGGTGTTGGCCATCGTCATTATTCTGGCCATGCAGTCCGCAGCAAGCAAGGCCATAGACGAGGCCACCGGCGTGTCAAGCTCACAATCATCCGCAAAAGGCTCCGCAAAAAATCAGCCGAAGGGCGATCAGGATATGGAAGGCGATTTGAAGACCATGCATGTGAAAATCGTCTCCGCGGTACGTAGCAACAACGACTATAACAATCAGCCCACGGTGTTGGTCACATTCGAATGGACCAACAACACGGATAAAAACAATTCGTTTGCGGTCCTCGCCAGCCCGCAAGTGTTCCAAGATGGACAAGCTCTCGACACCGCCATTTACAGCGAGAACCCTGCCGGATACGATTCCAATTCTGATTTCGCCGAAGTCCAGCCCGGAGCCACCGGAACCGTGACGATTGGATATACCTTGAAAGACGATTCCGAAGTGACGGTCGACGTCACTGATTTGTTCGACCTGAACGATAGCGCGAAAGTGGTGCACAAGTTCACGGTCTGATTGCGCATTGGATATACGGTGCCGGTAGTTTCAGCTCGGCACCGTAAGACGTGGGCTCTCATGAAATAGTCAGAAAAGTACCGTACTGTGATGCGTAATCGAGTTAAGGAGCGATTATGACATTCGGTCAGCAGCCCCAAGGCAACAACGCCAATGGATTCAACGGCCAGCCGTATGGGCAGAACCAATACAATCCGAACCAGAATTCGTACGGGCAGTACAGCCAGAATCCGTACGGTCAGAACCAATACCAGTACGCGCCGCAGAACATGTATGCGCAGGGCGCTCCGGCGGCCACCATTCCGGCTCAGGCGACATACTCCTATGAGCGTGCCGAACATGCTTCCGTCACCCGTGCCTACGGTGAGATGACCATCGGCCTGCTCGTCACCGCGGCTGTGGCCATCCTCACCCAAGCCACCGGTGCCTACATCGCGCTCATCCAGTCGCTTGGCGTCATTGGCGCTTGGGCGCCGTTCGTCGTCGAAATCGTGATCGCCATCTATCTTGGCGCCCGCATTGAAAAGATCAAGCCGAGCACCGCACGCGTCATGTTCTACGTGTATGCCGCGATCATGGGCTTCTCGCTAAGCACCATTTTCATGGCGTATGATCTTGGCACCATCGGCATCTCCCTGGCGTTGTGCGCCGGCTTCTTCTTCGCGCTCACCATGCTGGGCATGACCACCAAGGTCAACATGCTCAAAGCCGGTCCGATTCTGCTGGTCGGCCTCATCGTGCTGATCGTCGCCGAAGTGCTGCTTATGATCTTCGCTCCCGGACAGACCATGCTGATGGTTATCTCCGCCATCGGCCTCGTGCTGTTCGCCGGCATGACCGTCTACGACGCCCAAGCTACTCGCGCGCTGTTCGCCCAGTACGCAGGCCATGGTGAGGACATGGTCAAGAAGGTCTCCATCATCTGCGCGCTGAACCTGTATCTGGACTTCATCAACATGTTCCTGTATATTCTCCAGCTCTTCGGCGATCGCGACTGAAAAATCCCGCGACGTCCTCTGCGCTGAACCCTCAAACAAAAGCCTGACCAGAATATGGTCAGGCTTTTCTGTCGGCGAAAAACGTGCCATAGGGTAGTGGCTCATGCAGAGGAAAGAGATTGGCGGCATGGCCTGCCTTGTTCTGACGGCCATGATCTGGGGCTTCGCATTCGTATCCCAAGTGCAGGGCATGGCCTCCATGAGCCCCCTGTTCTTCGGGGCCACACGATTCACATTGGGCGCGCTGTCATTAATACCGTTGCTGTGGTTCCGCCGTCGAGGCATCGCCGAACAGGAACGCCGACGCCGTGAATCGAATGAGTGTCCAACCGTCACGCTTGGCAACGGTATAACCGTGGCCATGCCGAAATGCCTGGGCAATCCCGTGGTCGTCAGCGTCATCTGCGGCATCGTATTGTTCACCGCCAGCACCGTCCAACAATACGGCATCCTCTATTCCGGTTCCGCAGGCCGTTCCGGCTTCATCACGGCGCTCTACATCGTCATGACGCCGCTGCTCGCCTTCCTTATTCTGCGCCGCCGCGTGACCATGAACGTCATCGTCAGCGTTGCCATCGCCGTGGTCGGCTTCTATCTGCTGTGCATCACCGACGGATTCGGCTCGATCACCCTTGCCGACGTGGTGCTGTTGTCCACTGCGGTTCTATTCGCAGGCCATATTCTCGTCATCGACACGTTCGGACAGAAGATGGATCCGATTCTGCTGTCCTTCGGACAAATTTCCACCACCGCGCTGCTGAGCTGGATCGGCTCCCTATGCGAAGGCTCCATCGACTGGGCCGGCGCCATGCAAAGCTGGTTTCCCATCGTGTACGCCGGCATCGGCTCGGCCGGCGTGGCATACACGTTGCAGGTGGTCGGACAGCAGCTGGTGCCGCCGTCGCGCGCGGCCGTGATCATGTCGCTCGAATCGTTCTTCTCCGCGGTGGGCGGCGCGTTGCTGCTCGGCGAAGTCATGACCACACGAGCCTACATCGGCTGCGCGCTGATTTTCATCGGCACCGTGCTCGCACAGGTTCCGGTGAAAATACCACGATTGCTGCGTAAGCGCGAATAACGTTCGATATCGTCGAAAAATGGCGATTGACAGGCAATGATTTGTCCGTCAATCGCCATTTTCCGAAAACATCAGTCCGCCTGCGGCGCCTCACCCACACGCGGGGCGCTGTTGATGTCGCGATGGATGTTCTGCATCTGCGTCTCGATGTTCTGCAGGCTGCGCGCGCAATCCAACAGCGTCTGCGAATGCTCGGCAAGCTTCGCGTCCGGCAGATCCGTCTTATACCGCAGCGCATGCTCCAGGCTCGCCCAATAATCCATGGCGATGGTGCGTAGCTGAACCTCTACCGGCGTGTAGTGCGGTCCGGATGACAGGAACACCGGCACCGCGTAGATGACATGCAGCGAACGGTAACCGTTCTGCTTCGGGTTCTTGATGTAATCCTTGACACGCAGCACTTGGATGTCGCTTTGCGCGGACAGATAATTCGCCACGGAATACACGTCGTCGCGGTAGTTGCAGATCACGCGTACGCCCGCCACGTCGAACAGGTTGTCCTTGATGGCGTCGACGGTCAACGGCAGGTTGCGGCGCTGCAGCTTGCCGAGGATCGAGTTAAGCGATTTGAGACGGCGTTCCATATGGTGAATTGGATTATGGGAGAAGCGCACCTGGAATTCCGAGTCAAGAATCTCCAATTTGGTGCTGATCTCGTACATCGCACCCTCATACACCTGCATCTGGTCGATGAACTCGGTGATCTGTTCGGGGGAAAGGGATCCCTCGCCGACGTCGACGTTCTTCAGACGCATCTGCAATTCGGTGGTGTTAATTCGATTTTGCCTGTCAAGTATCACGGAAGAACAGTGTACCGCCTCGCTTTCCGCAAAACTGAACGTATGCTGTGTATCGAAGAGGGTCAATGCCCTGCGATTGCGCCGAGAACGGGGCGTTCCCGCGTTCCGAAACGCCTGTGCCGCCCTGCCGATAGCATGGTGCGTTATGAACGAAGACATGATGACCGAGGCGGAGCGCGCCTCGAAACTGGCCGAACCGGCGGCGAACGATACCCCCACGCGCGGCAAGGGCGTGTTCTACGTGCATACGCTCGGATGCCAGATGAATGTGCATGATTCCGAACGCATCGCCGGCGTGCTTGAGGCCGACGGCTACGTGCCCGCCACCGAGGAACAGTATCTCAACCATGACATCGACCTGATCGTCATGAACACCTGCGCGGTGCGCGAAAACGCCGCCGAACGCATGTACGGCACCATCGGACTGTGGGCCGAATTGAAGAGGGAACGCCCGAACCTGCAGATCGCGGTCGGCGGCTGCATGGCGCAGCTCGACCGTGAGAAGATCGCGAAAAAAGCCCCGTGGGTCGACGCCGTGTTCGGTACCAAGAACATCGGATCCCTGCCTCAGCTGCTCGACCAGGCCCGCATCGAAGGCCACGCGCAGGTGAAGGTGCAGGAGGAACTCAACTACTTCCCAAGCCAACTGCCAACCGACCGTGCGTCGAAGGTGTCGAGCTGGGTGGCCATCTCCGTAGGCTGCAACAACACCTGCACCTTCTGCATCGTGCCGACCACGCGCGGCAAGGAACATGACCGCCGTCCCGGAGACATCCTCGCCGAAATCCGCCAATGCGTGGACGAAGGCGCCAAGGAAGTCACGTTGCTGGGCCAGAATGTGAACTCCTTCGGCTACGGCATCGGCGACCGGTTTGCCTTCTCCAAGCTGCTGCGCGCGTGCGGCGAGATTGACGGTTTGGAACGCGTACGATTCACCTCGCCGCATCCCGCGGCCTTCACCGACGACGTGATCGCAGCAATGGCCGAGACGCCGAACGTCATGCACCAGCTGCATTTCCCGTTGCAGTCGGGTTCCGACAGGATTCTTCGTGCGATGCGCCGCTCCTACCGTTCCGCCAAGTTCCTCGACATTCTGCGCAAGATTCGCGAGGCCATGCCGGACGCGCAGATCTCCACCGACATCATCATCGGCTTCCCCGGCGAAACGGAGGAGGACTTCCAGGAAACCCTGCGCGTGGTGGAGGAGGCGCGATTCGCTTCCGCGTTCACGTTCATCTACTCGCCGCGTCCCGGCACGCCGGCGGCTGAGATGGAGCAGGTTCCGCATGACGTGGTGCAGGACAGGTTCGAACGTCTTGTGGCGCTGCAGGAACGCATCACCGAAGAGAATCTCAAGACTTTCGAAGGCCGTGACGTCGAGGTGATGGTCACCGGCGCATCCGGCAAGAAGGATGCCGCCACCCATCGTGTTACCGGACGTGAGAAAACCGGCGTGCTCGTGCATGTCGGCGTGCCGGAAGGCGAGCCGATGCCGCAGATGGGTGATTTCGTGACCGCCACCGTCACCCATGCGGGACGCCACAATCTCATCGCCGATCCGAATCCGGAAGCGGGGCAAACCTATGCCGTCCGCCACTGAAAGCAAGCCCGAAACCCGTAAGGTCGTGTCCATCGTCGGTCCCACTGCGTCCGGCAAGACGGGGCTTGGCATCGCCATTGCCAAGGCGTTGGAGGCCAAGGGCGAGCAGGCGGAAATCGTCAACGCCGATGCCTACCAGATGTACAAGGGCATGGATATCGGCACCGCCAAGGCGAGTCCTGAGGAACAGGCCGAGGTCAGACACCACCTGATCGACATCATCGAACCGGACGACGCCATGTCCGTGGCACGTTTCCAGGAGATCGCCCGCGCCAAAATCGCCGAACTGCAGGCCAGGGGAGTGCGCCCTATCCTCGTGGGCGGTTCCGGTCTGTACGCCCGTGCCGCCATCGACGACATTTCCTTTCCTGGCACTGACCCAGAGGTGCGCAAACGCCTCGAGGAACGTGAAAAGGTCGAAGGCGCCGGTGCGCTGTTCGACGAGCTCAAGACAAAGGATCCCGAAGCCGCGGCCCGCATGGATCCGCACAATCCTCGACGCACCATCCGCGCGCTTGAGGTCATCGAAGTGACGGGCCGGCCGTATTCGGCGAGCCTGCCGCATTACCGGTATGTGATTCCCACCGTGCAGATCGGCCTTGATTTGCCGCGTGAGGGACTTGACCGCCGCATCGACATCCGTACCAAGCAGATGCTGGAGAACGGTTTCGTCGAGGAAGTGGAGCGTATCCGTCCCCGGCTTGGCATCACCGCAGGCAAGGCTCTTGGATACCAGCAGGTTGTCGACTATTTGGATGGCCTGTACGATTTAAATGACACGTTCATGAGCATCGCGCAGAAGACGAAGCGTCTGGCGCGCAAACAGATGGGATGGTTTGGCCGCGATCCGCGTATCCACTGGCTGCAGGCTCTCAACCCCGCGCTGCTGGGCAATGCCATGGCCATCATCGAGCATGCCGACGCCGGCGATTACGACGCGATCGACGCGCAGGCGGATGCGTACACGCAGCATCATCTTGGCGATATCGCCTAGCCGAAGCGCCTGACGGCGTGAACGGCAAAAACTTTCGATAAGTATCGGATGTCGTCGTGCCATGGCGGTGCCCATGGGTAAAATCGAGTCCTGTTATGGCACGAACAGCATCTTCCAACCCGAAATCAGGCGGCAAGGGTTCCGCAGGCAAATCGCGTTCCGGCGATACCAAAGTCATGGACGAGGTCGATTCCTCGCCGATCGCCGGCATACTGCGTAAATATCGCCGCGACATCGCATGTTTCATCATGGCCATTCTCGCGGTGCTGTTCTGCGCATCCGAATGGTTCCGTGTCCAGGGCGCTTTCGGACAGGTCCTGCATGCCATGGCCTCCGGACTGTTCGGATTGACCAGCGTGATTCTGCCGGTATTCCTGGCGCTTGTGGTGTTCAGTCTGATGCGCAAGACGCAAAACAAGGATGAGAACCTCCATATGGCCCTCGGATGGTTCATGATCCTCTGGTCCGTCTGCTCTATTCTTGACGCGGCGATTGCCTCCGACTCCCAGAAGTTCGATATGTCTTTGCTGCAGCGGGCAGGCGGCCTGCTTGGCTATGTGCTTGGCTGTCCGTTGGCGTGGGGGCTTTCTAAAGGCTTTTCCATTGCGATTTTCGTAGTCGTCATCCTGTTTTCGTTGCTGTTGATTACCCATACGCGGGTCACGCAGATACCGGACAAGGCGAAGGCTCTGGCGGCCAAGTTTGTTGGAACGCCTAAAAACCGTGATGACATTGACGATGAGGCCGAACAGTTTCCGAACGAAGTCCGCGTTGGGGGCACGACACTCGCCTTCGCCGAAGGCGTTCCCGCCCACGACGACACCGATGCGGATGGAGAAAACGACGATAGGCCGGGCTTCCTTACGCGTATGAAGCAACGTTTCGCATCCCATAAGAGCAAGAACGTCGATGATGGCGACCTTGACCATTACGCCGGCGACGAAGCGTTTCTTAATGCCGCCGAACGGCACGGACAGACCGCGGAAACCATCGTCGACGAGCCGTACCAACAGGTCGATTCGCCACGCAGCATTTCTTCGGACGATTATCGTGCCGATGATTATGATTCAGATGATTATTCCGCCGCTGCGCCGTCCGGCACCACGGCCATGCCACAGAACGGTCGCGGACGCTCCTTCTCGTCCGCGCCGATCGGCACCGCGAGCGGCACCATGCCCAGCGTCGCCGAGCCGGTGCCGTCCAGCGAAATCAAGCCGGTTGGCGTCGCTCCAAACGACCCATGGGCCGTCATCGACGAGGACGGCACCTCCAACGGCAAGGAAGTCATGGTGGATGCCGCGACCGGCGAGGTCCTTGACGATATGCCGGCTGCTGCCGTTGACGGGGAAGCGGCGGATGACATTCCCGAGGGACCGTATCATCTGCCTGACCTCAACATTCTGAAGAAGGGCGCGCCGCACGCCGCGCACACTCCGGAGAACGATCGTGTGATCCGCGCGCTGACCGGTACCTTCCAACAGTTCAACGTCGATGCGAAGGTCATCGGCTTCCTGCGCGGACCATCCGTCACCATGTATGAGGTGGAGCTTGGCCCTGGCGTCAAGGTCGAGAAGGTCACCAACCTGCAGAAGAACATCGCCTACGCGGTGGCCAGCTCCGACGTGCGCATCCTGTCGGTGATCGAAGGCAAATCCGCCATCGGCATCGAAATTCCGAACTCCGACCGCGAAACCGTGGTGCTGGGCGACGTGCTGCGCTCCGACAAGGCCCGGAACGATCCGAATCCGATGCTCACCGGCGTCGGCAAGGATGTGGAAGGCCATTTCGTGACCGCCGACCTGACCAAGATGCCCCACCTGTTGGTGGCTGGCGCCACCGGCTCCGGCAAGTCGAGCTTCATCAACTCCATGCTCACCTCCGTGATCATGCGCGCCACGCCTGACCAGGTCCGCATGATCATGGTCGATCCTAAACGAGTCGAACTGTCCGCCTATGCGGGCATTCCACATTTGCTCACCCCGATCATCACCGATCCGAAGAAGGCCGCACAGGCTTTGGAATGGGTGGTCAAGGAGATGGACGCACGATACAGCGACCTCGAATTCTTCGGATTCCGCCACATCAAGGACTTCAACGCTGCCGTGCGCGCTGGCAAGGTGCATGCGCCCGCAGGCTCCAAACGCAAGGTCGCACCATACCCGTATATCCTCGTGGTCGTCGATGAAATGGCCGACCTTATGATGGTGGCCAAGAACGACGTGGAGAGCTCCATCCAGCGCATCACGCAGCTCGCGCGAGCCGCCGGCGTGCATCTGGTGCTCGCCACGCAGCGCCCGTCCGTTGACGTGGTCACGGGCTTGATCAAGGCCAACATCCCGTCCCGACTTGCTTTTGCCACCTCATCCGCCACCGATTCGCGAGTCATCCTCGACGCCACCGGTGCGGAAACGCTGATCGGCCAAGGTGACGCGTTGTTCCTGCCGATGGGCCAGGCCAAGCCGATCCGCGTGCAGGGCGCATGGGTCGACGAGTCCGAAATCCGTCGCGCGGTGGAGTTCGTGCGAACCCAGCGCAAGCCGCATTATCGCGAGGATATCGAGGAGATGGCCAAGGAGGCCGAAAAGAAGGCCATCGAGCCGGATGAGGACATCGGCAACGACATGGACATGCTGTTGCAGGCGGCGGAACTGGTGGTCAGCACGCAGTTCGGCTCAACCTCCATGCTGCAGCGCAAACTGCGTGTCGGATTCGCCAAAGCCGGCCGACTCATGGATCTGCTTGAATCGCGTGGTGTGGTCGGTCCGTCCGAAGGCTCCAAAGCTCGCGAAGTGCTCGTCCAACCACAGGATCTGCCGCAGGTGCTCGCCTTCATCAAGGGCGAAACCTCATCGCTTACCGCAGGTTCTACCCAGCCGGCCGACGCTGCGGACACGCGATGATGGAACGCGACAATCGCACGCATTGCGCCAAGTAGTGGTATCGGGGTAACGTGAACGGTATGGAAAAGCAAGAAGAACGCAAATCGTCCCTGCTTGACGGGTGGAACGCCCCGCCGAACATCGTCACTTTCTCTCGTATCGTCCTGGTCGTCATCTTCCTGGCGTTGTACGTCATGGCAGGCGCATGGGGTACCAAAAACACGACTATGCGCTGGGTGGCGGCGATTATCTTCATCATCGCCGCCTGCACCGATAAGCTCGACGGTTGGATGGCCCGCAAATATAACCAGGTCACCGAACTGGGTAAGCTCATGGACCCAATCGCAGATAAGCTGCTCACCTGCGGCACGCTGATCGTCGCCGCCATCTTCAACGAATTCGGCAACGCAGTGCTCGGCTGGGTCGTGACCGCGCTGTTCCTCATCCGTGAGATCGGCATCACCATCATGCGTTTCTTCGTCATCGACACCGGCGGCAAGGTCATCGCCGCATCCCAAGCCGGCAAGTACAAGACCCTGTGCCAGTGCATCGGCCTTGCCATGCTCATGCTGCCGATGTGGAGCCTCGCTGATGGCATGAACACCACTCCGCTGTGGATGACCGTTTATTACACGATCACGTACGCCCTGATTTACCTGGCGTTGATTCTATGCCTGTATTCGGGCGGCGAATACCTCGTCAACACGTTCGGCGGACGTAAGAAGACCGCAAAATCCGAAAAGGAAACCAAGTAAATCCCGATGAGCGAATCCGAAAATTCGTCGACCGCGGCCAGCCAATCGCAATGCGATGAGCTGGCCGCAGCCGTTTTACGCTATTGCGAAGCCAACCATTTCAAAATCGCCGCCGCCGAATCGCTGACGGGAGGTCTACTCGCCGACGCCTTCGTACGCATACCAGGCGCATCGAAAGTGTTCCTCGGCTCGGCGGTGACCTACGACATTCGCGCCAAAGCGAAGATTCTCGGCGTGAATGCCGACCTGCTGGCCCGAGAAGGGGCGGTCCACCCCGAAGTGGCGCGGCAGATGGCTGTGGGAACCGCGCAACTATACCGACAGACCGAGGATGGAGACTGTGTCATCGGCTTGGCCACTACCGGTGTTGCAGGGCCGGGACCGGATGGTGACAAACCTGCCGGCCTGGTGTACATCGGCTGCTCCCTGCCCTGTGGCTTCAATGGCATTCGTGCGCGTCAAACAGCTGCTTATGAGCTGCGTCTGAAGGGTGATCGGGAAGCCGTGCGGCACGAAACCGTGCAATGTATTCTGGAAAAACTGAGGACTCTTTCAGCACTTTCACAGGAATAATCCACGAATATGGGTGTTGACCATAGTGGACGTACGTATGAAAAGCGAAAGGGGCTGGCGGCATGGACACGATGACACTCACCAAGGAACAGATGGAACTCAAGGCGATGGTTCCCGCGGTGCAAAGCGGCAACGCCCGCGTCAGGGAACTCACCCCAGCCCAGCGCCGCGCGGTGATGTTCGCCCAGCAGCAGGTGCTGCGTGCCCGCGCGGCCAAAAAGGCCAAAGACGAGCGCCAGGCCGCATTGACCCGCATATGGCGGGAGGAAGACGTGGAACGCGTTTCCGCACGATCCATGTCGGCAGCCGCGGAAACCACCGACGAACCCAGAGAGGTATCGCTTCGCGAGGCCATCGGCCATGTACTGCGCGATCTGCGCACCCATGACCACAAAACGTTGCGTGAGGTGAGCGAAAAGGCCGGAGTGTCGTTGGGTTACCTCTCCGAAGTGGAGCGTGGCCAAAAAGAGGCCAGCTCCGAGCTGCTGAGCTCGATTGCGCAATCGTTGGGCGTATCCACGGCGCAGATGCTGCGCATGGTCGCCGATTATCTCGATTCCGTCGCAATCTGATTCCTGTTGGACGTCTAACGCCCGGCGGCTTGTTCCGTCGGGCGTTTTCTTTTGGTTGCGCTTGCTGTGTACACTTGAGCGCGTGCAGGAACGTGAATTTTGGCAGTTGCTTGAAGAGGTACTCGGCCGTAGCTATGGCCGCGCGCTCGCACGCGACCAAGTGCTTGATCGATTGAACGGTCTGACAGCCGTCGAAGCGCTTGAAATGGGGGAGGAGCCCCGCGTGGTATGGAACGTTCTGTGCGACCAGATGAACATTCCTGACTCCAAACGTTGGGGAAAGGACCATAACGCGCCACCAATGCCGGTGCGTTAGGCGGAGTTCGGCTATCGCAAAACACCGATTTCGAACAGATGTTCGGATAATGGGGTATAGTTATCCACAGAAGCACGGATTGGGCAGGTCGTCAACGGCTCGCCGCGAAGTTTCAGAATGCTGGAATTTCAAGGGAAAGCGGTCTTCGGCGTGTCGAAATGCATGTTCTTCGACCACAATGGCCGATTGAACTTGCGCAGATGGATGATGCGGTTTTACGGTGAATCCATTCATTCGTCTCGGTCAACAACAAGGAGTAGTCATGGCACAGACGAGCGCGGCAAAGAACGCCGCACAGAACAAGTCCGCGAATGGAATCGATCCGCGCCGTCAGGCCGCGCTCGACACAGCGCTCGCGCAGGTCGAGAAAAGCTTCGGCAAGGGATCGGCCATGAGACTTGGCGACCGCCCGGAACAGGATGTCGAGGTCATTCCGACCGGATCCTTGGCTTTGGATATGGCATTAGGCATCGGCGGCCTGCCTAAAGGCCGTATTGTGGAGATTTACGGACCGGAATCCTCTGGTAAGACCACATTGGCGCTGCATGTGGTGGCCAATGCCCAGAAGGCCGGCGGTGTGGCCGCATTCATCGATGCCGAGCATGCGCTCGATCCGGTCTATGCCCGTAAGCTGGGCGTCGACACCGATTCGTTGATCGTCTCTCAGCCGGACAATGGCGAGCAGGCATTGGAAATCGCCGACATGCTGATTCGTTCCGGCGCGCTTGACGTGATTGTCATCGATTCCGTCGCGGCCTTGGTGCCGAAAGCGGAAATCGAAGGCGAGATGGGAGACAGCCATGTCGGCCTGCAGGCGCGCCTGATGAGTCAGGCGTTGCGTAAGATGACCGGTGCGCTGGCGCAAGCCGGTACCACCGCCATCTTCATCAACCAGTTGCGTGAGAAAATTGGCGTGTTCTTCGGTAATCCGGAGACCACCACCGGCGGCAAGGCATTGAAGTTCTACGCGTCCGTACGTATGGACATCCGCCGTATCCAGACCATTAAGAACGGTGATGAGGCTGTCGGCAACCGTACCAAGGTCAAGGTTGTTAAGAACAAGATGGCTCCGCCGTTCAAGACCGCCGAATTCGATGTGCTGTACGGCGAGGGCATCTCCAAGGAAGGTTCCGTGCTTGATATGGCGTTGCAGGCCAACGTCGTCAAAAAGTCTGGCTCGTGGTTCACCTATGAGGGCGACCAGCTGGGGCAAGGACGCGAAAACGTGCGTCAGTTCCTCAAGGACAATCCGGAACTCACAGAGGAAATCGAGAACAAGGTCAAGGCGGCATTCGGTCTGATCAAACCTACCGACCAGTTCGCCGAGGACGATGGGGCGGAGGACGCCGCGGGCGCGCCGGATGATGGTAAGACGTCCAAAACTTCAAAAGCCGCCAAAGCCTGACATATGATCAGCGCCGAACGTTTCCTTAAGGAACAGGGCCTTCAGCCGGCGTCGGCCGATACTGGGGGCCTTGCCCTTTCTTCAGAGGATCCAGAACGCACGAACGTTCAGAGGTGGAACCGTCGAACGAAACCTGACCGTTCCAGTTTGTTCGCTGGAAGCGCAAATGCGACGAAAACGCCACGACACGCGCGACACGCTGGGCGTGTCGGGAACGGCGATTCTACTGCCGCAAAGGATCCAAATGATCTTGACGCATGCAGGGAAGCCGCATTGCGATTGCTGGACGCTGCGCCTCGACCTTCCGGCGCACTGCGTGAGCGCCTGATTGGTAAGGGCTATACCTCTGAAGTGGTTGACGACGTCATCGAAAGACTGACAAGGGTTCAACTGATTGACGATGAAGCCTACGCGCAATCCGCGGTGCGCTACTGTGCGACCCGTCTTATGGGATGTAGGGGCGCGGTCGCTGAGCTTATACGGAAAGGCGTCGACCGTAGGCTGGCCCAACAGGTTTGTGATGAGGCGGAATCCTACGGCGTGTTTACTGAAGCCGCATGGGAATTAGGCCGTAGAACCGCGAGAAAAACCGCCGGTCTGGAACGCGATGTACGTAGGCGCCGCTTCTGGAGCGCGGGCGGCAGAAAAGGCCATAATCCTGAGATCCTGCGCCAAATCGCACAGGAACTGTTTGATTGACGGCGACCGTTGACCAAGGGCGTGACGTCAGTTTCATAAAGAGGCTGGTGTAAAGAAATCCTCAAAACATAAAGAGTGGAGAGTGAGACCTCTTATACCCCGGGTTCTGTCGTGCCAACGGCACGGATGGCCATCCATCTCGACCTGGCGTTGCCGTCAGGCTCTAGCAGCCTACCCGAAGGCTTCGGACGAGCAGTCCTCGAACGCCTTCTGCTTGGCCTTGCTCCCGATGAGGCTTGCCATGCGGCCAACTGTCACCAGCGGCCCGGTGGTCTCTTACACCGCCGTTTCACCCTTACCCACCGGCCGAAACCGGTAAGGCGGTCTATTCTCTGCTGCGCTATCTCTCAGGTCGCCCTGGGCGGACGTTATCCGCCATCGTGCTCTATGGAGCCCGGAAGTTCCTCAACCGACAAAATCGGTCGTGGCCATCAAGAGGTCTCAAACGCACAACTATAGCAAGAGAATCGTCGAAAGCAAAGCGTAAAAAAACTTTTGTTTTCTCGGGGAGTTTTCCAGCAAATCACCAATCTTATGGATACAATGATGACTACCAAGCAGCGATGCAGCTGGTTGGTCCGTATATAGCGGTTAACACCGCTTGAGTCTAGGGAGGTCCACATGGAAATCGTCGTTACCGGACGTCATACGCAGATCAAGCAAAGGTTCCGTGACGTTGTCGAAAGCAAGATGAATCGTGTGACCGCTATCGCCCCGGATGCGCAGCGTGTCCAGATTGTGCTGTCCCACGAGGGCAATCCGCGTCAGGCCGACACCGCCAAGCGCGTTGAGATCACCGTCATCGCAGGTCGTACCGTGGTGCGTGCCGAAGCCTCCAGCGCCGACGAGTTCAGTGCTCTCGATTTGGCTCTCGACAAGCTGACGCTTCGTCTGCGCCGTACCCGCGACCGCCGCAAGGACCATCGTCGTGGCTACACCGATCCGGTCCCGGTCGATCTGGGCCCGGTCGAGCCGGTCGTCGTCGAGGAGCCGGAGCCGGAAGCGCCGAACAATAGCCCGGCCGACGCCGTTTCCGCTGATCTCGGCCCTGGCGAATCCGTCGAGGTCCAGGTCGGCGACACCCCAATCGTCATCCGCCGCAAGCTGCACATCGCCGAGCCGATGACCATTGACGAGGCCCTGTACGAGATGGAGCTGATCGGTCACGACTTCTTCCTGTTCGTCAACAAGGAAACCGGTCGTCCGTCCGTCGTCTACCACCGTCACGGTTGGAGCTACGGCGTCTTCGAAATCGACACTCCGGAGAATGTGGCCAAGAAGTAATGGCTAATGGCTGAAAACTGAACGATAAGAGGCTCGCATGTCATACATGCGGGCCTCTTTTCTTATGCGAAAAACAAGATACGTCAAAACTTACGTAAAATGGACGGAGCTTTTCGGAAATCGCGAGAAAGCGACTATCCTCAATCGAGGAAAGTCACCATACACAAAGGGAGTGATTGTGGTAGATATCGTTGACAAAGCCCTACGCATGGGTGAAGGCCGACAGATCAAGAAGCTTGAGAACGTGGCCAAAGCGACGAACGCCTTGGAGGACGAGATCGCGGCGCTTGACGACGAGGAGCTCAAGGGCCAGACCGCCAAGTTCAAGCAGCGTATCGAAAACGGCGAGTCCCTTGACAAGCTCATGCCGGAAGCCTTCGCCACCGTGCGTGAAGCTTCCAAGCGAACCTTGGGCCTGCGCCACTTCGACGTGCAGCTCATGGGCGGCGCCGCTCTGCACTGGGGCAACATCGCCGAAATGAAGACCGGTGAAGGCAAGACCCTTGTGGCCACGCTGCCGGCCTACCTGAACGCACTCGACGGTCAGGGCGTCCACGTCGTCACCGTCAACGACTATCTGGCCAGCTACCAGGCCGAGCTGATGGGCCGTGTCTACCGCTTCCTCGGCATGAGCACCGGCTGCATCATCACCAACCAGAAGCCGCCGGAGCGTCGCAAGCAGTACAACGCCGACATCACCTACGGCACCAACAACGAATTCGGCTTCGATTACCTGCGCGACAACATGGCGTGGGAGAAGTCCGATCTCGTACAGCGTGGCCACCACTACGCCATCGTCGATGAGGTCGATTCCATTCTTATCGATGAGGCTCGTACCCCGTTGATCATCTCCGGTCCGGCCGAGGGCGACGTGACCCGCTGGTACCGCCAGTTCGCGCGCCTGGTTCTGAAGCTCAACCGTGACGAGGACTATGAGGTCGACGAGAAGAAGAAGGTCGTCGGCATCCTTGATCCGGGCATCACCAAGGTCGAGGACTATCTCGGCATCGACAACCTGTACGAACCGAACAACACCGCATTGATCGGCTATCTGAACAACGCCATCAAGGCCAAGGAGCTGTTCCTGCGTGACCGCGACTACGTCGTGACCGGCGGCGAAGTGCTCATCGTCGACGAGCACACCGGACGTATCCTGCCGGGCCGCCGTTACAACGAGGGTCTGCACCAAGCCATCGAAGCCAAGGAAGGCGTGGAGGTCAAGGCCGAAAACCAGACCTTCGCCACCATCACCCTGCAGAACTACTTCCGCATGTACGACAAGCTGGCAGGCATGACCGGTACCGCAGAGACCGAAGCCGCCGAATTCATGGGCACCTACAAGCTGGGCGTGCTGCCGATTCCGACCAACAAGCCGATGATCCGCGAGGATAAGGACGATCTGATCTTCCGTACCAAGAAGGAAAAGCTCGCCGCCATCGTCCGTGATGTGGCCAAGCGCCACAAGAAGGGCCAGCCGGTCCTGCTGGGTACCGCATCCGTGGAATCCTCCGAAGTCGTGTCCTCTCTGCTTGACGTGGCCAAGATTCCTCACCAGGTGCTGAACGCGAAGCAGCATGACAAGGAAGCCGCCGTTGTGGCCGTCGCAGGCCGTAAGGGCGCCGTCACCGTGGCCACCAACATGGCAGGCCGTGGTACCGATATCATGCTCGGCGGCAACGTCGAGTTCCTCGCCGATGCGAAGCTCAAGTCCGAAGGCTACTCCCCGGATGACACTCCGGACGAGTACGAGAAGCGTTGGCCGGGCACTTTGGCCGAGATCAAGGACCAGGTCAAGGACGAGCATGAGGAGGTCGTCAAGCTCGGCGGTCTGTATGTGCTCGGCACCGAACGTCACGAATCCCGCCGTATCGACAACCAGCTGCGCGGCCGTTCCGGCCGTCAGGGCGATCCGGGTGAATCCCGTTTCTACCTGTCCCTCGAAGATGATCTGATGCGTCTGTTCAACACCCAGCTGGTGGCGCGTGTCATGGCCAAGGGTATGCCGGAAGGCGAGCCGATCGAAGCCAAGAGCGTTTCCAAGGGCGTGCGCACCGCGCAGAAGGCCGTCGAATCGCGTAACTTCGAAATCCGTAAGAACGTGCTGAAGTACGACGATGTGATGAACAAGCAGCGTACCGTCATCTACGCCGAACGCCAGTCCGTGCTGAAGGGCGCGGACATCCACGAGGACATCCTCAAGTTCATCGACGACACCGTGCTGAGCTACATCAAGGGCGCCAACAGCGGTTCCGACAAGCCGGCCGATTGGGATTGGGACGGTCTGTTCAAGGCCATCTCCTCCGTGTACCCGATCGCCGTGGAGCAGGAAGCGGCCAAGGACGCCGTCGACAAGCTCAAGGGCGACAAGGCCGTTGAGGCCCTGAAGGAGCTCATCGTCTCCGACGCCAAGGACCAGTACTCCGATTTCGAAGACAAGCTCGGCAGCGAAGGCCTGCGCCAGCTCGAGCGCCGCGTGGTGCTCGCCGTGCTCGACCGCAAGTGGCGCGAACACCTGTACGAGATGGACTACCTCAAGGACGGCATCGGCCTGCGCGGCATGGGCCAGCGCGACCCGCTGGTCGAATACCAGCGTGAAGGCTACCAGATGTACAACTCCATGATCGAAGCCATCAAGGAGGAAACCATCCAGCTGCTGTTCCACGTGGACATCGAACGCGTGGCCATGACCGAGGACGAGGAGACCGAATCCGATGAGGATGAGGCCGTGAACGCCGCCGAGGCCGTAATGGGTCTGGACGGCGAAGCCGCCGCGACCGGCGAATCCGCTCCTGCAGAGCCGGAGACCGATGACGAGGCCGAAAAGACCACCATCGATGAACTGGCCGATGAGCAGAAGAACGAGAAGGGCATCGTCGGCATGCAGCCGATCAGCCACGCCGAAGGCAAGGTCCCGGCCAACAAGCGTCCGAAGAGCGAGGAACTCCACTCCCCGTGGGCGGATGGCCGCACCTTCCCGGGAACCGGCAAGAACGCCCAGTGCCCATGCGGTTCTGGTCGTAAGTACAAGATGTGCCACGGCCAGAACGAGCAGTGATTCGCTGAGTCGCTGACTTGCTCATGACATAACCTCCCCCGACCGTAATCGGGGGAGGTTTTCTTTTTTGAAGAATCTTCGATGGGCCGTTTCGTGATATGGACGTGCGGACGTGGGGAAACGTCCAATCGTTACAATTGGCGGCATCAGAACAACAATAAAGGCGTGCGACAGCGCCAAGGAGGGCATCATGGCCGAAATCACATGGAAGTCGATCCTCACCAAGCTGGTCGGAGGGGACCACTTGAGCGCCGAGGAATCCGAGTGGTTCGTCGATGACCTCATGAACGGCAATGCCGATCCGGCGGCCGTTGGCGCGGTACTCGCCACCCAGCAGCAGTTGGGGCTGACCCCCGACGAAGTGCGTGGCGCGGCGAAGGCCATGGTGGCCCATGCCATTCCGCTGCACATCGACGGTGAAACCACCGACATCGTCGGCACCGGTGGCGACGGAGCCTCCACCGTGAACCTGTCATCCATGGGGGCCGTCGTAGCCGCGGCCGCAGGCGTAAAAGTCGTCAAGCACGGCAATCGTGCGGCCTCATCCAAGTGCGGCACTGCTGACTGCTTCGAAGCGCTCGGCCTGCCCATGGATTTGACTCCGGAACAAGTGAGCGAAGTCGGCAACGAATGCGGCATCGCATTCGCTTTCGCACGCACCTTCCACCCCGCCATGCGTTTTGTCGGTCCGATTCGCGCCGCGCTCGGCGTGCCATGCGTGTTCAACGTGCTTGGTCCGCTGACCAACCCGGCAAGCCCGAAGCATATGGCCGTCGGCTGCGCTAATCGCAAGATGAGCCCGATCATGGCCGCCGTATATGCGGCGAACGGCCAGATCGGCATGGTCTACACTTCCCATGAGGGCCTTGACGAGATGGCACCGACCGGTCCGGTCTCCATTTGGGAATTCAAGGACGGCAAGGTTACCGAAAACAAATTCGATCCGACCGTCGAACTCGGCCTCGCCAAAGTCACCATCGCAGATCTGAAGGGTGGCGAACCGACGCTCAACGCGCAGCTGGCACGAGACTTCTTCGCAGGCAAGGATGTGTCGTTCCGTACCACCGCGCTGCTGAACGCCGCTTCCGCAATCGTCGCCGACGGTCATTTGGTGCCGGGCGACGCAAGCTTGGCTGACCGGTTCAAAGCCGCCTACGCCATCGCGGAGCAGACCGTCGACTCCGGCAAGGCCACGGCGCTGCTTGACAAGTGGATCGCCACCGCCCAAGCTGCGAAGAAAGCCTGAAAACGCTGACAACGTATGTGTATGTGAAGGCCCCGGCGTAAATATGAACCGCACCCCGATTGTTGGACTGAAGAAATTCAGATTCGATGATCGGAGGTGCGGTTCTTTCGTATGCGTGAGGATCGAAGGAGACGTTACGACGACGGGTTCCGGCGCGAGGCGCTGGAGCTCATTAAGTCCGGAGCCGGCAAGGACACGCTCGCCAGAAGGCTTGCCATACCGGTGTATACCGCGAGAAACTGGATCGGGCTGTACAGGTCCAACGGCGAGGAGGCGGTCATGGGAGGCGGCGGCAGCAGACGCTACGACTGGGAGACGAAGGTCGCCGCGGCGCGCGACCACGTCGAGAACGGTCTGACCAAGACGGAGGCCATGGCCAGGCACGGGATCGCGAGCATCGCGTCCCTGGAGCGCTGGTGCCGCGACTACCGGTCCGGAGGCGCTCAGGCCGAAGCCCGAACCGACGCGCGAGCAGGAGCTCGCCGAACAGGTCGCGTACCTGGAAAAACTCCGGGCCCTGCGGGCGTCCAAGTCACGCGGCGCGAGCGAAGCGCCGTCGTCCGACTGCTCGCAGGGCGGGGACACCGGCTCGGCCACCTCCTGAGGATAGCCGGGCTGCCGAAATCCACGTACTACCACCACCTGTCGCGCCCGGCGCACGTGTCCAGGCCGGACGTGGAGCCGATGGTACGGGAGATATGGGATGGCAGTACCAGCACCAATGGTGGCGGGACGAGCTCGAACGCCTCGGCATCCGCCAATCCATGAGCCGCAAGGGCAACTGCCTGGACAACGCGGCGGCCGAGCAGGTCTTCGGCCACTTGAAGGATGAGTTCTACCGCGGCCGTGTGTTCGACTCGTACGAACAGTTCAAACGCGAGCTGGACGCCTACATCATCCATTGGAACACCAGACGACGCCAGATACGACTCGAGGGACGCACCCCGGAGGAGTTCCGGAGCATGTCCCTCGCGGTCTGACCCTGTATCCCAATTAACAACGTCCAACAAACGGGGCGCAGTTCAAACCGCCGGGGCCTTCACATAGATGGATATGTATTCAGTTTGTCGCCAAAGAATCGTCAGACGCGTGCTCCATCATCGAATTCGTCGGTACGCGTTTCACGATGCCCTTTATGCTGCACGATGAGGCCAGCGGCGCCGACCAGCGCACACAAACCGAAAATCGAACCAAGAATCGAAGCCAACGCCGGAACGAACACGGAAGCGATAATGCCGATGACGCCGGCCACCAGCAATATCCAGAACACCAGTTTTGACAGTTTCACATGGCCGATTTCAGGATTCGGCGGCACGAAGTCGTCACCGTAACGGTCCATGACCCGATCCGTGTCAAGCCAGCTCGAACCAGTGAAATCGCGCGGCCCACGACCATTCGCCGGCGCATCATTGGTGAACGTGCCCTGATCCAAGTCATCGATGGACAGCAAAGCCTCTTTTTCCCGACGTTGCGCATGCTTCTCGAAACGTTTCGCACTACGCGAACGTTCCACGGCCTTCAAATCGTCAGCATGCGAATCCGCAAACTCGGCCCAAGCCGCATCCAAGTCGTCCATTGGAGAGCCGCCACCATGCGACGCGTCATTTGGGCGTTCTTCATCGTCATTGCTATTGTTGAGGTCAGTCATACTTATACTCTAATCGGGCGGACGCCAATCCGCCGGGAGGATTGTGAAGAATGCTCTATTGGTTTTTCGTCAAAGGCTTGGGACCAATCGCCATCCACCGTTTGGGACCGACCGCGCAAGGACTTGAGAACATTCCGCACGAAGGTGGCGCCATCATCGCAGCCAACCATCTTGCCGTCATCGACGATGCGTTGCTGCCGTTGACCTGCCCGCGCATGATTCATTTCATGGGCAAGGCCGAATATTTCGAAGGCAAAGGCATCAAAGGCAAATTCAAGAAATGGTGGTTCACGTCAGTCGGCGTGTTCCCCGTGGACCGTTCCGGCGGTTCCAAATCACTTGGCGCACTGAACCACGCCCGTGAGATCATCGAGGACGGACATCTGTTCGGCATTCACATCGAAGGTACTCGCAGCCCCGATGGACGTCTTTACAAAGGACACACCGGCGCGGCGCGTCTGGCATTCGAAACCGGTTGCCCCATTATTCCGGCCGCCATCATCGGTTCGCGTGAACTGCAGAAGCCAGGACAGGTCATTCCGAACAAAGGCAAGTCCAAGGTGATTTACGGCAAGCCGATTGAAGTCGAGAAGAAATCCGCCGACCAGATTACCCACGATGATTTGCGTTCGCTTACCGACCGCGTGACCCGTGAGATCCAGAAGATGAGCGGACAGGAATACGTCGACGAATACGCGCAGAAGGTCAAGGCCGAGCTCAAAGCCCAGCAGGAGGCCGAAGCGCAGGTACAAGCCGAATCCGCTGCCAAGAAGGCATAAGTTTTCAGCGAGGTTCATTCCAAACCAATCAGGGGTGTCTGTTCCGAAGAATGTTTTCGGAACAGACACCCCTGATTTCTATTTTGTAATCAGGATAATCAGTCGAACAGCGACGAATACATTTTCAAGGTGACGGTATTCGGCGTGCCATCCTCCTGACGCAGTCGCACCTCGGTGCCTCCTACCGGATCCTGCGAAGCGACCTTCTTGTCTTGACTGGAGTCAAGTGTCAGTTGCGAGCTGATCTTCACACTGAATCCCAGCTTCTCCAATGCGGCTTTGGCAGCGGCGGCTTTCTGTCCGACATAATTCGGCAGCGTTACGGTTTCCGGTCCCTTCGACACCACCGCATTGACGCTATCGCCCCAGTGCAACTCGTCTCCGGTCTTCGCGGAAGCGGAAATCACCTGTCCTTGCGGAATCTTGTCATCGAATTGCTCGGTCCAGTTGACGGTGAGCTTGAGCGCATCAAGCGTCTGCTGCGCCTCATCCTTCGATTTGCCCACGACGTCCGGCATGGTAACCGGTTTCGGTCCTTGGGACAGCGTGACGGTAATCTTCGCGTTATGGGGCAGAGTCGCGCCGGGATCGACGCTTAAATCAAGCAACGCGCCCTGAGGTACGTCCATGGAATACGCGTCATCATTGGCCGGAGTCTGTTCGATGTTGTCGAAGCCGGCACGCTTCAACGCGTTGATCGGATCCTTGCCGTTCGCACTGGTGGCATCGAGAATGTCTGTGGGAACAGTGCCCTGCTTAATACCCTTGGACACTACCACCTTGACCTTCTGATGATGACGTTTGCTCACATGCGAACCGACATTCTCCGGGTCGGTGGAGATGACATTGCCAGCCTTGACGGAATCACTGAACGCCTCGGTCTCTTCGTACTCGATGTTGGAGAATTTCAGCAGTTCCTCATAGGCGTTCCATTTGATGTTGGAAATACGGCAGGGCTCCGAATCGGAACATGTGAGATCTGCCGGCTGAGGCATGGTCCAGTAGCTGCCCGGTCCTCGGAAATACCACCAGGCATAGCCTCCACCGCCTGCGCAGGCAAGCACGATGGCTGCTACGACGGCGATGATGACAGGTGCACGCTTGCCACTGCGTTTCGGCTGTCCACCACTGACCGGACCGTTCGAGGGGGAAGCTGGAACGTTGTTGGCGGGGACGTCGTTCTTTTCCAAAGCCAAGCGGGTGGTTGCCTCCGGATCTGCCTGCTGCGCCGGCATGACGGTGGTTTTGTTCGGGTTTTCCGGATTGAACTGTCGTGTACGATCGTCGTTCTGACGCACAGGCGGTGCTGGGGGAGCGGGCGGTAGCGGCATCTGCCGGGTGCCATCGCCGGGCATGGTGTCGGCGGCATCGTTTGCGGCCGGGGAAACGGCTGACAGACGGTATTGCCAGTCGTCGATGGTGAGGTTCGATTGCAACTGCTGCAATTCGTCGAATGCCACGGACGCATCCTGGGGACGGTCCTCGACCGCGCGCGCCGTAAGACGGGCGAGGAATGCGGCCACGCCTGCATTGATGCCCGGACAAGCGGTCGTGATATCCGGCACATCCTCATGCACGTGCTTGAACACCAGCGTCACCGGATTGTCCGCGGTGAACGGCACCTTGCCGGCCAGCATCTCCCAAGCCATGATGCCTACGGAATACAGGTCTCCCTGCGGCGTTGCCTGATTGTGCTGAATCATTTCTGGCGCCAGATAGGCGGCCGTGCCCAGCAGCATGCCGGTGGAGGACAGCGTGGCCTGCGACACCGCCTTGGCCAGGCCGAAATCGGTGATCTGCACATGTCCTCGGTCATTGAGCAGAATATTCTCCGGTTTGATATCGCGGTGCACCACGCCTGCGCGATGCGCCGAAGCCAAGCCGTCCAACGTCTCACCGACTATGCGTAGCGTCTCACGAACGCTGAACGTGACTTGCTGGTTCATTTCGTACCGCAGGTTCACGCCATGCACGTACTCCATGACAAGAAAATCCAGTCCATCGAACTCACCGGTGTCATACACCTGCACGATATGGGGATTGGCTATTGCTGCTGCGGAACGGGCCTCGCGATGGAAACGTTCCACGAACTGGTCGCGTTGTGGGCCCTGTGCCAGCTGCGTGTGCATGATCTTAATGGCGACGGTGCGTCCCAGACGCTCGTCAACAGCTTGATACACCGTGGCCATGCCGCCATCGGCGATTCTGCTGACGACTCGGTACCGGCCTTCGATGACCTGGCCTTCGGGGGCATGCTGGGCTTCACTCATGGCTAATCGGTACGATTCCTTCTTCAAAAAACGTTTCGCGACAAAGATGTGTTCACTTGTAGTCTACAAGGAATGGTTTGCGGAAGATGCGATGAACACGGGTCTTTCACAGTGCGGCGGCATCAGCCCTGTTCCCGCACAATCGGTACGAAACGTGCGCATGCCTCGGTAAGCATGTCTTTGCGATCCTGCGATAGTTCAAGCGTCTCGATGGCGGCCTTCGACTCGAGCCACAGACCGGCGATCCGTTCCTTGGAACGTGCGATGGCACCAGTGGACTCGAACAATGCGATGGCACGCCTAACATGTGCCTCGTCACGTGATTCGGCTTCCCACATGTCGATGAGTTCACGTCGTTCGACATCGCCGGCAGCCTCAATCGCATCGGCCAGCAACACCGTGCGTTTGCCTTCACGGATATCACCGCCCACCGGTTTGCCGGTATTGCGGCTCGACCCGATGACGTCCAGAAGATCATCCGCGAGCTGGAACGCCAAACCAAGAGGCAATCCAATCGCCAGTGCGAGCCTGCGCGCGTCCGCAGGGGCGAGGCCGGCGGCAAGCATACCGAATTCCAAAGGTGCGATAGTGGTATAACTGGCGGTCTTCCAACGGAAGACATTCAAAGAGGCCGACGCCAGCTCTTCAGGATCGTCTAACGTATTGAGTTCCACGGCCAAATCGAGTACTTGGCCGATTTCCACTTCACGGTGCATATTCAGGAAGGCCGACACCACGGAAGACCCGGAGCCAAGCCGGCAAGCCGCTTTATTGGCGATATCCACGCTCGCGGTGGCCAGCATATCACCCAACATGATGCCCAAACCATGGCCGATGGCATCACTATGGGTATCCGTGGCAAGCGCACGATGAGCGGACGGCTTGCCACGGCGCAGATCGGAATCGTCGATGATGTCGTCATGCACCAACGCGCCGGTCTGAAACACTTCGATCGCGCATGCCAGATCCAACACCGCATCCATATCACGTTCCGCCACATCCTGCGGCGCGAACGCACGGAACGCATCCAACGTCAGCAACGCCCGCAGACGTTTGCCGCCCTCACTTGACGTGACCGCCTGCTGCGCCACCGCATCAGCGACGGCTTTGCAGGAATTCGCCACCGGATCGTCCGCATGCAGGAACGAAAAATCCCTTACCAGCGAGAGCGTGCGCGTTTCAATCTGTTCCAAATCGGAAGAGCTAGTCATGGGTCAAGGTTATCCACACACATTCGACAAGAGGAAAACATAATGATTGCAGCGGGTGAGACGGTGCCGGACGTTTCGTGACACGCCGAGCTTCACGTTCTCCGACCACAGGGGTGCCGAAACGCCTCATTGCATTGCCGGATGATGCATAGTTCCAACAAAGCGGCCTGCATCAAGCGACCGCTCCGATACGCCAAGGAGGACGAGACATGAAGACGATCGACGAGCCCATGCCGATATGCGAAGCCGAGATGGAACGGCTTGAAGACCAATTGGTGGAGGATTGCAAATCGCTGGGCATGGCGGAGAGCATACGCGATTTCCTGCAGGAGCCATTCTCGGAATGGATGGATGAGCTGGCCGATGAATCGTCGGGAGGTGACGATTCATCGCCAGAATGCAGACTGTCCAGAAACGGTGCGGGAGCACTTGCCATCGCCATGCAGCAGACCATGGCGGTGCGTGACGCGCTGCTGGTCTCCATCATCGTGGATGAACGACGTTCGTCACGTGACTTTCTCATGGGATTCATGGCCAATCCGACACTTCCCGGCAACACGCGTCATCTGGAGGAATCCCTCAACGGATCGTTCCGTGACGCATCAAGAAAACCCGACACGAAACGTTGCGACAACGGCGTCAACATGATGTTCGACATCATCGGGATGGTCCCCGAACGGTATCATGTGCAGCCATTGGCCATCATCAGTTATGTGCTGTGGTGGATGGGCGATGAGCGCGCCATGCTGTGCGCGATGCGTGCGCTCGCGTTGGATGAGAATTGTTCGCTCGCGGCGATCATCTGCTCCGCGGCGCATCGTCATATCGGACCGGCATGGGCCGAAGAGACATAGAGCAACACGCCGAAAGGAAGCGGTACTTGCGCATGGTGAGCTCAACACGCGGGAATAATCGTCCTCGCAAGATGGTTAACTCACATAGTTGACGATTTGCCCTTGCCAGAAGTGGGTCCATATGGTATACGCTTCCGGCGGGATCAATAGGAGGATAAGTTTGGCCACCAAGGAAACGACGGTAAATACGGAACAGACTGATCTGACCGAAAAGACCACCTCCGGAAAAAAGGCCTCCACGCGCAAGCCTGCTGCCAAGAAGAGCGAGTCCTCAAAGACCGCTACGAAGACGTCGCGCAAGACGGCCGCGAAGAAGACCTCCGCCGCCAAGAAAAGCAAGAAAGCGGAAGAAGAAGAGAACCTGATCGAGCAGGACGCTCCTGAAGACGATCCCGTCGAGGATGCCGATCTTGATGATTTCGACGATGACCTTGATGACGTGGACGACGAAGGGGAGGATGACGACCTCGACGAGGACAATATCGACGAGGATGACGATTCCGAACTGGAAGACGATGACGAAGACAAGCGCAAAAAGCCGGAAGAGCCCAAGGAAAAAGGCGCTTTCGTGGTGCGTGACGATGATGACGACGACAATCTGACGCCGTCCGGCAATCCGAAGCGTCGTGTGATCGCAGCCGGCGCCACCGCAGATCCGGTCAAGGATTACCTGAAGCAGATCGGCCGAGTGAACCTGCTGAACGCCGAACAGGAAGTCGACCTGTCCGAACGCATCGAGGCCGGTCTGTACGCCCAACATCTGCTGGACACGGAATCCGACAAGATGGATTTCAAGCGCCGGCGTGAACTGAAGTGGGCCGCGAACGACGGCAAGCGCGCCAAGGACCATCTGCTGGAAGCCAACCTTCGACTCGTGGTCTCTCTTGCCAAGCGCTATACGGGCCGTGGCATGCTGTTCCTCGATTTGATTCAGGAAGGCAATCTTGGTCTGATTCGTGCCGTAGAGAAGTTCGACTGGAAGAAGGGCTTCAAGTTCTCCACGTACGCCACATGGTGGATTCGCCAGGCCATCACCCGTGCCATGGCTGATCAGGCCCGCACCATTCGTGTGCCTGTGCATATGGTGGAAGTCATCAACAAGCTGTCCCGCGTGCAGCGCCAGATGCTTCAGGACCTCGGCCGCGAACCTACGCCGGACGAACTGGCCCGCGAGCTCGACATGCCGGTCGAGAAGGTGCAGGAAGTGCAGAAGTACGGGCGTGAGCCGATTTCCCTGCACACGCCGCTGGGCGAGGATGGCGATTCCGAGTTCGGTGATCTGATCGAAGACACCGACGCCATCGCACCGTCCGATGCCGTCGCCTTCTCGCTGTTGCAGGAGCAGTTCAAGCAGGTGCTTGAAACGCTGTCTCCGCGTGAAGCTGGCGTCATCAAGATGCGCTACGGTTTGGAGGACGGCCAGCCGAAGACGCTGGATGATATCGGACGTGTGTATGGCGTGACGCGCGAACGTATCCGCCAAATCGAATCGAAGACCATGTCCAAGCTGCGCCATCCGTCCCGTTCGCAGACGCTGCGCGACTTCCTGGACCAGTGATAGTAATCAGACGCGAGTAAATGAAGTCGAGAAACCGGCATGAACGCAGGGTTTCTCGACTTCATGTCTTGTAAGGCGACAATTGAAAGGGAACATGGCTAAGGATAATTACGGTGCTGAGAGTCTTACCGTGCTCGAAGGCTTGGATGCGGTGCGCAAACGTCCGGGCATGTACATCGGCACGACCGACAGCCAGGGCCTGATGCACTGCCTGTGGGAGATCATCGACAATGCCGTCGATGAGGCTCTTGCGGGAGCCTGCAACCACATCATCGTGACCTTGCATGACGATGGTTCCGTTGAAGTGGCGGACAATGGCCGAGGCATTCCGGTGGACGTGGAGCCGAAAACCAAGCTCACCGGCGTGGAAGTGGTGCTGACCAAGCTGCATGCCGGCGCCAAATTCGGCAATTCCTCGTATGGCGCTTCCGGCGGTCTGCATGGTGTCGGCTCATCCGTTGTGAACGCATTGAGCTCCCGTCTCGACGTGGAAGTGGATCGTGACGGCAAAACCCACCACATGGCCTTCCACCAAGGCCATCCTGGTGTGTACTCCGACGAGGATCCCACGCATCCGTCCCCGAATTCGCCGTTCAAGAAGACGCGCAAGAACCGTCCGACCGAACTCGAGATCATCGGCAAGGTGAGCCCGAAGACCACGGGAACCCGCATCCGTTACTGGGCCGATCCCGAGATTTTCAACGACACCGCCGAATTCAGCTATGACCAGCTCATCGACCGCGTACGTCAGACCAGCTTCCTGGTACCGGGACTGAAAATCACCGTCATCGATGAAAACATTCCCGAAACCGGTGACGAAGCCGTCGATGAAATGCTGGAAGTCGATGCCGAGGACAATGCCGCAGACATGGCGCAACCGGATAGCGCAGCCACGGACGAGTCGCCTGAATCCCAGACGGGCGACGCTGACGCGCAGCCGCAGGAAAACGCTGTGCAGACCACGCGTCCGAAATACCCGCACGCGCGCATCGAGGAATTCCTCCATACCGGCGGTGTGAGAGACTTCGTCGATTTCCTGTCCAAAGGCGAAGCGGTCTCCGATATTTGGCGCATCGCCGGCGAGGACACGTATGTTGAAGAAACGCAGGCGGTCGGAGACGATGGTGAACTGCATGCGCAGAAGGTGACGCGTGATTGCGCAGTCGATATCGCCATGCGATGGACCAACGGCTACGACACCACCATGCGCAGCTTCGTCAACGTGGTGGAGACGCCCGGCGGCGGCATGCACGTGGACGGCTTCCTCCAAGGCATCACCAAGCAGGTGCGCAAGGCCATCGAGGACAACGCGCGCAAACTCAAGGTGAATCTCAAGGATTCCCATATGAAGGTGGAACGTGACGACATTCTCGCCGGTCTGGTGGCCGTCGTCACCGTCCGCATCGCCGAACCGCAGTTCCAAGGCCAGACCAAGGACGTGCTCGGCACCGCGCAAGTCAAGCCGATCGTCTCCAGAATGACCGACAGGCAGTTCGGTGAGATGATTACCGGCTCCAAACGCGGTTACAAGGAACAGTCCGGCCGCGTGCTGGAGAAAATCGTCGGCGAAATGCATGCCCGCGTGCAGGCGCGCAAGACCAAGGAAGTCACACGCCGTAAGAACGCGCTTGAATCCGCGTCCATGCCGCCGAAACTGTCCGACTGCCAGCCCGGCAATGACGATGTGGCCGAACTGTTCATCGTCGAGGGTGATTCCGCATTGGGCACAGCCAAGGCCGCCCGTAATTCCGGATTCCAGGCGTTGCTGCCGATTCGAGGCAAGATCCTCAACGTGCAGAAGGCATCGCTCGCGCAGATGCTGTCCAACAAGGAATGCGCGGCCATCATCCAGGTGGTTGGCGCTGGTTCCGGAGCGAGCTTCGACATCGAACAGGCCCGATACAACAAGATCATCATGATGACCGATGCCGATGTCGACGGCGCGCACATCCGCATCCTGCTGCTGACGCTGTTCTACCGGTACATGCGGCCGCTTATCGAATACGGTCATGTGTATGCCGCCGTGCCGCCGCTGCATCGTATCGCGTTGACGGGTACGCATAAGGGCGAGTACATCTACACGTATTCCGATGATGAGTTGGCAGGCAAACTTGCCGAGCTTGATAAAAAGCACATCGGTTACAACGAGGACATCCAGCGTTACAAGGGTTTGGGTGAGATGGACGCCGACCAGCTGGCCGATACCACCATGGATCCGCGCACCCGCATGCTGCGCCGTATCCGCATGGAGGACGCCGAACAGGCCAGCCACATCTTCAGCCTGCTCATGGGTGATGACGTGCCGCCGCGCAAGGCGTTCATCGTGGAGAACGCCGACGATTTCGACCGTTCCAAGATCGACACCTGATCTTGATTGCATGGGAGGTAGGTTCCGTTCCGTCGAAACCCGCCTTCCGCATTTTTTGCCGGAACCAACGCCTGCTCGCTTCTTGGAACAGGACCGAAAACAAGACCGAATCATGCTTCGACCGGAATCAGACGTTGAATCGGTACCGCAAATCGCTAGTTACCGTTTGGTGGGTAACTGCGGGTAAACTGTATGACGAATTCGGACCATCGCGTCCATGGAACCATCAAAGGAGCTGATTCATGGCTAATCTGCTGCTTGCCGTGATTTATGTGGCTTTCATCAGTCTGGGCTTGCCGGATGCCGTGCTCGGGGCCGCCTGGCCGACGATGGGCACCGATTTGAATGCGCCTGTTTCCTGGGAGGGTGGCATTTCCATGACCATTTCGGCGGGCACCATTGTGTCCGCGTTGCTGTCCGATCGAATGACTTTGCGATTCGGCGCGGGCAAGGTCACTGTGGTATCCGTGGCATTGACGGCGTTCGCTTTGTTCGGTTTCTCGATCGCGCCGAATTACTGGATGCTGCTGTTGTTCGCGATTCCTTATGGATTGGGAGCAGGCGGTGTCGACGCCGCGTTGAACAACTATGTCGCGATCCACTATGAAAGCCGTCACATGAGCTGGCTGCACGCCATGTGGGGATTGGGTACGCTGCTTGGCCCGTACATCATGGCGTATGCATTGGGCGCGGGTCAAGGCTGGTCGTGGGGATACCGGTACATCTCCATCCTGCAGATAGCGCTTACCGCGGTACTGGTTTTCAGTCTGCCACTGTGGAAGACACGCACCGCACAAGACACCGAAGAGACAACTGAGGGTGACGGACCGCGTAAGCCGCTCGGTATCCGTGGCGTGCTCGCGATTCGTGGCGCACGCGAGATCCTCGTCATGTTCTTCTGCTATTGCGCGCTTGAATCCACCGCCATGCTGTGGGCCAGCAGCTATATGGTGCTCGGCAAGGGCATCGATAAGACCACGGCCGCCATGTGGGGAAGCCTGTTCTGTATCGGCATCACCGTCGGGCGTCTCGCAAGCGGATTCCTCACCATGAGATTGAGCGATCCGTCTATGATCCGCCTCGGTCAGGCCCTGGTATTGACGGGTGTCATCATCATGCTGCTGCCGCTGCCGCATCACATCGGCACCATCGCGGGACTGATGGTCATCGGCCTGGGATGCGCGCCGATCTATCCATGCGTCATCCACTCCACACCGACCTATTTCGGCAAGGACAAGTCCCAGGCCATCGTCGGCATGCAGATGGCATTCGCCTATGTGGGGTCGATGTGCATGCCTCCGGTGTTCGGCCTGATTGCCCAGCACATCTCCGTCAACCTGTTCCCGTGGTATCTCGTGGCGTTCCTGGTGCTCATGGTGGTCATGCACGAAACGTTGCGCAAAAAGTGTGGTGGCCAGGTCACGGCCTGAACGTCAGAACATCCACGTCGCCGGATTGTCCGGCGAATAGGCGCTGCCGAAACCGTGCGCGGCATTGTATGTGCCGCACACCCAATCCGGATTGCTGAAGCCAAGCGTCACATACCAGACCATGACGAGCGCGGCGAGCGTCGCCATGAGCGGAAGACGTGCCGTGAACATGCGGATCGCGCACAGCGCGATGGCGATTGCCAGCAATACGATGAACGTCAGTGAGGCGTAGCGCAGCCAGGTTAGACCGTACGCTCCGATGTACAGGCCCAGTCGAAGGGCCGCCGAGGCCAGCATGACGGCGGTCACGGCCAGCAGTCCGCCCAGCGTGGCGTTCAGCCAAGGCGTGTGTGGGGTGGATGTGAGAGCGATGCCGAAGATGGCCAGATTGATGGCGGCCACCGTCAGCAGCTGGAAGAAACCGTCCCGCGCATACTCGCTATAGGTCAGTCCGTCCGGGAGTGAGATTAAGCCGTCCGTCAAAGCTCCGGCGAACAGGAAACGCAATTGCACCGCGCAGAACAGCGTGTATACGACCAGCATCATCGAGAGCACGGTGATCGTCATCGTCGAACTCAGAGCGATATGACGGGGCTCTGACGGCTCTTTGGTTTCGATATCGAGGCTAAGAAGCAGGGAGCATAGGAACGGCCAGGGCACAATGACGATCAGTGTGTGGATCGTAATCGCCGTAAGGTCGGGATGTCCGATGGCGGCTGTCAGTTCGTAGCGGAATATCTGGTCCGCGCTGGTCAGCAAGGGGATGATGGCCAGCAGCAGCGGTATCGAGACCAATACCGCCATACCGATCTCACGGGCCTTCGAGCGTTTGTTGGACGAAGCGGCGGAACGGGCCAGGATGGTAAACGACCCGAAGACGCGCCCCAGATTGGAAAACGGCTGTATGAGCCAGCCGGTGAGCCAATCGCGTGCCACTTGGGACGGATGCCATATGCTGTATCGGCCGTTGACCAGCTGGCAGTGCAGCATCAGCAGCATGGGTTGCGCAAGGAATGTGGTCAGCGAGTAATCGATGTTCCCGCTATACGGAGTGGCGCTGACGGAAAGCATGTTCCATACGCTCAACGCGGTGATCGTGCCGGCCACAAGCCACGTGTACGGACGCTTGCGCACGCTCGTCCAGTGGAGCGCGGTGACGAGCGCAAGGCATAGCAGCCAGAACAACGGCAGGGCATATCCGTATATGCATTCGGGAAGCGTGGAACTGCAGACGAACCGGTCGAAGACGAAGGTGATGGCGAGCGCCGTGGCCAGGGTCGCGATGGTGCGCCGCCTCGTCCGTCGGGATGCCGGATGCTGCTGTTCGATGGCGGTACGTGTGGCCGGTTGCGGCGCCGGTGTCTGTTGGGTGTTCATGGCATTCCTTTCGATTGATGGATCAATGGAACTATCGTCATGGTAAGCTATCGAAAAACGATAGAAACATATCGAAATTTATTTTTTCACGGAATTTGCATATTGAAAAACGATAGGTTATTATCGTTTTTCGTGAATTGCGTTTTATCTATGAAGGAGGTCTCACATGTGTGCGCGGAATGATTCGATGGACGATCCGGAACGGGGATCGGCGGTGATTGTGGCGTTGCGCGTGCTGGTCGTGCTGTTCGCGCTGTGCGGGCTGGCTCTACAGGTCGGCGCGCTCGTGGCGGGCGTGGTCGTCTCCATCGATTGCATACACGCGGATGTGGCGCATTGGCTCTACGTGATCGGATTCGTGCTGATGGTGGCCTGTTTCGAGGCGGCTTTGGTGCCGTTGTGGAGACTGCTGACATTGGCTCGTCGACGTGACGTGTTCTCCGGAAAAGCCGTCCGTCTGGTCGACGGCATACTCGGATGCGCCGGGGTGGAAGGTGTTCTGGTCGTCCTGGCGATGCTTTCCCAGGCCTGGCTGTCGCCCTCCCTGTTCCTGTCGAAGCTGCTTGGGCTGGAAACCGATCTGGTCCGTTTCGCGGTCGTGGGTGGCGGTCTGGTGGCTCTGCTGCTCATAGCGGCGTTCATGCTGCTCATGCTGGTGATGCGCTCGCTGCTGCGGCAGGCCATCGAACAGCGCGATGAACTGTCGGCGGTGATCTGACATGGCGATCCGTGTGAATCTCGATGTGATGCTGGCTAAACGCAAGATGGGCGTGAATGAGTTGGCCGATGCGATCGGCATCACGCCCGCCAATGTGTCGGTGCTGAAGAACGGCCGTGCCAAGGCGATCCGTTTCTCCACGCTTGACGCGATATGCTCCGTGCTTGACTGTCAGCCCGGCGATGTGCTCGAATGGGTTGATGACGCCGATTGACGGTTGGCATGTCTGAAGGCGATGCCATAATCGAACGTATGTACGAATGTTTGGACTTGTTTTCCGAAGCGACCAGAACATGGTTCAGGCATGCGTTCGACCATCCGACCGAAGCGCAGCGGCAGGCCTGGCCCGCCATCCAAGCCGGTGAGAACGTTCTGGTGGTGGCTCCCACCGGCTCGGGCAAAACGCTGTGCGCGTTCCTTTCCGCAATCGACCGGCTGATGTCCGGAAAAGAACGCCAGCCAGCCCAATCATCTGACTCCAAAAGCGGCAAGCCGGCCGATGGTGTCAAAGTGCTGTACATCTCGTCCCTGAAGGCGCTGGGCGCGGATGTCGCGAAAAACCTGCAGGCTCCATTGGACGGCATCTCCAAACAGTGCGAGACGATGGGAATCCCCGCTCCGAATGTCAGCGTGGCCATGCGCAGCGGAGACACCACGACACAGGAGCGTCGCCGAATCGTCAGCCATCCGCCGGACATCCTAGTCACCACACCCGAATCATTGTTCCTGATGCTCACCTCCCAGGCACGCCGGATACTCTCCACCGTCGAAACCGTCATCGTGGACGAAATCCATGCCGTGGCGGGAACCAAGCGCGGCGCGCATCTGGCGCTCAGCCTTGAACGGCTTGACGAGCTGACCGAAAAACCTGCGCAACGCATAGGACTGTCGGCCACCGTCAATCCTGTGGAGGAAGTGGCCCGTTTCCTCGGTGGTTCAAAACCGGTGCGCATCGTGCGTCCGCAATCCCGTCCGGATATGGAAATCAAGGTCGTAGAGCCGCTCGCCGACATGCTCGACACCAGCGCCACCGGAGGATCGGTATGGCCGGCCATCGAACGCAGCGTGCTTGACGAAGTGCTGAAACACCACACCACCCTCGTGTTCGTCAACTCCCGTGGCCTTGCGGAAAAACTCACCGCACGGCTCAACGACCTGTATGCGCAATTGCGCACATCCCGGAAAACCGGGTCTGAAACCGCCGTCAAAGCGGACGCAGGGCGGGATGCGCTGTCCGACCGTAGGCTTGGCCGAACGGACTTGAGTGTGTCGGACAACGCATCCCAGCCGGAGTCCACAGCCAGTGATTCCACCCAGCCGTATCCGGATTTGGGCTCCCCGGAAGGCCGTGAAGGCTTCGCCAAACACTACGATTCCGTGGTCGGATCCACCACCATGCTGGTCTCCTCGCATGCGGACGCCGACGCGATCGCCATGGCGCATCATGGTTCCGTTTCCAAAGACCGGCGCAAACAGATCGAAGAGCAGCTCAAACGCGGCCAATTGCGTTGCGTGGTCGCCACATCGAGCCTTGAACTCGGCATCGACATGGGTTCAGTGGATCTGGTCATCCAGATCGCACCGCCATTGTCCGTGTCCTCGGGATTGCAGCGGGTGGGGCGCGCCGACCACAAGGTCGGGGGAGTCTCGCATGCACTGTTCTACCCGATTACACGAGAGCAAATCATCGGCACGGCCGCAAGCATCGAATGCATGCGCTCCGGAGACATCGAAACACTGACCATTCCATGCACCCCCTTGGACGTGCTTGCCCAGCAAACCGTCGCCGCCGCGGCGATGGATGATCTGAAACCAGACGACTGGTACGTGACCGTGCGCAAGGCCGCGCCATTCGAAGATCTCGACAGAACCATGTTCGATGCTGTGATGGGCATGATGACCGGTGCCTACAACGGCGAGGATTTCTCCGCCTTCCGACCTCCATTGCAATACAACGAAGAGGCGGGTCTCATCTCCGCGCGCCCTGGCGCTCAACGACTGGCCGTGACCAGCGGAGGCACCATACCCGACCGAGGAACCTACACCGTGGTGCTTCCCGAAGAAGGCTCCGGACCGGGCCCACGCAAAGTGGGGGAGCTGGATGAGGAAATGGTGTACGAATCCCGGGTTGGAGACGTCATCACCCTCGGCACATCGACCTGGCAGATCCAGGAAATCACCCGGGACCGTGTGGTGGTGGTTCCTGCTCCAGGGCGTACCGCCCGACTGCCGTTCTGGCATGGCGAAGGCGACGGGCGGGACGCGGCATTCGGACGATCCCAAGGCCGATTCATACGCGATATGGCGCAAGGACTACGCGCGGAAGTCTCGGACGGCATCGCAGGAGACAAGACCAGCCGATTCGACACGACAACAATCGCACGTCTACGTCGTGACGGATTGGACGACAACGCCATCGGCAATCTTGCCGACCTGCTTGCCGAACAGCGCGCCGCCACGGGAACGATTCCCAACGACCGTGAGCTGGTCGTCGAACGCTGCCAGGATGAAGAAGGCGATTGGCGTGTGATCGTCCACTCGCCATACGGCAGACGCGTGCACGAACCATGGGCCATGGCCATCACCACACGTATCAAACAACGATACGGGTTCGATGGGCAGGTATACGCGGCCGACGACGGCATCATCATCCGCCTCCCGGACGGCGACGGCAACCTGCCGATCCGCGAGCTGCTGCTGTTCGACACGGAAGAGCTGCAACGCATCATCGAAACGCAAGTCGGCGAAAGCGTGCTGTATGCCGCACGATTCCGAGAATGCGCGGCGCGATCGCTGTTCCTGCCACGCGCCAACCCCGGCAGACGCGTCCCCTTATGGCAGCAGCGGCTGCGCGCGGCGCAACTGCTCAACGCCGCCCGAACTCGGAAGAACTTCCCGTTGCTGTTGGAAACCGCACGCGAATGCCTACAGGACGTGTACGATCTGCCCGCGCTGAAACATGTGATGTCCGGATTACGCTCCGGCGTCATCTCTTTGAGCGAGACCGTCACGGAAACGCCGTCGCCGTTCGCGGAAAACATGCTGTTCGGATACGTGGGCGCGGTCATGTACCAATACGACGTGCCGCAAGCCGAACGCAGCACGCAACTGCTATCCATGGACCCGGAAGTGCTGGAACGTCTTCTGGGCGCCACGGACATGGCTTCGCTGTTGGATGCCGACGTCATCGCGCAGGTTGGGAAGGAGCTTGCCGGACGGACGTTCTGGAACGATTTGGACGAGACCGACATTGCCGGCCGTGTGGCGCGATATGCCAAAACGCATGGCCCATTCACCGCGGATCAGATGATCGCCGAACTGGGATTGGACGCTGTCCAAGGCGTACGCATGTTGGATGAATTACATGCCAAAGGCGAACTGCTGAAAGGCCATTTCGTCGATGATGCGGCCGGAGCGGACGCCAATGGTTCCGATGATTCAGCATCGGAACGGTCACCTCGGCAAACGCCCCAGCAATGGCTCCACAAAGACGTGTTTCGGCGTATCCGCGCGCTTTCGCTTGCCAAGGCACGCAAAGCCATCAAGCCGGTGGAACCGGCCGTCTATCAGGCGTTCCTGTTGGACAGACAAGGTGTCGGACCTGTGGGTGGCGCCCGATATGAAAGCGTCGACGGGCTGATGCGTGTGATCGAACAGCTTGAAGGCATATACCTCAACGCCTCCGTTTGGGAATCCTCAGTCTTCCCCGCACGCGTTCGCGACTACCAACCGAGTATGTTGGACGAACTGCTCGCATCCGGAGACGTGGTATGGGTCGGCTCCAAAATCAATGGTTCCAACGCCAAGGAAGCCGGCGGCATCGCATTCCATCCAGCTGATTCACGGCTGCTGACGAAACCCGGCGAACAATCGCAGAACAATGCCTATAGTGCCGGAACCGTGACCGTGCCGGAGACGATACTTGCCGCATTATCGAATGGGGGAGCCTTCCATGCGCGGCAGCTTTCCACAGCCGCCAAAGCCATCTGGCAGGAACATGCGGAAGTCAACGTGAATCCTGAAACAGGGGAAATCATCCTTCCCGCATGGGGCGAAAGCCAGTTCGAGGAAGCCTTGTGGTCCTTGGTATGGCAAGGCAAAGTGACGAACAGTTCATTCGCTCCCGTTCGGTCCTTGACTCAAGGCACGGTTTCAGTGCGCGCGCCACGCACTGCCACACGCAGACGCGTACGGATCCACGCCTCGACACCGGCGACGCTCGGTGGATTATGGTCCGCGGTCGACTCGTCCCGGACCAGTCCAATGGCGATACCGGATCAAACGGACGATACCGCCGGCAAACCAACAGCCGGCATCGAGGAATACGACATCGCATTGATCGAATCGCTGCTCGACCGATATGGCGTGATCGCCGCTCCGCTAATCGACAAGGAGCAGGTCGCAGGCGGATTCTCCGGACTATACCCGGTACTCAAACGTATGGAGGAACACGGCAATCTGGTCAGAGGCATGTTCGTCAAAGGATTCGGAGCGGCCCAATTCGCCGGACGTGACACAGTGGACGCCTTGCGCGGCGACGACGAGGCGCGCAGCCAATCCTGCGTGGCGCTCGACGTGACCGACCCGGCCAACCTGACAGGCTCCGCGATCACATGGCCCGAACAACACCATATGAAACCGGCGCGCAGAGCGGAATCGGTCATCGTGCTCGACCACGGCATGCCGGTGCTGTTCGCCGTGCCGAAAAGCCACAGAATCGTCAGCTTCACCGATGACGAGCGAATATTGCAGCCGGCATGTACGGAACTTGCCTATGCATTGCAGCATCAGTCCAAGGGCAGCGTCAGCTTCGCCGAAATGAACGGTGAATCATTGAAGGAACGCAACGAATACAGACGTTTGCTGCATGCTGCCGGGTTCGTGGACAGCCCACAAGGCATGAAGCTATATGGCTGAACCAAGCCGGAGGCACTTTCACCCAGCCTGCTCATTCAACCTGGCGGCCCAAGTGCGCAAAACGGGAAGGCCCTGAACCGGAAGAAGAACCAGTCCAGAGCCCCGCCAATCGATTTCGTCGAATCAGCCGACCACCGCAATCGGCGCCGACAGATCCGTACCGGAACCATCGCGTCGCATATCAGGCTTCGGCAATTCCACAGGAGCGCCACTTTGCGTGGAAGCATGCAACGGATACGCGCCCACGAACGCGAGAATCAACGTATCCTGCCCCTTGAGGAATCGCTGCGAACGCACGCCACCCGTACCACGGCCCTTCGTCGGATACATCTCCAACGGCGTGACCTTCGCGGCACCGTTTTCAGTGCCAGGCAACGCTTCGGAATCGCCGGCAACCGTCAACACCACGGCTCCGGAAGCAGAGAACAGTCCATTCTCGCCTTCTTCGTAATTCCATGTCACCTTGCCATCAGGCACCACCGCGAACGCGGCCACCGAACACCCCTCAGCCAGACGAATGCCCGCCATGCCGCCAGCGGTACGGCCCTGCGGACGCACATTCTTCGCTTCGAACGTCAACAACGAGGAATCGGTGGACACAAACACCAGACGATCCTCATCACGGGCTTCGGCAGCGGCAAGCACTTCGTCATCATCCTTCAAATCGATGACGCTCCACGAATCCATTGTGGTCGGAGATTCACGGTTCCAACGCTTGACCACGCCGTTGCGGGTGCCCAACGCCAAAGGAACAAGCTGACCGCCGTCATCCGTGGACGGCATATCAATCGCAGCAATCACCCGTTCGCCGCGGATCGGATCGGTGTTCTCCGTCATGCCCAGCAGTTCCTCGGCCTTCACACCACCCGTGACACTGAGCGGCCCATCCGCGGAAACCTTCGGCAATTCGACCACATGGGCCAGCACCAGACGACCCGCTGAAGTAACCAAGCCGTATGAGGAACGTGTGGACGTGCGGAACATCGAAACGATCTGATCATCCTTGGCGCGTCCGTCGGAAGCCGAACGATTCTCCCAACGTTCCACCGCATCCTCGGAAGTGCGTGCGATCAGGCCCGTGGCGGACAGCATCACCGCGCACGGCTCGTCATCAATCTGCAGAGCCGATGCGGTGGCATTCTCATCGCCGGCCTTCTTTGCGGCCTTTGCGGCTGCGGCGACATCGGCTGCTGCGGAGGATACGGTCGCGGCGGCGCGCGCGGCAGCCATCGCGTTTGCAGAGACGCCATCATCGCCATGCGCCACAACAGGCGTCAAATTGCCTTCCTCATCCTCATCCAGCAGCACCGTGCGCCGGGGAGTGCCGTATTTGGCCACGGCGTCATCCATTTCGTCAATGACCACGCCGTCAAGCGCCTCATCGGAAGCAAGAATGCGTTCAAGCTCTTCGATACGCCGCTTCAGATCGTCGCGTTCCGCCTCAAGCTCGATACGACTCATCTTGGTCAGACGGCGCAGCCGCAAGTCAAGAATGTACTGTGCCTGAATCTCGTCCAGATCGAATACGGCGATAAGCTTTGTTTTCGCGGCCTCGGCATCATCAGAAGAGCGAATCACCTGAATGACTTCATCGATGTCCACCATGGCGAGCAGCAAGCCCTCCACCAAGTGCAGCCGCTCAAGCGCCTTCTTCCTGCGGAATTCACTGCGTCGGCGGATCACCACACGACGATGGTCCACCCACACCTGAAGCATTTCCTTCAATCCCATGGTGTGCGGACGGCCATTGACCAACGCCACATTGTTGATGGTGAAATTGTCCTGCAACGGCGTGTGCTTGAACAGCTGCGCCAACACCGCGTTCGGATCGAACCCGGTTTTGATTTCGATGACGAGGCGCGTGCCGTTATGCCGGTCAGTCAAATCGATGGCACCGGAAATGCCGTCCAGCTTACGGTTCTTCACACCTTCGGAAATACGTTCCAACACACGTTCCGGACCCACCATGAACGGCAGTTCCGTCACGACGATGGCCTTTTTGCGAGCCGTCACGTTTTCGATATGCGTCACGGAACGCGTGGTCAACGCGCCACGACCCGTCTCGTACGCCTCGCGGATGCCCTTGCGGCCCACAATCACGCCGCCGCCCGGCCAATCCGGACCCGGCACGTAGCGCATCAACTCCTCTAACGTCGCGTCGGGATGGCGCATAAGATGCTTGGCCGCAGCCACCACCTCGCCAAGATTGTGCGTGGCCATATTCGTGGCCATGCCGACGGCAATGCCGGAACCACCATTGACCAGCAGGTTCGGAATCGCGGCAGGCAGCACAGTCGGCTCCTGAAGCTTGTTATCGTAATTCGGCGTGAAATCGACGGTATTTTCGGCGATATCGGCATTCATGCCCAACGCGGCCGGCGCCATACGAGCCTCGGTATAACGAGAAGCAGCAGGACCGTCATCGAGAGAACCGAAATTGCCGTGACCGTCCACCAATGGCAGCCGCATCGCGAACGGCTGCGCCAAACGTACCATCGCCTCGTAAATCGCGGAATCGCCATGCGGATGGAGCTTGCCCATCACTTCGCCAACCACACGCGCCGACTTCATATACGGCCGGTCCGGATTGAGGCTCATCTGACCCATCTGATAGATGATGCGTCGTTGCACCGGCTTGAGACCGTCCCTGGCATCAGGCAGCGCTCGGGCGTAAATCACCGAATACGCGTATTCGAGGAACGACTTGCTCATTTCCTCGTTCAACGGCGTTTCGACGATGTTCTCCTTGACCGTACGCGGGTCAAAGGCTGGTTTTGCCGGTTTGCGGTGCGACACCATGCGGTGGTTCTCCTCACGGAAAGGTTATGGTAATCAACCTAGCAATATTACCAGCTGGTACTGCCGCGGTGCTTGAATGGGAACCATGAGTGTTGAAGTGCCCGAAATCGACCAGCTGCTAGCCATGACCAGTCCGGCACGATATGGCGACGAACTGCCGGATGAGGGCGGCCGCGGCGGTGCTCTCCACCTATCCTCGGTACTTCCCGCCATTTCCAGCGCCATCGGGCATCCGATTCCAACGGCCATCCATGCCGATCCGAAACGACTCCAAGAGGCACTTGGCCTGCCGGACGCGCGTTCGGCAGTCGTGGTCCTGGTGGACGGTCTCGGATATTGGAACATCAATATGAGATTGGGGCATTCACCCTATCTACGGTCGCTGATGGCGGATGGCGTTAACCAGCGGCCAATCGCCACATGCATGCCCAGCACCACCGTGGCCGCAATGTCCACGTTCGGCACCGGCACATGCCCCGGATTAACCGGCATGACGGGATATACGCAGCTCAATCCCGACAATGGCGAAATCTGCCAGCTCATCTCTTTCAAAAACGCGCCCGCACCGCTGAAACTGCAACAGCAGCCGACCATATTCGAACGATTGGCGGAACAGGACGTTCGCGTCACCAGTTCGGGACTGCCGAAATTCGCGTTCTCCGCGTTGACTCAGGCGGCGTTACGTGGCAGCGACTACATCTCCAATGACGATCCACGCCGACGTATCATGACCGCGGCGAAAGCGGCGAACACGCCCGGACTGACATACGTGTACCTGCGCGACGCGGACAAGATCGGACACAATTACGGCTGGGACTCCGACAAGTGGATCGGCACATATGAGCGTATCGACGCCCAGTTGTCTTTGCTGCGTCGAAGTGTGCCGAAGAACACGCTGATCGTCATCGTGGCGGATCATGGCATGATAACCGCCGACCCGGAAGCCTGCATCGACATAGCGTCCGAACCCCAGCTGATGCGGGGCGTCGCGAATGTCGGCGGTGAACCACGCTGTGTCATGCTTTATGGCGAGGATGGCGAGAATCCGGAGGACATCGCCGCTCGTTGGCGTGACGTGCTGGGGGAGCGCGCCCAGGTGCGCACCCGCCGGCAGGCAATCGAGGAAGGCGTCTACGGACCAGTCGATGAACGCGTCAAGTCGATGATCGGCGATGTGGTCGTCTCCGCTGCGGGCTCTACCACCATTGTCGATTCCCGCACACAGGCGGAGAAGGCGATGCATCTGCCCAGCGTGCACGGGTCGCTGACCTACATGGAATCTGATATTCCATGCCTGATTGACGTGGCTTGATCGAATGATCCGAACGTCTGAACGGATGTTGCCGTGGGATGTTAGGGAACGTTAATCAGTCACCGAACAGAATTTCATCCCAACTCGGCACTGCGGAGCGTCCTGCACGGCGCTTCGATTTGGTGGTGCTCTGACTATGAGGATCGGATGATGCCGTCTTGGACTTATCGGACTGCTGCTCGCCGGCGGATTGCGTGTTTTGCGAGTTTTGGGCAGGTTCCGTCGTTGAAGGGGCGGGGGACTGCGTCGTCGCGATTTCCGGACGGTTCGGCAGCGGAACGGTCGCCGATGACTGAGTCTCAACGGTGGTCTTGATATTCGTGGCTTGTGGTGCAACCGGTTCCGGAGCATTCCAAGCAGACACCGTCTGTTCGATACGTGCGGAACGTGCGGAATCGCCCGGCAAATTCAATGATGCGAGAAAATTCTGGTCGACCTGCTTCTCGGCGTGTCCTTCCGTCGTCGTGTCTTGCTCGCCGATGAGCTTGCGTGCCGTTGCGTTCAGACAGTTGACCGCGTTGTCATGCATGTTCCAAGACCATTCCGCACGGGCGGCATGACCTGCGGAATCGAACTCCGCGGTAATCTTCCACGGTTCCAAACCGCGTCTGGTGGCCTTCCACCGCACATCCTCCAACCGTACGTGGGCTGCGGCGAAAGTGCGTTCGATCAGTTCGGAAAGCGTGCGCACACGGCTTTCCTTCGGCGCGGGAACCGCCAGGAACTGTTCGATCGCATATTGCTTTTCGGTTTCCACCGCCGCCGAGAAACGCCGAACAAGCGCTTCGCTCAACGAATATCGCTCCGCCACGCGGGTCGGATTGGCTCCGGCTCGAATCAAGGATTGGATTTGGGAGATCGGCAGCGTGGAAGGCGCTTGCTGCTGACGCTCCTCTTGGGTTTCGGTGCGAATCTGTTTTGCCTCCAAAATGGCTCTTTCAAGCGCTTCATCGACCTTGACGGCGAATTTGCCGGCACCTGAAACAAAGACGAGCTCACCGGTTTCACTCACATGATCGAACCGTGCATCTTCGAGCGCATTCTCAGGCACAACACACCACTTTCCCTTAGATTTTTCTATTAATTCTATTGTGCCCCACGTGTCGGATTTTACGAGTATTTCAATTCGTGTATCCTAGCGGGGGAAAAGTCATGTATTCTATGGCGCATAAGCACCATAGATGACGAAAGGAATCTCGATGGCACAGGATTATGATTCCCCGCGCAACAAAGACGAGGACGAGGAGTCGCTCCAGGCTTTGAGCAAGGGTTCTCAGAACAATTCCAACGATATGGACGATGACGAGAACGCCATTGCCGAAGACTACGAGCTGCCGGGCGCCGATTTGAGCAATGAGGACGCTTCGGTGACCGTCATTCCGATGCAGGGCGACGAGTTCATCTGCTCCGAATGCTTCCTGGTGAAGCATCGCAGCCAGCTTGCCTACACTACCGACGACGGACAGCCGGTATGCAAGGAGTGTGCGGCCTGATGGCGTTCGACGAGGCATACAACGAGCCGGAAAACGTCGAGGTTCTGGTAAAGTCGCTGGATCCCGGGCAGCCGGCTCAGCTGCATTACGCCCATGCCGGAGATGCCGGTGCCGATCTGCGCACCACCGAAGAAGTGACGTTGAAGCCGTTCCAGCGGGCGCTGGTGCCCACGGGAGTGGCAATCGCATTGCCTGCCGGCTATGTGGCGCTGGTGCATCCGCGTTCGGGACTCGCCGTCAAGCAGGGCGTCACGGTGCTTAACGCGCCGGGAACCATCGACGCTGGGTACCGTGGCGAAATCAAGGTGCCGTTGATCAACCTCGATCCGGAACGTGCCGTGACGTTCCATCCGGGCGACCGCATCGCACAGCTGGTCATCCAACGCTACGTCGAGGCAAAATTCATCGAGGCGCAGACCCTGCCCGGATCCGACCGCGCGGAACGTGGTTTCGGATCAACCGGCGTTGCGTCCTGACGGGACTGCAATACACAAAGACCGAGGATGTATCCGGCCGTGCAACACGCGGCCGGATACATCCGTCATATGGTGATGCGCGGGTACTATAGGGTACATTCCAAGCGAGGAGGAGCGAAATGAGCGACATGGATCATGAGGTTCGTTCGGCCAGAATGTTGGGCTGCGAGATCAGCACGAATCCGCTTGACCCGCTTGAACCAATCCTCAAGATGTGCGAATACCACCATCCCGACGAGGACATGAGCATTCTCGCGAGAGCCTACCGGCGTGCCGTCAACCAGCATTCGTCGCAACGGCGTAAATCCGGTGAGCCGTACATCATCCATCCGCTTGCAGTGGCGCAGATCCTCGCCGATCTTGGCATGGGGCCGCTGGTTGTGGCAGCGGGCCTTCTGCACGACACGGTGGAGGACACCGACTACACGCTCGACGAATGCCGCGCCGAATTCGGCGACACGGTGACCGGCCTGGTGGACGGCGTCACGAAGCTTTCCAAAATGGAATACGGCGATTCCGCCCAGGCCGAGACCATCCGCAAAATGGTGGTGGCGATGAGCCGCGACGTGCGCGTGCTGGTGGTCAAGCTCGCCGACCGTGTGCACAACGCCCGTACATGGCGTTACGTCAAGCAGTCGAACGCGCAGAAAAAGGCACGTGAAACGCTGGATGTGTATGCGCCGCTCGCCAACCGTCTTGGCATGAACGCCATCAAAACCGAGTTGGAAGAACTCAGCTTCAAGGTTTTGTATCCGAAGATCTACAACGAGATTGTGGTATTGGTGGCCCGTCGCGCCGGACAACGCGACGTGTACCTGAAGCAGATTCTCGCCGAAATCAATGAGGATCTCGACGAACAGCACATCAAAGCCTATGTGACGGGCCGTCCGAAGGACTACTTCTCCATTTACCAGAAGATGATCGTGCGCGGGCACGATTTCGCCAACATTTATGATTTGGTGGGCGTGCGTATCATCGTCGACACGATTCAGGACTGCTATGCGGCGTTGGGTGCCGTGCATGCGCGGTGGAACCCTGTTCCCGGCCGTTTCAAAGACTATATCGCCATGCCGAAGCTCAACATGTACCAGAGCCTGCACACCACGGTGGTCGGTCCCGGCGGCAAGCCGGTGGAGATTCAGATCCGCACGTGGGACATGCACCGCCGCGCGGAATTCGGCATCGCTGCGCATTGGAAGTACAAGGAGAACGGCCAAGCCGGACGCGCGTTGAGCTCGCCTGACAAGTCCGACCGCAAGCGTGGCGAAAACCAGGAGTTGAGCGAGGCCGACAACCTCAAATGGATTCAGCAACTTGCCGACTGGACGAGCGAAACGCCGGATTCCGACGAATTCCTTGGCTCCCTCAAAGAGGATTTGGGCGCGGCAGAGGTCTACGTGTTCACGCCGAAAGGCAAGATCGTCTCGCTTCCCGCCGAAGCCACTCCGATTGATTTCGCTTATGCGGTGCACACCGAAGTCGGTCACCGTACTATGGGTGCGCGCGTGAACGGACGATTGGTGCCGCTTGATACCAAGCTCGAGAATGGCGATACCGTTGAAATATTGACATCCAAGTCCGAATCTGCAGGTCCGTCGCGTGATTGGCTGAGCTTCGCCAAGAGCCCGAAGGCACGCAACAAGATTCGTCAATGGTTCAGCAAGGAACGCCGTACCGAAGCCGTCGAGGAAGGCCGTGACGAGCTGACGCGCGCCATGCGCAAGCGCAACCTGCCAATCACCACGCTGCTGACTCCGGAAGCATTGGTGGGTGTCGCCGACGAGTTGAACCTTGCCAACGCGGAAGCCGTGTTCGTGGCGATTGGTGATGGCCAGATCTCCACGCAGAACGTCATCTCGCATCTGGTCCGTGACGCGGGCAGCGACGAGGTGGATGAGGAAGTCGAGCAGGAGGCGTTGCCGCTCAAGCAGGTGGAGCGTACCAAGAAGACCACCAGCTCGTTGGGTATCTCCGTCAAGGGCGTGGGGGACATCTGGGTCAAGCTGGCCCGATGCTGCATGCCGGTTCCTGGAGACAAGATCATCGGCTTCATCACCCGCAACCAAGGCGTGTCCGTGCATCGCGTGGACTGCCAGAACATGCTCGAACTGGAGAAACGCCAGCCCGAACGTGTGGTGGATGTGCAGTGGACCAGCACCAAGGGCGTGTTCATGGTCAAGATCCAGGTCGAGGCGCTTGACCGTCCGCATCTGCTGAGCGATGTGACACGCGTGCTGTCCGACCACGGCGTGAACATTATCTCCGGCTCGATTTCCACCGGCACCGACCGTGTGGCCACCAGCCAATTCAGCTTCGAAATGGCCGATCCGCAGCATCTGAACACTCTGCTCGCCGCCGTGCGTAAAATCGAAGGCGTGTTCGACGTGTACCGCATCACCGGCGCGAAGGATTCCGCGGAGCCGCGACTGCGCAAAATGTGATGTTGACGAATCACATAAGCCGGTGATTGCAAGCAAACGCCTCTATAAATAAAATGAAGAAAGCCCCTCAATCGAGGGGCTTTCCTATATTGTACGGCTGTGCGGGAAACGCTTACTTGAGCACTTCCACGGACACGATGCCGACCGGCTCGGTCGGACGGTCCATGCGATCGGTGTTCACGGCTTCGAGCTTGTCGACCACTGCCTTGGAATCGTCATCCGCAACCTCGCCGAAGATGGTGTGGTGGCCGTCGAGCCACGGGGTCGGCACGGTGGTGATGAAGAACTGGGAACCGTTGGTGCCGTGGATCTTGCCGTCCATGCCACGACGCAGGCCGGCGTTCGCCATGGCCAGCAGGTACGGGTGGTCGAACTTCAGATCAGGAACAATTTCATCGTCGAAGTCGTAGCCCGGGCCGCCGGTGCCGTTGCCTAGCGGGCAGCCACCCTGAATCATGAAATCCTTGATGATGCGGTGGAAGGTCAGACCGTTGTAGAACGGCTCATGGGAAGGCTGGCCGGTCATCGGATCGATCCATTCCTTCTCGCCGGTGGCAAGGCCGAGGAAATTGGCCACGGTTTCCGGGGTTTCGTCGTCGAACAGGTTGATTTTGATGTCACCTTCGGAGGTGCGCATGATAACTGTAGTCATGGCTCCAAGTGTCTCATGGGCTTGAGACCGGCCGGAAACCCCAATCCCGTCATGCTTTGAGGGGGTGGACGGGGAACCCGAGCCGGACGGGACTACGGACGGCACGAAACCGGCCAAGGCACCTTTAGCTGCACCCGAGATTCCACCCTCGATCGGCGCATCGGGGTTGAAGGGACTGACAAGGAACCTGGGGGAGCCGGCACCTACCAAAGCACCTGGCTTCTCTGCAAAAACTCCATACTTAGGCTTGGTTGATTCTGTATATCCAGTTTTTAATTGCGACATTAATGAATCATCCATGAGTGCCTCGGCGGTGGTTCCGAGAAAATCGGCAGATTTGACCAAATCCGCCACTGACCATGCAATTCGACCCTTCATTTTGTTGGTCATGGTCGGCCGCTGTATGCCTAGAAAAGCGGCAAGAGCGCTTTGTGATTTATTTTGTGCAGTTAAAAGCATTTTGACGTTCCAGGCAATTACAGATTCTGCATATTGCACTTCAGTGTCAACGTTTTTCTTGGCTGTTGCCGGGGCTGATGTGGTCATTGTTGGTCCTCTGTTATTTATGTTTCTTAATAGATAACAACAAGTGTATCTATCGATTTGCGTTTCGTCAAAGGAAACGCTATATTGTTAGTTATGAAGAAACAACGGAACGCGAAAGGAACATCTGGCATGAAGGAATGGCTGAAGGCACAGGGGATTTCCTATCGCCGTCTTGCTGCTTCTATGGGGTCATCGGCTGCGACTGTTTGCAAAAAGCTGAATGGCGAAACTCCTTGGCAGCAGCGGGATTTGTTGTTTTTTCATGACAAGTTTGGACTTTCTTCCGATTTTGTTCTTGGTATTTCAACTGATGCTCAAGAAGAGGAGGTTTTGTGATGGCTGGTGGAATCTACGAGCAGCTTGATTGGCCGGACAGCCGGAGCGATTACGTCCAGGTGTGCGACGGATGCCACACCGCGATCTGGTCGACCCGCTGGAACGAGGAGACATCGGACGGTTTCGACGCTTTCCTCGCCAGGAACGGCTGGCACGACTACATCGACCAGCTCGATCCCCGGATCCTGAACCTTTGCCCGGAATGCGCGGCACGCGCGCTGCGTCTCGGCGAGATTCGGACGCTTGCCGATTGCTGGATCCGCCCGGTGCGCTCCTACACGCACGCCGACCAGGAGGTCTCCGCCCAACTGTCCGCCCGCGAACGGATGGCGGCGAACCTGCTGCTGACCGAGGGGAGGGCGGCATGAAATTGTTTAACGGCTATGTGCTCGGCACATCCGGCGGCGGCAAGTCCTTCGATGTGAGGGTGAGGAAGGCGGACGCCTTCGCCTTTGACGACTTTGACGAGCCGATTGTCATCGATCCGGTCTCATTGGGGGATCGCGGCGGGTTCGGTGCTGTCAAGCCAGATAATGCTGTCGTAGCTTTCGGTGGATGCTTCGACGGCGGTGTTCGGACATTGACCGACGCGCAGGGCCACGCCCTGCGTTTCCGCGAATACCTTGAACGCCCAAGCGGAGTATCCCTCGGTCTGTTCCCTGTGGAAAGTGACGCCGCCGGTGAGGGGCTCCCCGTCGCATGTGAGCTGAAGCACCATGCTGACGTCCGTGTCGAGGACCGTATGGCCCGCTTTCTCGTTGAGGCGTCTCGCGCCCTCGTTGGTGGGGATGCTGAGCATGAGCGGCGCGTGGTGCTCACGCGCCCAGGCGTCGCAGTACCTCTTGATCTGGAGTCCGATGCCTTTGCCCCGGCATTCCCCTCTCACGGCGATGGCCTCGGTGACGCATACCCGCTCTCGGATCACCTGTGCGGCATCCTTCCAACCGTGGGCGGCGAATGCGGTTGCCTCCTCTACCGCTGGTCGGACGAAGGCACCGCCTATAAGGCGGTTCTCGGCCCACAGCCCGATCAGGGTCGACCTGAGCGCGCCGTCGTCCTCGGCGAGGGGATCTGGGAGCGAGCCGTTCCAGCGATGCTCGATTTCTTCGGCCAGGAGCGACCAGACTTCCTGTGCCTCCGCCTCGTCGCGCACGGGCCCGCCGACTGGTTCGAGCAGATCTACACGATGAAATCGTGCCGCACGGCGCAGCAGATTCTTGATTCTGCCCGCGATGCCGAGGGAGGTGGTGCGATGGTCTGATCCCATTCGATTTTCTCTCTTTCTCTGCAACTAAAAGAAAAAACGCCCGTTCCCGATGTTGGAGCGTCGGGAACGGGCGGTGCAACCAATATTCCGAGCGGCCGCGGATCCCGTATCTTGCCGGATCCCGGTCCGTGGCCGCCCCATGCATTGTCTGGAGTAGTGATCACACATGAACGACTTTACTAAATCCTTCCGCATGTCTTGCTCTGTATTCCCTGAGTGTAACCGGGATTCCCGCGCCCCGGTTTGGACGGCCCCGGTCATGGCGGTATTCGTTCGTCACGACGGCCAGGGCTCCGTCGGATCCCGTCGTCTTGCGTCGATGATGGCGCACCCGTCCATGTCCGTGGAAGGGAGGCGGGCATGAACTGGCTGCTGCTGATCGGATCGATCGTTTTCATCGCGTTCGGATGGCTGACGGTGTACGCCCTGTGCCGCGCGGCGCGCCGCGGCGACGAGATGGCCGCCAGGCTGGCCGACCGTCGCGACGTGAAGAGCTCCGATGGAGGTGAGCCGGAATGCTGATGGACCAGAGAACGGTGGACTACGTGTCGTCCCTGCCGGCGGTGGCCGCCGCGACGGACAAACGCATCACATACACGAGGAGGTTCAAGCATCGCGTGGCGTCCGGCTACCGTCACGGCGAGTCGCCCGTGGCGATGTTCCGTGAGGCCGGCCTCGGCCCCGAGATCATCGGATACAAGCGGATAGAGAGGTGCGTCGCCAACTGGCGCTCCCTCTATCCGGAAACGGATGGGGAAGAAACGTGCGCACACGAACCGGACCGTCATGGGAACGTGCGGATGGCCGCGTCGATGGGCGTGGTCCTCGCACAGGAGCAGCGCATCAACGCCCTCGAACGACGCTTGAGCCACGTGACCGAGGTCCTGCGCCGACTGGGGGTGGAAGCATGAGACACGCCGCCATCATCATCGACAGCGACCGCATGGCCGCGTTCGAGTTGCTCTGGCGCGCGTCCGACGACGGCACCGCCGCTTTCCCGAAGATCGAGACCATCGTCAACGTCACCGAACTGTCGGAGCGCACCGTGCGCTCCAGCCTGAGGACGCTCCAGGAGCGCGGGTTCATCCGCCGCGGCGACCAACGGTACGCGCGTCTCGGCCGGGGAGGAAGGGACCGTCTGCCGCAGTACTGCCAGGTCGTGTGGGACCTGGCAGTGGAATCCGACCCGTCCACCCTCGAGTGGATCAAGGAGACTCACGCCGCGGAACACGACCTTTCGACCATGGGCGGGACCGTGGACCCCGCGGCCTCCACTGTGATGGAAAACAGCGAATCCAAGGACGTGCTGCCGGAAGACGTTGAAACGAAGCCGATTTCCAGCACTGCAAATGCCGCAGGGCTGGAAAACGACACGGAACCAGCACTGCAAATCTCGCACCCCCAGCACTGCAAATGCCGCAGGGCTGCAATATAAGGATAAAACCCTCCAGGTAAACCCTCCGAGTAAACCTTTCCCCTCTGCCCCTACGGGGCATCTCCCCGCAAGCGGGGCGACCACCGGCAAAGGGATGAACGAAACCGAAGAACCGGACGACGGCGAACTCGCCGAAGCCGCAGGACGGGTCCTCGCCTCGCTCGACGAGCAACGCTCGAAGCTCGGACTGGCCACGCCGCCTCCGACCAAAGCCGACCGCAGGGCCGTCATCGGCCTGTACCGCCGGCTCGTCGACCAGGGCACGCAATGGCCCACCGTCGCGATGATCGACGCGATCGGCTTCGCCATGACCGGCGACTGGTGGCCGAAACGCATCCGCACCGGCCGCAGTCTCGCCCGATGCTGGGACGAACTCGCGGACGACATGATCCTCGCCACCCACCACGCGGACGACAGCGCGCGGACGGCGACACCTGAACCGTCTCCGGCCGGGGACGCGCAGCCATGGCTGCCGGACTGGGCTCTGGAGACGCTGGCCGAACTGGACGGCCACGACACGACGACCGGAGGGGAGGCCACGGCATGAACGCACGCAACGAATGCTCCGAAGCGGGCTTCAACGAATTCCTCCTCGCCAATCCGCAGCTCGACGGGCACGCGGACCTGATCTGGCGGCTGCACGCCGTCTACTGGCGCAACATGCGCCTCGGCCACGGCGAGGCCGTCGGACTGCTGATCCGATACGCCCGCGCATGGGCCGCCCGCAATCCCGGCGAAGCCGCCATAGGACGGCTCCGGGCCCACGCCCGGCAATCCGCATCGGGACGGCGGTCATGAACGGCCGGGGCACGATGCCGGCATGCGCGAGGATCGCCGCGGTCGACCCGGACCTCGCCGACCGCATGTGGAACACCGTGACCGACGACGACGGCCGCGACCTGGTCGACGAGCGGATGCGCGGCAAGGGCCGCATGCTGTGCTCCGCGTGCCCCATGCGCCTCGACTGCATCAGCCGCGCCCTCGTCAACGGCTGGAAAGACAAGGCCGTGTACGGCGGACTCGACTATCCAAGCCGTTGGACCCTCGCTCGCCTGATCAGCCGGGACCTCCACGTCGACGCAGCCGGCCTGCACCGGATCCCCCAACGGCGGATCAGTGGCTGGCTGGCCGACCATCCGGACTGGGACAAGCGCATGCGGCGGGACGGCAGGGACTACTGGCGGTCCGTCAAACGCCGCCAACGCTCCCGCCGCGAATACACGCACGACGATCCGCTCTTCCTTCCGACCGAACCCGTGCCGAACGACCTGGTCCAGGGCAGCCTCTTCTGACCGCCGCCACCGCAACCCGCACGGGCCGCGGCACAGGCCGCGATACCGAAAAACCAACTAACCGAAATACCGAAAAACCGAATACCGACATACTGAAACAAGGAGAAACCGATGAACGACAAGAAGACCCGCGAGCCGATGGTGATCGCGTTGGCGACAGGCAAGGGAGGCAGCATGAAGACCACAAGCGCCGTGTTTCTGGCCTGCGCCCTCGTGGACCAGTCCCAGGGCGAACAGCACGTGCTCGTCGCCGACGCGGACGTGCAGGGCGACGCGAAGGACTGGTGGTACAGGGCCGACGAGCTGGGCGATCCGTTGCCGTTCGACGTGATGTCCGCCGCGCCGGCCGACATCATGCACCTGCGCGGGATCAACGACAGGCTCGACGACCCCGTCGACTGGGTGCTGATCGACTCCGCCCCGTACGGGCGCGCGCTGGACGAATCGGTGAACAACGCAGACCTCGTGGTCATCCCGTCGAGCCCCAGCCGCATCGATCTCGACCAGGCGGCCGGCGTGAAGAACCTGTGTGATCAGCGCGGCGTCCCCGCCGCGATCCTCCTGTGCCGCACCGAGGCGCACACGACAGCCCTGCGCGACGCCCTGGCATGGATCGACGCCGCGGGCATCGCGTGCTTCGAGACGCTGATCCCGAAACGCCAGGACATCCTCAACGCGAAATCCACCCGCCCCCGCGGTTCCCGCCTGCATGAATACCGCGACCTGGCCGCCGAACTCAAGCGGACCGTGCGGCAGCTCAAGGAGGAAGAACTGTGAGGAACATGAACCTGACGCCCCGCCCGCGCGACCTGACCGCGCTGCTCAACAGCGACCGGACGGAACCGGTAAATACCGAAAAACCGAATACCGACATGCCGAAAAAACGGAAGGACGAAAAACCGGAATCCGGGGAGGCTTGGGTGAAGACCAGCGTGAGCCTGCGCGCCTCGACCAGACGCCGGCTCAAGACCTGGGCCGCCGCGCACGACATGCGCATCCAGGAGGTATTGGAGGACGCGCTGGGCACGTACCTGTCCTGACCCATTGATCCCCGTGACGGTCTCCGCCACGGGGATTCCCGTTTCCGGGTCAGGCAGCGGCGGCGTGCCGCGAATATCGATGGCATCATCGCCGCTTTCGCCGACCATCCGGCTGGTTTCGAGGGTTTCTGCGCGGACATGTTCCGTTCGCTCGGATACACGACCGAGGTGACCCCTGCCTCCAGGGACGGTGGATACGACATCCTGCTGCGGGGCCGGGACGGCGTCATGTCCATCGTTGAATGCAAATGCTATGCACGGCGCGACCGCGTAAAATCGATACAGAGAAGAGATATTAAAGGGGGTTTGGCTATGGACATGAGCAATCCGCTGACTGTAGTCGGAATCGTGTTGACGGCGTTCATCGTGTTGATGGTCCTGAGCGTGGTTCTGGAGTTCCTGTCGCATCCGATACGTTTCCTGGCAAAGATCGTGCTGAAGATCGCGGGCATACTGTTCGTGATACTCGCGATGTTCCAGATCGCCGATCTCATCAACAACAGGGGTGTGAAGTGGGACGCCGTGGCAGTCATGGTCGGCTGCGCCCTGGTCGGCGCACTGTGCGAGTGGCTGATTGTGCGTCCGAGCATGCTCGAACGCCGCGCCATGGAACGAGAGGCCATCGAGAGAAGGCAGAACGCCGAGCATGAGAAATGGAAGCGGTATCAGGATGAGCGGCACGACTGGGAATGGGAGCGCGACCGCACGATATGGAAAGACGGAAACGAGGAATGAGATGAACGAAAAGAACGCTGCGCCGGAGCCGGGGGAGAGGTCCTGTCTCTCGCGCACGGGCGTGATCCTCGAGATTGAGGAGCGCGAATACCGTCGACGCATTAACCGTCGATCCGAATTGTGACGGGAAGTATTTCTATCCAATCGGCTGATTCTTTCGTTTTCTTTCTGATCCCCGTAATGGCTTCTCCGGTACGGGGATTTTTCTATGTCCAAACTGATGCTTGCGGACTGGGACACCGATTGGAGGGTCCTGTCCTCGGGTTTCCGCCGATGTCCAAACCGGGGTGTGTCGGAAGCGTGTTTCATGGGAGTTGTATGCCCGGAAGGGATCCGGGCGCTTGAAAGGAATTCCCATGAGACAGAGGAAATGGTTGAGCCGGGTGGCCGCGACGGCGGCCGCCATGGCGACCCTGTTGACCGGTGGCATCGTCGCCGGCACCGCGTTGGCCGCCGACACCGACGAGCCCGGTCTGGCGGCGTCGAAGACGGTGACCGCGACGGACAAGCCGAATGTGTTCGACGTGAACCTGTCGGCCACGGGCCGTGACTACGCGAAGAACAGGGAACATGCCCTGTTCGTTCTGGATCGCACCGGTTCGGTGGGCCAGGCTGAGTATGACGAGATCGCGAACGCTGTGCGTTCCCTGGGCAGGCGTCTGATGGCGACGGGCCAGGTGCAGGTGAGCGTGGTCCTGTTCGCCGGCGGCGCGGGGGAGGAGAATTCGGTCTGGTACGACGGGTACGAGAACATGGTGACGCACAGCACCAACCCGGCGGACCTGGACAGGATCATGGTGCCCGTCTCTACTACTACTACTACTCATAACGGCGTCTTCTATGGCTCCGAGTATGGCACGAACTGGGAGGCCGCGTTCGACGGTGCGTCGAACGTGATGGCGCATGAGCAGCTGCCCACGGACGTGTTCTTCTCAGCGACGGACACCCCAACACATGGGCTGGCGCGGATGGCTACAAAGAAGAAGAAGCCTATTCCCGCGCGCTGTCCCGCGCGAGGGAGTTCGCCGCCTCGTACGGCGACCACATTCAGAACTTCACATCGATCGGTTTGCAGCGCGACGGCCAGGACCTGTCGAAGCTGGAGCATCTGAGCAAGGACGTGTTCGGCGCGAAGGCGAAGACCGAATTCTCCTCCACCGGCGACCAGGTCTCCGAGGACCTGGAATCCAACGTCGAAAATGAGCTGATGACCGGCGGTTTCGCCAAGGGCGTGACCCTGACCGACCAGCTGAGCGGCAACGTCAAACCGGTCTCCACCGATACGAAGGGCCGTCCCGGCCTGAGCGTGGGCGTGAGCACGGACGGCGGCAAGGCGACGACCCTCGTTGAGGGCAAGGACTACGAGTACACGTACGCGAACAACCGCATCAGCGTGAGACTGCTGAACCAGCTGAAGGGCTCCCAGACCGTCACGGTCACGATCCCCGTCAAACCCACTGACAAGGTCCTCCAGCAGGCCGTCGCCGGACAGCCCGGCCCCGACACGGGAGACCCGGGCACCGGCAGCCTGTCCGCTGGCAAGCACGGCTGGTATTCCAACACCGGAACCAACACCGTCACCCACACCAGCCCAAACACTGGCGCGACCGGCACAAGCACCCTGCCCAAGCCCGTCATCCCCGTCCAGGTCGCCAGACTCCAATACGACAAGAATGCCGAGACCGCGACCGGCGATATGGGCAAGGACGCGGTAACCGCGCCCGCCGGCAGCGAGCAGGCCATCGCCGCGAACAAGTTCGCCAACGCCAACTACACCTTCCAGGGCTGGAACACCCAGGCCGACGGCAAGGGCAAGACCTACCAGAAGGGCGACAAGCTGACCCTGCCGGCCGGCACCACCGTCCTGTACGCGCAATGGAAGCGGATCCCCGCATCCATCCACTACGACCCGAACGGCGGCACCGGCACCACCGACGACACCAAGGGCGGCCAGGGCGACACCACCACCCTGACACCCAACGGCTTCTCGAAGGAATGCTGGCTGTTCGACTCCTGGAACACCCAGAAGGACGGCAAGGGCACCAAATACACCGACAAGCAGGCTGTCACCCTGAAGGGCGACATCACCCTGTACGCGCAGTGGAAGCGCGACCCCGCCTGCAAAGCCGACCTCGTGTATGACAAGAACTCGCCGGACGCGACCGGCGAGACCGCCGGCCACACCGGCTGGAAGGGCGACCAGGCGACCATCGCGGCGAACGGCTTCACCAACGAGGGATACACCTTCCAGGGCTGGAACACCCAGGCCGACGGCAAGGGCATGACCTACCAGAAGGGCGACAAGCTGACCCTGCCGGCCGGCACCACCGTCCTGTACTCGCAATGGAAGCGGATCCCCGGCACCCTGACCTGGGTGAAGACCGACAAGGATTCCGGCGAGGTCCTCGCGGGCAGCGAATGGACCCTCACCCCGAAGGACGGCCAGCCGACCGCCATCACCGACAACGGCGAACTCGACCAGGCAGGGGAGGACGGCGCGTTCAAGCTCACCGGCCTCGACTGGGGCGAATACGAGCTCATGGAGACCAAGGCCCCCGAAGGCCACGACCCCATCAGCGCGCCGATCACCGTCACCATCGACGCGAAGCACACCACCGTGAACATCGGCGACGTGAGCAACGCGAAGACCCCCGCCAAGGTCACCTACGACCCCAACGGCGGAGAGGGCCAGACCCCAGGCTACGACGGCCACGTGGGCGACACTCCCGAAGCCTCCGAGAACAAGTTCACCAACAAGGACGAGTGCAAGGAGTTCGCCGGCTGGAACACCCAGAAGGACGGCAAGGGCAAGACCTACCAGAAGGGCGACCAACTCGACCCGCTCACCGGCACCACCATCCTGTACGCGCAGTGGAAGACCAAGGACGGCTGTCCAGCCGCCCCCGCCGCGTTGCAGGAGCTCGGCAAGACCGGCGCGGGCATCACGCCGATCGCCATCGGCATGGCCGCGGCCACCCTGCTGGGCGCATGCCTGATGATCCTGCGCCGGCAGCGCCACGCACGCCACGCCTGACATAGGCCGATTGACGAAAGAGCGGGGCCGGCCGGCCATGTGAACCGCGGCCGGGCCCCGCTCTTTCCCTTTCCCACCGAATCTTTAAAGGAAGAAATCCAGATGAAGAATCCACATAGTCTCGAAAAACCCGCCGCGACGCTGATCGCCGCGGCCACGCTGCTGGCGGGCATGGGCCTGCCCCCGGCCGCCCTCGCCGCGGATGGATCCGCCTCCGCCCCATCCTCATCCGCATCCGGCAACGGCGCGGATGACAAGGACCAGACAAACGCCGGTGACACCACCACCTGGACGCTGATGGGCGCCGTCCTCACGGCCGACGACAAGGGCACGCTCACCCTGCCCGACGGACAGTCCCTGCCCACGTTCGACAAGCGCCCCGACAATGCCAGCGTGCAGGGATCCGACGGCACCACCATCCCGCTGACCCTCGCCGACGCGGCCGAGGAGCATCCCAACCTCGGCGTGACCACGGGAACCGGCATCCTGACCGCCGAAGCGAAGGACGGCCACCCCGCCGTCCACGTGCCCGCCACCTGGACCACGGGCACGGCGACCACGCTGAGCGACGGCACCCCGTTCACCCTGAAGGACGGCGCATGGGAGGCATCCTACGGGCGCACGCTCACCCTGAAGGACGACAACGAGCCGCCAGTGAGGAACATCGGCCTGTCCGACGGGTCCAAACACGAGATCACCTGGGGCGAACCCACATTGCATGACGGCAAGGTCGTGCGCGAGGGCACCGCCTCCGGCGAGATCCAGGGCCAGAAATGGCAGGCCACCCTGACCGCCGAACGCGACACCGACCACACGGGCCTCACGCAGGCCGTCGCCGCGGCCCGCCAGGCATACGACCAGGGTGCCGGCGAATACACCGCCGCGAGCCTCGAGAACCTGGCCGACGCGATAGAACAGGCCGACGAGCTCGACCGGACCGGCGCGACCGACGAGGCCATGGACGCGATGCGCGACCGGCTCGCCGAAGCCGTCGGCAACCTGGACACGATCACCTGGAAGACGGACGGCACGACGCTCTCCCACGAGAAGGGCCAGGGCTACGACGGCAAGGCCCCGGACACGGCCGACGCCGCGCCCGGCGACACCGTGGCGCTGGCCTCGAACGACCCGACCTTGGGCAAACTCGGATCCATCACCATCGGCCGCGTCCAGAATGACGATCCGGCCACGCTGACGGACGAGGACCTGGGCGTGGCCCGCGCCACCGGCACCGCCCACTACGAGGGGATCACGCCGAACGGGAACCGCCCGGCCACCTGGAGCCAGGACTACTCGTACACGCTCGGCAAACGCGTCGAGGCCACCGGCCCCGACGGCCACGACATCGGATTCATCGCCGGCAGCGGCTATCTGTCCGCCACCGTCACCGCAAGCCTCGACCAGGCGAACCAACCCAAGGACGCCGACGTGACCATCGACGGCCGGAAAGCGCAGGTCACCTGGAGCGGCCAGGTCCACACCACCACGACCGACACCACCACCACGTACACCCGCCAGGGACGCGTCGAGGGCGACGTCAAGGTCGCGGGCACCGACCGGACCCAGCATTGGATCGTCTACGTCAGCGCCTCGCGCACCGAAGGCCACGTCGCCGGCCTGAGCCTGATCCAACGCAAGCCGGATGGCACCACCAGCCGACACGACATCAGCGGCTTCGACCCGTCGAGGCACGAATACGCGATCACCATGCCCGCCGACGCCGTCGCCGACCAGTACACCCTCGGCCACACCAGCGCCGCCGGCGACAAGGCCGACGTCAGCGAGGGCGACCCCGTCGCCCCGACCCTCGGCGCGAACGCATCCCGCATCCTCAAGACCACCCTGAATGGCGTGACCTACACCGTGACCGTGGACTTCGAGAAGGCCAAGCCCACGCCCTCCAACCCGCACGCACGACTGAACGGCCTGTACGTGGACCTCACGGGCAAGGCGGGGAAGGGCGCGCTGATCGACGGCTGGGACCCGGACGTGCTCGACTACACCATCCGCATCGGCGCGAACGACCCCGGCGCGTACATCCTGCCCGAGGCCCCGTCCGGGGTGAGCGTCAAGGCCGGCGACGTGACCCGCGCCGGCTACGCCACCACCCAATACTGGACCACGCGCTCGGCCGACGGCCAGTCGCGCACGTACAGCGTGACCGTCGTCCGGGACCACGGGACGCCGACCGCCGAGGAGGCGTTCACGCCCGGAGCCGCCAAGGACACCGACGGGCAGACGCCCGCCGCAAGCCGCGACGACACCACGCTCGTGAGTCACGGCTACCTCCTGGACGGCGAATACCACGCCGTGAAAGCCACGGACTACACGATCCCCGAGGGCGGCACGTTCGCCTACGCGAGCAAGCAGGGCCAGATTGTGCAGGTCTCCGAATCAAAGGTCAGGGGCATGAGCTGGAGGTACACGCTCAACATCCTCGCCCCGGACGGCGTGACCCTCGCCAACCCCGCTCCCGCATTCACCGTCACCTACCTCACCCGCGCGACGCACGAGGCCGCCATCACGTCCATCATCGTGGACGGCAGGGCCATCGACGGCTTCGACCCGTCGAAGCACGAGTACACGGCGCAGGTCGACAACATCGACCACTGGACCGCATCCGCCGACTTCGACAAGTCGACCGGCATGGGCGTCACCATCCACAAGGACCACGACAAGGCCACCATCACCGCCACCAGCGCCGACGGCCTCACCAAGTCCACGTACACGCTCAAGGTCTCCGAGAAGCCCCTGACGCTCAACCGCGCCGGCATCGACGGCGCGACCGTGGAGGGACTCGCCAGCACGGGCGCGGACACGGCAAGCATGATCAGTGTCGTCGCCGTGCTCCTCGCCGCCGGCGTCGCATGCCTGGCGGCGGGCCTGACCCGCAGGCTGCACCGCGGCAAACGCGACGACGCCCCGTCCGACGACGGGACCGGCGTCCAGGACGCCGAATAGGCGGCCTCCCGTTCGCCGCAGGGGTCCCGGCCGACGCCCAACCGCGCCGGCCGGGACCCCTCGCTTTTGTCCAAACCGGGACGCGGGACACGGCCGTACCGTGGGCATGTCATCGGAAAACCTCTAGTCGAAAGGAACCATCATGTCCGAGACAATCACCCTCGCCGCGGGATCCAGCAGCGTGGTCACCAGCGCGTTGCAGCTGTTCAGCCAGTTCGCCATCATCGGCGGCGGCCTGTGGGCCGTGTGGGGCGTCATCACCCTCGCGGGCGGCCTGAAGGACCAGAACGGCCCCGCCACCCAGTCGGGCGTCTGGCAGGTCGTCGGCGGCGGCCTGATCATCGCCGCCGCGGCCCTGTTCTCCAACATCGCCCTGTAGACGGGAGGCCACGCATGGTCGATTTCATCGTCGGCATCCTCAACTCGATAGGGTCCGGCGTCGGCGACGACCTCGTGGCCGACCTGCTGAAGACCCCCGCCGAATACAACGCGGGCATGTACCAGCTGAGCCTGACCATCGCCCGCTCGGCCGTCAAGCCCATCGCCAGCACGATCCTCGCCATCCTGTGCGTCCTCGAACTCGCCAGGGTCAGCACCCGTGCCGACGGCGACCGCGAACTGGGCGTCAAGCTCGTCGCCATGGCGATGTTCAAGCTCGTGCTCGTGTTCACCGCCGCCCAGCACAGCGAGCTCATGCTCAAGGCCATCGACGAGATTGGCGAGGGCGTGATGGGCGGCATCCATTCGGCCGCCCCCACCACGGGATCCGCGTCGGGCCTCGGCCTGGGCGACAGCATGCGCGACGCCATCGACTCCGCCGGCACGTTCGGACAGATCCCGTGCCTGATCCTGCTGATCATCCCGTTCCTCGTCTCCAAGGGCGCGACCATCGTCGTCACCGTCGTGATCCTCCTGCGGTTCGTGCAGATCTACATGCTCACGGCGTTCAACCCGCTGCCGATCGCGTTCATCGCCCAGGAGGAGACCCGCCAGTGGGGCGTCAACTACTTCAAGCAGTACGCGTCGCTGGTGTTCCAGTGCGCCACCCTGTATCTCGCGATACTCATGTACCGCACGTTCGTGGGCGGCACGTTGAACCCGAGCAAGTACAAGGACGGCGACAGCCTCTCCGGCTGGGTGCTCGACAACTTCACCGGCCTGCTCCTGGCGAGCGTCATGCTCATCGGCATCGTCATGGCGGCCAATTCCGTCGCCAAGAAGCTCTTCGGCGGCGAATAAAGGAAAGGAACCATCATGGCGTTGCAGATGCCCGTCTACAGGGAGCTGACCACCATCGAAAGCAAGGTGTTCATGGGGATGAGCTGGCGGCAGTGCCTCGCCGCCGTCATCCTCGTCATCGTGTGCGGGGGAGGGTACGTCGGCCTGTGGCTCGGCCTGGGCGTCGACCCCAACCTCGCCATGTACCTGATCTTCCCGCCCGGCCTGCCCATCGCCGTATGGGGGTGGGTGAGGCCCAAGGGGCTCATGCCCGAGAAATACCTGAAATACATCCTGCGCCACTACACGCAGCGCGAGGTCTACCTGCTCGACGGACCGGGCAGGCCCTGCCGCGCCGGCGCGAAACCAACGATCAAGGAAAGGTGAGCAATTGTTCGGCAAGAAGAAGACCCGCGACCCGGCCGCGGCCGAGGCCAGGGCCAAGGAGCGCAGGAGGAAGGCGACGCACCTGCCGAAGGGCGTCAAACAGCTCATCGGCTACGACGCGATGCTGCGCAACGGGATCGCCAGCCTGGGCGACGACCGGTGGAGCGCCACCATCCTCTTCCATGACATCAACTACCAGCTGAGCCCGGAATCCCACCAGATGGAGATCATCGACCGGTGGGCCAAGCTCATCAACAGCTTCGAGGCCGGCCAGAGCGTGCAGATCGCCTCCTACACGCGTTCGCGCGGCGTGCGCGAGATCCTCTCCGACGTGATGATGGACGAGAGGGGCGACAGCCTCGACCACTACCGGCTCGACTACAACCGGCTCGCCCAGGGCAAGCTCGAATCCGTCAGCCGCGACACCAGCACCGTGAAGACCCTGACCGTCACGGTCCAAGAGAGCGACGAGCAGGCCGCCGTCGCGAGCCTGAACGCCTTGTGCAACAGCCTCGTCAGCCAGATGCGCTCCATCGACGCGTGCAAGGCCACCCGGCTCGACCGAGAGCACCGTCTGCGCCTCATGGCCGAGGTGCTCCGCCCCGGCGAGGAGTTCCGGTTCAGCGAACGCCGTTTCGAGCACGCGCCCGGCAAACCCGACACGAAGGACCTCGTATGCCCGTGGAGCATCGACGCGCGCAACCCCATCCAGCTGGACGTCGAATCATTGGAGTCGAGGTTCCTGCACCGCACCATGTGGGTGTCCGGCCTGCCGCCCGAACTGAGCGACCAGCTGGTCAACGACCTGACCGGCCTGCGCGCCCGCGTCGACGTGAGCATCCACCTCGCGCCCATGGACCGCGGCGAGAGCATGACGCTCGTGCGCCGCAAGAACGCCGAGATCAAGATGCAGGTCATGGACCAGCGCCGCAAGAACCGCAAGCAGGGCCTCGACCCCGACGACCTGCCCGACGACCTCGCCGACCAGCAGGAGCAGCTCGGACAACTGCGCGACGAGCTGCGCACCACCAACCAGAGGCTCGTGGACTCGATCATCGTGATCGGAGTGTCCGCCGCGAGCCAGGAGGAATTGGAGGTCGCGTGCAGGAACGTGAAGGCCAAGGTCAACGCCCAGTCGTGCACGGCCGAGAGCCTCAAGTTCATGCAGATGGAGGGACTGACCGCCGAACTGCCCCTGGGCAACAACCCGCTGCCCATGAAACGCACCCTGACCACGAATTCCGCCGCCATCCTCATCCCGTTCACCACTCAGGAGGTGTTCGAACCCCACGGCCTGTTCTACGGCAGCAACGCCCGCTCCGGCAACCCGATCCTCGCGGACCGGCGCAGCCACATGAACTCCAACGGGTTCGTGCTCGGCACGTCCGGCGGCGGCAAGTCATTCACCGTCAAGCAGGAGATCGCCGGCATGTTCCTCAACAGGGACGACGAGGTCATCGTCATCGACCCGGAACGCGAATACCTCGCCCTCGCGGCCGCGTTCGGCGGGCAGATCATCCAGATCAGCGCCGGCACCGGCACGCGCGTCAACCCGATGGACATCGTCCTGGACGACGACGCGGCCTCCGACCCCGTCAAGGACAAGACCAACAACGTGGTCTCCATGGTCGGCGCGCTCATCGGCGGCATCGACGGGCTCGACCCGCTCCAGAAGGGACTCGTCGACCAGTGCGTCAGCAACCTGTACACGCGCTACCGCAACCAGGGCGGCGGCGTCACCCAGCCCACATTGCAGGACCTGCACGACGAGCTCCAGGACTGCGGCAACGACGAGGGCCGGTACCTCGCCGACGCGCTCAACCCGTACATCACCGGCTCCATGAGCGGCTTCAACGGTCAGACCAACGTCGACCTTTCCAACCGGTTCACCGTGTTCGACGTGTCCGGCCTGTCCGGCGAGCTCCGCACGTTCGGCATGATGGTCGTCATCGACCAGGTTTGGAACCGCGTGATCCGCAACAAGGCGGCCGGCCGGCGCACCTGGCTGTACGTCGACGAATTCCACCGGTTCTTCTCCAACCAGTACTCCGCCGCCCAGTTCAAGGACATCTACAAGCGCGCCCGCAAATACGGCCTCGGCGTCACCGGCATCACCCAGAACGTCGAGGAGATCCTCGACCTCCAGGACGCGCGCGAGATGCTGTCCAACTCCGACTTCCTCATGCTCCTGAGCCAGAACAGCACCGACGCGGACGCCCTGTGCGAGCTGCTGAACCTGAGCGAGGAGCAGCGCCAGTACTTCACCGGCGTGCTGCCCGGCCAGGGCCTGATGAAGATCGGCAGCGCCTTCGTCCCGTTCGACGGGCGCATCCCGTCGGGCGGCGACCTCTACCGGCTGTACTCCACCAGCTTCCAGGAACAGGAAGGAAAGTAGCGCATCATGAGCCAGGCCCATGCCCGCCATGCGGGCGCACGCTCCGCCTACCGGGCCACGCGCCGCGTCGACACGGCCGGCGCGTGGCGGACGTCGAACCGCCGCCGACCACAGGCGTCGGACACGCGGCACGGGTATGAGCCGTCCCCGGCCCCCATGGCCGCATACCGGTCGGAGTACACCCGACGCCATCCGCAACGGCGGCAGGCCCGCGCGTCATACGGCGGCGCGGGACAGTACCACCGCCATCGGCGGTACGCCGTCCGCACGCAATCGCATGCCGCGACAACCCCGGTCGACCGGCAGCGGCGCGACCACACGCCGAGCCGATACCGGGTCCCCGGCGACCGGACCCGCGTGCCGACTGCCCGGACGTCCGCGCGCCACGCCGCATACGCCCGGACCGGAAGCCCCTACCATCTGCACGGCGGATTCGTGCGCCGCACCGTCTCGCGGCGCACGAATCCCGTCCGCCCCACAGGAGCCGGACGGCAGGTCGGGACCGGTGCGACGGGCGGTAGGAGGGTCTTCCGAGGCACCGCGCCGACACGATACGCCGCGGCCCGCGCCCATGCCGTCCCCGCGCAGCCGGCCAAGGTCCGCGTCCGCCGCGGGACCGGCCTGCGCGACCGGCTGGGCCACGCCACCACCATGATGGCGTCGAACGCCGCGCAGGCCGGCATCGACCGGGCCGACATCGCCGACACCATGGGCCACACCGCCATGGAACTCACCGCCAGGACCTCAATGTCCGCCGGTGCCACGGCCGCGCACGCCGTCGGCCATGTGGCCGGACGGGCCCGCGCCGTCATGACCCGCCCCAAACGGGCCATGGTCGCCGCATACAAGGCCGAGGAAAAGACCGCGAGACAGCTGGACAGGGCGCTGCGGAAAGGCAAACCGGGCGCGGCCAGGGCCAAACGAATCGCCGACGCGAGGAAGCACGCCGGCAAGCCTCTCGTATTATCCGACGCGAAGCCCAGCGCCCGCATCGGCGGATTCGCCGCCAAGGGCAAGGCGAGCCGCATGATCGGCAAGCATGTCGGCGGCGGCCTGAAAAAGGCAGGCAGGGGCGTCAAACGCATCGGAACCACCGGCCTGGACTGGATGGACGAGGCGTCCGCACGGCTCACCGCCGCGGACGACGACCCCGCGTCTCAGCTGGGCGCCGCCACACGCGACCTGACCTTCAAGGCCGCCCGCAAGGGCGTCAAAGGCGTCAACTCGTCCGCCCGGTTCATCTGGCGCCACCGCCGCGCGCCGGCCAAGGCCGTCCGCGGGGCCAAGGCAGTCGGGACCACGGGCGCGCGCGTGGCCCGCGCTGCCGTGAACCTCGTGCGCGCCGCCGCGTCCCGCATCGCCGCCGGCGCCGCCTCCATCAGCCTTCCCATCGTTCCGGTCATCGCGGCGCTGATCGCCGTGCTCGGCGTGCTCCTGGCCGTCATGGGCGCGTTCCTGGGCTCCAGCGCCAGCGAGTCCACCGGCGTCGCGAACGTGCCCGCCGAGTACGAGGCCGACGTGATCCGCGCCGGATCCATCTGCCAGGTCGTCACGCCGAGCATCATCGCCGCGCAGATCGAACAGGAATCCAACTGGAACCCGAAGGCCGGATCGGGCGCCGGCGCGCAGGGCATCGCCCAGTTCATGCCGGGCACATGGGCCGCCCACGGACTGGATGGCGACGGCGACGGCAAGGCCGACATCTGGAACCCGCACGACGCGATCTGGAGCCAGGGCAACTACATGTGCGACCTCGCCTCGCAGGTCGAGACGGCCAAGAAATCCGGAAGACTGGCCGGCGACACGCTCCAGCTGACCCTCGCCGCCTACAACGCCGGCCTCGGCAACGTCCTGAAATACGGCACCATACCGCCCTTCACCGAGACCACGAACTACGTGAAGCGGATCATCGACCTGGCCCGAAGCAAATACACCTCGTCGGGCGGCGACGACTCGGGGGCGACCGTCGGCACATTGAGCCCGAAGCTCGTCATGAGCGACAGCTGGCACGTGAACATCGAGGCCATGGGCTTGCACTACGCGCGCTTCCCCGACTACGACACCTACCAGTGCACCTGGTGGGCCGCGATGCGACGCAACCAGATAGGCAAGCCCGTCGACGCGCACATGGGCAACGGCGCGCAATGGAACGACACCGCCGCCCGCCTCGGCTACAAGGTGGGACGATCCCCGAAACCCGGCGACGTGATGTGCTTCGAGGCCGGCGTGCTCGGAGCCGACGGATACTACGGCCACGTCGCGGTCGTCGAACAGGTCAACTCCGACGGCTCGATCCTCATCAGCCAATCCGGCACCGGCTGGATGGCCGTCGTCACCCAGACCATCAGCTCCGCGCAGCTCAAGGCCAACGCCGGAGGAGTCAGCTTCATCCACTAGGAAGGAAAAGAAATGGACGAGCACAAAAGGAACATCCTCATCATCGCGGCCACGACCGCGGCCATCATCCTCCTCGCCGGCGTGAACATCGCCCACATCCTCGCGACGTCCACGCCGCGGACGAGCGAAGCGGAGGAGACGACATCCACGGCCGCCATCGGCGGCACGGGGACCTCCGCCCCCAAGAGGAAGACCGCCGTGGAACACCAGAAGCCATTGGAGGTGTGCGAGAGGCTCGCCCCGAAGGCCGCCGCCGCATACACCTCCAAGGGCGAAGACCGCGACCGGCTCGTCAAGCGGTACTTCACGGCCGACGCGCAGGGCCTGAACATCCCCACCGACCGGATCGCCGAACAACCCGACGTGCAGGCGTCCGGCGGCATGAACGCCGGCACCGACACGACCGCGACATGCAGCGTATGGACCGGGCTCGAATCGCCATGGACCCTCACATACCAGTGGACCGCCGACAAGGGCTGGAAATGCACCGGAATCAGCGGTCCACTCGAAGGCGCGTACACGACACTCGGGGACAAGACCCCGGATGAGAAGGGCGAGGGCGAGGAATGAGGACCGACAGGAAGACGGGCGAGCCGATCCTCAGCCCCAGGCTCTCGGCCGACCAGCTGCACGCCATGGCCAACGACCCCGGCTGGCGTCCATGGATGCGCCTGATCGCCGAACATCCAAACGCGTGGCCCGGACTCGTTGACTGGTGGCGCACCGCGCAGGAGCAGGGCTTCGACACGGCCGGTGCCGCGCCGGAACCGCCCGAATCCATGCGCGGCCGCCGCCGCGTCGCCATACCGGCCGCTCCGCTGCCGCCGGAGAACGGGGCCGAGCCGGAAGCGGCCGACCCCGTCGGATCCACCGACGGATGGGAATCCGTGCCCCTCGCATCGGAGGAGGGTCTCGCCGCCGATCCGGCACCGTCCCCGCCCGAGCCGGAAGAGGACGCCGGGCGGCAATCCCCGGACCCCGACCGTCGCGAGGAGCCGGAACCGGAGACCATGCGGGAGGCTCTGGACGACGCCGACGACGACTTCGCCGCGCTCGAACAGGTCGCCGACACCGAGCCGTCCACCATGGACATCCCGCCCCTGCCGGAACCGGCGGAAACCGAACCACCGATGGACGACGGAACGGACACCGACCCCTTCGCCGACGTCAGGGTGCGCCGCGCGATCCCATGGAAGGCCATCGGCATCACCGTCGCCGCACTTCTCGCCGTCGGACTCATGGCCGGCGGGGGAGTCATGCTCGCCCGCCACCACGGCGAGGAGACGGCCCGGCGGACGCTCGCCCAGGCGACGGCCGACTGCCGGCAGGCGCACGACACGGCCGGCCGGCAGCGGGACGCATTGGAACAGGCGGTGGAAAAGGCCCGCCGGCTCACATCCGCCACAGGCAAGGACCAGGTCACGGACCAATCCACCCTCGACGCCCTCGACAAACTCGCCGGCAAGGCCATCCCGAAGCTTCCCTCATGCCCCGCCTCGGACCCGGATACCGGCCGCGTCTCCACGGCCGGCAAGGAATACAAACGCCGCACCCAGGCGCTGCGCGACGCGATGGACAAGGTGAACCGGTCCATCCTCGACAAAACCGTGAAGGACGCGAAAAAACTCCACGACGAATCCGCTGGGAAGGTCGCCGACGAGAGCACCCGCACGGACCTCGCCAAGGCGATGGAAAGCCGCGACGCGGACGCCATCCGCAAAGCCATGGACAAGGTGAACCGGTCCATCAAGGCCAAGCAGGACGACGACAAAGCCAAGGAAGAAGAGGCCCAGGCACAGGCCGCGCAGCAGCAGGCGCGGCAATCCCAGCAGTCCGTGCCGTCCACGGGTGGCCAGACCACGCGCCGCAGCGGCGGCTCCACGTATGGCGGCACCACCGGCCGGACCTACGGGGGAACCACCGGAAGAACCACCACGCCCGCGCCATCGGCCCCATCGACGCCATCCACACCGACCCCGCAGCCTGCGCCGTCGACCCCGTCGAAGCCATCAGGCACCGACGGCGCGACCGTCGGCTGAGAACGAAAGAATAGGTGATGGACGGGCTTCCTTTGACGGATGCTCCCTGATCCGCGTATCATTGTTTCCGAGCCATTGTAGACCGCTCAATCGTCGCGTTGGCGATATTTATGCGGCTAAACGCAGTCGGCTCGTATCATGGCTGCGTTTAGCCGTTTTCCGTTTTTGATCGCGGTTATACGGTTTCGTCGTGAACGGTGATGGATGACAGGAGCTTCATCGAAACTGGTTCGGGGACGCGCTCTTTCATGAACGTCAGCCAATGCGAGGCCGTCCGCAGGGGAATGCCGAAGACTTCATGCTCCCTCCGGCAGACGGACAACGCGAGGTTACGCACCCAGTCGGCGACCTCCTCGCATGTTGGCTGCACTGACTCATGCATGGGTGCTCTCAACCGCCGGCACAGCTCCTCCAAGCGTGCGCGGTGTTCGGGATCATCAAGCTGAATCTAACGGGTGTGTTGTACTTTCAATTAGATAACGGGGAGAGGATAACACTGAGGTCTGGGGATATCATTGGACATAGGATAAGGTAATGAATCGAGTTTGTTTCGGTGGAGCGGAGGAACTATTTATGGAACGTATAAATGTCGATGTATCGGATTTATGTCTCTGGGAGACGAACCCAAGAGTTGAACCATCAATCGACCAGATGGATGAACTCAATAAAATCTATAACTTCAGCGCACAGTCTCAATCGACATCAAAGCGGCAATTGATGAATCTTGCATCGTCAATAGCAGAGAATGGCTATCAGAACGATGTTGAGCCGATCCTTGCGACAAGGGCCGGCGACAAGTATGTGATTCACGATGCGAATAGGAGATTGTCTGCAATCAAATTGCTGCAAAACCCAGATTGTTACCGTGAACTTCTTGATGACCGAGATTACAAGAGATTGAAGAACCTTGTTGCGGAATATCCGCAGAACATTCCAAGCAGTCTGGACATCGTTGTTTTCGGCGACGATGAACAGGATAAGCTGAGGGAAATCCTCAATCGAAAGCACAACGGCCCTCAGGACGGTGCCGGCACGATTCCATGGAGCACTGAGGCCAAAGCCCGCTTTTCAGGAAGGCAGACGTTTTCGGACAAGCTTGAAACGCCGTTCCAGAATCAATTTGGAGAGTCCTTGACAAGCTATCTCGGAGGCTCGAACGCTACGACCAGCACGAGAAGGGTTTTCAACTCGGCTCCGGTCAAGGAATATCTTGATATCAAGAATCCGGATAAAATAACCCCCGAGCAACTGGACAAAGTCAAAGAACTTGCTGATGAGATTAAGGGATATTGTCAAGAGAACGGCATCCTTATTTCACGCCTCAAGAAAGATGCCATCAAGCAGGACATAATCATTCCTCTTCAGGAAAAGGGCCAAGGAACGGTCAGGTCGCCAAGACTTGCCACGAAACGCCTCAATCATGATTTCGCCCGCAAGTTCGCCACAAATCGAGACCGGCACCTTGGTGCGATGTACAACAATCCGGAATGGATGACCGACGCGCCGGAATTCGAAGACACGAACTTTATGCTTTCCGCTTTGAACGCATATGGGGTACTGGAGGACGACAGCACCAAAAGATGGGCGAAAGCATTCTTGATTGCGCCGGCGATACGTGTGATCTTCGAACTGTCCCTTCTTGCATTGGACAAATCCTGCGATGAGATTCATCTTCCCCAAAAAGGGGTCAGCGCAAAACATAAAGAGAATGTCTCATATGTCCATAGCCTGTTTAAAAACAACAAATTCCAAGACTATCTGCAGGCCGGGAGGATTGTATTCGACACCTTCCAAGAGGCTCATAATGTAATCGAAAATACCGATTTCGGCGAGTCCGTTGAATACTCATCGCTTGGGTCGCACAAGTCTATGAAGGATTACGACATAGATACCATCATGAGGCTGTCGAATGATGCGGTATTGTTTGCTATGCTCTGTCAGCAATATGTGCAGTTCAAAAAACAGGGTGTATGACTCGAACGAACTGGCCAAAATGGGAATCTTCTAATATCATTCATGTTTATGGTGCAAAGCAAGCTGACAAACGGTTCCAATACCCCGTTGCGATACCCCGGCGGGAAAGGCAAAATCACACGTTTCGTGGCAAACGTGTTGGAGACTAACCATATAACCGGAACCTATATCGAGCCTTTTGCAGGCGGAGCAGGCGTCGCTATCAATCTTTTGTTGTCGGGTCGTGTAGATGCAGTTATTATCAACGACCTTGATGACGGCGTATATTCGTTTTGGTATTCTCTCGTCAACGAACCCGAATATCTACTACGTGAAATCGACCGCGTCCCCTTCGACTATTCGGATGAAAAGCCCGCGGCTCAATCTTCGAAGTACTTGGAATACTGGAAGGCTATCAGGAAAAGATACGATTTCAACCATTATTCGGATATTCGACGGAAAGGATTCGACTTCTTCATGCTTAATCGCATGAACGTAAGTGGCATCATCAAAGGTGGGCCGATAGGAGGTGCCGCCCAAGACGGGAAATACAACATTTCTTCTCGATTTAACAAAAGCACACTCAAGAAGAGGATAGAGCGAATAGCAGCGGAAAAAGAGAGAATCACTGTTAGCAACCTAGAGGCCAGCCATTTCTTCAAATTGCTTTCTGATGGCAAATTCTGCGATATGAAGAACAGTCTCATATTTGCGGATCCTCCTTACTATGTGCAGGGACGGAATCTTTATAATTCATATGCAACCGCAACCATCCACTCTCTGGTCGCGAAGCGCCTCGTCGCTGAACCGGATTGGAACTGGATACTCACTTATGACAAAGCGCCTCAAATATGCAGGTTGTATTCCGATAAGAACGTTAAACAATATGAATATCAGATAGCTTATTCAGCGAATAAAAGAGGATACTATTCTGAATACATGTTCGCATCGAGAAAGATGACCATGCAATCATATGCCAACGTGACTCTTAGTCAAATAAGCGACGAGGGTAACAACACCTTGTCATAATTATGTGGATGCTTCAGGTTTGTCCATTGTCGGCATCTAACTCGTATCCGTCGCATGATATCGCGCTGTACAAGGCGACGGACGGCAAGGTAGCGGACGACAAGACCCGAGAGACCCTGTTGAAGGCGGTCAAGGCCCGTGACGCGGAGGCGATCGCGAAAGCCGTGAAAGAGGTCAACGAATCGAAAACGGTGAAGGCCAAGGCCGAACACATTGTAGACCGCTTAATCGTCGCGTTGGCGACGTTTGCACGGCTAAACAGTCGGCTCGTATCGTTGGCTGCGTTTAGCCGTCTTCTTCGTTTGGACCGTCGCGGTCATACATTCTGACAATCGAGAACGGTGATGGGCGTTGGGAGCTTCATGGAAACTGATTCGGGGACGCGCTCTTTCATGAGCGTCAGCCAATGTGAGGCCGTCCGCAGAGGGATACCGAAGACTTCCGCCAGACGTTTCGTTGCGGGGCCTTTGTTGAGCTGGGCGACCGAATAGACTCGTGAGGCCCATTTCAGGGTGTCGGGCGTGGGGCCTTGCTTGCGGAGCGCGGAGAAATCAACGCTGCTCAGCGCGTCATGTTCCCAATCCGGCAGTGGGCCGAAGATATTGGTCCCGCCGTCCGTGATCTCATAGGACCACAGTGGGGGATGGTAGGCACGGATGATCTGCTCGATGGGCAGCCGTGCGATGTCTCTGATCTTGAGTTCGCGCGTGGTGCCGATCTCGCAGTTCCGCAGCACGATGCGCTGCTCTTCCTCGCTGTACCCCATGTGCAGGCGGATGTCGTATTTCCCGGTGCGGTCCTCCATTGCGCGGATGCAGTAGTCGGATCTGACGGCGATTCCCGGGGCGATGGAGACGAATGATGTTAGGTCCATACGGTCCAAATCCGTGAAGACGATGAATTTCCATTTGTCTACCTCTAGGACGTAGGTCGAGTCTTTGCCGGAGCCGGGCTTCATGCCGCTGCCTTCCATCCTTCGGAGTGCTTGAGTGTGGATTTCGGCTTGGCGATGGTCGTTCCCGGCCATGCCTTGCGGCTGAGGAACGGGTGGAGCCCTCGCAGGTTGTAGATGCATTTGTCGTTGTCCAATTGCGCGAGCTCGTCGGGCGTGAGGAGTTCGCGTCCGGTGCGCTGGTAGTTGATCGTGTGGCTGCCGGACACGCCCTTCGAGTCGCTGGTGGTGCGTAGGTCGATGGTCTCCTTGCCGAGCAGCTTGCTGAGCCATTCGGTGGTGGACTGCTCGTTGCCGCCGAGGAAGAGCACGCTGTCGCAGTTGCCGACGATGGTCTCCCACGAGTCCTTGTACATGGTCTTCAGCTGGGCGATGGTCTGGAGGATGATGCTGACGCTGACCTTGCGCGAGCGGATCGTGGCGACGAGCTTGTCGAAGTTCGGGATGCGTCCCACGTTGGCGAACTCGTCGAGGAAGCAGTGCAATGGCGTGGCGAGGCATTCGCCGGGGTAGGCGCGGCAGCGGCGGATGATGCTGTCGAAAAGGCATTGGTAGAAGATCGCGGCCAGGAAGTTGAAGGTAGGGTCCTCGTCGGGCAGGGCGAGGAATATGGCCGTCTTTTTGTTGGGATGCCTGTATCCGCCCTCGTCCTGGTATCCTCCTATCCGGTCGATGCCGAGGTTGTCGTCGGAGAGGATCTCGCGGACCGGGCCGACGGTCAATGGGGCGAGACGCACGCCGAGGCTGATGATGATGCCTTTCTTGGTCTCTCCCGCGCCCTGGGTGAAGGGCCGGTACTGGCGGGCGGCGAACTTCAGACCCTGGGCGAGCCGCCATGCCTCCCGCAGGTCCGGGTCGTCGTGGTCCGCGCCCGCGCGTTCCCATTCGGCGCGGGTCTCCTCATAGATCTCCGTGGCTGTCCGTGCGACGGCGTCGACCTGGCTTTCCTTGGTCTCGTCCTGTTCGCTGGCCTCGAGCAGGTCTCGCATGTCGGCGACCGCGTTGAGGGTCTGGCCGGCGTCGATGTGCAGGCAGTCCTTGAGGATGTCGTCGGGCAGGTAGTAGACGAACGCGGTGAGCGCGGTCAGGAGGCTGCGTTCCGATTTGGTCCAGAAGTCGTCGGTCTGGTGCTCCTTGGGTGTGGAGCCGTTGGTGTTGTCCATGATGTTGGTGACCAGGCGCATGATCGCCACGTCGGGTTTCGTGGGGTCGATGTAGCGCATGGGGTTGAATTTCGTCTCGCTGGTCAGGTCCACCAGGTCGAGCTGTTTGACCGTGTAGCCCATCTTCTCCAGCCTTCCGCCGGTCTTCGCGTAGAGTTCGCCCTTCGGGTCGGTGCAGGCGTAGTTCATGCTGCCTTTGAGGATGTTGGGGATGACATGTGTGGCGGTCTTGCCTGAACCGGATCCGCCGATCACGGTGGTGTTGATGTTTCGTCGTGTGGCCTGCGTGTCGACGCTCAGGCCCTCTGTGGCCGTCATCTGGAGGTTCTGCCTGGTGTCGCTGTCGGTGTATGGGGCCATCTCCCGGCTGGTGGACCAGCGTGCTGAGCCGTATTCCTCGCCGTCTCGCCAGTTGCGCTGGCTCATGCTCCACCGGTAGAGGTGGAACAGGCCGACCGCGCACGCGCCGCCCAGTCCGCACAGGAGGCTGGTCCGATCGAATCCCAGGTCGGTCGGATGCTGGAGCATGGTCGTCATATCGTCCATGATTTGTTCCAGGCTTTCGTCGGCCGCGATGCCGGCTTGGATGCGGGAGGCCGCAAGATCGGCGAGCCAGAATCCCGCGAGGATGGTCAGCGTCTTGATGACGATTCCTCTTATTCGTTCCATGAGTGTTCCTTTTCTACTGTTTTCTTTCGGCGAGGTTCTCGTTGAGTTTGGTCTTGAACCGGTCGTACAGCGTCTTCCTGCTGGTGATCCTCGCGCCGTCCGGGTCTGTTCCGTTCTCGGCATCGTTTTCGGCGGCCGTTTCCGCGTCCCGTGTGCCGACTGCCTGGGGTGAGAGCGCCGTGATGATGGTCATGCCGGCCGACGTGGCGTCGATGCTGAACGGCCGTCCTCCGGCCATGAGCGTGGACATGAGCCGGCCGACATGGCTGTGGATGTCGATCCATTCGCCGGTATCGGTCTTGTCCGGCTTGGCGGCGCTGACGGTGGTCCGTGTCATTGTTTCTCCGGCTCGTCGTGGCTGGGGTCGAACGCGAGGCTTGTGGCCTCGATGTCGATGCCGGAGCCCTCGTCGCCGACGGTGCCTTTGACCATGAGGCGGGTCCCCTTGCGCGCGTTGCGGCTGATGTTCTCCGAATGCTCCGCGCCACGGGCCCGGATGGTGATCTTTCGCCCGTTGCCGTCCGGATCGGCCAAGGTTTCGAGCAGCCAGTCGTCCTGTACGCGCAGTGGAAGCGGATCCCTGATGAGCGTGCCCTCGAACCAGATGACGGGCTCCAGGGTGGGGTGTTCTTCCGTTGCCATATGTTCCTCCTATAAGGTGAGGGGCGGCGTGCGAAGCCGCGCGCCGCCCCCGGTGGATGTGTGGGGCTACAGTCCCAGTCCGTGGCGTTTGGGCGCGGGCTGCTCCCGCGCGGGTGCCGGCCGTTCCGGTTCCTGCCGGTCGAGGCCTCGGTCCCGTTCCGGCGAGGGCTCGTCCAGCTGGTCGAGCTGGCGGAGTGTCCAGGTGGACAGTTCGCCGTCGTATGACGCGCGGGCGAGGATCTCGTCGCGGTTGTCCCAGACGAGCTGGTCGGCCTGCTGTTGGGTGACGCCCGTCCAGTCGCCCTGCGCGTTGATGCGCATGAGCTGGTCCGTCCGCGGGTTCCATCCGCCCATTTCGCGTTTCTCCGCGATGTCCGCTGCGGTGAGACCGTCGCCGGCGAGCTGGACCGCCTTGTCGGACGGGTAGGTGAGGTAGGCGACGATGTCGTTCTCGGGGTCGTGCGCGTTGACCTCGCCCACGATGCCGTGCAGGATGCCGACCGCGGTCGGGTCGGGGGAGTCGTATCGTTCCAGGATGTGGCTCGCGCGCAGGCAGGATGCCTTGCGGTGCTGCTCGTAGAGCACGGCCGGATCCTCATCGACCTTCGTCACGACGCATCCGGCGTCCTCCCTCGCCTTCATCGCCTGGTCGCGGTCGAAGGCGGTGCTCAGGTATGCGATGTGCCGGTCGGGGTCTCCGGGCTTCCGCCACCGGTAGGCGTATTCCTCCGGCGGCTGGTGCGCGGCCAGATGGCTCGGTTCGGATGTGTGGGCCTTGCGGAGGCCGCCCGCGCGTTCCCATTCGGACACCGCCTTGGCGAGTCTTTTCCCGGCGTCGGGTTCGGCGGGGTCGATGACGGTGTGTTCGCGGTCGGCCATGTCGTTGTCGTCGTATTGCCATTCCGCCTGTGGGCGGTTGGCGTAGGTCACCTCGATCCGTCCGGCCAGCCGGTCCGTGTCCTTCCATGCGGGGTTGTCGTGGAAGTCGATCTGCACGGCGCGGCCGTCCGTGAGCCGGGCTTCGAGGTAGTGGCCCATGGCGTTGCCGCCCTGGGTGACGCCGTCGATGTCGGGGTCCCGTTCGAGCAGTCGTCCGATGCTTTCCCGTGTCAATGGCATGCGTGCGCTCCTTTCCGTTTTTGTGGTTTCCCGGTCTCTACTTTCCGTCTCCCGGGGCTCGTCGGGTTTGGACGTCAGCCGTTCGAGTTCGGCCTGTTTTTGCCGGTATTCGTCCTCGTGGGCGAATGGTTCGGCCAGCGTCTCCCGTGCGGCGGCGAGTTCCCTTTCGGCGTCCGCCAGCCGGTCCGTGAGCTTGCCGGGGTCGGTGGCCATGTTCTTGATGATCCGGTCGAGCTGGCTGACGATGCTGGATGGTCCGGTCAGGTAGGGGCCGGGCATCTCCGTGCCGGATTCGTGCTCGTGGACGGCCTTGACGGCCAGGGTGATCCTTCCGGTGACGGCCGCGCGGCGTGCGATGACGGGCAGGCCGTCGTATTCGGCTATCGTGTCCCCGTCGTGCGCCTGGTGGGCGGCCTGGTGGAGGAGTCTGCATGCGGTCTGCCGGTCGCCGACCGGTTGGCCGTTGATGGTCATGCCCTCCCACTTGCCGTTCATGCGCGCGGTCTGGTGGATGCTCAGGGCCTTGGACGCGAGCGGCTTGTCGTCGGTCTTCTCGCGGATCGCCTGGCGGATCCCCTCGATGCGTGGCTGGAGCTGCTGGCCGATGTCCCTGCGGGTGTCGGCCTTCTGCTGCGCCCATGAGGCGCGCAGGAGCTTCAGCTGGTTGATCTCGTTCTCCAATGTCATGCGGCGTTGGATGTCGGGGTCGCCGGTGGCCAGCGCCTTGATGTTGGCGAGGGTCACCACGTCGGCGTCGAGGTCCGCGGCCTCGCGGGCGGGGCTCTTCGAGCTCATGAGCTGGCTGATGAACCGCTGCTTGCGTTCCACGGTCTGGTAGCTGTACGCGTCGAATGTGCCCTCGGTCACGTACCGGTAGTCGCGCACGTGGCCGTACGTGTTGCCCTGGCGCTGGATTCGGCCGAGGCGCTGTTCCAGGTCGGCGGGCCTCCATGGGCAGTCGAGGTCGTGGATCGCGGCGAGGCGTTCCTGCACGTTGGTGCCGGTGCCGAGCTTCTGGGTGCTTCCCATCAGCACGCGGATTTCGCCGGAGCGGACCTTGGCGAACAGTTGCTCGCGTCTGGCGGGGTTGTCGCCCGCGTCGTGCACGAACGCGATCTGCTCGGCGGGCACGCCCAATTGGATAAGGCGGTCCTTGATGTCCTGGTAGGCGTTCCATCCGCCCGACGCGGGCGTGCTCGAGTCGCAGAAGACGAGCTGCGTGCCCAGGCGCGGCGTCTCCTCCTGCCAGATCCGGGCGACGTTCTCGGCGCATGCCTGGATCTTGCCGTTCTCCAGGGGGCGGTCGTTCTCGTGGCCTTTGAGGAGCTTGGGGTCGAGGGCGATCTTTCGCCCGTCGCCCGTGATCCGCAGGAGGTTGTCGACCTCCGGCGGCACGTCGCCGTCGCGCACGAGGTCGGCCCTGTCGGACAGTTCCTCCATCTCCATCTTCTGACGGTCGGTGATGGGAACGGCGACGGGCACCTGCTCCAGTTCGGGCAGCGGCAGCTGGATGTCGTCGTTGGTGATCATGTCGGTGAACTGCTTCACCGCGTTCATCAGTTCGGGCAGGTTCTGGAACCGTGCGAACCTTTGCTTGACCTGGAATCCGTTGCCTTCAGGCTTCAGTTCCACGGTGGGCACTACCTGGCCGTAGGCGCCAGCCCATGCGGCGAACGTGTCGAGGCCCTGGGCCTTGAGGGTTCCAGGCGCGAGGTAGCGCTGCATGTTGTACAGCTCGCTCATGGAGTTGGAGACCGGCGTGCCGGTCATGAACGCGATGTTGCCTCCGTGCCCGGCCTCGCGCAGCCATTCGCATTTGTCGAGCAGGTCCTCGCATTTCGCGGCGGACGACAGTTGCATGCCCAGGTCGGCGGATGCGACGGGCACGCCGAGGTTCTTGAAGTGGTGGGCCTCGTCGACGATGAGCATGTCCACGCCAAGCGATTCGAACTCGATGCCCGCCAGTGCCTTGTCGTCGCGCGACTCCTTGCCGTCTCGCAGGCGCTGCATGGCGGTCTCGGCGCTTTTGCGCGCCGCCTCCAGCCGTTTGACGGTGGGGTCCTTGTCGCCCCTGGCCTTGGCGGCGGCCTCGACGGCCTGGGCGAACTCGTCGACGCGGGCGCGCATGTTCCTCAGCCGTCGTTCCTTGCTGACGTGCAGCTGGCTGAACCGGCTCTCCGGAACGATCACCGCGTCCCAGTCGCCGGTGGCGACCCGGCCCCAGAAGCGTCTCACCGATTCGGGGTTGCGTTGCGCGTCCTTGTCCATGACGAGGACCCGTCCGGCCGGATAGAGCCTGAGCACGTCGCCGGCCCACTGGTCCACGAGGTGGTTGGGGACCACGAGCATCGGCTTGGACGCCTTGCCGAGACGTTTCGCCTCGTGGGAGAGGGCGACGCCCTCGAACGTCTTGCCGGCTCCGACGACGTGCGCGATGAGGGTCCCCTCGTCGCTGCGCAGGGCGCGGGCCACCGCGTCCTTCTGATGCGGACGCAGGGCGACGCCGTGGGCGATGCCGGGCGTGGTCAGGTAGGATCCGTCGACGTGGCGGGGCCGCATGCCGTTGAATCTGCGGTTGTACAGGGCGGTGAGCCTTTGCGCGCGGTCGGGGTCCTTGAACACCCATTGGTTCCACGCGTCGCGGATCGCGTTGGCCTTCTCGATGGCGGCCATCGTGGCCTTCTGGTCCTTGACCCGTTTGGGCTTGCCGGACGCCGTGGTCTCCGTGGGGGAGTCCTTGGTGACGGTGATCTGCGCGTTGTCCAGGCACGCCTCCAGCAGTTGGAACGGGTTGCGGTCCTCGGTGCCGTACGTCCTTGCTGCCTTGTAGTCGATGTCGCCGCCGCCCGAGTAGCCGACGCGCCATTGTCCGAGCTGGGGGATCCAGTCGACCGAGTACTGGGAGAGCTTGCCGGGCGTGAGCCCGTGGCCGCGCACGTTGAACGTCTCCATCATGAAGTCGTGGACGTCCCTGGCGGGGATCCACGGGGCCCCCAGCGGCGCCTTGATCTGCTCGGTCTCCAGCGGGGTGGGCTGTACGCGTTCCAGCAGATCGGCCACGTGTTCGAGCCGTTCCGCGTCCGTCTGGTCGGCGCGCGCGGCCTCGGCGTGCTCCGGCTGCTCCCGCCATTGTCCGAGCTGTTCCTCGCGGCGTGCGCGGAACGCCTGGTAGTCGTCGGGGCGCGCGTCGATGGCGCGTGGCGGCGCGCCGTAGGCGTCGTGTGCCGCTCCCTGGCGCAGGTCGGGCAGGTCGCGGGCGATGCCCCAGATCCATTCGCTGACCGACATGTCGGTGGCGAGCCGTTCGGCGAGCCGCGTGGGGTCGTCGGTGCCGGGCATGAGACGGCGTGCCATCGCGCCGATGGTCGTGTCCGTCCATATCGTGCTGCCATGCTCGTCGTGGGCCGAATAGCTCTCGAACAGGTTGGAGAGGATCGCGGTCTTGTCGGCGGTTTCGAGCCGGTCGGTGTGGGCGATCTTGTGGACGAACAGGGCGAGGTCCCTGACGGGCATGCGCCGGTCGGCGAGGATCGGCGCGTAGTGCTGTGGCGCGTCGCCGTCGCGCCATGTCCAGCACAATGCGTCCCACAGTGGGCTGGTGCCGTGCGATCGGTGCCATGCCGGCGCGTGCCACGGCTTCCGCTCTCCGGTGTCGGATCGTTCGAGGGTGACGCGTGAGTGGCGCTCGGGCAGTTCCTCCACCGCCCGCCAGGCGAGGGCGAGGACGAGTTCCGGGTTGCGGTTCCAGCCCATGGTCCATCCGTGCCGTCCGTCGTTGATGCGTTCGATGACCGGCGTCGGATCCCTGTAGGATTCGGCGGCGTACGGGTCCGTGAGGCTGCGCCACACGTCCGTTCCCGCGGTGTCGATCCATTCGCGTGCCTGCTCTATGGCGGGCATGTCCTCCGATGTCGCGTAGGTGGATGCCGCGAACTCCGTCATGGCCTCGCGTGCCGCCCGGCGTCTGAGGTGTTCGGCCATGGCCGTGACGTGGTCGAGCTTCGTCCCCACGTCTCCGGCGAGGTAGTCCTCGGCGGGCATGACCTCGCCGGTGTCCGGGTCACGGATGATGCGGTCGCCCAGACCGGCCTCGGCCTCCTCGACGGTGGTGTCGGCCAGGCGCGCGATGAGTTCCAGGTCGACCCCGCCGGCGCGATCGAGACTGATGTCCAGCGCGTCGTCCAGGCTGTCGGCGTGGTCGGGCATGGGCGGCACCGGGCTGATGGTCCGCTGCGAGAGGCATTTCGCCTTGCCGGCGAACCTTCCCTTTTCGTCGGTCTCCTCCAATGCCATGACGAGATGGCAGCCGGATTCCTCGCCGCTGTAGGCGCGCCGGTTGGCGCGGTCGCACAGTCGGCCGAACTCGCCGGCGAACCGGTCGTATGCCCGGTCGAGCTCGGCGCGCTTGTCCTCCACGAGAGGGTCGTCCACGCGGGCGGGGTCGAGTTCGAGACGTTGGAGCTCGCGCGCCAGGTCGCGCAGGTGGATCATGCCGCGCAGTCGGCGCGCCTCGTCGCCCTGGCCGTGGGCTATCTCGGTGACGGTGGTGCCGTCGCCGTACCAGACCACGCCGCGCTGGTCGACGGAGTATTCGAACGGTGCCACGTGGTCCGGACGGACCGTGATCTCCGCCCGTCCGTCCGGTTCCGTCCCGCCCAGCGTCAGCGGTCTTCCGTGGGCGATCTGCGTGGTGAGCAGTTCGCGGAGCCGGTCGCCGACCTGTTCCGCGTCGCCCTGGAAGACGACGTCGAAGTCGCCGCCGAACCGTCCGATCACCGGTCTGATGTCGCCCACCGCGTGCGCGGCCATGTCGCCGGCGACCGCCTGGTTGACGTTGACGGTGACGTCCTGGTATCCGGGCACGGCGATCGGCGTGGAGTGGATCCATGCCTCGTCGGGCGTGCGGTCGAGCGTCCGTTCGCGTCTGCGCAGCACGAGCACGTCGGTGACGGCCTCGGTGCCGGCCTGACGGGCGAACGTCGAGGAAGGCAGGCGCACCACGCCGACGAGCTCGGCCTTCCTCGCGAGGTCGGCGCGCATGGTCTCGGAGCGTTTGTCGAGCGTGTACCTGCTGGTCAGCAGCATGGCGACGCCGCCCGGGCGCAGCGCGTCCACCGAGCGTTCGATGAAGTAGTCGTGCAGGGGAAGACGGGACGTGCCGCCGTCCATGGTCCGGTAGTCGAGGCTGATGTCGCCCGAATAGGGCACGTTGCCGATGGCCAGGTCGAATCCCGGGTGGATGGTGCAGTCCGCGAGGTCCGCGTTGAGGATGGTGGCGTCCGGGTTCAGCGCGGCCGCGATGCGCGCGCTGATCGGATCGAGTTCCACGCCGGACACGTGCGCGTGGGCGTCGTCCGGGATGCCGGCCATGAAATTGCCGGTGCCGCACCCGGGCTCCAGCACCTGGATCGGTGTGCTTCCGATGTCGAGCGCGTCCCACATGGCCCTGACCACGGGGCCGGGCGTGTAGTAGGCGGTCAGTGTGGAGGCGCGCGCCTGCGCGTACTCGTCGTCGTCGAGCAGGTCGCGGATCTCGGCGTTCAGCACGGCCCATTCGGGCTTGTCGGAGAACGCGTCCGCGCATCCGCCCCATCCCGAGTATCCGCGCAGCGCGTCCAGCTGCTCCGCGGAGAGCGGCTCGTCGCCGTTCCCGTCGAGCGCCTTGAGCGTCCGGATCGCGCGGATGTTCGCCTCGGCGCGTTCGCGGGGCGAACGCGCGCGCTGCGCGTCGAGGGATGCTAGAAGCTCTCCACGATCTCGTGGATCGCCATGCTCATCGACTCCGCCTGCGCCTCGTTCATCCCGTTGAGCCGGTCCAGGTCGGTCATCTGGGGTGCCGCCTTCAGGCAGTCCGTCCGGTTGAGCAGGTGCCTGGACTCCATCAGCCGGTCCATGATCTGCGCCTGGCGTTCCCTCGTCCGCTCCTCGATGTCCCGCAGATGCTCCTCGAGCACGTTGGCCATCATCATCTCCCTGAACTGCTGCGGATGGTTGTCCATCAGCCAGTTGATGCGCATGTTCTGGATTCCGTGCAGGCTGCTGCGGGTGAACACCTTGTACGGCAGCGCCCACTTGTTGAACAGTTCCGGATGCGCCGCCCGGCGCTGCTCCATCGCCTTGAGGTTCTTCTCGTAGCGTGCCTTGAGCTGCGGGTCGGTCCATGTCATCTCGTCCATCGTCGTTCCTTTCCTTAGTGTTGTTTTCCATGTCGGAGGATTGTGTGAAACGTTTTACCACAGGTTGCGGCGTGGTTTCGCCGGGCGTGGCGGCGCCGACTCCGAGACTGTTCTCGGCGGCGATCCTCGCATCCCGTCGGCCGAGTCCGCGGAGCCGGTTCTCCCGGTATTCGGCCGCGACGGAGGCTATCGTCTCGTCGTCCGCTCCGCGTGCGCGGAGCCGTTGCACCGCGGTGTGGCCCACCGTTATCTCGTATCCGCGCACCTGTTCCGCCGTCCTGTCGGTCTGCTTCCGCTCCTCCTCGAGAATGCCGAACAGGTCGAGCTGTTCGTATTCGGCCGAGGCGGTCCGTTTCGCGTATAGGCGTCTTCTCGCCATGGTCTGCTCCTTTCTTTCCTATAGGGTTTTCCGCTGTCCGCGGTTCCGGTCGGGGCCGCTGGCGGGCGGGGTGGTGTTGAGTCCGTCGAGGTTCTCCTTGAGCCTGGTCCGGAACCGGTCGAGCGTTGACTTCAGGTCCGCGTGCCGTCGTTCCGGGCCGTCATGGCGCGCCGGTTCCGGCGTTTCGGATTCCGTTTCCTGGTCGGCGGCCTGGGATGGCGATCCGGTCGTGCCGGTGGCTCGTGCCTGTTCCGTCGTCTTGTCCGGTTTCGCGCTCGTGGGGGTGGACGTCCTGCCGGCTTCCGGCGCGGCTTGCCCGACGGCCGGCCGGTCCCGTGTCTCGTCCGTGGATCGCGTTGGATCCTGTGTGCCGGCGAGTTCCTGGATGAGCAGTCTGGCGGCCTGGCGGCGTTGGCGGCTGGTCCACCGGTCCTTGTCCGGTCCGGCGGTCCGGTCGACGAGGCGGCGCGCCCATTTCATTGCGACGGCCGGCTTGTACGCGCCGTCGCGCTGGTATTCGGCGAACCGGCCCTGCATGCGTTCGATCTGGGGCCAGGATTCCTCCACGGTCTTCGAGGCGAGTTCCACCGATGCCGTGTCGAGCGTCTGCTCGGCGTCGCGGCTGCGTTTCTGCGCGGCGGCGATCGCCTGGACGAGCGTCTGCGGGTTGACCTGCATGGTGCGGCGTTCCGTGCCGCGGCCGGTGAACAGTTCGACCGGGGTGCCGGGTCTGAATCTGAGGTTGACGGCCCGTCCCTCGCTCTTCTGCCTCCGGTTCTTCGCGCTCATGAACATGTCGGTGGCCCAGCCGGTCAGGTCCTGTCCGTCGATGGCGGTGCCGCGGGGGAGGCCGACGATCATCTTCGGCCAGTCGCGGCCGTCCTTCGCGTGCAATATATAGGTGTGCGCGAGCCTGTTCGCCACCCATGCGTTCGGCCAGACCTGTTTCGTCGCCGCGTCCGTCCGGGCTGGCGTCTGTGTCGCGGCCGTGGGTTCGGCGGTCCGCTCCGGCTGTTCCTGCTGGGGGAGCGTGGGCGTCGGCGAGACGGGTCGGCCCTGGAGGATCGAGATGGCGGTCCGGTCGGTGAACTCGTTCCAGTCCGGTGCGCGGCGTCCGTCGTTCAGGGTCAGCAGTGGCTTCTGCTCCAGTCCCGGTTTGAGCAGTCCGCTGCGCATGACGCGGCCGGTCATGCCCTGGACGACGGGTCCGCCGTCGCGTTCGCGCCAGTACTGGTATTCATCCCGGTACACGCGGCTTTGGGTGAGCAGTTCGCCGTCGCTCATGGCTTTCGCGGGGAAGGCTTCCCTCGTGTCCTCGCTGTGGCTGATGGTCGTGACCTGCATGCTCAGGTCGTCGTATTGCAGGTGCTTGAAGCTCATCGCGTCGAACAGTCCCTGTTGGTTCCGATGCCAGGAGAAGACCATGAGGTCGTATCCGTTGTCCTCCAGGAAGAACACGCAGGGGCGCGGCTCGTGTTCGACCGCGTTCTGCATGAGGCTGGCCTGGAGCAGGTCGGGGTCGAGCCGGCCCGCCGCGGACGCGGCCACGGCGAGGCTGGCGCTCCATCCCATCGGGAGCGGCCTGCCGGTTGTCGGATCCGTCATGCGGTACTCGCCCGGCGTGGCCACGGTGTCCCACCGGTCGGGATGGCGGTGGTTCCACTGTCCGATGCCCGCGAGCATCGCGTCCATCGGACTCTGCCCGTCCGACGGTCTGAGGGCGAAGGATTCGGTGGCGCGGGTCACGTCGCCGGCGATTGCATTCCGGTGAACGATGGTCTCGCCAGGACCGTAGATCATGCCCACCGAGTCCTCGCCGGCCGTCCTTGCCGTGCCGGCCGTCCATATCGTGTCGCCGGACGAGGCCCACATGGACACCGGCCATGGGGTAGGGTCGTTGGTCCCGTTGATGGTGTCCTGGAAGATCGCAGCGCGTTTTGTCGCTTGTTCCTGCTGGTTCATTATGGTTTCCTTTCAGCGGCCCTTGCGGGGCGTGCGGTCCCTGTTCTGGGTGGGTGGCATGTGGTTCTTCTGCTCGGCGAGGTTCTCGTTGAGCCGGGTCTTGAAGCGTTCGAGCAGCGCCTTCTTCGATCGGATCGGCTTCGGTTTCCGCTCCTTGCCGGCCGGCCCGGGATTGCCTGCCCTGGTCTGCGTCTGTTGTCGCGCGGCCGGTGTCCGGGCTTCGTCCGGCGCGGTTTCCGGTTCGCTTTCCGGCTCCGCTGCCGGCGTCTCCCGGCTTGGCTCGGCCGTCTGCCTGCGTGTCTGTTCCTGGGTTTGCGCGCCCTGCCCGTAGTCGTCGCGCAGGATGGTGTCGAGCTCGTCGCGCAGGCTCGGGTCGGCCGCGGCCTTGCCGATGATCCGGTCCGCGAAGTCGCGGCCGGACTGCTCGTCGCACGTTGTGTCGCCCATGAGCCTGTCCCATGAGAGCTCGGGATGCCGGGCGGCGAGGCTGTTCGCGGCCATCTCCATGACCTCCGGGTCCACGAAGTCCCAGGCGATGCGCTGCGTCGGCATGGGCTTCGCCGCCGGTTCGTCCGGCGTCTCCCGCGCCGGTGGTTCCGTATCGTTTCGGGTCTGTTCCGTCGTCCGTTCCTGCTGTTCCGTCTGCTCGACGGTGAAGTCGTCGTCGGCTACGTCCAGGCCCATTCCCTTGAACGCGCGTTGCACCGCGTGACGGACATGGTCCTCGTCCCTGCCGGCGAAGTGCAGGATGAACTGGCCCTGGTCGGTGCGTTCGAGGTGGTAGTCGATGCCGGACTTTCTGAGGCTGTGCTGCACCTCGCGCATGGTCGAGTCGTCGAGTTGCAGCTCGTGCAGGTCGCCGTCCTTCTTTTGCTGCAGTCGTTTCTCGGACATCTCGCCGCTGTCGATCCTGTCCTTCACGGCCTCGCCGGCGGCGTGCACACCGGTCTTCGCGAGTTTCATGCCGCCGCGGAGCATCGCCATGGCCACGCCCTTGGGAATTCTGAGCATGAGCTTCGCGCCTCCGGTGATGATGGTCTGGACGGCGTTCTGGATCTTCTCCTCCGCCTGTTCCTCGATTGGCATTGCGGTTTCCTTTCTGTTGTCGGTTGGTGTTTTCCTGGGACGGTTCAGATGGACCGTCCACGCTTGTGCTGCTGCTGTCGTTCGCGCTGCTCGTTCTCCGTCTGCTCGCGGTCGCGGGTCGCGTGGATCTCCCGTTCGATGGCGGATAGCTCGCCCTCGTACCGGTCGCACAGGGCCTCGCGGCGTTCCATCTCGCCTCGCGTCTCGGCCACGAGGTCGGGGTCGCCGCGTTGGATCGCGTCGTGCAGCGCGATGACGGCGGCCTGGAGTTCGTCGTGCGATTCGCGGACCTTCCCGCGCAGCATCCCGAGTCCCTTGGCGGCATCGCCGCCGGCGAGCCTGGTCCATCGGATCGCCGTGTTCAGCGCCTTCGCCTCGCCGGTCAGTCGGTCGAGGCGGCGCGCCTGCGCCTGGTAGTAGCGCTGCTGGGCGGGGCTCACCCCGTAGCGGAGCGGCAGCCGTTCGGGCGTGGCCTGCGGTTCGAGCCGGCTCGTCGGCTCGCCGAACCACTGGTAGAGTCCGGTCGTCGGGGTCTTGCCGGCGTACCGGTTGGACGGGTCGAGGATGATCTGGTCGCGGTCGCGGGGGAGGAACGCGCGCAGCGTGGAGCCGCCGTCGTCCACGAGGCGCTTCGCGTCGAACGTGATCTTCTTCTTCCTGTGGGTGCCGGGCAGCCACACGGTGATCGTCTTCCTGGTCTGCTTGGCGACGAGCCGGCGGTTGAACGTGACGGGTATGACGGGCGTGTGGGCGAGGCCGGCCATGATGTTCGTCATGTCGTACGCCTGGCCGAGCTTGGCGTCGCGGATCTTGAAGCCGGTGTCCTTGAGCGTGTACGTGAAGTGCCGGCCGCGGACCGTCACGTCCACGCCGCGTATGTCGAGCATGTCCTTCCAGTCCTCGAGGTTCTCCGCCGTGGACGAGGTCAGGTCGATCAGCATGCGGAGCCGGTCCTTGACGCCCATGCCCTTCGCGGCCGCGTAGATCTCCTCCATCGACATGCCGTACCGGCGTTCCAGCGGCTCCCCGTTCTCGGCCCGTCGCGTCGTTTGCGGCGTCGTCGCCTCGCCTGGTCCGGCGGTCTCATCGGCGCGTTCGGGATCGCGCGCCGGCGATGTCCCGACGTTTCCTTCGGCTGTCTCGCCGTCCTGCATCTTGCGTGTCTGTTCCTCCACGACGGGGTTGAACACGACGCTCAGACCCTCGCGGCGGCATATCTCGTCGCTGATCGCGCGCCACTGGTCGATGATGTCCTTGGGCAGATGTGCTTTGAGATGTTCTCCGTATCGGGAGGCGGCGCACACCATGATGTGGTCGTGCAGGTGGTGCCGGTCGGTGTGCGTGGCGACCACGAACTTGTATTCGTCGCCGGTGATCCGGCGTGCGAATTCCACGCCGAGATTGTGCACCTTCTCGGGTGTCACGAGGTCGTCGGGGCTGAAGCTGAGCTTGATGTGGTAGGCCAGACGGCTGTTTTCCTGGATGCCTTTGGGTGAGTTCTCGTTGTCTTCGAGCATGGGATCGGCCAGGGCGTCGTAGTCCGTCCTGGTCCGCTCGTAGTTGGAGCTGACCAGTCTTCCGCCGTCGGTCTTGGCGGGGTTGATGATGTATGCCATCGCCCCGTTGGGGCCGCCGAGATTCGATTTCACGGGCCTGCCGAGCTTGACCACGGCCATGCTCACGTGTCCTTCCCGGCATTGCGCTTGTCGGCGAACAGGTCGCCGAGCAGCTGTTCGATGCGGTCGAACGACGTGGTGATCTTGGCCACCTGCTCGGGCGTTATGTGCTCGTTGGCGTTTGCCCAGTGGGCGATCTGGTTGACGTTCACGCCGATTCGGCCGATCTCTTTGGCGAGTGGTTCGGGGTCTGTTAGCGGCTTGATTTCGATGACGCGGATCTCGCCATCGGTCAGCATTTTGCGCGCGAACGCGGTGAACGAACGGTATCTTGTCGTGTACCTGTTCACTCTTTTGTGCAGCTCGTCGACGCGTTCCCATTCGTCGGGAGTGAACGTGACGTGCTTCTGTACGGTGCGTCGGCGCTTGTTCGCCCAGCTCATTTCTCACCTCTCTTGGAGGTGTGCGGACGGCACGTCCGTGATGCCGCGTGAGCGGTCTGGAGGCTCCGCCGACCATGGGGTACGGGTCTTCCCGGCAAGCCGATTCGCACCGCGAATCGAGCGAACGTATATACGTTCGCGTCGCTTGCTACTCCCATATCCATTTCATGGATTGGGAGCGATTTCACACGGCATGATTGCGCAATGCCGTGAAGGATAATCGCGTTCACCCCTCGCTCCTTTCGCCCATGGCCTTGAGGGGAAGGCCGGTGTCTTACGCCAATCGTCCGTCGTGGAAACGGCGGCGGGTTTGGACACTTGGAGCGCGGGAAATGAAAAGGCCCCGCGAAAAAATCGCGGGGCCGGTGGGTCGTTGGTGGCGCGTCATGTCCGTCATGCATACGGGCATGAAAAAGCCCGGCCGTCTTGGTGACGGTCGGGGCAGGGGTGCGCGGGTTCCTAGATGATTTGCATGTCGGAGCGGACGCGTTCCGCGGCGATGTCGATGTCTCCGGGCCATGAGGGCACGCCGAACGCGAGTTGCACGCGGTCGAACGTCTGCGGGTCCTTGAGCGGTTTGAACATGCCGCGGTCGACGTATCGGGACATGTCGAAGATTCCGGTCGCGCCGTCGGAGCAGGTGACCTTGAGCTTGTAGCCGGGCATGGGCTCGCATTGGGTCACTTTGATTGAATAGTCGATGGTCATGTCCGTTGCCTCCTTGTCAGCGTAGCGGGTCGATTCTGAATGGGTGTTCGAGGTTGAAGGCCAGCTCCCAGTCGGCTTCCAGCTCTTCGGCATGCAGCAGCACCCATGCCTCGACCAGTTTGCGCTGCTTGCGCGGGAGGTCTCCCTTGAGCAGATTGCCATCGAAGGTGAAGGATGCTTCATGTCCTTGGTATCTGGCGTGGATGTGCGGCGGAACATGGTCGTCCGCGTTCATGGTGATGATGATTCCGAAGAACATACTGATGACCGGCATGTCCGCCTCCTTGTTTTCGTTGTCTTCCATTCTAGGATATTTTTCTTTTGACCGGATGGTCAAGCGAAAGCGCTAGCGGTGGTAGCGGGTTCCGTCATGAGAACGCGTCGAAACCACGGGTTTCGCTGCGCGGGCGTTGACGGGTTCCGCGTGCCGCTATGATCAAGGCGTCAGCCGGACGGTCAAAAGAAAATCCTCGGGATGCGCGCGGCATTGGTGTCGTGCTCCGTTTCCCGTCGGCGAGACGTGGCCTCCGTGCCACGGCGACGCCCTGTCGGGTCCGGGAACGGTTCCCGGCGCGTGGGGTCCAGAGGACGGTAGTCGTCCTCTGGCCGCCGGAGGCGCCGCCCGCGTCATGCGGGCGGCATCGGTCCCGGGGCGTCCCTTGGCCGGGAACGGCGATGACGTTTTAGTCTTCGACGCTTGTCCAGTAGAGGCCGTCGTCGGGAATGTCGTCGACCTCGTCCCACATGGCTCGCGCCTGTTCGTCCCACCATGCCGCGTCGGCCCAATGCGCGTCGGCCTCGTCGTATCCGACGCTGCCGTTCGCCAGAGTCGCGTACCGGTCGAAGTCGATGCCCGTCGGGCATATGGCCTCCATCTGTTCGGCGGTCGCATAGTGGAGGCTGTCCAGATGGTAGGCCTCCTGTCCGGGTTCCAAGTCGTGTGCGGCGAGGTTGGCCCGCGCCGTCCCGGCGAGCTCGTCGTGTTTGGCCCGGAACCATTCCTCGGCCCTGTTCTTCTCCTTCATGTCCATGTCTCCTTTCATTCCGCACGCTTGAACGGCTCGTCGGTGAACCACCAGTCCCTGATGACGAGCATCCAGTCATTCCTTTCGAGCAGCGGGTCGAGGTCGTCGGGCGTGATGATGTCGCCCGCGTGGTTGACCCATACTGTTTTCTCGATGCTGCATGGCGGCCATCCACCGTCGCCGCCCCTGACGGCGTAGCAGTGCCATCCGTCGGGGATGTCGCCCGCGTGGAGACGCACGTCGCTCCACATCGCGTCGACGCGTCCCTTCTCTTCGGTCTCGAAGACGGCGTGCTGCAATTCCATCGATTCCATCCGCATGGTTCGCTCCTTCAATGTCCTGCCGGCGTTCCTGTTTTCCTTTCGCCGGACATGGGGCAGCCTCGCGGCCCCGCCGCGCGGTGGAGGACGCGTGGGCCGTGCCCGCTTTGGGATAATCGGGCGAAGCCCTCCCGGAGCGGAGCATGGAACACGCAGTTCCGAAGACGCGGGCGCGGGGCTGCGATGATGAACCATGGCCGGCCGACCGTTCCCTTCCAGGCGTCGACGCCTGGAAATCCCGGAAGGGTCGGCGAAGATAGCGCGCGGCCCAGGGCCGCGCTCCGTTTCCGGCGAAGCCAGGATCACAAGCGTGTGATCCTGGCGGAGCCCGACTGTCCAAACCGGCATGTGTCCAATCGCGCGACCATGGTTCCAGCCGGATCGAAACCGGGAACCGATGAAAACAAGACTGGAAAGAAAACGGACCATGGCATCCGATTACGTGGACGACTTCCTGCGCGACGAACGCGAGTCGTTCAAGCGCAAGGAGACGGCGGCGAAGAAGTTCGACAACCGCCTCGACAATTTCCGCAAAAGCGCGCAGGCGCTGCGCGACGCGGCGAGGCAATTCGAGGAGGCGTTCCCCGGCATGAGCCGGACGATGATCGCGGACAAGCTGGCAATGACCGGAACGGAGAAGAACGTCGCGTTCGATGCGAAGGGCGAGCTCGTCGCCGCGCCGGCCGGAAGAAAAACCGTCTCCGCCGAACCCACCGCCGCGCCGGCGGCCGACGCCGTGACGGATCCGGAGACGACCGGATCCGACGTCCAGGAGGCGGACGACGAGCCCGCCCCGCAGGAGCCCGCCGCCGAACCCGACACCTCGGACGACGGACGGCCCGCATGGGCGTCCGGCAACTACTGATGATCGGACGTGATGCGGGATGCGACTGATCATCGCCGAGAAGCATTCGGTCGGCCAGGCCATCGCCCAGGCGGTCGGCGGGCACATGGAAAAGCATGACGGCTATGTGCAGGTCGGCGACGACCTGGTCACCTGGGCGCAGGGCCACCTCGTCGACCTGGCCGCGCCCGACGAATATAAGGACCACGACTGGGACAGGTGGAGCCTCGACACGCTGCCCATCGACCCGACACCCGACTGGCAATGGAAGGTCAGCCGGGACAAGGGCGCGGACCGCCAGTACAAGGTCGTCGCGGGACTGATGCGCCGCGGCGACGTCGACATGCTTGTCGACGCATGCGATCCCGACCGTGAGGGCGAGGCCATCTTCCGTCGGATCGTGAAGCATGCCGGCGTCTCCAAGCCGATGCGACGCCTGTGGGTCGCGAGCCTGGAGGAGGACGCCATCCGCGACGCCCTCGCGTCCATGAAGGACGAGACGGAATACCAGGGGCTCGCCGATTCGGCGATGATCCGTGCGAAGGCCGACTGGCTGATCGGCATGAACGCGTCGCGCGCCTACAGCCTCGTCTACAACGCTCGGTTCACCGTTGGACGTGTGCAGACGCCCACACTCGCGATGATCGTGGACCGCGACCGGCAAATCGCCGGCCACGTGGCCCGACCGTACTGGAAGGTCGTCGCCCCGATGGGCGGATGGAAACTGGCCGGCGAACGACTGGACAAGCGGGAGGACGCCGAGACGCTGCTGCGGATCGTCAACTCGGACGACTTCGCCTTCTCGATCTTCAAGGCCGAACGCAAGCAGCAGCACGACGCGCCGCCCCGCCTGTACGACCTGACCGGATTGCAGAAGGACATGAGCCGGCTGCACGGCCTGACCGCCGCCCGCACCCTGTCCGCCTTGCAATCCCTGTATGAGAAAAAACTGGCGACGTATCCGCGCACCGACTCGCAGTACATCACGCACGACGACCTGGACACGCTGCGCGGCCTCACCGAAGGCGACCGGCTCGCCGCCGGCTTCATCGAACCGGACGCGAAACCTGAACGGCCACATCTCGAACTGACCGTGAACGACGCGAAGGTGGCCGGCCACACCGCCATCCTTCCCACCATGCAGGCCGACAAGGCGGCGCTCGACGAGCTCGGCGACGACGAACGTCTCGTGCTGACGCGCGTGGTGCGACGCATGTGGGAGGCCGTGGGCGACGACTACGTGCACGACGTGACGAACGTCGTCGCGAACATCGACCCGCATTGGTGCGAGAAACATCCGGACGAAGGCCGACTTCTGCCCGAGGGCGAATGCCGTTTCACCAGCCGTTCCGACCAGCCCGTCTCCCTCGGCTGGCACGCCATCGAGCATGCCGCCCCGCAGGAGGACCATGGCGAGGAGGACGAGGCCGCGGGCAACATCATCCCCGCGAACCTCACCGACGGGGTCTCCATCGCGCCGGTCCCGCAATGCGGCGCGACATTGTCCGAGGGAAAGACGAAACCGCCGAAGCCGTTCACCGAGGCGACGCTGCTCGCCGCGATGGAACACGCCAGCCGCTGGGTGGAGGACAAGGACCTCAAGGCCGCACTGGACGACGACGAATCACATTCGGGCGGCATCGGCACTCCGGCCACCAGGGCCGATGTGATCGAGAAGCTGATCCGCACCGGATACGTGGACCGCAAGGGCAAGCAGCTGCGCTCCACGGACCAGGGCCGTTCCCTGATCGACGTGGTCGCCCCGAAGCTCAAGGACGTGGCATTGACCGCCGACATGGAACGACGCCTCTCGGAGGTCGAACACGGACAGGCGGACGCCTCGCAGGTCGAAACGGAGTTCCGCGACCTCGCCGCGCGCATACCGGCCGACGCGCAGACCACCGTCCGGCAGGACCATGTGCAGGCGAAGACGCGGAACACGGAATCGTTCGGCGGCTGCCCGCGCTGCGGCAAGCCCGTCGTCAAAACGGGCAAGGTGTTCCAATGCTCCACCAACCGGCGCGAGAAACAATCCGACGGTACATGGAGGACCACGGAGGGATGCGGCTGGCGCGCCTGGACGACCGTGGCCGGCAAGACCATCACCGACACGACCATGCGCAGGCTGCTCGACGGCCGGAAGGTCAGCCTCAAGGGCTTCACCTCGAGGAAGGGCGGCACGTTTGACGCCGCGCTCGTCATCGACAAGGACAAGGGCGTCGCCTTCGACTTCGGCAATAACAACAAGGAAAGGAAAAAGAAATGACGGAGACACAGCAGACCATGACCGAATTCACTTACGCGACGGGGGAGACCGACGTCATCGGCGACCGGTTCAGCCCGTCCGTGGTGCTCTTCTGGCTCAAGACCAGCGTCGCCGCGAGCAACATGCGTGTGATGTACAAGAGCCCGAACACCCTGCTGGGCGTGATCCCGCTCGGCTCGTCCACGCAGACGATCCCGCTGCGCAGCATCGCGTCCGTGGACACGAACACGAAGTTCAACCTCGGTAGCTTCGTCTGGGGCGCCGTCTTCCTCGTCGCCGGACTCTCGTTCCTTTCGAGCAGCGCGCTTGTGGGGATCCTGTTCCTCCTGCTCGCGGCCGCGAACCTGGCGAACACGATGAGCGCGCAGCTCGACTTCGTCAACCAGGCCGGCGGCAGGAACAGCGTCAAGGTGTCCATCCTCGAAAAGGACAAGCTCATGCAGCTCGCGCAGAACATCCAGCGGCTCGTCTTCGCTGACGTCGAGGGACAACGCCACCAGGAAAGCATGGACATGGCCCAGAAGCAGTACACGGCCCAGACCAACAGCGTCCTGATCCAGCAGCAGATGCTCGACCGGCAGCGCAAGGCCACGGCCGACGATAATCCATCGATGCCGACCGAGTGACGAAACCGGGGCGCGGCCACGGCCGCGTCCCGGGAAACGCCGGGTCCGCCCTGTAGAAAACCGTGATTATACTAAAAGTATAATCACGGTTCGCGCAGGTGGATCCGGCTTTCTTATATCCGGGAGGGACCATGGCAAAAGAGGATTGGAGCGAGGCCAAGGCGTGGATGCGCGCGACGCGCGAACGCATCGGCATGACCCAGCACGACGCGGCCGTGCTTGCGAACCTCACCGTGGACATGGTCAAGAAATACGAGTCGGAGAAATACCGGATCCAACCCTCGGAGAGGATGCGGGAGATGCTCGAACACTATCTCGCCGAGCACAGGCGCGCCGTCGCGGCCATCGTGGAACGGCACAGGGGAGAGACGAGGGTCACGCTCTCGTTCTCCCGCGTCTCCGACCTGCCCGATGGGCTGCCCGACTGGGTCCGGGCCGAGGAATCCGTGAAGCGCCGCGCCGCCGCCGTGCGCGAGGCCGCCGTGCTGCTTGAGGCGGAGGGCGTCGCCGTCGACTACACCTATCTGCCCGAAGAAACGGAATAGAAGAGAGAAGGAAGGCCGATCATGTTCGGACTCTATATGCTCGCGATATACCTGGGCGTCGCCATCATCGGCGCGGGCTTCGTCGCACTGCTCGTCGTCGTCGCGCTGGCGGTGGGGCTGGTCACGCATCCCATCCGCACGCTCGCCCTGGTATTCCACAAGCTCGCCGCCCTGGCCGCCGGACTGGCGCTGATCCTCGCGTTGATCGTCTGGTTCTGGTACGACCACTCCAAGCCGGACTTTGTCCCGTGCTTCTGGGGATCCATCGGCGTGATCGTCGCGTCCATCCTTATCCGCACGTTCGCCGAGTGGATTCTCGAACGGCCCACCAGGGCCGAACGCCGAGCCATGAAACGTGCCGCCGCGCAGGAAACCGGCAGGGTGACGATGTGCATGCCGGTATCGGAAGAGGTGGCCGCGGCGTTCGAATCGACCCGGGACGGCCGGCGCGCCTCCCTATGACATGCAGGCCGCAGGACGGAACGAACCGCGGCTGGAATAATGGACTTTGCAACCGGAACACGAAAAGAGGGACATGATGGCCAATCCCGAGTTATCGCAGCGCATACAGGAACTGCCCGAGGAACTGCTCGGCCTTGAACGCGAGCCGGGAATCGCCGAACGCCTGCGACGAATCGACGTGCTGAAGGACCGTGCCCGCGCACTGGACCCCCTGGACGGCGTCGAGGACATGGCGCTGGCGGATTACGACCGCGACTGGCTGGTGCGCTACACCTACAATTCAAACGCCATAGAGGGATCCACGCTGACCCTGGAGGACACGTCCCTGGTTTTGGAGGGCGAGTTCGTCCCGTCGGATTCGCCGGCACGGTACGTGTTCGCCGCGCGCGGCGTCGCGGACGGCATGGCCTACGTGCGCGAATACGCCCGGGAGGGGAGGAGACTGGATGAGGAACTGGTCCGGCGCGTCCATGAGGTGACGGCGCTGGACCTCCAGCCGTTCGCCCGCGGCACGTTCCGCCCCTACGGTTATCTGGCGAGGATCACCGCGACCCGCGTCAAGACCGCCGACCCGCTGGAGATCCGCGACGACCTGCGGGCCCTGATCGACGGGCTGGACGCGAGCGGCGCTCATCCGCTGCTCAGGGCCGCCGGCTTCCATGCGATGTTCGAGAACATCCACCCGTTCATGGACGGCAACGGGCGGACCGGCCGCCAGCTGCTCAATTTCATGCTGCTGAAGCACGGCTATCGTCCCGTGGCGATCAAGTATGACGCCAAGCGCGACTATGCCCGCAGTCTGGAGACCTGGCAGGTGGATGGCGATCCCGTGGCGTTCTGTTCCGTGTTCCTTGACTGCGTGGAACAGGAGGAACACGCGTTCATCGAACTGGTCGAGGGATTGCGTCGGAAGCCGGACGCCATTCGCAGCAAAACGGATCTGTTGGACAGGTTCGGCGACACGCTGCGGCAGAACCTTGCCCGGCAAGACGGGGATGGCAAGAGTGCCGGAATTGATCACGAGGGTCCTGGGTGCCATATGAGCCATTAGGCCGAAAGCACCGACTTTGGAGTGGATGGGGAAGAACAAGGTGGTCGCATACCACCCTCAAGTGCCATACCGTGTACTCGAACGCATCCCTGAAAAGAGCGTTTTGGATTCGCATGGATCCGATTGCGGCAACATGGTCATCCATGGGGACAATCTCGAAGCGCTCAAGGCCCTGCTGCCCGAATACGAAGGCAAAGTGGATTGCATCTACATCGATCCTCCATACAACACCGGCAACGTGGACGAGCTCAAAGACGTGGATCTCATGTCCGAGGAATGTCCGATACGGTTCATCATCACGGTGGAGGCGTTGAGCGAGGGGCTGGGACTGCCCGTTCGCCTATGTCCTGGCAACCGTCGCGAAGTCGTCCACGAACTTTGCGGTCATCTGTATTTTCTTCTGTACGATGTCGTCCGTGTCGTCATTTTTAATGGCAGCGATGGCAAGCATGGTCTGGTGCTTGCTGCTGTTGACAGTTCTGCCCCTCGCCAGAAGCTGTTCGACCATCTCTTCGGTAAGGGGCGTACGGTGATGGATTCCGGGGGCTGAAACCGATTCCGTTATCTCGTTTTTTCGGTATTTCCGTATTCCGGTATCTTGGCATGCGTCATTTACCTACATTTTTTTGGTAAATGTAGATTCCTCCGACAGGCTGAAGATATCCCTTTAGGATTTTATCCTGACGAATTTTCTCCCCGAGGATCTTATCCGAATAGTCCAGTAGATAATCAAGAGTCGCCTGATACGGTTCGAGCATGAAGACGCATCGGCTTAGCGACTCCAGGTAATGAAGCCGCTTTCTGCGTTTCCTCTCATTGGATAATGGCTGCAAACCAGGTTCGGTCATTCCGTTGCGAAAGTATTTATGCCATTTGCGTGACAATGAGGGGAACCTGATTTTAATCCATGCTCTTTGTGCCCAGGTTGGGGATACGCGTGCCGCCGGAAGCGTTATGAAGCATTCATCGTAGAATATGGAATTCTTATATATGGCTTCCCATATCGGCATACTTCCTTCAGCGTCTTTCATGGTCTGATTGACTCGTTCGGCCCATTTGCGGAACTTCTCATATGCCGAGGAGGCCAACCCGAGGAAGAAACCAAACAGTGCGCTGAAGAAATTCTGGAAAACCGGATTCGATTCACTTGGAATCAAGAAAATGGCAATCAGGCAAATGGCGCTCAGCCCGACGGCAATCGCAGCCGGTCTAATGCGGCGGATCCGTCGTCTATAGAAATCCGGATTCATATTCAGCAACTTGCCCAAGTCGTTAATCAAACATCCCGAAGCGGACTCAGGATACACCTTTATATCGCTGGCTGAATCCGCGGTTTGGTTTCCTCCATCGGTGTCATGTCTATCGAAACCGTCCATGCCGAATACTGTCTTGTATGAGATGGGATTCTCCTTACCGAGATAAATAAGCGAAACCATCATACATAACTTTCTGATTGACGCTCATTCCGTCCAAAACGATATAAGCAGTCTCAAAGCGCGATCACCATCGGTTCGCGGGTCTTCTCGTTCATCGGTTTCTCCTTGTCTCGGTTTTCCAGTGTTTCCATATCCCGGTTTTTCGGTATGTAGTTCTTTCGGTATTTCGGTTTTAGGTAAAACGGTTTCCCGGTTTTCACCGGTTCCGGTATCCCGTTCCAGCAGGATCTTCCTGAGCCTTTCCACCTCGTCCCGGAGCTTGCCGATCTGACGCTCCTTCTGGGCGATGACGGTGCGGTGGCGTGCCTGACGTGTCATGCGTGGCATCTGGCGAAAGGATTGCGACTGGAATGAAGGACTTTAGGAGCGGAATCAGGCGCGGCTCCGTCTAAGGGCCGTCGGTTTTGCTAGAATCTAAAGAGAAAAGGAGGTGCAATGTTCGGAACGATATCTGAATCCGAGATGCGCCGCCGCACGGAGAACGTCGGGCTGTCGGTGCAGTCCGTGCGGTTGGAAGGCGGCGACGTGACGAGGGCCTTCATGCGCGATGCCGGAGAATATGCGCGGGGGAGCATCGGCAGCGCCGAGCTTCTTTCCCGCACCCGTCGCCGTTACGGATTGGAGTGACGATGGCGCGTGTCTTCGATCCCTACCTGATTCCGGGAACGAACGTGCTGCGGAACCTTGTGGGCGCCACGGACGAGGATGCGCTGGCGGCTGCGGAGAACGATCTCTGCTCCGCCCGCGCCGCCATTCTGAGAGAGAATCTCCCACCTGCGGAGGGGACGCTGGAACAGCTTCGCCGCATACACCGGTTCCTCTTCCAGGACGTGTACGACTGGGCGGGGGAGATACGAACCATCGACATGGGCAAGGGCGAGGGGCTTCCCTTCCAACCGTTGGAGCTGTTTAGCATAGGGGTGCACTACTCCGAGGGGGTGCTTCGCGGTGACGATCTTCTCAAAGACCTCGGTCATGAAGAATTCGTGAAGCGTCTGAGCGTCAGCTACAACAACTTCAACATCCTTCACCCGTTCCGTGAGGGCAACGGGCGGACGCAACGCATTTTCTGGGAGATCATCGCGCGCGAGGCCGGCTGGCATTTTGATTGGGGACTCATCGACAAAAGGACGAACGATCAAGCCTCGATCGCGGGGATGCAACGAAACGACCTGCGTCCCCTTGAGGATATGTTCAGGAGAATCGTCAAGCCGTTGTCCGAACCGTTGACCATGTCGAATGATCTGGCCCATCTTGGTGAGTATGCGCAACCGGCGAACAAGGCATACGACATGTCTCCCGCACAGAGACAACATGTGTGCGAGCATTACTCCTATCAGCGTGCCATCGTTCCTCCAGGGCAGGAAAAGCCGAAACTCAGGCACAGGTCGAGATGATTTTCGGATAACGCCTCACGTATCTAAGTGTTGCGACGGCAGATGCCGCAACGCTTAGATGCGTGGGTCTGTTCCGTTTGATGCCGGTCTTTACCGGTTTTGGTTTTTCAATATTTCGGTTTTTCGGTTTTGTGGGTATGCCTATCCGGCCTGGTTTCGTTCCCTTCCGTCGTCTTCGAGCTCTTCCAGTCTTCTCCGGAGTCCGGCGACGGTCTGTCGCAGCTGGTCGATTTCCTCTTCCTTCTGGGCTATCTGCGCCTTGATGCCGGCCGGATCCCCGGCGGGGAGGTATTCGAGCGCCAGCCTTTCCACGACATCGCGCCTGTGCCTCGGCACCACGCGTTGGTAGCATCGGACGGCCACGTCCACGTCCACATGGCCGAGCTCGTCCATGGTCTCGCGCAGCGTGCCGCCTTGGATCATGAACATCGTCGCGTGCGTCGCGCGCAGGGAATGGAACGTCACGTCCTCGCGGTCGATTCTTTTCCTCGCCGTGCGGAACTGCCGTTGGATCGTCGTCGGGTTCAGGACCCGTTCCGGATGTCTGGGCGCGTGGAAGAGCATCGTGTCGGGATTCCTGTCGGGGCAGAACCTGTCGATGTGCTCCCTGATGAGACGGCAGACCGGGGCGGGGATGGGCACGACGCGCCGGCTTTCCGGGGTCTTCGTCTCGTCGAGCCGGTATGCGCCCAGGTCGTCCGGACCCTGCGTCACGGAATGGCGCACGTAGAGGAGCCCGTGTTCGAGGTCGATGTCCCTGAGTTGCAGTCCGCAGACCTCTCCGATGCGCAGCCCTCCCACCAGGAGCGCGAGATGGACCGACAGGCGGTCGTATTCCGGGAAGCCCTCGACCAGCGCGTCGATCTCCTGTTTGGTCATCGGCGCCTGATCGCGTCTTTTGGACTGTCTCTTCCTCATGACGAGATTGCATGGATTCGAGGACAACAGCGGCGGACCTCCGTCCGGCTGCCGCCCGGTCGCGGCCCTCATCACGCGCTTGAGCAGCCAGACCGCGTGCTCAAGCGCGGAGGGACGCACCTCGTCGCACGCCCTCGCGTACCATTCATTGACGAATTCCTCCGTGATGTCGCGCATGGGAGTCCCGCCGAACCAGGGGATGAGTTTGTCCAATGCCGCCTTCTGGATCCGCTTGCTTCTGCCGCTCAGCTCCGAGCCGTCCCTCTTCCGCAGGTCGGCGACGTACCTCGTCGCGTATGAGGAGAACAGGACCTTGCCTTGCATCGTCCTTGCCGACGGGTGCGTCCACTTGCGGATCCCTTTTTTATGGTCGATGACGAGCGCGTGCTCCTCGTCAAGCCAGCGGTACGCCTCGGCCTGGAATTCCAAACCGAATCGGCGGTAGATTCTTTGCCTGGGATTGACGGGACTCTGGTATCGGGCCTGCCAGGAGACGATGCTTCCGTCCGCGTCCTTGCAGGCGACGACGCATCCCCATTTCCGTCTTTTCCTGTCTCCATTGGCCATCGGTCATTTTGTCTTTCTCTATTTCCTGAAAACCATTAGAAGAAAGAGTAATTGCCTACGCCGGAGATTCTTGGATAAGGTGCCACTCTGCGCCCTCGGGGATTCTATTTTTCGGGAAAATCGGGATTGTTCAGTGCCCTTGGAGCGGTTTTGATTGGAATCTCAACGATCTTCAGTGATTTGTTTCCGGACGTCGCATCCCAGAGAAGAAACATCACGCGCATGTCACCTTCGGAGGTGCGCATGATAATGGTAGTCATGGTCCTAAGTGTCTCATGGGCTTGAGACCGGCCGGTGGCACATCGACGTGTTCGGGGCTGGGCCGATGGCTGCATGGAGTGCTGTTGTAAGGGCGGATTAAGAAGTCCCCCAGGGGTTGGGTGAACTCGAATGGGTATCGCTGGAGCCTGGGCCATGCTTCATGAGCGGTTCGGGAAATTGCTTGCGTTCCTTCTACCTTTATTTCTTCTTTTTAGTAGGTGAAAAACAGTTTCGACAACACCAGCAGCGATGAGGAAGGGGACCGCTCGTAAAAGATAAAGGTATGAAGGAAAGCTAGATACGTATTCTGGATGCAGGTAGTCAAAAATAAAGCCGCTTGCTGTGCATAAGAGTCCAACGCATACTAGGAGGACTGCAAGCGTGTGGCAAATTCGGCGCATATTGGCTCGATTCTCGAACTGCGGAGGAATGAGTTCTATTGTAAGCAAGGCTTGCCGGAGAGGCCAGGCCCAGTTCAAGGAGCGGAAGGCTTGCGTCGCTCCTGCGGCATCGACGAGAAAGTGTTCCAGCCTCTTGGTGAAGAGTCATGAGCACCCTGCTTGGGGGACCCGACATCATCGATGTACGACATACGGCATCTACGACTTCGCCCGGTTCGTGCAGACGCTTGAAAGAGCGAGGGTCATACAGGCCTCGTGGAGACGCGCGTCTTCTCCTTTGTGGGCGTTTGGGTTTTTCTGGTGGTGGTCTTGATGGACCGGCGTGTGCCTCTGGAATGATGATATGGAGGTTTCATTATATCGTCCGCCGTCAGGCCGGTTTGCGTTCGCGGGGTATTGGCATTATCCTGTAAAGGCGAAATAAGCCGGACTTCGTCCGGTTCGCTGAGGCCATCCCGTGGCATGACCGTCGAGGCCGGCGCGGATCATGTGCTCAGGCGCGAGGGCTATTATCCGATCGTCAATGGCTATAAGGATTTGTTCCTCGACCGAAAGGCATGCCTGACCGCTGGTGATGACCGGTACGGGACGGGCGCGCGTTTCGATAATCTGTACGCCCTGTTCCTGTTCGACCGTGAGTTGCGTGAACTGTTGTTTTCCGCCATCACACGGGCGGAGGCCGCGCTCAAGGCAGTATGCGCGCATGAGTTCACCTGGCTGCACCCCGACGAGGTCAACCCGTATCTCAATCCCGACTATTATGATTCCAGGTGCCGTCCGAGCGCCATGGCGTTGATCGACAAGGTCTTCAAGCGGATACTTGAATTAGACGGCAATCCGCGCAACAGGGGCGACTATGGCGGCAAGGCGTATATCCGCCATTGCATGGAAGACCACAACGGCCAGGTCCCGTTGTGGGTGCTGGCCAACGATCTTTCCTTCGGCCAGACGGTATGGTTCTTCCAAGTCCAGTCCCCGGCAGTCCGATTGGCAGTCGCCGAAAGCTTCACCGGTTTGTACGCGGACACGCACGACAAGCCACGGCGCATCACCATCAAGCGGTTGGATGGCATCTTCAACAGGCTGGTGTTCTACCGCAACCTGTGCGCGCATGACGAGCGTTGCTATTGCGCCCGGTACGATGGGCGCGCTAACGAGAACGTGTACCAGGCCATCGGGGATCTTGGCTATCTGCTTGACAAGGACGATTACCTGGAATTGTTCCGTCGCTTCTCCACATTGGTCGCACGGGTGACGTCCGCCATGCCATCGCGGAGCCAAGCGATCCTGTCTGCCATGGGCGTGTGCGAACGGGAACTGGCCGACAGGGTGGAAGCCATACTGCGCAGTTGACCGTTCCTGACATCAGGGAGTGGCGTCGCAGAAGGCTTTATACCATGAGCCAGCTGATTTGGGCTGTCTGCAATGGGCTTGTGGGATCTAGGATGGATTTGGGATGCCATTGGCGGCTGGGACGGTTGCGCGGGCCACGTATCGTTCTGTCTGCTGTCCGCCATGGAGGCGTGCTGCCGGGAATGCTTTTGGGCATCGCACATGTGGAACATCATGAAACCACAGGGGGATTGTCTTTTTCCACGCCGGTCGGCGAAGACGTTGAGCGCCGGCAGGGCGGTGGAATGTTCCCGGATTATTCTTGGGTGCCTGTAGGTGCCTTACGGAAAACGAGGCTGATTGGCAGGTTTCCCAAGATCGGAAAACCTTGGAATAGAGCCAAAAATGACCACATGTGATTATCATCAGAGGTGCGCATGATAACTGTAGTCATGGCTCCAAGTGTCTCATGGGCTTGAGACCGGCGTGGATGCCGACGGCACGGATACAGGACGGCGGATTGGTAGACGCGTAGTATTAAGACGGTGTTCGAACGGTCAAGAAAAGAGGAACGAACATGTCGATGAAGGACACGCTGAAGAAAGCCAAGATCGCGGCGATGAAAGCCAAGGACAAGGCCAAGCTCAACCCGATCAACCTGACGTTGGCGGACATCCAGAACTTGGAGATCGCCAACGGTCACGAAGCGACCGACGAGGAAGTGCTCAAGGTCATCCAGAAGGGCGTCAAGACCCGTCGTGAGACCGCCAAACTGTACGAAGACAAGGGACTGGCGGACAAGGCCGCTCCCGAAACCGCCGAGGCCGATTTCCTGGAAACCTTCCTGCCGGCGGCCGCCAGCGACGAGGACTACGCCAAAGCCGTCGCCGACGCCGTGGCAGAAGTGAACCCGGCCGGCCCCAAGGACATGGGTCGCGTCGTCAAAGCCGCTCGTGCCGCGCTTGCCGGCAAAACCATCGATGGCGGCAAGCTGGCCGGTCTGGTCAAGGCCGAGCTCAACAAGTAATCGTCTACGAGCAGCGTCTCTTTCCGCGTACGAAAAGCGGGTCCAAACAACAAACGTTTGGACCCGCTTTTCATAAGGAACGCGAATGTGCTGGCTCAACGCTCGTGATGGTCGATATGGTCGGACACCACGTCGCCGATGGTCTGCACGATCTGCACGAGAATGACGCACAGGATCACGGCAACGGTCATCACGTCGTACTGGTAACGCTGGTAGCCGTAACGGATGGCGATATCGCCCAGGCCGCCCGCGCCGACGGTACCGGCCATGGCGGAGAAGCCGAACAGGGTGATGAACGTCAGTGCCGCGCCGCGCACCAGCGATGGCAGGCTTTCGAACAGCAGCACCTTGAACACGATCTGCAGGTTGCTGGCACCGAAGCTTTGCGCGGCCTCCACCAGACTGCCGTCCACTTCGGCGAGCGACTGTTCCACCACGCGCGCCACGAACGGAGCCGCGGTGATGACCAGCGGCACGATGGCGCCCGGCACGCCGAGCGAGGTGCCGACAATCAGTCGGGTCAGCGGGATGATGGCCACCAGCAGAATGATGAACGGCACGGAACGCACGATGTTCACGATCCAGCCGAGCACGGTGTTGAGCGGTGCGTTCGGACGGATGCCCTTTTTCGCGGACGTGATGAGCAGCACGCCGACCGGCAGGCCGATCACATATGCCAGCAGCGTCGCCACAGCAGTCATGATGATCGTGTCACGCACGCCTTCGACCAGCAGTTCGCCATAATCGGCGATGAATTGCGAAACCACCTGTCCCATCTCACTTCACCTCTTTCTGGGCGGAATCATCGGCCGCCCCATTCTTCGCGCCATCCGCCGTTTCGTGCGTATGCCGATGGTTCGTCACCTTCGCGTCGGCGATCAAAGTCTTCAGAATGTCACTGTGCGGATCGGCGAACAGCGCTTCCGTATCGCCCATTTCCACAATGCGGCCTCCGTCTATCATGGCCACACGGTCGCAGATGTTGCGTGCCACGGACAGCGAATGCGTGATGACGACCAGCGTCACATTAAGTTCACGGTTGATGCGACGCAGCAGGTCGAGGATCTGCGCCGTCGTGGTGGAGTCGAGCGCGCTGGTGGCCTCATCGCACAGCATGATGGACGGATTGTTGGCCAACGCCCTTGCGATGGCCACGCGCTGCTGCTGGCCGCCGGACAGCTGGCTGGGGTAGCGGTCGGCCAGATCAGCCAGACCGACCAGATCGAGCAGATACCGCGCACGTTCCTCACGATTGGCTTTCGGCGTGTGGTTGAGTTCCAGCGGGAAGGTCACGTTGCGCAGCACGGTGCGCTGTTGAAACAGGCTGAAGTTCTGGAAGATCATGCCGATTCCGGCGCGCACGTCCGCCAGCTCCTTGCCTTTCACGCCGGTGATGTCTCGTCCGTCGATGAGCACCTTGCCGGAAGTGGGGCGTTCCAGCAGGTTGATGCAACGCACCAATGTCGATTTGCCCGCGCCGGACGAGCCGAGAATGCCGAAGACCTCACCCGAATCGATGGTCAGGTTAATGTCGTGCAGCACCTCATGCGCTTCGGCGCCACTGCCGTAGCTTTTGTGCAGATGGTCGATCTGAATCGTCATAATGTCCTGTTCCTAATCGTGTTCCATAACAAGAATGCCGCAGGGTAGTATACCTGCGGCATTGAACTCCTACTGCCGAAGCGGGTCTTAGAAGACCGGAACGACAGCGCCCTTGTAGTTCTTGTTGATGTAGTCACGCACCTCGTCGGACTTCAAAGCCTTCTTGAGCTCCTTGGTCTTGGCGGTGTTCTCATTGCCTTCCTTCACCACGAGGATGTTCTGGTAGGTCTTCGCGGCCAGACCGTCGGCCTTCTCGGTGGCTAGCGTGTCCTTGGTCGGGTCGAAGCCGGCCTGGATGGCGTAGTTGCCGTTCAGGGCTGCGATGTCGACATCCTTGATGACGGTCGGCACGACGGCGGCCTCAAGTTCCTTGAACTTCAGGTTTTTCGGATTGGAGGTGATGTCCTTCGGCGTGGCGTTGATGTCCTTCGGATCCTTCAGCTTGATCAGGCCGGCATCCTGCAGCAGCAGAAGCGCGCGGGCCTCGTTGGTGGCATCATTCGGCACGGCCACGGTGGCGCCGTCCTGAAGATCCTTCAGCTCCTTGGTCTTGCCCGGGTACAGGCCGAACGGCTCGAAGTGGATGCCCTCCACGGACACCAGATGCGTACCCTTCTCCTTGTTGAAGTTGTCGAGGTACGGCTTGTGCTGGAAGTAGTTGGCGTCAACCTCGCCATCCTCGGTGGCGGTGTTCGGCTGCACGTAGTCGGTGAATTCCTTGACGACCAGCTTGTAGCCGTCCTTCTCGACGAGCGGTTTGACCGCCTTGTTCAGGATCTCCGCGTGCGGGGTCGGGGAGGCGGCCACGGTGATGGTCTTGTCGTCCTCCTTGGAGGCGGCACCGTTGGAACCGGAATTGCCGCAGCCTGCCAGGCCGAAGGTCGCGAGCGTGGTGACGGCGAGCAGTGCGCCGAGAATCTTCTTGTTACGCATGGTTGAGTTCCTCTCTCTCAATTTCGCTACACGGCCCGGACGCTTACTGCGGTTGCGGGCCAACGATTGACCAATATAGAGGAACCTGTGACGGCAACACGTCGCGCGCTTATCGGAATTATTTATAAAGGGCGCGAAAACCGCAGGAATATGCGAAAAACAGACTTGTGAATCGTAAATAATCTTGCGGAAACACCGTCATATAACGCCGAAATGCTTAAGCGCGTTGGCTATGCCGGCGTCGTCGACGCTGTCGGTGACGTAATCGGCCGCCGCTTTCGGCTCGTCGGTGGCGTTGCCCATTGCCACGCCGATTCCCGCGAATCGTAGCATGTCCACATCGTTGCCGCCGTCGCCGAATGCGATCGCATTGTCTTTCGTCCAACCGAAATGCTCCAGCATCACCTGCATACCAACCGCCTTGCCTCCATCGGCGGGAATCAGATCGGTGAAAGCGGGATGCCATCTGACGCCGCGCACGTTGCCGCACATGCTGGCGATTTCGGCTTCCATCGTCTCGTCCACATACGGGCTGATTTGGAACGTGGAATGGTTTGCGATGCGTTCGCGCGGATCATGCACGTCGATTTTCGGCGCGGTCTTGCCGAGACTGTTCCACGTGCGTTCCAATGCGGCGTTCGTGCGATTGAAATACCCGTAGTCGCTTTCCGCATAGTTGGCGACCACGTCGGCATGCGTTTCAAGCCAGTCGGTGATCAGCTTCACGTCGGCCTGGTCGATCGGATGCCGGTAGTCGAGACCGTCGCGCGTGGTGCAATACTGGCCGTTAAGTCCCACGATGCCGTCGAACGTGACGGGAATGGTATCAAGCACCACGCCCATGTAGGAGGGTGCGCGGCCCGAACAGATGAACACCTTCACGCCATTGCGCTGCAATGCATGCAACGCGTCGACGGTGGACTGCGGCACCACATGCGTGACGAAACTCGTCAACGTGCCGTCGATGTCGAAAAACGCCGTCTTGATGTCCTGAGCCATGCTGCCTCCATGAAAAACCATGTCAAACCCGGTATCCAGCTTACGAGGATATGTGCGAAAACGTCGTGCACGGCACGGAACACGACCACGAAAATAGGAAAAACGGCCGGATGTGCCTACAATCGTCAACCATGAGCGAACATATCGAAATCACGCCGGAGATCATCGAAATCAGGCACTATCTGCATGCACACCCCGAACGCAGCTTCAAGGAATACGAGACCAGCGCCTACATTGAGAAGCTGCTGCGCGCACACGACATCGAAGTGCTCAACAATCCGCTCGAAACCGGCGTGGTCGGACTGATCCGCGGCGACCAGCCGGGACCACGCATCGCATTGCGCGCCGATATCGATGGTCTGCCCATCCAGGAAGACACCGGTCTGCCGTTCTCATCCGTCAACGACGGCGTGATGCACAGCTGCGGCCACGACCTGCACATGTCGTACATGCTCGGTGCCGCGTTCTGGCTTGCCAAGCGCCGCAAACACATCAAGGGCTCCATCAAACTGCTGTTCCAGCCCGCCGAGGAACTTGGCCTCGGCGCGAAGGCCATGGTCGACGCGGGACTGCTCGCCGACGTATCAGCCGCCATCGGCGCGCACAACAACCCGAACTACGCGCCCGGACAGATCGCCGTCGGCCCCGAACCGATGATGGCCGGCTGCGTGAAATTCCATGTAACCCTGCACGCCACCGGCACACACGCCGGCTATCCGCACAAGGGCACCGGCCCGATCGAGGCGCTCGCCACGATGGTCCTCGCATTGCAGACCATCGTGAGCCGTAACGTATCGCCGTTCCATCCGCTCGTACTGTCCATCACCGAAATGCACGGCGGCCACGTGTGGAACGTCGTACCCGACAAGGCGAGCTTCCAAGGCACCGTACGATACTTCCACAAGTCCGACGGTGAACTGGTGGAGAAACGCTTCAAGCAACAGGTCCAGTCCATTGCGGCCGGTTACGGCATCACCGCCGACATCGATTGGGACGATTTCCAGAACCCGCTCGTCTCCGATACGGAACTATCCAAGATAGTCGCCGACAACGTGCGCGATTACGCCCAGCTCGAACCCATCCACCCGTCGATGGCGGGGGAGGACTTCTGCGATTTCATGCCCGTCACCATGCCGGTGTTCGCCTTCATCGGTTCCAACGGCGAGGAAGGCTGCCCGGATTGGCACAGCCCGCATTTCGTCGGTCTTGACGAATCGCTGCAAGCCGGCGTGGAATTCTACGCCAACGCGGCGCTGACGGTGCTCAACGAACTGTCGTGACGCCACGTGCGGAACGCCGTAATCGTAATTTTCATAATCGTAAAAAACACAACATATCCAACAAATCAACGGTAAGTTAGGCAGCTATGACAGACATTCGCTTCGCACTCGCCCAAATCGACACCTGCGTCGGAGACCTTGATTCCAACGCCGACAAGGTCATGCGGTACGCGCATCTCGCCGCTCAGCAGGGCGCGCAGGTCGTCGTGTTCCCGGAAATGACATTGACCGGATACCCCATCGAAGACCTCGCCCTGCGTGCCACCTTCCGCAAAGCCGCATGGAACAAAGCCAACTGGCTCGCCACCGAACTGGCATCCGACAGTCTCGGCGAACTATATGTGGTGGTCGGCACTGTAGGCACCGACCGTGAAACCTCCAAACCGCGCAACCGACTCGTCGTCCTGCACGACGGCGTTGTCTGGGCCGGCTACGACAAGCATTTCCTGCCCAATTACGGCGTGTTCGACGAATTCCGCATCTTCAGCCCCGGCAACAAATCCATGGTGCTCGACGTGAACGGCGCGCGCATCGGCGTGGCCATCTGCGAGGACATCTGGCAGGACGGCGGCCCTGTGGCCGAACTCGCCAAGGAGAACATCGACCTGCTGCTGACCATGAACGGTTCGCCATACGAGGAAGGCAAAACCGACACCCGTCTCGACCTCGCGGTGCGCCGCGCGGCCGAAGTGAACGCCCCGATGATCTACCTGAACCAAGTGGGCGGCCAGGACGACCTCGTCTTCGACGGCGGCAGCTTCGTTGTGGACACCGACGGCACCCTGCTTGAGTGCTCGCCGATGTTCATGGAGGATCTGAGCTTCTTCGACTTGGACACGTCCGCGGAGCATCAGAAGGTCGGTACGATCGCAGCCAAACCCGATCCGGACGAGGAAGTGTACACCGCCTGCGTGCTGGGTCTGAAGGATTACATGGCCAAGAACCATTTCAAGGGCGTGTGCCTGGGCCTGTCCGGCGGCATCGATTCCGCGCTCGTGGCTGCCATGGCGGCCGACGCGGTGGGCGGCGAGAACGTGTACGGCATCTCCATGCCGAGCATGTATTCGTCCGACGGATCCAAGGACGATGCAGCTGATCTGGCGCGCAATATCGGCGCGCATTATGACATCCAGCCCATCGAGCCGCTGTTCGTCTCCTTCCAAAACCAGCTGGAACTGGAAGGCGTCGCCGCCGAGAACCTGCAGGCGCGCATCCGCGGCGTCATCGTCATGGCCTACTCGAACTCCAAAGGACTGCTGGCCGTGGCCACCGGCAACAAGTCCGAACTGGCATGCGGCTATTCCACGATCTACGGCGATGCGGTCGGCGGCTATGCGCCAATCAAGGACCTGCTCAAGACCCGCGTGTGGGAGATCTCCCGCTGGCGCAACAAGGCTGCCGCCGCCGGCATGGGCATCGGCGGTCTGCATGTCGTCGGCAACGAGCAGGGGAGCGCGGGCACTCCGCTGCCGGATGGTGTGATGATCCCCGTCAACTCGATCGAGAAGGCGCCGTCCGCCGAATTGCGCCCAGGGCAGAAGGATTCCGATTCGCTGCCGGAATACGCGCTGCTCGACCAAGTATTGGCGATGTACATCGAGCATGCTCATGGCCGCGCCGACCTGCTGGCCGACGGCTTCGACGAGGCGACCGTCGACACGGTCATGCGATTGGTCGACCGCGCCGAATGGAAGCGTCGCCAGTATCCGCTGGGACCGAAGGTGACGGCGCTGGCGTTTGGACGTGATCGCCGTCTGCCGGTCACCAACGCATTCCGCGAATAATCGGCGATCGCAAGTAGAACATCGAGAGCCGAAGGAAGCCGATATGGAAAAGCAGTGGTATTTCAACACCGTCACCGAGCAGCCGGAATTGGGCATGATCTCTCCGGCAAGCCACCGCATGGGGCCGTACAGAACCCGTGAGGACGCGCTCGACGCGTGGAAGATCGTGCAGGAACGCAATCTCAAATGGGAGGAACAGGACCGCGAATGGAAACGCTGGTCAGCGGACGGCTCGGCATCTTCCGAAAAGTGAATTCCATATGAAAACCACGCCCGATTGTGATTTATGTCACTAATTTCGGGAGTGGTTTTCAGGCTTTTCGCAGATGATTGCCGTTACAATCGTGAAGTAGCGACGGCGTAACGATGCGTCGCCAACCGACACCCAGTAAGGAGTGGAAATGGCAGCAGTTGATGCAACGGCGGTCTCCCAGGAGGAACTTGAGGCTAAGGCTTGGGAAGGCTTCACCGAGGGCAACTGGCAGAAGGACATTGATGTCCGCGACTTCATCCAGAAGAACTACACGCCATATGAGGGCGACGAGTCCTTCCTGGCTGACGCCACCGACAAGACCAAGCACCTGTGGAAGTATCTGGACGACAACTATCTGTCCGTGGAGCGCAAGCAGCGCGTCTACGACGTGGACACCCACACCCCGGCGGGCATCGACGCCTTCCCGGCCGGCTACATCGATTCCCCGGAAGTCGACAATGTGATTGTCGGCCTGCAGACCGATGTGCCGTGCAAGCGCGCCATGATGCCGAACGGCGGCTGGCGTATGGTCGAGCAGGCCATCAAGGAAGCCGGCAAGGAGCCCGATCCGGAGATCAAGAAGATCTTCACCAAGTACCGCAAGACCCACAACGACGGCGTCTTCGGCGTCTACACCAAGCAGATCAAGGTAGCTCGCCACAACAAGATCCTCACCGGTCTGCCGGATGCCTACGGCCGCGGCCGCATCATCGGCGATTACCGTCGTGTGGCCCTGTACGGCGTGAACACGCTGATCAAGTTCAAGCAGCGCGACAAGGACTCCATCCCGTACCGCAACGACTTCACCGAGCCGGAGATCGAGCACTGGATTCGCTTCCGCGAAGAGCATGACGAGCAGATCAAGGCCCTGAAGCAGCTGATCAACCTCGGCAACGAGTACGGCCTCGACCTGTCCCGCCCGGCACAGACCGCACAGGAAGCCGTGCAGTGGACCTACATGGGCTACCTCGCCTCCGTCAAGAGCCAGGACGGCGCCGCCATGTCCTTCGGCCGTGTCTCCACCTTCTTCGACGTCTACTTCGAGCGCGACCTGAAGGCCGGCAAGATTACCGAGACCGACGCACAGGAGATCATCGATAACCTGGTCATGAAGCTGCGCATCGTGCGCTTCCTGCGTACCAAGGATTACGACGCGATCTTCTCCGGCGATCCGTACTGGGCGACTTGGTCCGACGCCGGCTTCGGCGACGACGGCCGTACCATGGTCACCAAGACCTCGTTCCGTCTGCTCAACACCCTGACCCTCGAGCACCTCGGACCTGGCCCGGAGCCGAACATCACCATCTTCTGGGATCCGAAGCTGCCGGAAGCCTACAAGCGCTTCTGCGCCCGAATCTCCATCGACACCTCGGCCATCCAGTACGAGTCCGATAAGGAAATCCGCTCTCACTGGGGCGACGACGCCGCCATCGCATGCTGCGTCTCCCCGATGCGCGTGGGCAAGCAGATGCAGTTCTTCGCCGCTCGTGTGAACTCCGCCAAGGCCCTGCTGTACGCCATCAACGGCGGACGTGACGAGATGACCGGCATGCAGGTCATCGACAAGGGCGTCATCGACCCGATCAAGCCGGAAGCCGATGGCACGCTGGATTACGAGAAGGTCAAGGCCAACTACGAGAAGGCCCTCGAATGGCTGTCCGAGACCTATGTGATGGCTCTGAACATCATCCATTACATGCATGATAAGTACGCTTACGAGTCCATCGAGATGGCTCTGCACGACAAGGAAGTGTACCGCACCCTCGGCTGCGGCATGTCCGGCCTGTCGATCGCGGCCGACTCCCTGTCCGCCTGCAAGTACGCCAAGGTCTACCCGATCTACAACAAGGACGCCAAGACCACGCCGGGCCACGAGAACGAGTACGTCGAAGGCGCCGATGACGATCTGATCGTCGGCTACCGCACCGAAGGCGACTTCCCGCTGTACGGCAACGATGATGACCGTGCCGACGACATCGCCAAGTGGGTCGTCTCCACCGTCATGGGCCAGGTCAAGCGTCTGCCGGTGTACCGCGACGCCGTCCCGACCCAGTCCATCCTGACCATCACCTCCAATGTGGAATACGGCAAGGCCACCGGCGCCTTCCCGTCCGGCCACAAGAAGGGCACCCCGTACGCTCCGGGCGCCAACCCGGAGAACGGCATGGACTCCCACGGCATGCTGCCGTCCATGTTCTCCGTCGGCAAGATCGACTACAACGACGCTCTTGACGGCATCTCGCTGACCAACACCATCACCCCTGATGGTCTGGGCCGCGACGAGGAAGAGCGTATCGGCAACCTCGTTGGCATCCTGGACGCCGGCAATGGCCACGGCCTGTACCACGCCAACATCAACGTGCTGCGCAAGGAGCAGCTCGAGGATGCCGTCGAGCATCCGGAGAAGTACCCGCACCTGACCGTGCGCGTCTCCGGCTACGCGGTGAACTTCGTCAAGCTCACCAAGGAACAGCAGCTCGACGTGATCTCCCGTACGTTCCACCAGGGCGCTGTCGTCGACTGAACGGCACAATCAGCCAAATGAAAGCCGTCGCATGAAACGACGGTAATGCGAAGGGACGGAGCTCGTGGCTTCGTCCCTTTCGCTTTTCCCATATCGTTTTCCCATATGATTGGGATGGCAGATGAAAGGGGACATTGATGTCTGAACATATTTTCCGTTCCACGACCAGACACATGCTGAGGGATTCCAAGGACTACGTCAACCAGACGCTGATGGGAGGCCTGTCCGGATTCGAATCGCCAATCGGCTTGGACCGTCTCGACCGCATCAAGGCGTTGAAAAGCGGCGATATCGGTTTCGTGCACTCGTGGGACATCAACACTTCCGTGGATGGTCCTGGCACCAGAATGACCGTGTTCATGAGCGGATGCCCTCTGCGCTGCCAGTACTGCCAGAATCCGGATACTTGGAAGATGCGCGACGGCAAGCCCGTCTACTACGAAGCCATGGTCAAGAAAATCGAGCGGTATGCCGATTTATTCAAGGCCACCGGCGGCGGCATCACTTTCTCCGGCGGCGAATCCATGATGCAGCCGGCTTTCGTGTCCCGCGTGTTCCATGCCGCCAAGCAGATGGGAGTGCATACCTGCCTCGACACATCCGGATTCCTCGGTGCGAGCTACACCGATGACATGGTGGATGACATCGACCTGTGCCTGCTTGACGTCAAATCCGGCGATGAGGAGACCTACCATAAGGTGACCGGCGGCATCCTGCAGCCGACCATCGACTTCGGACAGCGTCTGGCCAAGGCAGGCAAGAAGATCTGGGTGCGTTTCGTGCTCGTACCGGGCCTCACATCCTCCGAAGAAAACGTCGAGAACGTGGCGAAGATCTGCGAGACCTTCGGCGACGCGTTGGAACATATCGACGTATTGCCCTTCCACCAGCTTGGCCGTCCGAAGTGGCACATGCTGAACATCCCATACCCGTTGGAGGACCAGAAAGGCCCGTCCGCGGCAATGAAACAACGTGTGGTCGAGCAGTTCCAGTCGCACGGCTTCACCGTGTACTAAACGCCCGTCCTCTCAATGGCTTCCCCATATTCGCTGGATATGCGGAACGCCTCATATTGGTCCATGCCGCCGACTGAATCGATGGCATGGACCAATTTATTCATACGCTGAAAAATCTTCACATTCGACGCGTGGCAAAGTGGTTCGAAATACTACGAAATGCCCTTCTCTGTCGTAGCCTTGAACTATGGCAGACATCTTTGATTTTCCACGAGATGCGCGCAACGTGGCGCGCGCCGATGGCAAGGGAGCGGATATGGGCGGCGAAGCCCCACAGACCATGCTTATGCGACCGCAGGGCGTTCCCGACCAAGTCTGGAACGCGGTGCTTTCCGTGGACCGTATGCGGCGTTTGAAAGGCATGACATACCGTGAGATTCCGGTGCCCAATTCCATGGCGAACTTCGGCATCGGCGTCGCGTTGGAATGCGATGAAACATACGCATCCGGCTGGATCATGATCCTGTACTCGCTCAAATTCCGAGAGGACTGGCACTCCCACTGGCGTTGCGTGGCTTTCGCATCCCTGCCACTGCCCGACAAGGAGGACGACTGCCTGACTCCGGGCATGTACTGGGACATGATGATGGAACGTCTCGATCCAAACGATTCCGAACATGTATCCGGCACCGTCACAGTCACCCAAAACACAGCATTCGGCCATGACCCCGACGTGCCCAGGGTGGGCTGCGAGATCCGGGTGTCTTGGACTCCACTAGACTATGCCGATGGAGGCCTTGACGCCGGCTCCCAAGTCGGACAGTGGGCGTCGTTCCTCCGGTCCATGACGCAATCCGAGGAGGAAAACCCCGTTGACTGACGAGCCGAAGCTGCTGGCGGAACCGCGCGAAGGCGTGCCCAACGTGATCGACACGTTGCCGGCATTCCGTGACTATTGCAGTGAGCTGGCTTCCTCACATGGCTCCCTTGCCGCGGACGCGGAACGCGCATCCGGCTTCCGGTATGGGCATGAGGACTGGTTGGTGCAGTTCAAACGCGACGGAGCCGGCATCGGCCTGCTCGATCCGCAGGCGCTCGCCGCGGCCGGGGCGGATTGGAACGATTTCAACCGTGCCGTCGGAGATGCGGTATGGATTCTGCATGATTCCCTGCAGGATCTTCCGGGATTCGCCGAACTCGGCATGGAACCGCAACGGCTGTTCGACACGGAAATCGCCGCGCGTCTGCTGGGATTGAAACGATTCGGACTTGCCGCCGTCACCGAGCATTTTCTTGGACTGACCCTTGCCAAAGAACATTCCGCGGCTGACTGGTCGTATCGTCCGTTGCCCCGCGACTGGCGAAATTACGCGGCGTTGGACGTCGAACTGCTCATCGAGCTTGAAACGAAGATGCGCGCCGAACTCAAACGCCAAGGCAAGATGGAATGGGCTCAGGAAGAGTTCGATTACGCGCTCAAAGAAGGTCTGGGACCACGCAAGGAGCATCCGATTCCCTGGATGCATGTCTCACACATCACTGAAGTCATGCGTGACCGGCAGGCGCTGGCCATCGTCCGCGCGCTATGGACCCGCCGCGACGAACTCGCGCGCGAATACGACATCGCGCCGACCCTGCTACTGTCCGACAGCTCCATCATCGAAGTGGCGAAACGCAAACCACACAACGCTGCGCAATTCCGTTCGATTCGCTCCATCAACGAACGCGTGCGCATCCATACCGATTCCGAACAGGACAAGATGTTCGAACGGTACGCGCCGATTCAACGCAAAATCAAACCGAGCATGTGGAAGAACATCATCCAGGACGCGCTCGCCCTGCCGCCAAGCGAATGGCCGGACGTGGACGGCGGCGCCGCGCGGCGTCATGAATCGCAGTCAGCCTCGGCTCCCAAATCGATTCGCGTGTGGAAGGAACGGTATCCGGAACGTCTGCAAGTGCTCAACAGGGTGCGCAAGGCGGTCTCCCAGATAGCGGAGGACACGCGCACGCCTGTGGAAATCGTCATCAAACCGCAGTATTTGCGTAACCTGTGCTGGACGGACGAACCTCGTAAGCGTGACGTCGCGCGATTCCTCAGCGAACAGGGCGCACGCGACTGGCAGGTCTCCCTAGTTGCAGAGTCCGTAAGTCGCGCTATTATGTAGAGGTTGCCTAACGGCAGAAATATGAAGAACCGTATTTTTCAGGAGCGCAAGCGTGAAAATCAGCGTCAGGAATCTTGAGCCGACCAAGGTGAAGCTCACCGTCACCGTCGACCCGGAGGAGTTCAACCCGTATCTCGACGAGGCTCGCAAGGAAATCGCAAAGCAGGTCAACGTGCCTGGCTTCCGTAAGGGCCACGTGCCCGGCAAGATCATCGACCAGCGTATCGGCTTCGGTGCCGTCGCCGGCGAAGCTGTGAACAACGGCGTGCCGGAGCTGTATTCCAAGGCTCTTGAAACCAAGAAGATCCACCCGATGGCCCAGCCGGAGATCGACGTTCAGGACGTGCCGGAATCCGCCAAGGATGAGACCAAGCTGAAGTTCGTCGCCACCGTTGAGCGTCGCCCGGACATCGAACTGCCGGCTCTTGACGGCATGGAGATCGAGGTCGCCAAGGCCGAGGTCACCGATGAGGACATCAACAACCGTCTGGAAGCCCTGCGCCAGCGTTTCGGCACCCTCGTGAGCGTCGACCGTCCGGCCGCCAAGGGTGACTACGCCAACATCGACCTCAACGCCGAAATCGACGGCGAAACCGTCGACTCCCAGGAGGGCGTGAGCTACGAGCTCGGCTCCGCCACCATGCTCGACGGCCTGGATGAGGCCCTCGAAGGCCTGTCCGCCGGTGAGGAAACCAGCTTCGAAGGCACCCTCGAGGCCGGCAAGCACGAAGGCGAGAAGGCCCTGATCAAGGTCAAGGTCAACTCCGTCAAGGCCGAGGAACTGCCGGAACTCGATGACGACTTCGCTTCCGAAGCCTCCGAGTTCGACACCCTCGACGAGCTGAAGGAAGACCTGAAGAAGGTCGCCGCTCAGGACGCCGAAGGCCGTCAGGCCACCGCCGCTCGTGACGCGTTCATCGCCAAGCTCGAGGATGGCCTCGAGATTCCGGTGCCGAAGGGCGTCAAGGCCGAAATGGTCGAGCAGCAGCTCAAGAACGTGACCGCGGATCCGTCCAAGGCCACCAAGGAGCAGAAGGCCGAAGCCGAAGAAACCGTGGAGAAGGAACTGCGCGACCAGATGGTGCTCGACGTGCTCGCCGAGACCATGGACGTCAAGGTCTCCCAGGGTGAGGTCTTCAACTTCCTCGCCTCCATCGCCCAGCAGTACGGCATGGACCCGAACGCCTTCATCCAGGCCATCATCCGCAACGGCCAGATCGGTTCCGCCGTGCAGGAAGTCGGCCGCTCCAAGGGCCTGCTCTCCGGCATGCGCGCCGTGACCTTCAAGTCCGAGGGCGAGACCCTGGACCTGAGCGCCTTCCTCGGCGAAGCCGCTGAGGACGAAGAGTCCGAGAGCGTCGAGGCTGCTTCCGCTGCCGCCGCCGTGGCTGACGAGCTCGCTTCCGACGAGAAGTGAGACCGATTGGCCGCCTGTGGGCGTTGTATTGACGCAGCACATGCGATAAAGGCTGGAATCCTAAGGGTTCCAGCCTTTTTCTATGATTCCTTTGCCTTGCTTTACACTGGAATACAGTGTGTGACTGGAGGAACAATGAATCAGGGATTCGCGGTGGTTGATTTCGAAACCACGGGATTGAGTCCGGCGAAAGGCGATCGGGCCATTGAGATCGGCTTGGTGCACGTGGCTCCGGACGGCACGCTCGAAGACGAGCATGAGACGCTGATTCATGTGGATCGCAGTGTCGGTGCCTCCTGGGTGCACCATATCACCGCGCGCGATCTGCTGCACGCGCCGGATTTCGAAGGCATCGCACATGAACTGCGTGACCTGCTTGCCGGCCGCGTGTTCGTGGCCCACAACGTGTCGTTCGACTCGCGGTTCCTGCTCGCCGAATACTCGCGCATGGGCGCCTCCATACCTGTTCATCAGAGCACTATGCTGTGCACGATGAAACTGTCGCGGTCACTGATTGGTCGCGGCAAGCTTTCCGACTGCTGCGACTACTTCGGCATCGCCAATGAGGATGCGCACAGCGCGTTGGGCGACGCGCATGCCACAGCGCTGCTGCTCGGACGGCTGCTGGAAGCCGATCCGAATTGGCCCGGCTTCCAGCGTCGTCTCGAATCGGCCGCGGATGCCGCGGAACAGTGGCCCACATTCGCCGCATTGCCGAAAGGGCAATGGCTGCCGCGTGGTACGCACGCCGCGGCGCACGCCAGCTGACCTTCGGACATTGGTCCAGCGGGGGAAGCGATTTCTAATATCCAAGCTCGGAACTTGCAGGAACTAGGACAGCAGGAATTTGATTTCGGCGAAGAATTCGCGGACCATGTTGTTCACCAGCATATCGGGCGGTGAACCGGCCGCGATGCCTTGGGCTTCGTCAAGTCCATTGTCATGCGCGATCTGCAATGCGCGGAACATGTGGAAGTCATTGGTGATGATGCCGACGGACGCGTTGTCTCCGGCAATGAGCTTCTTGCTGTTGACGATATTCTCCTGGGTGGTTTTCGACTTGGATTCCTGAAGGATGCGGCCTTCCTCAATGCCATGTGCCTTCAGATAATCGGCCATGCCCTGTGCCTCGGGGAATGGCTCGTTCGCGCCCTTGCCGCCGGAGACGATGCAGATGGTATCCGGACTGTTCCGCAGATAATCGGCCGCCGTGTCCAGACGATACCGCAAGGCCTTGCTGGGGCCGGACTTGCGCACCTGCGCGCCGAGCACCACCACATAATCGAGATGCTGGTCGCCCCGCGCATGCATGTTGCTGATGATGCACCCCTCCACCGTGCCGAATATGGCGATGCCGATGCACACCACGGCGATGATGACCCCTCGTATGATGCGGGGGAGCGCCACCCACCAATTGGCGGCGATTCCAACCGCGAGGAGGGCGAAAACGGCGGCGATGACCAGCCAGACCTTCCAGAAGCCGGTACCCGAATGTGTCTTCATCACGGCGAACGCGTAGAACGCCGACAGCAAAGCCAGCGCCATGCACAGAACGGTTCCTATTTGCCGTGCCATCGTCTTCATGCCAACCTCTTATCGTGTGGTGGTATACGCCGCTTGAAATCCATGGTCAAGCGTAAGCGGAATGGGGTTGCGGATTGTTGCGATGCGGACGATGTAGACGATTCTTTCGCAAATGTGACGTGTATGCTGCTGATGCGTTTCATATGCGAAACGCTGGCGGACATGGGAACATGGCGTCCGTATAATGGCGCGCGTCGTTCCTGCCCGGGCCGCGCAGGTCGAGGAACGGCCCACGGCGACCGCCGCGATCTCCAACTTACGGTGCGCGGCATCGACCAAAAGGACTTCATCATGGCACGGCCATCCTCGCAACCATACCTCCACGACTCTTCGGCGCAAGCTTCGGAACAGGCTCCGCAGGCACGACCGACGGCATCGACCGCAACCAAGTGTGCGACACGCGGATCACTGCGATGGCGTGTGATCGACATTGCGGTCGGTGCGGCGGTCGGTGTGATGTCGGGTGTGATGTTCTGGGTGTTCGATGGCCTGTCCTATGGTCTGTTCCCGCTGCTGACCCTGATACTTCCCGGTTCGGCGGCGCTGTTGCATGCATTGTTCTACTTTCCCGCGACGCTGGGTTTGTTGATCGTGCGCAAGCCGGGCGCGTCCGCCTACGTGCTGTTGGTCGCCTCGTTCGTCGAAGTGGTGCTTGGTACGAAATACAGTGTGAGCCTGGTGGTGATCGCGCTTGTGCAGGCGCTTGCCGCCGAAGCGGTGTTCGCGGTGTTCCGCTACCGTCGTTGGACGCTTGGCGTCACGTTGCTGTCGGCCGTGGCGATCGGCATTGTATACAACTTCTACCTGTTGTTCTTCTATTACCAGGCGTTTTCGTTCTTCAGTCCGCGTGGACTCATCGGCACGGCATGCGAGTTGCTGAGCGCGGTCGTATTCGCCGGGTTCGGTTCGTGGGTCCTCTACCGAGCCTTGGCCAAGTCGGGAGTCCTCACCCGCTTCGCCTCCGGACGATGACGCATGCTCGGGGGAATTTACTTTGATTGGTCGGCGTGCCGGAATGTGAACCAGGCGAGGAGCTGCTGCTCGCTGACGGGCTCGAAATCCCACGCATCAAGCCCCACATTCACGCTGAGCGGATCGGTGCCGTCGGGAATGCCTTGATGCGTATGACCATAGAGCAGCCAACCTTCGGTGGTCGGCGCCACATCGGCGAACTTGTTCCAGTTTTCCGGCCAGTTGCCGTGTTCTTCGGCCAATGCCGAGAGCCTGGGGAAGTGGCTCATGCCTATGGTCTGCCGTGCGGTTGCGGCCGTCGGCTTGCCGAAGCCGTCGAGAACGGGAAGCTCCATGTCGATCTCGCGGTAGTCATCGATGGTCTCGAACACGTCCTCGTATAGCGCGTCATTGGAGCGGAGACGGAAGTTGCGGTCGTGGTTGCCGATGATCAGGTGCAGATGGCGGCAGTTGATGCGGCGTAGACAGTCGAGCGTGTGCTCGACGGTGCAACGGTAGGAGAGATCGCCGAGAATCCATAGCTCGTCATCACGCCCGACGGTCTCGTTGATGTTGCCGATGATGGTGTTCTCATGGCGTGTGATGTCGCAGATTGCTTTGAACGACGTCTGATTGTCGCGTACGTATTGTTTGATCCACGTGTGTGCGGCGGCGCGACCCTGCGCCTGCCAGACATCACGGTATTCGGTGCGGAGCCTGCCATTGTTCAGGAATCCGCGCAGTGCGGTGACCAGAGGGTGGCCGAAATGCGTGTCCGAAGTGAAATAGCGCATGTGATTCCTTACGGTATGCGGTTGCTGGATGTTTTTATCAATGATAGAGCGCAACATCACGCGAATGACTCTCCCCAAAAACGCTTGTTGGCTTGTTTGTGGCACTGTTTGGCGATTATGGCGAGTATGAGCGTTGGAATTCCAACGCTCATACTTCGGGTTTCGGCGTTCGGCTGCCACATTGCAAATTCTGTGAATCTAGAGTTTTAGTAATCCAGATATGGAATATTAGCAAAACATGTCAATAAGATATAAAATGATAAAAAATAGTGATTGGAGTGGCAATGGTAGTTCAGCTTGCGACACGTGTTGATGATGATCAGGCGGAAGAGTTCCGTGAAACGACAAAGAAGCTCGGTCTTTCCACGGCTGATGCGCTGCGTATGTTCGTCTCGTCCTTTAATGAATATCAGGGGTTCCCATACCAGGTACGAGTTCGACAGGTTGCGGAACCGTTCGAGAATGAACGGGAGGCTTCTGATTTCGCTAATGATTTGTCGATGAGGATGATCGCTGATGAGGAGGGGTGAAATCTGGACTGTGCTGGCTGATGGTTACGCGAGAAAGCCTCGGCCGGTTGTCGTTGTGCAGAATGATGAAATCGAGGGTTTTGACTCTACCGTGGTATGCCTGATGATTTCTTTTACGTCGGATGATATGACTACCCGGGTTAAAGTTCCTCCTACTGCGCAGAATGGTTTGATTAAAATAAGTTGGGTGATGACGGAGAAGATTCTTGCAGTGCACACTTCGGCATTGGGCCAACGCATTGGAATTTTGGAAGATGATGTCATGCGCCAGGTGGAAAAGAAACTTGCACATGTTCTAGCTCTATGAAAGCGCTTGATGTGATTTCGCGGGTCGCTATGCCGCAGCAGATAGCGGAGATTGCTCGTCCTATCGCGCTGCGGCATCATGTCAATGAACTGTACCTGTTCGGTTCCATGGCTCGAGGGGAGGGACATGCGGATTCGGATATCGATTTCATCTATCAGTTTGACGACACCGCCAATCCAATGATTGATGAGTGGGCTTTGCGTGATGATCTTGCATCGACTTTTGGTCGGGAGATCGACTTGGTGAAAAAACGATACATTACCACTGAACTGCAGGACAGACTGGCTGAAATGCAGCGTGTGATATTCGTCAATTCCATAACCTCCAATCCGATGTTCCGCATTATCTGAGGTGCGCTATGGGAATGACGGAAAAAGATACCTTGCACATTGTTGCGATAGTCTGTGCGCTTCACACGTTCCGCTTAAGAAAACGTATGACATTGATTATTCCCTTCAATGTTGGGCTTTTCTTCTGACAATGAGATTCAGAGAGCTGACAAAATTGGTCAGGTTGCTGTGTCTAATGCCACCGTTTAGGATGGCATAATCCCCAGAAATAGTTATCATTCGACTCAGCTTGTTTTATAAGCCATGACTTATCCTTGCGTGGCTTGATAAAAAAGAGCCTCCGGATTTGAGCATTGTTAAGAGGCTTGGAGGCTACTGTTACTACTCATAGTAACAAAGAGGTAGAAAAAGAGGCCCGCCGCATTTCAGGACGTAAACGTAGCCTTGGGTGGGCGCTGATATACAGGACTGTACAGCCTTGGGCAATTGAACATGCCACATGAATGGCAAAATATGCAATCAAGATGTAAGTGCGCGAACACATTCTGACGGATTACTAATGTGGATGCAGATTCTATCCGGTGGAAACCTATCGCGCTCGCGAAGAGAACATGGCCCATGGTGAATGCGGATCGACCGCATGTTATCCATCGAGCAAACAAAGGAGCGAATACCATGGACGTTAAGCACAATGCGTCTTACCAGAGTGGAGAGAATGTAGCTGAAAAATCTAGCGGTCGATTAGCCGATGCGCTGGTGCGCAATCTGAACGGTGAGTTCGACGAGATTGGCATGGAACTCAGCCTGGAATTCAGAAAAGTTGAGTCCTCGGAAGATGGCGAAATCACGATTCACGCGATTGAGATAGACGACTGAAAAAACCGATGGGCTGGAAGATATTAAAAAGAGGAGCCGACGCATCGGCTCCTCCTAGGTGTCGCCCGAAGGCTTCCACCGCAATTAATTAGCTAATTTAGCATGAAAACAAATGCCACACGCCGATAGAACAGTTTTTCAATCGCTCCCATCTGAAAACTTCCTCGTCTCCTGGATCTTCCTCACAGCCTGTGAACTTACGAGCTTGCTGAAAATTGGTTGAGGGAGCGACGCTCTGTATTCTTCCAAAATTGCAAGAAAATCATCTAGAAATTTGGTTCTGTCTGCCTTTGCAAATTGAAGTTTCGTCAACAAATAGGCCATCAATACAATGTAGTCTGTTATTTCGTTGAAATTGATGCCGGTTATGTTCGAATCTCCATTTATCAGCCTACCGATACCCTGGTTAACCGAATTACTTTTGAAACGGACGTCTACCACTATCCCATTATGGGCAACAGCATTACGAAGATCTTTAAGGGTGAAAATGATATCGCCAAGAAGTGAAGCCGAGTTAAAGTTGCTTGGCATATTCAGCTCTTGGACAATCGCTTGCTTTACACGCGCATCCAAACATTTGTAGAACGCTCCGAAAGTCCCGAGAGTAATCACCTCGAAAATTGACCAAATCGGTACTTGCTTATCAGCGTCAAAAAAATGTTGAATAACCGGTACGGAGCTTTTATAACGTTGAGACAGGAGACTGTCCATCTCATTCCTCAATCTCAACCGGCGCAGCAGCTCTATTTTGTATTGCTTCTTAGCGCCACGATATTCCTTATACGCATTCAGACTTTGAGCAAAAATCTGATCAAGAAATGGTGACTCTGCATCTTGAAGAACTTCCTCCAATGTGTAATTCTTCAAAGCGGTTTCCACGGCGATGATTCGAGGGTAAATTAAAGATTTCAACGCCATATCAAAAGAATTCAACGATGAAATCTGCTCGAAGGACTGCAAGTGAAGACGATTCTTTGCAATGCCAGCGAATCGGTACCCCTTATAGCCGTGGTAATACCCCAGGTTCTTCAATTCTCTTTTTTGCAATTCACCAGAACAAGCAATGCCGTTATCGCACAGATGCTGCATAAGCTCATCCAGTGTTTTCATTGCACCCCTATTCGCCGAAGTCATGAGGATTAATTGTAACTTGATGCATGCCTAACAGTGTTGTGTCTGCCGGCTCATGGTATTGGAAGAATCTTTTTCATTACGGTTATGGTTTTCGGACACTACCACCGCATGCTGCCGTTCCTCGGGACTGAACATACGATAATCCTTTCATTCAGTCTCCAAGAAAATGTCTGCAGCTCCCTTCTACTCAAAAGTGTTTTTCCATACATGATAAATGTCGCTTAGCTGATCAGCTTCTTTGTCGGGAAGGACAATCCCGACGCTGTAGCGAGCTCGCGTGACTGCAACATAAAACCGTGAACGTGTTTGATTTTTTAAATCTTTTTCATGATCGCCGAGCCATTTTCGGACATCGCCAACAGGATAAATCAGAACGTCATCATAAGTTCTTCCTTTAGATTTGCCGAAATTGAGAATGCTGGATGAATCTATGGTTTTGACATTGCTTTTATTGCGAAGGACGACTGGATGATATCTATCGGAGTAGAGTTGGGCGGACGAATTTGGAACAAGCCAAACTCCAGAATGACGGCTTGATGATGATTTCGCTAAAGATTTGGTTTGGGGGAATGTGGGATATAGTTTGTTGGCGAACTGGATAATTGTTTCTCCGCATCTGTGGCTGCCGTTCAAGGTGCTTCGATCTACTGGACATCTACCGGTCAGTTTCTTTTCCTGAAGAAAGCATTCAAGTGTTTTGCCCTTGTTTTTGCGGCTTCCATTGGTTCTATAAGTTTTCTGTCGCTCATCTCCACAGAGGATTATATCGATATCGGAATTGATGAGAAGTTCTATGAATTCGTAGTCGTATCCAGCCATATCTTGAACTTCGTCAATCAGGACAGCATCAAATATGCGTTGCAGTCTATTAAGTACTGCTCCGTCACTCTGCTTATTACAGAGCAAAGCGAGTTTAGACAGCTTAGCCGCATAAATTGCGTTGGACGAGTTGCAGTAATGTCTAAGGGCTGGCTGTTTATAATAATTACGGCCTTCTGGCTTTATCTGTATGCCGGTAAATTGCATATTCTTAAAACCAGCGGCACCTTGGAATGGGCGAACCCCATGTTCCAACAGGAAGCTGAACCATGGAAGAATGGTCACGTTCGATGGTACGCATCCGTATTTTTTGACGAGCATGTCTCGAGCGTTTTCTGCGTTCTCATCCGTAAAAGTTGTATATAGATACCTCTTGCTTTTATCTGATGTTTTTTCCAGAAGAAATGTTGTTTTTCCGGAACCCGCCGCGGCTAGATACATTCTAGACATTATTTGCCAACACCAACCTTCTTGGCGCCAACTTTACGGGCAGCCCATTCGATAGCTTTAACAATGTAATTTGGGTATGTTATCTTTTCTGTTGCATCAAATATTTTTAGAGCCACTTCGGTTTTATGTTTTTCCATATAGTCGAGTGTTTCATCGCGGTTATTAGTTGATCTGCCCAGAATTTTAGCTAACTTCTCTGCACCTGCCGACTCGTATATCTCAGATTCGAGGGTATTATAGTTTACTTTTTTCGCTTTCCCCTCAGTGAGATAGCCTTCATCATAAGAAATGACTTGATGGGCATTGGTGGCTTCTGGCGAATTAATAAAAGGATAGTCCTTGTATTTGCTTCGAAGGGCTTTGACATTCCCGTCATTATCGGTAACGACAACAGTATCTTTTTCGATTTTTTGAGCGATTTCCAAGAATCTTAAGAAAGTGGTTCCCCCCACTGATATGACGTCAATGCCGTCCTGAATCGGAAGCCTTCCATACGAGTCAAGGTATGCGCGCTGTACAACGAGTTCGTCGGCGTTCCCTTCCACAAGTATTGATGCCCTACAGAGCAAGACTCGTAAGGTATTGTAGCCAGGAGCCTTCATGAAAAAGCGAGACGTGTCTTCTTGCAAATCTGTGAAGGAAGTTGATTCGTCTCCGTTTAATAGTATGAGATTGTTGAGGTTAAGTTTGTTTGCCACGAAACTGCTATGAGTTGTTACTACCAATTGCATGTCTCCACAGCGTTTTTTAACATCGTCGAGGAACATGCTCAGCCGTGTATGAGATAAGTGGTTTTCTGGCTCTTCAAGAAGAATCACATCTTTTTGACCATCTTTACTTTTCGATAGTGCCAATTCTGCAGTGATAATGCTTTTGGTCCCATCTCCCACATTTGAGAAAGGAATATTCTCCAATTTTGTTACAATGCCGTTTTCCCAAGAACTAACGGTATCTGCCTCGAAGCCTAAGGTAACCGTTTTCCTGGTTAGACTTTCTACTTTCTCGGATATCTTATCATTGATCTGTTGGACTTTTTCATTTGTGGAAAAGTTGCTTCTCATTTGTCTATGCGCCTGAGAGACAACAATCCGATCACTCGGTTCCAGCACATTCCGAGCAATTCTTGAAACAACCGCTTTAGCATTTGCCCAAGCAAATGCGTGCCCTCCGCCAATTAGTGAAGCATTGAATTTAATCCCGACAGGGCGGATTGATTTACGGGCAAATGTAGTCCAAGAACAAGAGTAGTACTCTATCGGAATTCCAAAGCATTCTCTGGAATCAACGAATTCTTGATATTCATTGGCGAATGAGTCTGTATCCAAGGTGATGCGAAGGGATATACCAGATTCCTTCGCCCCCTTGGAATTGGCGTCCCCTTCATAGAGAGCTAATAATTCTTCTTGGTCATTACCGCCAAATACAGCTTCGATAAGAATCTCTGGCGGTTCGCATTGAGTTCCTGAACGAATTTTTTTTATGTATGTGGCTACATTTTCAGCATTAAATAAATCCTCCGACAGATTCCTTGCTAAAGAGGTTCCTCTATATTGTCCATCTAATACTGCGGTGATGGCTTCGAGAAGTGTTGACTTTCCCGCATCGTTATCACCGACGACAATATTAATTCCAGGTGAGAATTCAACTTGCAGCTTGGAAAATCTCTTGAATCCAAATACGCGCATTTCCTTTATGTACATCGCCTATCCCCCAGACTGTCTAATTAATTATCTTGTTGTCTAAATGAAAGTGCAACACCCGTTAGATTGGTAACTATCCAGAAAACCAATCCAACGGGATGTGAATTGGCAACGGTGTGTTGGACGGTTTCCTAGAAGATGAGTCCTCGTTCGGTGAATTCTTTTGGACTCCAGTATCCAAGAGTGGAGTGGAGTTGCTGATTATTGAACCACCACACGTAGTCGTTGAGGTCGCACCTCAGTTGCTCGATTGTGGTGTGTTGCTGCAAGTTGGCGTCCACAGTACGAGTTGGTGACTTTTTCTTGAACTCCCTGATTGGGAGTAACAAGTATGCTCGAAACATCGTTGTGCGTTTTACTGCATCCGTGCCTTTAAGAAGGCGCATTGTTGAACGGAAACCGATTTATCAGCGATAGTCTTTCCCATTTTCTTTACGGAGCGTTGCAAGCGTCTTGTCCTTGCGCGCTTTCCGCCCGTCCTTATTTCGAATGGTGCCGGTTGGAAGGTCGTGCTTCTTCTCATACGTGTCAACGGTGCAGTCGCTTCTTGTCTTACGAACTTTGCCGAACATGATCTGTCTCCTTTGACCTCAGGTTATTCTAATTGTTAAGCTTGCGCATCATTATATTACCTATTGCTCGAGCGGTGGATAGCTGCATATCGAAAGAGACCCTTAGATCAAGTGAATATTTGCTCGTTTCAAGGCCACTGTTATTGCCGAAGAAGGCCGATCGCGCTTTTTGACGATTATTGCGGTTCAAGGCCACCGTTATTGCGTATCAAGGCCACTGGTTGTTAGGCTCCTTTCACCATGCGAGGGACGTGTGGTGAAAGGAGTTACCGACAATGGTAAGGAAAATCAAGGCCAAGGCGATACTCCGCCTCAACGACCAGGGTCTGTCCGGGCGGGCGATCGCCAGATCGTTGGGGATCGCCAGGCAGAGCGTGGCCGAGGTGCTGGCCGCCTCGGCGGCCGCGGGAATCGCCTATCCGGACGTTGAGACGAAACCGGACGACGAGGTGTACTCGATGCTGTTCCCCGGCAGGGGCGAACGGGAAAGCGTGTACGGGCAGCCCGACTGGGCCAGGGTCCACCGCGAGCTCGCGCGTGTCGGAGTGACCCTGCGCATCCTGCACGGCGAGTACGCCGACGAATGCGCCGCCGCGGGCAGGCCGCGCATGGGTTACGACCGTTTCTGCAAGCAGTACGCCGCTTATGTGGCGAGGACCGGTGTGACGAGCAGGGTCGAGCACAAGGCCGGACGCACCATCGAGGTCGATTGGGCCGGCAAGACCATGCGGATCGTCGATCCGGTCACCGGCGACGTTTCGAAGGCGTACCTGTTCGTAGCGGTGCTGCCGTTCAGCCGGTACGCGTTCGTGGAGCCGACGCTCGACATGGGGCAGAACGCCTGGCTGCGGTGCCACGTTGCGATGTACGAGTGGTTCGGCGGCTCCACGCCACGTCTGGTGTGCGACAACCTCAAGACCGGCGTGATCAGCCATCCGCGCGACGGCGAGGTCGTGCTCAACGACGCGTACCGCTCCATGGCCGAGCACTATTCCGCCGCGGTGATCCCCGGACGCGTGCGCAGGCCGAAGGACAAGCCGTCAGCGGAGAACACGGTATGGCACGCGACCATGGCGCTGGCGGGAGCGATGCGCGACCGCGCGTTCGCGTCGCTGGACGAGCTGCGCGGGGCCGTCCGCGGGTGGCTGGACGAGTACAATTCCCGTCCGTTCCAGAAACGCGACGGCTCCAGACGGTCCGTGTTCGAGTCCGACGAGAGGCCGCTGCTGATACCGCTGCCGGGAACGGCGTACGAGGTGGCGGACTGGATATACGGCAGGAAGGTGCAGTCCAACTGCCACGTCGCGTATGCGCGCAACTGGTATTCCGTCCCGTACGCCTACGCCGGAACCGTCGTGGACCTGCGCGTCGGCTCCGACACGCTCGAGGTGTGGCACAAGGGCTCCAGGCTCTGCACGCACAGGCTCCTGCCCGCCACGGCGGCCAACCGATACAGCACGAACGAGACCGACCTGCCCGGGAAGGCCGGATGGAGGCAATGGGACCGGGAACGCTGCGAGCGATGGGCGAAACGCGTCGGACCGGACTGCGCGGACGTCGTCGGGAGGCTGTTCGCCGCGCAGCGCTTCGACGACCAGGGGGTGGAGCCCGCGTTGGCGGTGCTGCGGCTCTCGAGACGCTATTCCGAGCGGCGTCTCGAGAACGCGTGCTCGCTGGCCCTGCAGTCGGTCGCCTCGCCAAGGTACTCGCACATCAGGCCGATACTCGAGACCGGCCAGGACATGACCGGCGGGCTGACGGAAACATCCGATGACGGTGCCGGCGGCTGGGTGCGTGGTGGCGACTACTACGCGAACATGGGCAGGTGAGCGCGATGATCATCGATTCCGAGACCAAACGCAAACTGCGCGAGATGAACGCCGCCGAACTGCTCGACGCGTTCGAACGGCTCGACGAACGGACCGTCATGCCCCTGAACCATGCCGAGGTGGTCGGCCTCGCGGTCGACAACGCGTACGGCGGATACACCGACGCGAAGATCCAACGCCTGGTCAAACGGGCGGGACTGCGCTACCCGCAGGCCGACCTGCGCACCATCGACCTCGCCGAGGAGCGCGGGCTCGACCGCGGCGTGCTCGCCGGACTCGACGCCGGCAACTACCTCGGACAGCGTCTGAACGTCGCGTTCCAGGGAGCCACCGGATCGGGCAAGTCGTTCCTGCTATGCGCGTTGGTGAAATCCGCGTGCAGGGGACGCTACCGGGCCTGCTACATACGGATGCCCGACCTCGCGGAACAGGTCGCGGCCGCGGCCCTCAAACCGGGAGGTCCGGCCAAGCTCGTGCGCAAATACTCCACGTACACGCTGCTCGCGATCGACGAATGGCTCGTGGACAAGCCCGACGAGCAGTTCAGGCGCTTCCTGCTTGAGCTCATGGAACTGCGCTACGACAACGCCGGCACCGCGTTCGCGACCCAGCTGGCCACCAAGGAATGGCGCAGCCGTCTCGGCGGCGACACCATCGCCGACGCCATCCTCGACCGCATCGTGCACAACACGGTATGGATCGACACCGGCGAGTTCAACATGAGGCAACGGCACGGACAATCCATGCTCGAATCCTGACCAAAGGGGGTCAGTGGCCTTGAACCGGTCCGCCACTGGCCTTCTTTGGCAATAACGGTGGCCTTGAAAGGGAATAATCAGTGGCCTTGAAAACTACAAATACTCAGCATGACTTCAGAAACGATTATGCTTCGGACGATGCGTCGTACGGATTTTCCTGCGCTTGAAGAGCTTGTTCGACAGGCTTGGTATGCGGATGATGAGTCGGATAATAACGGGAATGTTCCGAACGATGAGCGCGAGTTGCGTGAGTACAAGCTGCGCAAGGCGATTCGTCTGCGCAATATGCACCGACTTGCGGCAATCGACATGCATGATTTTCTTTCTCGCACCACCGAGGCTACGGTCGCTGAACGTGATGGTCGGGTGCTTGGCGTGATATTGGGATCGTTGAGGTCCCGTGTTACCACAGCGCAGAGGATACGTCATGCTATTACGCGAAATTGCTTGGCGTTGCCCTTGTTGGCAAGCAAGGATGGTCGTCGAGGACTTGCCGATCAGATTGCGATTTTGCAGGTCGATGAAGTGTTGAAGCGAGATGCCGGCAAAAGCTATCAGGCTGAGGTAACGCTGTTCGCGGTTTCTCCGGAAGCGCGGGGCATGGGTGTCGGCCGTAAACTGTTCAATCACATGCTTGACGTGTTTCGTGATGCTGGAATGAATGAGTATTTCCTCTTCACTGACACTACCTGTGATTACGGTTTTTATGATTACCGTGGTTTAACACGTAAAGCGGAACGTACCATACACAGGAATTCCTTTACTCAAGGTGGTTTGGAAGACGGTTCGCTTTCCTTCTTCCTGTACGAGGGGCGCTGCTGAACGTTTCTGCCCATCACCGTGAAAGGTGAGTGATCGAATCGCGGTTTTTCCACCCGTCGGCTGAGCAGACGTTCGCGGGCGGGTGGATTTGCTTCTGCGCTGTTCACGTCGATGAGGTTGCTGTAGTATTCGGGTCGTTCCCGCAAGGACGCCATCGTAGAACTCGTGTTTGTGGCCGATATAGTGATGGAGTCCTGCATGGCGGCGAGTTGTTCCACCAGCGCCTGCCGTTTGGATATGGCATGAGGCAATGATGCCCGCAAACACATCATGAACAGCAGGTCTTTATGTCAAAGCGGAGAAAAAGTCATCTAAAGATGACATGAGGAAGCAGATAGGGCACGAAATTGGAAATGGTGTCAAAATGACTTTTGCCAGTAAGAAAAATGTATCTGGACTTTTATCAGTTCTGTAGTGATGAGAGTCTGGAAGTTCAAAGGACTGAGATGAAAGATTTACTGAGTTTGCAAGCTCTGATTGCGCAACCCACAAGTATGACATCTAAGAGACCACCATGTGTTGATACACATGGAAATTGTTCGACGGATCCCAATTGTGATCCAAATACGCACCATTGGCATAGTTCGTGGAGCTGGTTCTGCTGAATTAAAGGAACAACAGTTTTAAATTGCAATGGCTATCTGTTTTGAAGTTAACAGATAGCCATTTTAGTAGGTGGTCTCTATTGTGAAAAAAATAAACGAAAAACAGAAGCAAACAATTCTTGGATTGTTTACCGTACTTATAATTATTTTTCTACTTATTGTTGCATTTATTGGACTTCTGGAATCGAAAAAGAGTGCGAGCGGTTCCCTGAATAAAATCTATGAATCACTATCAGAGGTAAAAAGAAAACCTGAAAACGCAACAAAGGATGGTGGATTATTGGTACAGAGTGGGTCAAAAAAAGACATTCCTACTGTGGAATTTTATCTAGATCCTTTGTGTCCGGCTTGCGCGCAGATTGATAGAATTCTAAGTGATGATATAGAAAAAATGTATACTAATGGGCAGATCAAGGTTGAAATTCATCCTCTGATTTTTCTAGACAGATGTTCGTCTGATCATTATTCAAGCAGGGTGTCAGGAGCTATAGCATATATTTCAGAGAATGATCCCAAACATGTTGTCGCTTTTATTTCGAAAATATTCGACGATAATTTTCAGCCATCGGAAGTGAATTATTCAAAAACATCCGACGGTAAAATAATCAAACAAGCGATGAAAGCAGGAATTTCTAGAAAAATTGCAGAGGAAAGTTTGAATGGTCAGTACGATGAATGGATTGAAAAAAGTAATAATTACACAATACGGCGAAATGATTTGATAGCACCAGGAAGAGAGAGTTTTGCGACTCCATTGATTAGGGTCAATAAGCAGATTTGGTCAACGAAGGATATAAAGCTTGATAATTTATCGGATGCATTTGTTGAGAGTTTAGGTCTAAAGCATGGGGAAGTAGGAGATAAAACTGTCAAACCTAGAATTGGCAGTAAAGGGAAAATGGCCAAAACTACATATAACATTTGATGGAAAAGCCGATGATTAAGTTTATAAGAGTTAACAAGAGAATGATTCTTGGTGTGGCATGTAGTATTGTCGGATCTCTGATATCATTCTATTTTCCTATCTTGATTAAAGAGGTTATAGATACCGGAAAGTTTAATCTGAGCTCGATGTATGCCTTTCCACTTCTTTTCGTAGTACAGTTCGCGTTATGTTCAATTGGAGGGTGGTTAATTTCAACCGAGGCTGATCTTCATGTGTCGGAGCTGCGCATTCAGGCTATGAGTGCAATTTTTGATAAAGATATGGTCTTCTTTGACTCTGAAAATAGTGGTGAAGTAGCCAGTGGAATAGTGTATGACATCTCTTTGGTTAGGGATTTTGTGGCATCTAGTATTCCTCAGTTTATCTCGAGTATTATCAATATACTGTTTTCTGTCGTTGCCCTCAGTGTAATTAACTACCGACTGTCTGTTTTGATTCTAATCATATTTCCTGTAGTGACGATATTGGCTGTTCCTCTAGGTCTATTTAATAATAAAAATGCAGTAGCGTTGCAAGAGCGGATAGGTAGATTGAATACATTTACAGCAGAAGTGATACGAAGTATACGTACTGTTAAATTATTTAATGCAGAGAATTGCATGTTTATTAGATTTAGGGAAAAAGTTAATGAAATAAAAGAAGTAAATCTTTTGAATGACAAAGTCTACTCTTTGGTTATGCCAATACAAAATCTGATCTCAATTCTTTTTACGGGTATTATTGTCTTTTATGGTATTCATCTAATGAATTTGCATTTATTGACATATGGTTCTTTTGTCGCGTATGTAATGTTGTTTTTTCAGATGATTGCTCCGGTCGGTGGTTTGTTTACTTTCTACTTGAGTTGTCAAACGATTAGGGGATCTTTGAAAAGAATCAATCGTGTCATTGAATCCTGAATGAAGTAGATATGAGGGGAAGTTTTTGTGTATTGCACTGCTAATTGCTTGGAACTTAAAAACGTTTCATTTAGCTATGGTGACAAAGAAGTACTTCATAGTGTTAGTATGAGTCTGAAAAAGGGTGGTCAGTATGCGATTGTCGGACCATCTGGGTCTGGGAAAACGTCAATCATTAATATAATTACAGGTCTGTATAGTATAAATTCTGGATCTATTGCTATTAATGGCAGTCTACTTAACGATCGATGTCTGAAGGAATGGAGAAGATGGTTTACTGTTGTTTCGCAAGATAATCTTCTTTTCTCTACATCAATTAAGGAAAACTTATTCTTTGGTCTTGATTCTCTACCGTCAGAAGAAGAAATTGTTCTTTGCTTAAAGAAGGCTTGTCTAGATGGAGTTATTTCTATTAACAATCTGGAAAAGAATATAGGTGAACAAGGGATGGCTTTGTCTGGTGGACAACGGCAGAGATTGCAGATCGCGAGAGCCTATTTAAGGAAAGCTCCAATTATTATTTTGGATGAGGCGACATCAAATCTTGATGTGAAGACGGAGAGGTGTGTGCTTAATAACTTATTGAAGCTACACGAATATGATATTTCAATTGTTATCTCACATCGTTTATCTACGATAATAGACTCAGATGTTATTTTCTTTATTGAAGATGGTCAGCTTTTGGATCAGGGAAAGCATCGAGATCTCGTTGAAAGATGTCCTTCGTATAGATTATTTGTTCAAAAATCATTCTTGGAAAATTGATGTAGTGAAGAGGGGTTTAAGATGGTTGGTTACTCCGCGGATGAATACCTCCTTTTTGCAGCAAACAAGAAAACTATATATTATAGCGAGCCTGTTTGTGCTTATAAGGGTAGTTATGTTTTGCCGACGAATGGCAATCCGGAACAATGGGAAGTTCGATCTGATGGACATTGGACTTATGCCAATTGTCGAATGTATTCCTTCCCTTCTCAGGGTTGGAAAATTCACATCACCACTACGATTTCTGATGCTCAGAATGTTCTTCATGATGTTGCTGAATATCTTTTCGCTAAATCTATTTCTTTCAAATATCTCTCTAGTAGAGATCTTCTCATCCAAGTCAATGGAAAATATGCCGATAGACTTGAGTCTGGTAAATTTATAACAATTTATCCTAGCTCTGAGGATGTTTTTGTTCAGCTGCTAAAAGATTTGAAAACTATCGTTTGTAAATATGATGACGGTCCTTATGTCTTGACTGATAAGCAATGGCAGAATAGTAATGTTTTTTTCAGGTACGGTGCTCTAAAGCCGCGCTTTTCAGATAATGAGAACATGCCCACAATAATGACTCCTCAGGGCGATTTGATTCCGGATAAAGAAGTGCCGGTATATTCTTTACCTTTTTTCATTGATGAACCTGTATATGTTAAAGTGAACAATTATTTCACTGAATATTCGAACGGTAAATTAGGGATTTATCAAATAGATTCTGCTGTGCATTTTAGTAATAATGGTGGAGTATATATTGCTTCTCGAAATGATGAAAAATATATTCTTAAAGAGGGGCGCAAGAATGTTGGGATCAGTGATAGATCATGTATGGATGCTTTTCATCGAGTTAAGCATGAATATCAAATTCTACGTTCCCTGAGCTCGCTCTCTGATGTCGTGAATGCCGTGGATTGTTTTGATGTCTGGAATCATGTTTTTTTGGTTGAGGAGTTTTTTGAAGGTCGAGATTTACAGCAGTATATTGCAATGGATTTTCCTTTTGATGGATGTTCTGCTCGGACAGACTGCACTGATTCTTATTGGCGAAGGTGCAAAGATATTGCAACTAAATTGGGAACTGCAATTGAGAAAATTCACAAAAGTGGATTTGCGGTTGGAGATTTGAGCTTGTCGAATGTGTTGGTTAATGATTCTTTAGAAATTAAACTAATTGATTTTGAGGCCGCGAAAAAACTCTCTCAAGATTTTCAAGTAGATATTGCCACTCCGGGATTTACCAATGACGCTGTGCGCGACTATGAACAACAAGACTGGTATGCTTTCACGGTTATAGTGCACCGTCTTTTTGTTCCTATATGTCCTCTTTATTACCTAGCGCCATCGTTGTTGTTCTGTCAGGACTATATGGTGCAAAAGCACTTTGGGAATGAAGCGGTTTCTTTTCTTCGAGCAGTCAGGTCGCGAATGCTTGGCTTGGCTCCGCTACTGTCTCATGGACCATTTATTGACAAAGCGTTACAAGCTTGTGGTACATTTTTAAGTCCTAAGAATACTGATGTTTTTGTGAAGCTTCTTTATAAGGGGATTATCTCTGACCTCGATTATCAAGGTGAATATCCCGTCAAAGGTGATATTTCAATGTATGGTAATGAAATGGCTCGGTGTAGCGTTATATCTGGGTTTGCCGGTGTGAGCTTGGCTTTGCTTAAATCTTCTTATTCGGGAAACTCGGAATGGTTTCACGACGTTATGCGAAAACAGTATGTTTCGATATTGCAAGAATTGGAAGACGGCACCTCGTTCTGCGTGGGGTTGTTTAACGGTGCGGCAGGTATAGCTATGGCTGCGCATGAGGTGCTTTCTCACGAGGCGTGCCACAAAATATTTTCTTATATCGGAGCTTCGCATATTGATCGTTTGACAGATATTGGTGACTATTCTTTATATTCCGGTTTGTCTGGAATCGGTATGGCTCTTCTATCCTTAGGGGTATCTAGGAATACACATGAAGAAAAAATATTGTCGTATATTCTTTCCAATGTGTACGAGAGATGCGCTTGTGGCTCGACTTCGGAAGATATACTAAGTTCGAAAGCGGACTTTACTCTAATGAAGGGCTGGTTGGGCGCGGGCCTGTTCCTGTGGAAGGCTTCTCTTTGCAGGAAGGACGATGCTTTGCGTTCCTGTGCGGAAAGCATTTTTCGCCTTACGCTAACGCATCTTGTCAATGTGGACAACAAGGAGCGTCCGATATACTACGTGGACTATTTGAAGAATAAACCTAGAACGATGCCTTATCTGGATTGTGGGACTTCAGGTGTGGCCTTAGCTTTTATTGAAGTCTATAAAGATGGTAATGATTCAATGGAGTTCCTTAATGAGGAGTTTCTTAAAAGGCTTTCCCTGGGTTCGGATATGGTCTGTACGTTCAATGGCGGACTATTCGGAGGCTATGCAGGATTGTTGCCTGCTGCAATAGCGTTGCGTGACTTAGGTATTGATGATGGACTGTGGAAGCGGATTATTGATGGATTGAATCTTTATTTGATGAAGAACAATGGAAGTATTGTTTTTCCTGGGCTTTATGGGTATAAGTGTTCCATGGATTTGGGTACGGGTTCGGCTGGGGTGCTTTTAGCATTAAGCGATTCTGAACGATCGGGGGAATGGGGGTCTTGGATGCCGGTTCTGAAAAATGGGGATTTTTCGCTTTTCTGTGTTTGAAGATAGCTGTTTATATTGCTGCTGGCTGAGCGATGCCCCCGTACGTGGTGCAATGCGTGGCTGTTTGTATGCTTAGGGGTGAAGGTAAGTGACGATGTATCTGGGTAAACGAATAAGAATCGCTATCGTGGACAATGACAGATTGACGCTTGGCGTTATGAAAATGATGATTGAGCGTATTCTTCCACAGACTAACGTGTGCTGGGCTGTATCGGACGGTTTGACCGCGGTGAGTAAAAGTCTTGACTCGCGAACGCGTCCTGACGTATTGCTTGTGGACATGTCTCTGGAAGGGATGAGTGGTTGTGATGTTTGCAAGACCATTCGTGAAGAGACGGCTCAGGTTGCTCTAGTAGGTATGACTGCTTTCTCTCTGGACCGTTATTGTGCACCTGCTCTGGAAAATGGAGCGAGCTGTCTTGTGGATAAAGCAAATGTGAAAGCTCTTTGTAGGGCCTTGTGCGCAATAGTGAATGGACGGCGAGCAGACGTCAGATATGTATCCTCTGAAAGTGCGCAGGAGTCGCATGAAAGGTTAATGGCTGCTAAAGGTAGAAACATTAGCTATGAAACGTTTGCGAAGCGAGAACGAGAGGTTATGGGATTGTGCTCCCTGGGCTTTACCTCAAAAGAGATTGGCGCCAAGCTTGGCATAGGGGAGCCTACGGTGAAAACATATATTCGAAGGGTCATGAAGAAATTGGGGGCTAAAAATAGGACTCAAGCGGTAATTCAATGGATGGAAGTAAATAGCCGTGAGTATTATTAAAGGGATAAAGCCGTTTACCTCATGGTGCGTCGAACATGCCCAGTATCTGCTTATAGCGGTTTGTGTCGCCATGACTATTGCGGAGACGCTGTTTTTCCCTCCTGCAGGTGTGGTGACATCTTTCCTTGTTGCTGCGCATGTGCTAGCTATTATTCTGATTTCACGACAGCCAATCGTATGCTGTAACATCATTTTTTTGACTTTTGCAATATGCTGTCTCATTCCGGATGATGGCGGCCCCAGCCTTTTATGGGGAACTTGGCTGGCTTTAGGGTATGTGGGACTGCGAATTGAGTCATTATGGGGGATGCTCTACCCTTCTGCTGTAGCATTGGTTCGAATATGGCGCTTTGATGCTGACGGTGTGGCTGTCAATGAATATTTCATGTTGATTCTCGTCATGTTCTTTGCATACTTCATCGGAAAAATGCTTGCGTGGAAAGAACTTGCCGCACAGTTCAAACAAAACAAACTAAAGTATGAAGGATTAAGTCAGCATGTCGAGTACCTGCGAAAAGAGAATGCGGTCGCCAGTAGAATACACGATTCTGTGGCCGGTAACCTGGCATACATGGCAATTCTGCTGGATAGTGTGATCTTGGATGCTGAGAAAACCAAGACCTTTGACGAGAAAGAGATAAGGGGAGTTAGGGCTCTTGTTGTAGAAACTCTGGATGAGGTACGAGATGTTGTCGATTTGATGAATGATGGAAAAACAAAATCAGCGCAAACGGATAACATGAGCCTCTCTGGACTGTGGATCGTCGGCGAGCAAGGCGACTCTTTCCTAAGGGAGCTTGGGTTTCATGGAAAGACAAGAATAATGATCAAAGATTCAATGGATCTTGATGATACTTTTTCTCGTGAAGTTCTTTCTTTGATTCATGAGTTATATACAAACATTGCTGTACATGGAAGTCCAGGAGGCGAATACCGTCTTATTGTTTTTTGGGATGACGATAATTTAATTCATGTAGATCAAGTGAATGATGTTTCTTCAAAAAACCTATTCCTTGACAAGCCGAGGTCTGGAAACGGTTTGTTACTGCATATAAAATGGATTGAATCCATAGGGGGATTCGTTAAATCATCTTCTGAAAAAGGGGCATGGCAGTTTCATGCGCGTTTTCCTGTCGTCATGTCAGAAGACTCGACAGAGCCAGTGTAGACTTGGAGGGCACTTGGGATATATCTTGGCGGAATACGTATTGAGAGCGTTCGTTGATGTAACAAGACCAGGGCTGGCCATGGAGCTAGGTGCTTCCATTATGATGACGGACAACAGTATAGCGATTAGTTTCATTTTTCCTCCTCTTCGCAGCGCCAGTCTGTCATAGGTGGAATATCCTTGTAATTATTTGTCGTAGGGAGTCATCTTTAGATGACTTTGGCGACTCTGATATGAACTGATTTTTGTTCCGCATTTCCCCTAACTCGATGGGAGATGATGGA